>Ga0070660_100003411_pt1 | contig 10928 bp, 11 predicted proteins | sample KBSC33metaG_FD_64670 | JGI IMG/M metagenome (GOLD analysis project Ga0070660, IMG submission 64670) | Corn rhizosphere microbial communities from Kellogg Biological Station, Michigan, USA - KBS C3-3 metaG | ecosystem: Host-associated > Plants > Roots > Rhizosphere > Soil ... | reverse complement strand
CTGGGCCTACGGGCGCACCTACACCTCCAGCGCCGAACGCACCTCAGCGCTGGCCGCCTGGCTGCTGCACTACAACTTCACCCGACCCCACGGCTCCCTCAGCCACAAGCCACCCGGCTCGCGCCTGACCAACCTGCCTAGGAACGACAGCTAGCGGCTAGCGGCGCGGTAGGAACTCGGGCACGTCGAGCTCGTTGACCCCGAGCCCCGTCCGCTGCGTCATCGACGGCTGGCGGCGGTCCGAGACGCGGGGCTCGCCCGCGGGCTCGGCGTACTGCCGGGCCGGGCGGTGCGGGCGCTCGCCGTAGCCGGTCGCCACGACGGTGACCCAGACCTCTTCGACCAGGTTCTCGTCGACCATCGCGCCGAAGATGATGTTCGCGTCGGGGTGCGCGGCCTCGGAGACGGCCTTCGCCGCCTCGTTGACCTCGAAGAGCGACAGGTCCGGGCCGCCGGTGATCGACAGCAGGATCTTGCGCGCGCCCTCCATGGACGTCTCGAGCAGCGGCGACGCGACAGCGGCCTGGGCCGCCTCGATCGCGCGCTTGTCGCCCGTGCCCATGCCGATGCCGAGCAGGGCGTTGCCCGCCTCGGACATGATCGTGCGCACGTCGGCGAAGTCGAGGTTGATGAGCCCCGGCAGCGTGACGAGGTCCGAGATGCCCTGGACGCCCTGGCGCAGCACGTCGTCGGCGACCTGGAAGGCGTCGACCATCGACGTCTGCTTGTCGAGCACCGACAGCAGCCGGTTGTTCGGGACGACGATCAGCGTGTCGACCTCGTCGGCCAGCGTCTGGATGCCGCTCTCGGACAGCTCGCGGCGGCGGGTGCCCTCGAAGCCGAAGGGCTTCGTGACGATGCCGACCGTGAGCGCGCCGACCTCGCGGGCGATGCGCGCGACGATCGGGCCCGCACCGGTGCCGGTGCCGCCGCCGGCGCCGGCCGCGATGAAGCACATGTCGCTGCCCTTGAGCAGCGCCTTGATCTTGTCGTACTCCTCCATCGCCGCGGCGCGCCCGAGATCCGGGTTGGCGCCCGCGCCCAGGCCGCGGGTGATCCCCGCGCCGATGTGGACGGTCAGGTCGGCGTTGGACTGCTGGAGCGACTGCAGGTCGGTGTTGATGGCGACGAACTCGACGCCTTCGACCTGCGCCTCGACCATGCGGTTGACCGCGTTGACGCCGGCACCGCCGACGCCGACGACACGGATGATCGGCTGGCCGACCACGCGCGGGGGCGCATAGCTCGACGGCGCGTCGCTGCGCGCGTAGACGTCGTCGCGCGGCTGCGCCGCGGCGGGACGGTCCATGAGGTTCTCGGGCAGGTCGGAGCTGAACGCGTGGCGCAGCCGCTCCTGCGGCGACGGGACGCGCGGGTCCGCGACCGGCGGGACGGCGAGCGAGGGGTGCGGGACGTGACGCTCGTCGCGGGCGGACGGCTCCTCGGCGCGCGGCGGCTCAGGCGCGGGCGGCTCCGGAGGCGGCGCGGCCTCCTGCTTCGGGGTCTCCTCGGCACCTTCCTCGGTCTTGCGGAAGAGGGCCGCGAGCGGGCCCTCACGCATCGACGCCCGCTTGCTAGGACCGCTGGCCATGGGAGAGAACCTCCTTCGCGAGATCGCGATAGGACTGCGCGGCGACGCCGTCCGGGTCGTACTTGAGCACGGACATGCCCTTCACGGGCGCCTCCGCGAAACGGATGGTCTTGCGAATGCGGGAGGCGAAGACCCGGTCGCCGAAGTTCTCCTCGAGGATCTCGATCGCCTCCTTGGCGTGGATCGTCCGCGAGTCGACGAGCGTGGGCAGGATGCCCTCGATGTCGACGTCTGGGTTGAGATGCTCGCGGATCATCTGGAGGGTGTTCTGGAGCTGGATCAGCCCCCGCATCGACAGATACTCGCACTGCACGGGGACGATCACCTTGTCGGCGGCCGTGAGCGCGTTGATCGTGAGCAGCCCGAGGCTGGGCGGCGTGTCGATGCAGATGAAGTCGTAGTCCTCGAGCACCGGCGCGAAGGCCCTCTCCAGAGCCCGCTCGCGGCCGATCATCGTCGACATCGCGATCTCCGCGCCGGCGAGGTCGATCGACGCGCAGGCGATGTCGATCTCGCGCTTCTTGGTGACCTCGCGGATCGAGACGCCGTGCACGAGCACGTCGAACATCGACTTCTCGACGGTGTCGGGATCGATGCCCTGGGACATCGTCAGGTTGCCCTGCGGGTCCATGTCGCAGCACAGGACACGGTGCCCCGACTCTGCGAACGCGCAGGCGAGGTTCAGGGTCGTCGTCGTCTTGGCGACGCCGCCCTTCTGGTTCGCAAAGGCAATGACCTTGGCCTTGTTGGAGTTCTCCACAGCAGGCTCAGCTTTCTCGTCGGGGAAACCCGTACGGCGCGTTATTCGCAGGCCCGTCTAGGTTTCCTTCATGCGCGCGGTAGCACATTGGGACGACGTCGATTCCGAGACTCACGATCTCGGGACGATCGGCGGCACGTACACGGAACTCAGCGTCAGGCTCGGCGCAATCAGCACGGCGGTCAACCGCACGCAGGTGGCCCCGGGCAAGGCGGCCACCCCCCAGCACGCGGAGGACGAGGAGATCTTCTACGTGCTCGGTGGCAGCGGGTGGTCCGTGCAGGAGGACGGCTGCTTCGCGATCGGCGCGGGCGATGCCGTCTATTACCCGCCCCATCGCGTCGCCCACACCGTCGTGGCGGGCGACGATGGCCTCGACGTTCTCGCCATGGGGTTCAACGGGATGCCTGCGACGGTGCGCTTTCCGCGCCTGAACAAGGTGATGGTCTGGCCCCACCTGCTCGAGGGCGACACGACGCACCAGTGGGACCTCGAGTCCAAGCTGCCGCGCATCGAGGTCAAGGACCCGCCCGACCCGCGTCCGGACACGATCGTCAACGTCGCCGACGCGCCGGCCCGGCGCTTCGAGCTGGGCGCCGTGCGAGCCGACTCGCAGTTCCTCGGCGGTGCGCTCGGCGCGCGGCGCCTCGCCCTCAACCGGACCACCCTCGAGCCCGGCTCGGAGTCCGCGCCGCCCCACTGCCATGCGGCGGTCGAGGAGACGTTCGTCGTGCTCGACGGCGACGGTGTCGTGGCGATCGGCGAGGACACGCACGACGTCCGCGCGGGTTCGGTCGTGGTGCGGCCGGCCGGCAGCGGCGTCGCGCACGTGTTCCGCGCCGGCGACGCGGGCCTGACGTTCCTCGCGTTCTCCGACTCGGCGCCCGGCGACATGGTGTTCTACCCCCGCACCGGCAAGGTCCTGCTGCGCGGGCTGGGCATCACCATCAAGCCCGAGATCGTCCCCTGGGCGGACTAGCCGACAGGGAGCTCGTCGTCGTCACCGGCAAGGGCGGCGTCGGCAAGTCGACGGTCGCCGCCGGGCTGGCGCTCGCCGCGGCGCGGCGCGGGCTGCGGACCGTGGTCGCCGAGGTCGGCGGCCGCCACGACGCCGGCCGGCTCCTCGAGGGCTCCGGCGCCGACCACGAGACGGTCACGCCGCGGGCGGCGATGGAGGAGTACCTGCACGACCAGCTCCCCGGAGCGGTCGCCGAGCTGCTCTCGCGCTCGGGGACGTTCGCGGCGTTCGTCGAGGCGACGCCCGGGATGAACGAGCTGCTGAGCATCGGCAAGGTATGGGAGCTGACCGGGTCGCGGCGGCGCTCCGAGGACGCGGTGCGCTACGACCTCGTGATCCTCGACGCCCCGGCGAGCGGCCACGGCCTGGCGCTGCTCGGCGCGCCGCGCACGTTCTCCGACGCCGCCCGCGTCGGCCCGATCCACCGCCAGGCCGGCCAGATCCACGCGACGCTCAGCGACCCCGGGCAGACGGCGGTCGTCGCGGTCGCGCTGGCCGAGGAGATGCCGGTCAACGAGACGCTCGAGCTGCGCGCGGCGCTCGGGGAGCGCATGGGGATCGAGCTCGAGGCGGTCGTCGTCAACGGCGTCGTGCCCGACCGGCTGACCGCGGCCGAGGCGCAGCGGCTCGAGTCGCTCGACCAGCCCGCCGGGTCGCCGGTCGCCGCCGCGCTCTGGGGCCACGAGCGCGCGCAGGCGCAGAAGCGCCAGCTGCGCCGCCTGCGCGGCGGGCTCGACGCCGCGCCGTTGCGCCTGCCGTTCTTCTTCGGGCCGCCCGATCTCGGCGCGATCTCGGGCGAGCTGGAGGCGCTGCTGTGATCCCCGACAAGCGCGTGATCGTGTGCGCCGGCGCCGGCGGCGTCGGCAAGACGACCACGTCGGCGGCGGTGGCGCTCGGGCTCGCGGCGCAGGGCAAGCGCGTCGCGGTCGTCACGATCGATCCCGCGAAGCGGCTGGCCAACGCGCTCGGCCTCAAGGCGCTGGAGAACGAGCCGCGCAAGGTCGACGCGCGGCGCCTGCGCGGCCACGGCCTGGAGATCACCGGCGAGCTGTGGGCGATGACGCTCGACCCCAAGCGGACGTTCGACGACCTCGTCGCGCGGCTCGCGCCCGACGAGCAGGCCCGCGAGGAGATCCTCGCCAACCGCATCTACCAGCAGCTCTCCGGCGCGGTCGCCGGCTCGCAGGAGTACACCGCGATGGCGAAGCTCTACGAGCTCGACCGCGACGGCCGCTTCGACGCGATCGTGCTCGACACGCCGCCCTCGCGCAACGCGCTGGACTTCCTCGACGCGCCCGACCGGCTGACGAGCTTCCTCGAGGGCCGCGCGCTGCGCGCGTTCCTGGCGCCGACCGGGCTCGCCGCGCGCGTCGTCGGCCGCGGGACGAGCGTCGTGCTCGGCGCGCTCAAGCGCGTCACCGGCGTCGAGCTGCTCGACGACCTGCGCGGGTTCTTCGGCTCGCTGGGCGGGCTGCTGGCCGGCTTCCGCGAGCGCGCCGAGGGCGTGGCCGCGCTGCTCGAGGACCCGCAGACGACGTTCCTGATCATCGCCTCGCCGGAGGCCGAGCCGGTCGACGAGGCGATCTTCTTCGGCACGAAGCTGCGCACCGCCGGGATGCAGCTCGGCGGGCTGATCGTCAACCGCGTCCACGTGCCTGTCGTCGGCGACCTGCCGGCCGAGCTGTCCGGCCCGCTCGCCGAGAAGGTGCGCGCGGCGGCGGCCGACCTCGACGCGCTCGCCACGCGCGACGCCGAGGCGATCGGCCGGCTCGAGCGCGCGCTCGGGCTCGAGGCGAGCGCCCTGATCCCCCACCTGCCGGCCGACGTCCACGACATCGACGGCCTGGTCGCCGTCCAGCGCTACCTCAGCGGCGCGCCAGGATGACCAGCGGGATCTTGCGGCCCTTCGAGCGCTCCTGGTAGTCGCTGTAGCCGGCGTAGGAGGCGACGGCCTTCGGCCACAGCCGCTCGCGCTCCTCGTCGGTCGCGACCCGCGCGCGCACGCGGCGCTTCTCGCGCCCGACCTGCACGGTCGTGTCGGGGTTGGCCTTGAGGTTGTAGAACCAGGCCGGGTTCTTCGGGTAGCCGCCCTTGGACGCGACGATCACGAGGTCGTCGCCGTCGCGGATGTAGAGCAGCGGGGCCGTGCGCTTCTTGCCCGACTTCGCGCCGACGTGGTCGAGCAGCAGCATGCTGGGCAGGCCCGGGCCTGTGTGGCCGATCACTCCCCCGGTCGCCCGGTAGACGAACGTGTGGCCGGCCATCAGCCGCCGCGTGAGCGGCCACGTCTTGTCAGCGAGATCGAGGACCCACCCCATGGCGGGCCGGGACTCTACGCGGTCTCGAGAAGCTCGTCGGCGACGCGGCGGACGTCGGAGTCCAGGTGGCCGCAGAGCACGTCGCGCAGGATCGCCCGCAGGTGGCCGGCGAGGTCGGTCGCGATCGCCTCGACGTCGGCGGCCGACGCGTTGTGCCCGGCGATCAGGACGTGCTCGAGCGACGCCGCATGCGCGACGCGCTCGGCCACTGCGGTGTGCTCCTCCGGCGGCGCGCACAGCGTCGCGACGCGGTCACCGAGCAGGCCGCTGTCGGGCCCCTCCGGCTCCAGCAGCGCGCGCAGGCCGAGCAGGTGGTCGGTGATGCGGTGCAGCGCCGGGCGCTCGCAGCCCATGTCGTAGCGGGCGATCGCCCAGGCCAGCGGGCCGCCGCGCGGCGTGCGCCGCCAGACGAGGCTGCAGAACGCGCGCAGCTCGTCCTCCTGGTCGGCGGCGATCTCCAGCAGGCCGCCGGGGAGTCCGCCGGCGCCGGTCGGCGCGGCCTGCCATGGGCCGCCGGCCGTGCGGATCCACGCGGTCGGGCCCATCGTCACCCGCGCCTCGCCGTAGAGGCGCAGCGCGGTGACCAGCCGCCGCACGCGCGCCGGCGCCTCGAGAGCGACGTCCTCGTCGTCACCGCGCACGACCGCGAGCACGACCTCGCGCGCGCCGTCCCAGGCCGCGGCCTCGGGCACGCGCTCGAGCGCGGAGGGCCGCGCGAGCTCGAGCCCCTCGCTGAGCGCGACGGTCTCCGACCCGATCTGCAGGCCGAGCACCGGCACGATGACCTCGACGCCGGTCTTGCCCGCGACGAGCACGTCCTCGAGCGAGCGGTAGACGCGCTCGAAGCGCTCGTCGCCGAGCACGAACTCGCTCATGTCGTCGAACAGCTCCTCGAGGAACGCGCGCAGCGTCGCCTCGGCGAGCTCGCGCCCGCCGCTCGGCACATGGGTGTGGCCGCGCGATCGCAGCCAGGAGTCCAGACCGGTGGCAGCGCCGAGCGCGTGGACGGCCGGCAGCCAGTTCTCCATCCGCGCGAGCTGCTCGCCGCGCTGGGCGATGAAGCCCGCGGTGTCCGGCCGGTAGCAGTAGAGCGTCGGCCCGCCGCGCCGCGCGGTCTCCTCGACAAGGTCGAACGGCAGCTCGCCGCCCTGGGCGGTCTCCGCCGCCAGGGTCCAGGCCGCCTCCTCCGAGAAGGCGCGCAGGGTCGCTTGCAGCTGCCGGTCGCGCATATGATTCGAATTCGCAGCGAGCGGGCAAGCTCCTGCCGACTGAAGGAAGGCTTGCCCCGAGAGCGCGCGCGGCGGACGGATCCGCCGCTGCTGCGGGGCCTTCAAAGCTGGCCGGAGGCCAAGCCTGCGATTTCAGGACGCGGGCCCGGATGGCCCGCGGAGCTAACCCACCGCGGCGAGGGTCTCGCTGGCGGCGCACTCGGCGCCCAGCCAGCGCTTCCCGTACGCGCGCATGTCGTCGACGATGGGCAGCAGGTCGCGGCCCTTGTCGGTCAGCGCGTACTCGACGCGCGGCGGCACCTCGGGGTAGGTGTGGCGCTCGATGATGCCGGCGTCCTCGAGCGCGCGCAGGCGCAGCGAGAGCGTGCGCGGGCTGATCCCCGCGAGCGAGCGCTCGAGCTCGGAGAAGCGGCTGTGCCCTTCCGCGAGATCACGGATGAGCAGCAGCGTCCACTTCCCGCAGATGATCTCGGCGGTCAGGCAGACGGGGCATGTCTCATCGACGGCCACGCCCACACTTTACCAACTGAAGTGTCCCGAGACCGGGGATTTCAGGCCGCGCGGCGCTCTTGCGCTTCGGCCAGGTCGTCCATCGTCGTGCCGCGCTTGCCGTCGGCCGCGAGCAGCAGCTTGAGGTCGTGCGGGCTCGTGGCCGCCGCCAGCGCGTCGTCGAGGGTGACCAGCTCGGCCTTGATGTGCGCGTAGAGCGCCTGGTCGAAGGTCTGCATCCCGTAGTAGGCGCCGTCGGCGATGACCTCGCCGAGGCGGCCGGTCTGCTCGGGGTCCATGATCATGTCGCGCACCCGGCCGGTCATCCGCATGACCTCGACGGCGGCGATCCGCCCGCCGGCCGCGGCCGGGATGAGGCGCTGGGAGACGACGCCCTTGAGCGTGCCCGCGAGCATCGCGCGCACCTGCTGGTGCATGTGCGGCGGGAAGAAGTCGATCATGCGGTTGACCGATTCGCTGGCGTCGACGGTGTGGATCGTCGAGAGCACCAGGTGGCCGGTCTCGGCCGCGCTCAGCGCCGTGTGGACCGTCTCCTCGTCGCGCATCTCGCCGATGAGGATCACGTCGGGGTCCTGGCGCAGCACGCGCCGCAGCGCGCGCTTGAACGAGGCGGTGTCCGCCCCGACCTCGCGCTGGTTGATCAGCGACTTCTTGTCTCGGTGCAGGAACTCGATCGGGTCCTCGATCGTCACGACGTGCTTCGACATCGTCGTGTTGATGTGGTCGATGATCGCCGCGAGCGTCGTCGACTTGCCCGAGCCGGTCGTGCCGGTCAGCAGGATGATCCCGCGCTCCTCTTCGGCGAGCTCGCGCAGCACCGGCGGGAGCTGGAGGTCGTCGAGCGTCTTGACGTCCTCGGGGATCGCGCGGCAGACGATCGACACGCTGCCGCGCTGGTGGAACGCGTTGACGCGGAAGCGCGCAACGCCGTCGATCGCGTAGGAGAAGTCGACCTCGCGCTCCTCGGCGAACTCGCTCAGCCGACCCGGGTCGGTGAGCATGTGGTTGACCGCGCCGACGGTCTGGTCGGGCGCCAGCGGCTCGACGGCCAGGGGCCGCAGCTCGCCGTGGACGCGCCCGAGCGGCGGCGAGCCCACCTTCATGTGGAGGTCCGAGCCGCCCTGTTCGACCAGGGCACGCAGAAGGCTGTCGATCTCGACCATCACGCACCGCTTCGGGCGCTGTGGGCGGATCCTTGAGGTCAGGCCGGTGTGTCCGGACGACCGTCCGAGCGGCGGCGCAGGACGAAGCCCGCGAGCCCGCCGGCGATCAGCAGCCCGATGAGCGGCAGCACGATCACCAGCGCGGACGGCCCGCCGCCTCCCCCGCCGGACGACTTGCCCGCCGAGGCGGATGCGGCCGCGGGCACCTTCGTCGGGTGCCCGGCGAACGTCGCGATCCGCGCGACGGCGTGCAGCGCGGCGCGAGCGAGCCCGTCGGACTGCTGAGCGGCGACGATCTTCACCGGCGCGAGCGCCTGGTTGACCTTGTCGCCGAGGTTCTCGCCGCCGAACCCGCCCGGCATCACCACGAGCAGGTGCAGCGCGCCGGTGTACTTGCGGTCGGCCTGCGAGGGCAGCTCGCTGGAGAGCAGGTCGGCGTAGCGCTGGGGGTTGTTGAACAGCGTCGGGTAGGAGCCCATGTCGCCGGTGGACTCGAGCAGCGCGACCTTCATCGGGTAGCCCTCGGCCCGCAGCTTCTTGAGCATCCCGTCGAGCGCGCTGACCAGCGGCTTGGCCACCGGCGGCGAGTACGGGTAGTACGCGTCCTGGGCCGGCAGCACGTCGCTGGCCGGGTCGCCGTCGGCGAGGGCCGCCGCCGGGGCGGCGGCGAGGATCAGCGCGGCAAGCGCGCAGACACGGGCGATCACGCGTCCCACTCTGGCGCAAAGGACGGATTGATGAAGCGCTTGCCGCGCGCGAGGCCGTCGATCCGCGCGCGCTCGTCGTAGGTCAGCGGCGCCAGCTCCAGCGCGGTCAGGTTGGCCGCGCGGTGCTCGTGGCTCGCCGCCTTCGGGATCGCGGCGACGCTGGTCTGGTCCAGCAGCCAGCGCAGCGTGACCTGCGCGGACGTGGCGCCGCGGGCCTCGGCGATCTCAGCGAGGACGGGATCGCGCAGCAGCGCGCCGCTGCCCAGCGGCGAGTACGCGGTGACGACCATGCCGTGCGAGTGCGCGACGTCGAGGACGGCGCGCTGGGACAGGTACGGGTGGTACTCGACCTGGTCGCAGGCGATCGGGAACTCGGCGATCGCCTCGCGCAGCAGCGCGCTGGGGAAGTTCGCGACGCCGATGTGCCGGGCGAGGCCGTCCTGGCGCGCGCGGTGCAGCGCGGCGAGCGTGTCGTTGAGCTTGACGGCCGGATTCGGCCAGTGCACGAGCAGCAGGTCGACGTGGTCGAGCCCGAGATCCGAGAGCGACGCCTCGGCCGAGCGGCGCAGGCGATCGGGCTCCAGCTGGTCGTGCCAGACCTTGGTCGTCACCCACACGTCGCCGCGCGGCAGATCGGCCGCCCGGAGCGCTTCGCCGACCTCGCGTTCGTTGCCGTACATCCGCGCCGTGTCGATGTGGCGATAGCCGAGCGCGAGGGCGTCCTCGACCGCCTCGGCGGCCTCCCTGCCCTCCATCTGCCAGGTCCCGAAACCCAGCCGCGGCATTCTCAGCGTGCTCATGTTCTGTCGGTTACGATCCGCAGTGCTGTTGGCGCGTTGGCCGGAATGCTGTGGGAGGCAGTCGGGTACATGGGACGGCAGGCGATGGCGGGAGATACGGTCCAGATGCAGCTCATTCGCCGCTATGCCCGCCTGCTCAAGGAGCGTCAGGCGGACTATCGCGGTCCGCGGATCGGTGCCCGCGAAGTGCGCTTCTCCCGCGAGGGCGAGGCGGCCGCGAAGCCGCTCCTACCCCTTAAGCGACGTCGCGAAGCTTCTGGGCCTCGGCCAGGCTCTGCAGCTTCTTGAGCGACTGGTTCTCGATCTGACGGATGCGCTCGCGCGTGACGTTGAACGTGCGGCCCACCTCGTCGAGCGTGCGGGGATGCTCCCCGCCCAGGCCGTAGCGCAGCTCGAGCACCCGGCGCTCGCGGTACGAGAGGTTCTCGAGGGCCTCGCGCAGCGCCTCCTTCGTAAGGATCTCGGCGGCGCGCTCGTAGGGCGACTCGGCGCGCTCGTCGGCGATGAACTGGCCGAACTCCGACTCCTCCTCGTCGCCGACGGGCTTCTCGAGCGAGACGGGCGCCTGCGCTGAGCGCTTGATCGAGTCGACCTCTTCGGGGTCGATGCCGGTGACCTCGGCGATCTCGTCGGCGGTGGGCTCGCGGCCCAGCTCCGTGACCAGCTTGCGCTCGGCGCGGCCGATCTTGTTGAGCTTCTCGACGACGTGGACCGGGATGCGGATCGTGCGCGCCTTGTCGGCGAGCGCGCGGGCGATCGCCTGGCGGATCCACCAGGTCGCGTAGGTCGAGAACTTGAAGCCCTTGCGGTAGTCGAACTTCTCCGCGGCGCG
>Ga0070660_100003410_pt1 | contig 10928 bp, 17 predicted proteins | sample KBSC33metaG_FD_64670 | JGI IMG/M metagenome (GOLD analysis project Ga0070660, IMG submission 64670) | Corn rhizosphere microbial communities from Kellogg Biological Station, Michigan, USA - KBS C3-3 metaG | ecosystem: Host-associated > Plants > Roots > Rhizosphere > Soil ... | reverse complement strand
GCCGAGCCGATCCTTTTCCTTCGAAGCCATCCGCGACGCGGTGGCCCGTGAGATCGACCGAGGCGCGAAGGAGATCGTGCTCACCGGGGTCGACATCACGGGCTACGAAGGCAGTCTCGGGAAGCTCTGCCAGCGGCTGCTTGCCGCCGAGCCGCGCCTGAAGCGCCTGCGCCTGTCTTCACTCGACAGCATCGAGATCGACGAAGCGCTGTTCGAACTGATCGGAGGCGAGCCGCGGCTGCTCCCGCACTTTCATCTCTCGCTTCAGGCCGGCGACGATTTGATCCTCAAGCGCATGAAACGGCGCCACAGCCGTGCCGAAGCGGCGCGCACGGTCGAGCGGATCAAGGCAGTCCGCCCTAACGCAACGATCGGAGCCGACCTAATCGCCGGATTTCCGACCGAAACTGAAGAGATGGCGCTAAGATCTCTGAAACTCCTCGACGATTGCGATATCGTCGCGGCCCACATCTTCCCTTTCTCACCGCGGCCGGACACGGCTGCCGCGCGCATGCCGCAGCTTCAGCGCGAAGTTGTAAAGGCTCGCGCGGCAAGATTACGGGAAGCAGCCGCCGCTCGCCGTGCCCGCTGGCTCGATAGCCTGGTCGGCTCGCGGCAACGCGTGCTGGTCGAAAACGGCGGCAAGGGCCATGCCGACAATTTCGCGCCTGTGGCGGTTTCAGGCGCTGACAAAGGTGAGACCCTGGCGGTGCGGATTGCAAGCCGTGACGGCGACCACCTCATTGGTGTGGCCGAATGAGCTGGCTGGACCGCCTGCGCGGCGGATTTCAAAAGACTGCGGAGAAGGTCGCCGACAATCTCACCGGCCTGACCAGCAAAGCCGCGCTCGATACCGCTTCCCTCGACGATATCGAGGAAGCCCTGATCGCCTCCGACCTCGGTCCCGAAGCTTCGCACCGGATCCGCGAGGCCATCGCTCGCGAACGCTATGAGAAGCTCGATGAGCGCGGGCTTCGGTCAATCCTCGCCGAACAGATCGAACAAATCTTAGCCCCTGTTGCCAAGCCGCTGGAAGTCTGGGGTTTCCCTCGGCCTCACGTGATCCTGGTCATCGGCGTGAACGGGTCGGGCAAGACCACGACGATCGGCAAGTTGGGCCATTGGCTCAAGGAGCAGGATTATGGCGTCCTGTTCGCCGCCGGCGACACCTTCCGCGCCGCGGCGATCGAGCAGCTGCAAATCTGGGGGGATCGGGTCGGCGCCCCGGTGATCGCCGGCAAGGAAGGCGGCGACGCGGCTGGAATCGTCTTCGACGGGGTCAGGCAGGCGACCGCGACGGGCGAGGACGTGCTGATTGTGGATACGGCCGGGCGCCTCCAGAACAAGACGCACCTCATGGAGGAGCTCTCGAAGATCCGCCGCGTGCTCGGGCGGCTCAATCCCGAGGCTCCGCACGACGTTTTGCTCGTTTTGGACGCCACGACCGGGCAAAATGGCCTTGCCCAAGTCGAGGTGTTCCGCGAGAGCGCCGGGGTGACCGGCCTCATCATGACCAAGCTCGATGGTACCGCGCGCGGCGGCGTGCTGGTCGCAGCGGCCGAGAAATTCGGGCTTCCAATCCATGCGATCGGTGTCGGCGAGAAGGTGGATGACCTGCGGCCGTTCGATCCTCGCGAGGTCGCCAGGGCCATTGCGGGTCTCCCCCCCGAATGAGCACAACCACGAGATCGGAGCCAATTGAGCCGCATGGCCCAATGCGGCTGATCGTCGATTTTGGCCCGTTGGTGGTCTTCTTCGCGACCTACAAGCTCAGCGGCGGCGGGCTTCACGGCACGCTGGTCGCGACCGGCGCCTTCATGGCCGGCGTGCTGATCGCGATCGTCGCGGCGCTGGCGGTGTTCAAGCGCGTCACGCCGATGCTCCTCCTGTCGACCGCCCTGATCCTGAGTTTCGGCGCCATCACCCTCTATTTGCGCGACCCCCGCTTCATCCAGATGAAGCCGACGCTCTATTATGGGGTGCTGGCAAGCATCCTCCTGATCGGCCTCACTCGCCGCAAGCCGCTGCTCCGCTGGCTGTTCGGACCTATTTTCCCGGGCCTCAGCGAGGACGGATGGCTCAAGCTTAGCCGCAACTGGGCCCTGTTCTTCGTTGCGCTCGCGGTCGTGAACGAGATCATGCGCGCCGTGCTGAGCTTCGACACCTGGCTCACGACGAAAGTGTGGGGCGTACCGATCGTTTCCCTGGTGTTCGCCGCGGCCAACGTGCCGATGCTGCTACGCCACGGGCTGGAGGCGGACAGCAAGAAAGACGTCGTTAGCGAGGCCCCCATCGAATGAGCGATTCGATCCTTTCCATTCGCGGGCTGCGAAAGACCTACGGAACCGGCGTCGACGCCCTGAAATCGGTCGATCTCGACATCCGGCGCGGCGAGATTTTCGCTCTGCTGGGCCCCAACGGCGCCGGCAAGACCACGATGATCAACATCATCTGCGGGATCGTCACCCCGACCAGCGGCGAGGTGCTGGTCGACGGGAAGAACTGGCAGGCCGACTATCGCCACGCCCGCGGCCGTATCGGCCTGGTTCCTCAAGAGCTTACGACCGACGCTTTTGAGCCGGTGTCGCGAACTGTGGCTTTTTCGCGCGGGCTGTTCGGCAAACCGGCCAACCCGGCCAAGATCGAAGAGCTGTTGAAGCGCCTGTCGCTGTGGGACAAGCGCAAGACGATCATGATGCAACTTTCGGGCGGAATGAAGCGCCGGGTCATGATCGCCAAGGCGCTCAGTCACGAACCCGATATCCTGTTCCTCGACGAGCCGACCGCCGGCGTCGACGTCGAGTTGCGGCGCGACATGTGGGACCTGGTGCGGAAACTCCGCGCCGACGGCACGACCATCATCCTCACGACTCACTACATCGAGGAAGCGGAGGAGATGGCCGACCGGGTCGGAGTGATCAGTCACGGCGAGCTGATCGCGGTCGATGAAAAGAAGTCGCTGATGGCCAGGATGGGCCGCAAGACGCTCGACATCATGCTCGCCGAGCCGCTGGAAACCGTCCCGATCGAACTCGCCGAGTGGAATTTGCGCGTTCAAGATGGCGGACATGTCCTCTGCTACGAGTTCGACAGTCACGCCGAGCGCACCGGGATCGCCTCGCTGATGCGGCGTCTTACCGACCTCGGCATCGCCTACAAAGACCTGTCGACCCACCAATCCAGCCTCGAGGATATTTTCGTCGAACTCGTCCACCGCCCGAGGGAAGCAGCGCAATGAACGGCCAAGGCATCGCTGCGATCTACAAGTTCGAGATGGCGCGCTGGGGCCGGACGTTGTGGCAGAGCCTGATCACGCCGGTGATCACCACGGCCCTCTACTTCGTCGTATTCGGATCGGCACTCGGGAGCCGAATGACGGCCATGGAGGGCGTCAGCTACGGCGCCTTCATCGTTCCTGGCCTGACTTTGCTCGCAGTGTTCATGCAGTCGATCTTCAACGCCAGCTTCGGCATTTATTTTCCAAAGTTTACGGGCACGATCTATGAACTCCTCTCAGCCCCGATCTCGAGCTTCGAGGCGGTAATCGCCTATGTTGGGGCCGCGGTCACCAAGTCGGTGATCCTGGCCCTGGTCACGCTCGCCACCGCGCTGCTGTTCGTGCCGCTGCGAATCGACCACCCGCTGTGGATGCTGGTCTTCCTCCTGGGCATTACCAGCGGCTTCTGCCTTTTCGGCTTCGCCATCGGCGTCTGGGCCAAGAATTTCGAGCAGCTGCAGATCATTCCGATGATGGTGATCACCCCGCTGACCTTCCTCGGTGGCGCCTTCTATTCGATCAACGCGCTTGGCGAGCCGTGGCGGACCGTCACGCTGTTCAATCCCGTCGTCCACTTGATCAGCGGCTTCCGCTGGAGCTTTTACTCGGTGAAGGACGTGCCGGTGTGGTCGAGCCTGGCGGTCATGCTCGCGATCATCGGCTCTTGCATGGCCGTCATCGCCTGGATGTTCCGGACCGGCTATCGACTCAAGCAATAGTCAGGACGTCAGCTCCGGCGACTTTGCGCCTTCCTGGTTGGCCCGGCTCTCGCCGCGTCCATCGAGATTCTGAGCCACGAAGTCCCAATTGACGATGTTGGAGAGCACGGCACTCGCAAACCGGGGCCGCTCATTGCGATAATCGATATAATAAGCGTGCTCCCACACATCGAGCGTGAACAAGGGCACCATGCCTTCATGGGCGACCGGCGTGTCGGCATCGTGGAGCGAGGTGACCCTGAGGCTCCCTCGGTCGAGCACCAGCCATGCCCAGCCGCTCCCGAAATGGTTGACCGCCTCTTCTTGAAGCTTCTGGATCAAGGCTTCGGCATTGCCGAACGCGTCGTTGATGAGGTGTTCAAGCTTGCCCTCCGGCTTCTGGCCCTCAGCCGGGGCGAGGCACTGCCAGAAGAAGCTGTGATTCCAGAGCTGCGCGCTATTGTTGAAAAGCTTGGCGTTGCCGGCACGCTGGGCTTCGCGGATCACCTGCGCCAGCGACGCCCCGCGTAGCTCCTGCTCGCCCTGGAGCAGCTCGTTGGTCTTGGTAACGTAGGCTTTGTGGTGCTTGCCATGGTGATATTCGAACGTCTCGGCCGAGATCACCGGAGCGAGCGCGTCTTTGGCATAGGGCAGGTCTGGCAGCTGGAAGGGCATGGTCCGGCAACTCCTACAGGATCCGGGACGATCGATCCCGGCTTTGCATACCCCACCCCTTGCAATCCGAGATGCTTGCAAGCGCGAGAATTTCAACCCTAGAAGCGACGGTCTACGCACTTGGTGCGGCAAAGGGGGTCCAGATGGGCAAGATTTTCGAAAACCTGTACCTGATCTTGGGGATCGGCGTGGTCCTCGCCGTGGTGGTCATGCTGTTTCCCGACACGGGCTATGCGCCGCCATACGGTACGCTGAACGGTGTCCTTCAGTGGAGCCACGTGTTCTTCGGGATCACCTGGATCGGGCTGCTCTACTATTTCAACTTCGTGCAGACGCCGACCATGCCCCAGGTGCCTGCCGAGCTGAAGCCGGGCGTCACCAAATATATCGCGCCAAGCGCACTCTTCTATTTCCGCTGGGGCGCGGCGTTCACGGTGCTGACCGGCCTGCTCCTTGCCTGGTCCTACGATGAGCTGGTCGAAGCTCTGACGCTACAGCCATCGCAACGTCTCATCGGCATCGGCATGTGGCTCGCGCTGATCATGGCGTTCAACGTCTGGGCGATCATCTGGCCGGCACAGCAGAAGGTGCTTGGTCTCAAGCCGGCCGATGATGCCGCGAAGGCCAGCGCTGCGAAGCGGGGGCTGATCGCGTCCCGGACCAACGTCCTGCTGTCGATCCCGATGCTGCTCTGCATGACCAACTTCCACTAGGGAAGCCGCGCGCGCAGGACTGAGCACGCCGCTGTCAGCGGCTAGGATTCCGCACCACCTGATACCGGGCGAGATATTGCGCGGGCAGCGACCAGTTCGGCTCGAGATCGTGCGCGCGCCTGAGGTCGGCATAGGCGGCATTGAGGTCGCCCACGTCCTCGTATGCAAGGCCGCGCGCGAAATATGCAAGAGCCTTCCGCTGCGGGCCGAGCTTGATGCTCTCCTCAATCAACGGGAGCGCTTCGCCGCCGCGATCATCTCTGAGGCGCAGGAACGCCTTGTTGAGCCAGGCGTCCGCCAGATTATGGTCGAGCTTTATCGCCGAATCGAAGTCGGAATCCGCCTCGCCGCGGGCGCCCTTCAACATCTGCAATACTCCGCGATTGACGAAGGTCGCGGCGCGGTCGCGTTGGGTCAGTGCTTCCTCGGTCAGTGACCGGTCACAACTCTGCACCGTAAAGTGCGTGGCGTCGCCCGAAAGCGCAGCTTCGTAGCAACTTTGAGAGAGCGGGCCGCCCAGGGTGAGGGCCGCGCCGTTCCCGGCGCTGGAGATCACCAGCAATGCGACGCCCGCGGCAGGCGTAAGGCTCTTCATCGCAAGCCTCCTTCCACAAGCGAGACGCTGTATACGCCCGGCGGAAGGCCGTTTCACTGGCGTTTCGACAAACAGGCGAGTTCCAGCGGCCCAGACCGCTGGGCTCTACGCCGCAGAATCCTGAAGCTTGTGGCGCTTCAGGGCGTGCCTCAGCTGGTCGTAGCTTAGGCCAAGCGCGGAAGCGGTCGCCCGCTGGTTGTAGCGGTTGCGCCTTAGCGCGTCCTCGAGGAGCGAGCGCTCATAGGTTGCAACCGCCGAACGGAAATCGCCCACAGATTCGGGCGGCGTGGCGGCCGGAGCCGATTCGACGAGGTGCAGCGGAGCCGCCTCGCCGGCCTCCTCGACCGGAAAAGTCACCGCTGCATGCCTCTGCGCCGACGGCGCCCAGGGCGAATGGAAAGGGTCGAAGTTGATCTCGTCGATCGCCCGCTCTGGGTCCTCGTGGCGGTAGACGGCGCGCTCGACGACGTTCCTCAGCTCGCGAACGTTGCCCGGCCAGCTCCAGGCTTCGAGCTCGGCCAAGGCGCGCGGCGAGAATCCTGGCCAGTTGGGCCAGTCGAGCTCGACCGACATTCGGCGGCCGAAATGCTCGGTTAGAAGGGGCACATCGCCTTCGCGAGCGCGAAGCGGCGGAAGAGTGATCACCTCGAACGACAGCCGGTCGAGCAAATCGGCCCGGAACTTGCCCTTGTCGACCTGGGCTGGGAGATTCTCATTGGTGGCTGCCACGATCCGGACATCGACCGAAATCGGCTTGGACGCGCCAATCCGCGTGATCTCGCCATATTCGGTTGCGCGCAGCAATCGGTCCTGCGCCGGCATCGAAAGCGTTCCGAGCTCGTCGAGAAATAAGGTCCCTCCATCCGCCTCCTCGAAACGGCCGTGTCGTGTTTTGGCGGCGCCGGTGAAGCTACCGGCCTCATGGCCGAACAGCTCGGCTTCGATCAGATTCTCTGGCAGGGCCGCGCAGTTCATGATGATCAAGGGCCCGGCCCAGCGCGAGGACAGGTGGTGAAGACGCTCGGCGATCAGCTCCTTTCCGGTGCCGCGTTCACCGATAACCAGCACCGGCCGATTGAGCGGCGCGGCGCGGCTCGCGCGCTCGACCGCGTCGAGGAACGCATAGCTCTGCCCGATGAATTGTTCGGCCCGCTCCAAATCTCTTCTCTACAAGAATCTGCCCGACTGTTGGTGGCAAATCCCACCATTTGGCAAGGATTTTTGCGCTGAAAACCCGGAGAAAATTGGCATTTTTACGGATTTCAGGCTATTCCTAGATTTTGGCACGTCTCTTGTATGTTTATAGGGCAGGTACAGGGCCCTGATTGCGATTTGGAGTGCTGGAATGGGAATTTTCTCGCGAACACGCGACATCTTCGCCGCGAACATGACCGAGCTTTTGGATCGCTCGGAAGATCCGGCGAAGATGATCCGGATGATCATCCTCGAAATGGAAGAGACGTTGGTCGAGGTTCGAGCCTCGGCCGCGCGCTGCATTGCCGACGGCAAAGAGATGCGCCGAGCCCTGAGCCGGCTCGAAGAGCTTCAAAAGAGCTGGACGGAGAAAGCCGAGCTCGCGTTGTCGAAGGACCGCGAAGATCTCGCTAAGGCGGCGCTGCTCGAGCGGCAAAAGGCCGCCGACATGGCCGACGGACTCAACTCCGAAATCAAGGTGATCGACGAAACACTGAAGGGCTATGAAGGCGACATCGCCAAGCTCCAGGGCAAGCTGCGCGAAGCTCGCGCCCGTCAAAACGCGATTACTGCGCGCTTCGAGAGCGCGGTGACTCGTGCCAGGACCCGCGAAATCATGAACGGCAACCGCACCGAAGACGCCTTCTCGCGCTTCGAACTGCTTGAGCGCCGCGCCGATTTCGCCGAAGGGCGCGCCGACGCACTTGGAATGACGGGGCCGAAAAGCCTGGAAGAAGAGATTGCGGAGCTGAAGGCGGCCGAATCCGTCGACGCCGAGCTCGAAGCCATGAAGGCCGCCCTCAAGGCCAAGGGGAAATAAACAGCAATGGACGATATACTGATCCCACTGACGGTAGTCCCTATCCTATTCATCGGACTGCCGTGGCTGATCTTCCACTACATCACCAAGTGGAAGCAGGCGAAGACCCTCACCGACGGTGACGAAAAGCTGCTTGACGACCTGCACGACGCGGCCCGTCGGCTCGACGACCGGTTGTGCACGATTGAGCGGATCATGACCGTGGAGAACCCGAACTGGCGCCAACAGTGCCTGCCGGGCCGCGGCAGCGAAACCGACCGACTGCTCGCCAATGAGGACCGGCGATGACCGACGATCGCTATCCCGAGCCATATGACGATCGCCGTCACCTGGCCCAGCAGCCCGCGAGCCGGACGCGCTTCTATCGCGACAAGCGCAACGGCAAGATCATGGGCATTTGCGCCGGCATTGCCGATTACACCGGCTTCGACGTCACGCTCGTTCGGATTTGCATGATCGCCGCCCTGTTCCTCAGCAGCGGGTCGATCATGCCGATCTACTTCATCGCTGGCTGGATCACTCCGGGAAAGCCGCGCGAGCTCGACTATCACGACACCGAGGACCGTCAATTCTGGCAAGGCGTCAGGGCTTCGCCGGCGCGCAGCGCCCGCGACATTCGCTCGCGTTTCCGCGATCTCGATCGGCGGCTCGCGGACATAGAGAGCTACGTGACGAGCGAGAACCGCACGCTCGCCAAGGAAATTGAACAGCTACGCTAAGTGAGAGGGAGGACCCAGAGTGGATCCGCAGAAGTTCGCGTTCATTGTCGGCATATTTCCGTACATCGCGGTCATCACCGTCGTCGCCACCGGGGGATGGCTGTTGAACAACTGGCTAAGGATCAAGCACGGTTACCCGCTCGACGGTGCCTGGGGCCAGCCAATTCACCCAAAAACCGACCGTGAAGCGGCGGAGCGCATCAAGCTGCTGACCAATGAGAATGCGCAACTCCGGGCGGAGATCGGGTCGGTCAAGGATCGGCTCGAAACGATCGAGCGCATCATCACCGACCAGCCGTCGAAACTCGCGCGCGAAATCGAACAGCTGCAATGAGGCATTACCAAGCCAGGGAGAGCGAGTGATGGAAGGCCCGACAGCTGTACTTTTGGCGACGATCATTGTCGGCCTGCCGACGGTCATGCTTATGTTGATGTTCAACCGCTTCTTCAAATTCCGCGAGAAGAAGCTGGAGGTCGAAGCGATCAACGCCGCTGAGAAAGCGGCGCAATATGCTGCCCGCTCAAGCGAGCTCGAGCAGCGTGTGCGGGTCCTGGAGCAGATCGTCACCGACGGCGGCGCCCAGACTGCGGCGCAGATCGAGGCTCTGCGGGCACCACGTCTCTCGAAGACCACCGAGCCGGCCGGCGGCGACGCAGCCAGTTGAAACGGCGCCGGCTTCTACGATATATCTAAGAGCTAACGAAGGGGCCCGCTGAATGGATAGTCCGGCAAGCTGGATCTGGGTGCTTATCCCGCTCGCGGCGATCGCGATCGCGCCGTTCCGAATGTGGCTGCGAATCAAGGAAAAGCAGATCGAGTCCCAATCGAGTCTCGCCGCTGAAAAAAGCGCGCAATATGCGCAGCACGTCGAGCGGATCGAGCAGCGACTGCGGGTTCTGGAACAGATCGTAACAGACGGTGGCGTGCAGACCGCCGCCCAGATCGAAGCGCTGCGTGATCGGGCGGCAATCCCGGCCGGAGAGAAAGCGCAATGAATCCCTTTGAATTCGTCCTCGCCGTTCTCTTTCTCGTGTTCGCCTTCACGATCGTAAGGCACAAGCTGGGCATTCCCGCTCGGTCCATGCGCGAAATGAGAGGCGAGCCGGTCAACAACGAAGAAAATGAGAGGCTGCGCCAGCAGGTCAAACAATTGCAGGATCGAATTAACGTGCTCGAACGGATCGTCACGGACCGCGGCGTCGAGACCGCCGCGCAAATCGAGGCGCTGCGCGACCGCGACCAAATTGGGGTGGAGGACAAAGCCTGATGAGCAACGGACAGCTTACTGCCGTCCTGATCGTGGCGATCGTCATGATCGCGTCGATCTTCAAGGCCAAATACGGCTACGGCCGGTACCACCGGCGCCGCGAAGGCGGGTCGTTCTCTGCTCAGGAGCAAGCGGAAAACCTGCGCCTTCGCGAGGAAGTGAAGACGTTGAGGGAGCGCCTCCAGGTGCTTGAGCGGATTACGGTCGACAAGGAAAACAGCCTGTCACGCGAGATCGACTCCCTACGGGACCGGTGACAGTCAGGCGCGCGAGCACTATCTCGCGTCCGTGACCGCGCTTCCATCAATTGAGCACATCTACGAGGATTATGAGCTGCTCGACGGCGAGGACCGTTACCGGCTGCTGATCGACCTCGGGCGCCAGCTCGAGCCCATGCCTGATGCGCTCAAGACGGACGCAACCAAGGTTCGCGGCTGTTCCGCCTCCGTATGGGTCTATCCGACGGTCAGCGAGGGCCGCCTGCACTTCCTCGCCGACAGCAATGCCGCGATCACCAAGGGGATCGTCGCGCTCATCCTGTCGGCGGTCCAGGACAGACCGGCGTCCGAAGTGGCGCGCATCGACGTCGAAGAAGCACTCGCGCCGTTCGAACTGCGCAAGCATTTGAGCGCGAACCGAACGCAAGGCGTGCCGAACATGATCGCCTTGGTGAGGCAGACAGCCGAGCGCTACGCTTCCGCGGCCTGAAGGGCCTCCGGCGTTTCGATCATAGGTTCCGACAAATCGGTCATGTTCCCATCGCGCGGCGCGCCTTAAAGGCCGTCGAATGACGGATGAGACAATTCACGACGAAGTCCTTCGCCTCGCGGCCGAAGCGGCAATCGATTATCGGGCCCAGCCCGCGCCCGGGTTCGAGCAAGTGGCCAGCTTCGAGCAGGTTCTGGAAACCCTGGACGCGTGCCTTCCCGAGAATCCGGCAGACCCGGCGGAGGTGATCGGCGAGCTCGT
>Ga0070660_100003409_pt1 | contig 10929 bp, 10 predicted proteins | sample KBSC33metaG_FD_64670 | JGI IMG/M metagenome (GOLD analysis project Ga0070660, IMG submission 64670) | Corn rhizosphere microbial communities from Kellogg Biological Station, Michigan, USA - KBS C3-3 metaG | ecosystem: Host-associated > Plants > Roots > Rhizosphere > Soil ... | reverse complement strand
CAGCACCTGAAGCTGGTGCGTCTACCAATTCCGCCACCTGGGCACGGGGTAGGAGCGGCGAGTTAGGGGCGGACCCGGCGCTTGTCAACGAGGCCGTGAGCGGGCAAGGGAGCGCCGCTCGGCTGGCTTCAAGGGACTGGGAATGGACCGTCTGGTGACTTTGTTCGGCGGCGGCGGCTTCCTCGGCCGCTACGTCGCCCAGGCCTTGTTCCAGACCGGTGCGCGGGTTCGGATCGTCCAGCGCGATCCCCGCGCCGCCTTCTTCCTGAAGCCGCTTGCGGGCCTCGGCCAGATCCAGTTCGTCGCCGCGAACCTGCTCGACTCCGACCGGGTCGCAGCCGCCGCTCATGGCAGCCACGCGGTCATCAACCTGGTCGGGATCCTGAAGGGGGACCTCGAAGGCATCCACGTCGAAGGCGCGCGCAACGCCGCCGAGGCGGCCGCGGCGGCCGGTGCCGAGGCCTTCGTCCAGGTCTCGGCGATCGGCGCCGATCCGGACGCGCCGTCCGACTATGCGCGGAGCAAGGGCGAGGGCGAGGCCGCGGTCCGCTCCGCCTTCCCCGAAGCGACCATCGTCCGCCCGTCTCTGGTCTTCGGACGCGAGGACAATTTCGTGAACCGCTTCGCCGGTCTCGCCCAGCTGTTTCCCTTCCTTCCGGTGATCCGCGGCGAAATGAGGATGCAGCCCGTCTACGCGGCCGACGCCGCCCGGGCGATCGCCGCCTGCGCGCTCGATCCGCGCGCCCATGGCGGCAAGGTCTACGAGCTCGGCGGCCCGCAAGTCCTCACCATGCGCGAGCTGATGCAGTGGGTGTGCCGGACCACCGGCCGCGACCGCACGCTCGTCGACGTTCCCGATCCCGTTGCGGAGATCGCCGCCCGAGCCACCGGCTGGCTGCCCGGGGCGCCGATCACCCACGACCAGTATCTGATGCTCTGCCGGGACAGCGTCGTCGCCCCCGGGGCGCAAGGGCTGGAGGCCTTCGGGATCTCCAAGACCCCGCTCGCCGCAGTCGCCGAAGGCTGGCTCACCCGCTACCGCAAGCACGGCCGCTTCGCGGCCAAATCGCCTTACTGATCCGATGACCGACATCCTGATGATCATCCTCCTCGGCATCGTCGAGGGAGTCACCGAATTCATCCCGGTCTCGTCGACCGGGCACCTGATCCTCGCCGGGGCGCTGCTCGGCTACGACGAGAATCAGTGGAAGGTGTTCAACGTCGTCATCCAGCTCGGCGCGATCCTTGCCGTCGTCGTGCTCTACTGGCGGACGTTCCTCGCCGTCCTCACCGGCCTCGTCCGCCGCGAGCCGGACTCCTGGCGGTTCCTCCGCAACGTCGCCGTCGCCTTTCTTCCCTCTGCCGTGATCGGGCTGATCCTCCACAACTACATCGAGGCCCTGCTCGGCAACGCCACGGTGGTCGCGATCGCCCTGGTGGCCGGAGGAATCGCCATCCTCCTCATCGACCGCAAGGTGCCCCAGGGGGAGGAGCGCGGAGTCGCCGACATCCCGCTCAAGAAGGCGATGGCCATCGGCTTCATCCAGTGCCTGGCGATGGTTCCGGGGGTCAGCCGGTCCGGAGCGACCATCCTCGGCGCCCTGTCGCTCGGGGTGGAGCGCCGGACCGCCGCCGAGTTCAGCTTTTTCCTCGCCATTCCGACGATGATGGGCGCGACCACCCTCGAGCTCGCCAAGAACTACAGGCATCTCGGCGTCAGCGCCGGCGCCATCGGGTTCGGCTTCGTCGTCTCCTTCCTCGTCGCCCTCGTCGTCATCCGCTGGTTCATCGGCATCGTCTCGAAGCACGGCTTCGCGCCGTTCGGCTGGTACCGGATCGTCGCCGGATCGCTCGCCCTCGTCTGGCTGCTCGCCCGCTAGGAATCGGCCGAGCCAGCGGCTAGCTTCGCCGGCACCCACGGCGCCGGAGGCATTGATGAAAACGCTTCTTCTCCTCGCGGCGCTGCTCGCGCCTTCAACCGGTACCCCGCCTCCGGCGAAGCCGGTCGCGCTCGCCGAGACGCCGTCGCCGCCGACGCGGCCGCCGAGCGCCAAGGCGACGGCGCTCGTCACGCTGCTCAAGGGCGAGCAGTTGGTCGACCGGATGTACACTCGGATGGCCCCCTTGGCGGCGCTGCAGGTGGCCGCGATGCTCGAGGCCGGACCGGCGACCCGCCCCTACAGCGAACGGCTGGCGAACCGGCTGCCGGGCGGACGCGAACGCCTCGTCGCCGTGCTTGGCGAGGAGTTCCTGAGCGAGATGCGCAAGACCATCCCGGAGGTGATGCTCGCCGCGGCCGTCGCCTACGACCGGCGCTTCACGCCCGCCGAAATGGACGACATGATCCGCTTCTTCTCGAGCGGCACCGGCGCCAAGTACCTTTCCCTTCAACCGGACATGCAGCGCGAGCTGGAGCCGATCGGCGGCGCTCTGGGTGAAAAGGCGGGGGAAGCGGCGGCGCCCAAGGCCCTGCGCCGCGCGGAGCAGGAGGCGGGGATCAAGGACCCGGATCGGGGAATCTGACGTTCAGCCCCGGGTCATGCTCCTCGTCGCATAACGCAACGGAGTCGCCGGACCGCGCGTTTTGCCCGCGCCGCCGGCCAGTTTTAGGAGGTCCCTCATGCGTAAGCTGATCCTCGCCGCGAGCCTGCTCGCCTTCGCCGCGCCCGCGCTCGCCCAGCCGCCGCGCCACGACCCGCGTTATGATTCCCGTTACGACCGGCGCGACGAGGCGCTGCAGCGGCGGATTCCCTCCGGCTACGAGATCGACCGGCTCGGCGAGATGCTCGCCCGGGTCACCGATGCGATGATGGACGTCGACATCGGTCCGGTCGCGGACGCGGTCGACCCCTATCGCCACGGCCGCCGCTACGGCCGCGAGACGCTCGGCGACCTCGCCTCGCGACGCGATCCCTATGCGCGCGAGCGGATGCAGGACGAGATCCGCGCCACCACCGCCGGGCTCGGCGCCGCGGCCGAGCAGGCGGCGATCGCCGCCCCCGAGATCCGCCGCTCGATCGAGGACAGCGCCCGCCGCATCGATCGGGCGATGCGCGACGGCAGGGATCGCCGCGACGGCTATTACGACGATCGCTACTATGACGGCCGCTACGGCCGGTAAAAAGAGCGGCGGACGCGAGTGAGGCGGTGGACGGGGCGCGCCGCGTCCCGCTAAGAGGGCGCCGCAATGTGGCAGCTCTATCAATTCCCCCTCTGCCCCTTCTCGCGCAAGGTCCGGCTGATGCTCGCGGAAAAGGGCATCGCCCACGAGCTCGTGCGCGAGTCTCCCTGGCTTCGCCGCGACGAGTTCGCCGACCTCAATCCGGCCGGCAAGACCCCGGTCCTGGTCGAGGAATCGCGCGGCATCGTGCTGATCGATTCCAACGCGATCTGCGAATATTTCGAGGAGACGGTCGACAAGGCGCCGATGATCCCGGGCACCGCGCCGAACCGCGCCGAGGTCCGGCGGCTCGTCGCCTGGTTCGACGAGGGGCTTTATGGCGACGTGGTCAAGCCGCTGATCGACGAGCGGATGCTCAAGCGGCTGGTCAACCGCGACGCGCCCGACACGCGCGTGCTTCGCGACGCGATGAAGACCGCCAACGCCCATATCGACTATCTCGACTATCTGCTCGACCACCGCCGCTGGCTCGCCGGCCCGGTGCTAAGCCTCGCCGATCTCGCCGCCGCGGCGCATTTGTCGGTGGCCGACTATCTCGGCGGGATCGACTGGCGCGGCCACAAGCAGACCGCCGACTGGTACATGGTGATGAAGTCGCGCCCGAGCTTCCGGCCGCTGCTCGCCGAGCGGATGGAGGTGATCTCCCCGCCCGCCCATTACGACAAGGTCGATTTCTGAAGAGGCCCGTCATGCCGGACTTGATCCGGCATCCATCTTCTCTCTTTTTCCCACGAACTAAAGAAGGTGGACCCCGGATCAAGTCCGGGGTGACGACCGTGGCTTAGCCCGTGGCGGTTTGCACGGTGGCCCGCTTCGCCGTGACGAAATAATCCAGGCTCTTGTTGTCGGAGAGGTGGAAGCCGCGCGCCGGTCCCCAGGCGAGGCCGTGGCAGTCCACCACCTCCAGCCCGCAGTCGCGAAGAAGCGCGCACATCTCCTCGGGGGCGAGGAACTTGTCCCAATCGTGGGTGCCGCGCGGGATCCGACCTGTCCCCTCGCCGATCACGATCAGCATCAGCCGCGACATCGCCGTCCGGTTGGGCGTCGAGAGGATGAGGAGCCCATCGTCGGCAAGCGCATCGGCCAGGCCCTGGACGAAGCCCCGCACGTCGAGGACATGCTCGACCACCTCGAGCGAGGTGACGAGATCGTAGCGGCCGTCCAGCGCCTCGGCGCTTCCCACCCGATAGTCGATCTCCAGCCCCTGGGTCAGCGCATGGGCCTGGGCCGCCGCGATGTTCTCCGGCGCGGCGTCGACTCCGGTCACCTCGGCCCCGAGCCGGGCCAGCGGCTCGGCCAGAAGCCCCGCGCCGCAGCCTATGTCGGCCGCCCGGCGCCCGGCGAGCGGCCTTAGATTGCACTCGTCGAGGCTCCAATGCTGGTCGATCCGGTCGCGCAGATAGGCGAGCCGCACCGGGTTCAGCTGGTGAAGCGCGGCCGACGAGCCCTTCGGCTCCCACCAGTCCGCCGCCATCCGCCCGAAATGCTCCGCCTCGCGCGGGTCGACGGTCGTTCCGGTTGCCGTGGTCATGGTTTAGCCCTTATCAGGACGCCTCTCCGCCCCCAACGCAAAAGCGCCCGGCATGGACCATTTCGAGCTTCGCCAAGGCGTGCTCCACTGCGAAGACGTGCCGCTGCCGGAGATCGCCGACGCGGTGGGCACCCCCGTCTACGTCTATTCGACCGCGACGATGGTCCGCCATGCGCGGGTGCTTCGGGAGGCGCTCGAGCCACTCCCCGATCCGCTCGTCGCCTATGCGGTGAAGGCGAACCCCAACGCCGCCGTCCTCGCCACGCTCGCCCGCGAAGGGCTCGGCGCCGACGTCGTATCGGGCGGCGAGTACCGCCGGGCCCGCGCCGCAGGGGTTCCGGCGGAGCGGGTCGTCTTCTCGGGCGTCGGCAAGACGGCGGAAGAAATGGCGCTCGCGCTGGAGGGCGGGCTCTTCCAGTTCAACCTCGAATCGCTCGCCGAGGCGGAGATGCTTTCGGAGGTGGCGAGGGCGATCGGCCGGACCGCGGATGTCGGCTTCCGGATCAACCCCGACGTGTTGGCCGGCACCCACGCCAAGATTTCGACCGGCGCCGCGGAGAACAAGTTCGGCATCCCGCTCGCCGACGCCCCCGCGGCTTACGCCCGAGCCGCCGCTCTACCGGGCCTCGCGGTCCGCGGAGTCGCCGTCCACATCGGAAGCCAGCTGACCAGCCTCGCCCCGCTCGAGGCCGCCTTCACCCGGATCGGCGCTCTGATCCGCCTCCTCCGCTCCGCCGGACACGCCATTGCCGTCGCCGACCTCGGCGGAGGGCTGGGCGTGCCTTACGACCCGACCCTGCCTCCGCCCCCGAGCCCCCAAGCCTATGGCGAGATGGTCCGGCGGGTGACGGAAGGATGGGAGGCGCGCCTCGTCTTCGAGCCCGGGCGCCTGATCATGGGCAATGCGGGCGTGCTCCTGACCCGGCTGATCCGGGTGAAGCCCGGCGCCGTCCACCCTTTCCTGGTCGTCGACGCGGCGATGAACGACCTGATGCGCCCCACCCTCTACGATGCCTGGCACGGCATCGAGGCCGTCCGGCCGAGCGGCGCCCGGATGACCGCCAACGTCGTCGGGCCGGTCTGCGAGACCGGCGATACCTTCGCCACCGCGCGCCAGATGGACTCGGCCGAGCCGGGCGACCTCCTCGTCTTCCGCACCGCCGGCGCCTATGCCGCCGCCATGTCGAGCACCTACAACAGCCGCCCGCTGACTCCCGAAGTGCTGGTCAACGGCCGGGAATGGGCCACGGTCCGCCCCCGGCTCGACGTCCAATCGCTGATCGACTCCGACAGCGTTCCCGGGTGGCTGCGCTAGGTCCGCTCGGGCGCTCCGCTTGCCTTGGCGCGGGCGCCCCCCTAACGCGCCGCCATGGCCCGCATCGTGATGAAGTTCGGCGGCACCTCGATGGCGGGCATCGAGCGGATCCGTCATGTCGCAAGCCGGGTGAAGCGCGAGGCCGAGGCCGGCAACCAGGTCGCCGTCGTCGTCTCGGCCATGGCCGGGGAGACGGACCGGCTGATCCGCTTCTGCCGCGAAGCCTCCTCGCTCTACGATCCGCGCGAATATGACGTGGTGGTCGCGAGCGGCGAGCAGGTGACCAGCGGGCTCCTCGCCATCACGCTTCAGGGCATGGGACTCAACGCCCGCTCCTACATGGGGTGGCAGCTCCCGATCCGGGCCACCGGCCATGCCGCTGCGCTGATCGACCATATCGAGGCCGACGTGCTCGAAAAGGTTTTCGAGCAGGGGGGGATCGCCGTCATTCCGGGCTTCCAGGGGGTCACGCAGGAAGGCGATGTCGCCACCCTCGGCCGCGGCGGCTCGGACACGTCCGCGGTAGCGCTAGCGGCCGCGCTCAAGGCCGACCGCTGCGACATCTACACCGACGTCGAGGGGGTCTACACGACCGATCCGAGGATCGTGCCGCGCGCCCGCAAACTCGCCGCCGTCACCTACGAGGAGATGCTGGAGCTCGCCAGCGTCGGAGCGAAGGTGCTCCAGACCCGCTCCGTCGGGCTGGCGATGCGCTACGACATGCCGATCCAGGTCCTTTCCTCCTTCGAGGACCGGCCCGGAACCCTGATCGCCGGCGACGACGCAATCGAGGACATGAACATGGAACGCCAGCTGGTCACCGGAATCGCCCATGACAAGAACGAGGCGCGGGTCACCCTCTCCGGCCTCCCCGACCGGCCCGGCACCGTCGCTGCGATCTTCGAGCCGCTCTCGAAGGCGAACGTCAACGTCGACATGATCGTCCAGGCGGCGCCGAGGGCCGGCCAAAAGACCGACCTCACCTTCACCGTGCCCACAGACTCGCTGGCGCTGACGGTGGCCGAGCTCGACAAGGCGCGAGGCACGATCGGCTTCGAGGAAATCGTGACCGACACCAACGTCGTCAAGATCAGCGCCGTCGGCATCGGAATGCGCTCCAACGCCGGGATCGCCGCGCAAATGTTCAAGACCCTCGCGGAGCGCGGCATCAACATCCTCGCCATCACCACTTCGGAGATCAAGGTCTCGGTCCTGATCCCGGAGGAATATACCGAGCTTGCGGTGAGGGTCCTCCACACCGCCTACGGTCTCGACGATATTGGAGAGGGGACGTGAACGTTCACGTCGCCCCAGCGAAGGCTGGGGCCCCGGCGGGTGAAAGGCGCCCGCATTCTTCACCCCCTGGGACCCCAGCCTTCGCTGGGGTGACGGAGAAAGCATGAACGACACCGCTTCCCCCTCCCCCGTCGGCCGCGACCGGCTTCGCCGACTGATGAAGCGCGGCAGCGACTTCCTGGGTTGCGAGGTCGCCATCCTCGGCGGCGCGATGAGCTGGATCTCAGAGCGGCACCTGGTCTCCGCTTTGTCCAACGCCGGAGCGTTCGGAGTGATCGCCTGCGGAGCGATGACTCCCGACCTCCTCGACACGGAGATCGCCGAGACCCGCAAGCGCACCGAGCGGCCGTTCGGGGTCAACCTCATCACCATGCACCCGCAGCTTTCCGAGCTGATCGACGTCTGCGCCCGCCACTCGGTGAGCCACGTCGTCCTCGCCGGAGGACTTCCGCCGCCCGGCTCGATCGACCGGATCAAGGGCAACGGCGCCAAGCTGATCTGCTTCGCCCCGGCCTTGGCGCTGGCGAAGAAGCTGGTCCGCTCCGGAGTCGACGCGCTGGTGATCGAAGGCATGGAGGCGGGGGGCCATATCGGCCCGGTCTCCACCTCCGTGCTTGCGCAGGAGATCCTTCCCCCCCTCGCCGCCGAAGTGCCGATCTTCGTCGCCGGCGGGATCGGCCATGGCGGCCTCATCGCGGGCTATCTCGAAATGGGCGCGGTCGGAGTCCAGCTCGGCACCCGCTTCGTCTGCGCAACCGAATGCGTCGCACATCCCAATTTCAAGAAGGCGTTCATCCGCGCCTCCGCCCGCGACGCGATCACCAGCGTGCAGATCGATCCTCGCCTTCCCGTCATCCCCGTCCGGGCGCTTCGCAACCGCGAGATGGAATCCTTCGCCGCCAAGCAGCGCGAAGTCGCCGGACTGCTCGACCAGGGAAGCGTCGAAATGGCGGAGGCCCAGCTTCAGATCGAACATTACTGGGCCGGCGCCCTCCGCCGCGCGGTGATCGACGGCGACGTCGAATCCGGCTCGGTGATGGCCGGCCAGTCGGTCGGAATGGTCAAGGAAGAGGCGCCCGCCGCCGAAATCCTGCGCCAGCTGATCGACGAGGCGGCCCAGGCGCTGGAGCGGCGGTCGGCGTAGGGCCGGGCCATCTCTAACGCCGGTTCGTCATGCCGGACTTGATCCGACGTCCACTTTCCCTTCCGGCCTGTTTTGAAGAAGGTACTTCAGGTCAAATCGGAAGCGACGTTCGAGCCCCAGGCTTCGGGCGTGCGAGCCTGGACTCGTTCCGGAACAAATGCGACTCTCGCGGGTTCTGCGATTTCTGCAAATCGCTCCCGCCGCGCTATTTCGGAGGGGATAATCGCGCGTCCAAGAGGGGTCCAGGTGGGGCAGTCCGATTCGGGTTCAGGAGTGAGAAACGACGACAGTCGTTTCCGCCTGCTGGTCGACGCCGTCACCGATTACGCCATCTACATGCTCGACGCCCAAGGCAAGGTGGTCAGCTGGAATCCCGGCGCCCGGCGCTTCAAGGGGTATGAGGAGGACGAGATCCTCGGCCAGCACTTCTCGCGCTTCTACACCGACGAGGACAAGGCCACCGAGCTTCCCCGCCGCGCCCTCGCCGCCGCGGCGAACGAGGGACGGTTCGAAGCCGAGGGGTGGCGGGTCCGGAAGGACGGATCGCGCTTCTGGGCCCATGTCGTCATCGACCCGATCCGCGACAAGTCGGGCGAACTGATCGGCTATGCGAAGATCACCCGCGACCTCACCGATCGAAAGCGCGCTCAGGAGGCTCTGCGGCTCTCTGAGGAGCGCTTCCGGCTGCTGGTCGAAAGCGTCTCGGACTATGCCATATACATGCTCGATCCGACGGGCATCGTCTCGAGCTGGAATCTCGGCGCGCAGCGGTTCAAAGGTTACGCGCCGGACGAAATAATCGGCCAGCATTTCTCCCGCTTCTACACCGAGGAGGACCGGGCGATCGACTTTCCCTCCCGCGCCCTCGCCACGGCGGCGAACGAGGGACGGTTCGAAGCCGAGGGTTGGCGGCTCCGAAAGGACGGCACCCGCTTCTGGGCGCACGTCGTCATCGACTCGATCCGCTCCGACGAGGGCAATCTGCTCGGATTCGCCAAGATCACGCGCGACCTCACCGAGCGCAAGGAAGCCCAGCGCGCTCTTGAAAAGGCGCGCGAAGCCTTCTTCCAGGCCCAGAAGATCGAGGCGGTGGGCCAGCTCACCGGCGGCATCGCGCATGATTTCAATAACCTGCTGATGGCCGTTCTCGGCAGCCTTGAGCTGCTCAAGCGGCGCGTTCCCGAGGATCCCCGGGTCCATCGCCTGATCGACAACGCCCATCAGGCGGCGCAGCGCGGCGCATCGCTGACCCAAAGGATGCTGGCCTTCGCCCGCCGCCAGGATCTAAGCCTCGCCCCGGTCGAAGTGCCCGAGCTGGTCCGAGGCATGGCCGACCTGCTTCAGCGCTCGCTCGGGCCGACCGTCGCCATCGAAACCCGATTCCCGCTCAGCATCGCGCCCGTCATGGCCGATTCGAACCAGCTTGAGCTCGCGCTTCTCAACCTCGCGATGAACGCCCGGGATGCCATGCCCCAGGGAGGGCCAGTGGTGATTTCGGCCCAGGAGGAGATGGTAGGAGAGGGCGAAGCGGTAGGGCTGGAGCCCGGTTCCTACGTCTGTCTTTGCGTCACCGACGAAGGCGAGGGCATGTCGGAGGAAGTGCTGGCGAGGGCGGTGGAGCCGTTCTTCACCACCAAGGGCGTGGGCAAGGGGACGGGACTCGGCTTGTCGATGGTCCAGGGCCTCGCCGAACAGTCCGGCGGAGGCCTTCGTATCCTTAGCGAGGCCGGAGCGGGCACGACCGTCCAGGTCTGGCTGCCCGTCGCTCACGTCAATCGCGAGGCCGCGCGCACCTTCGCCGCCCAGCGCGCCGAGGAGCCGTCGCCGGCCACAGAGGCGCTGAGCATCCTGGCCGTCGACGACGACAGCCTCGTCCTCCTCAACACCGCGGCAATGCTCGAGGAGCTCGGTCACACCGTCTACCAGGCCGGATCGGGCGCCGAAGCGCTGCAGATCCTCGCCTCGCATCCGATCGATCTCGTCATCACCGATTACGCCATGCCGCAGATGAACGGGCTTCAGCTCGCCGAGGCGGCGCACGCCGACCGCCCCGCCCTCCCCTTCCTGCTGACCAGCGGCTTCGCCGAAGTCGCGGCCGGGGAGGAAGCGACTCTCCCGCGGCTGGCCAAGCCCTTCACCCAATCCGATCTCGCCCGGGCGATTCTTCAGGCCGCCAATCCCGGTGCCCTGCCCGGCGGACGGGTCATCCCCTTTCGGGCGCGCTGACCCTCCCCACCGCCGCGGTACCGCCGGAAAGCGATAAATTTGGGGGCCGGAACGCCCGTGGTACGCGCCCGGCCCCCGCCCCCGCCCGGCTAGGGGAAGCCGATTGACGGCGGGGACATCCGAATCCGTGATCGCTCCCGCCGGCGCGCCAGGCACCGCGGAATCCGGACCTCGCCGGCTGAATCGGGCATCGACCACATGATGGGAGATTTAACGGAGGTCGCCCGAGGTGATCC
>Ga0070660_100003408_pt1 | contig 10929 bp, 6 predicted proteins | sample KBSC33metaG_FD_64670 | JGI IMG/M metagenome (GOLD analysis project Ga0070660, IMG submission 64670) | Corn rhizosphere microbial communities from Kellogg Biological Station, Michigan, USA - KBS C3-3 metaG | ecosystem: Host-associated > Plants > Roots > Rhizosphere > Soil ... | reverse complement strand
CAACAATCTGACCCAGAAGCTGCAGGACCGCGGCCTTCACCTCGTCAATACGACGAATCGCACCTACGATGCGAACATCGCGTTTGGCGGCCCGCTCAAGCGCGACCAGCTCTGGTTCTTCACCTCGCATCGCGTGTTCGGCTATCAGAACCTGCTCGCTGGAGACTGGGCGAACGCCACGCAAAACACGCCGTTCTACACGCCCGATTTGAATCATCCGGCGGTTCAGCAGGAGGACAACATTTCCGACGGCATCCGCTTGACGTATCAGCTGTCGAAAAAAGACAAGGTCAACGCCTCCTGGGATTTTCAACACACCAACATCTGCCTGGGATGCAGTCCGCTGGTCTCGCCCGAAGCGACCTACACGACGAAGTACGCGGATCCCAACTATCTGCTGCAGGGCAAGTGGACGCACCTCGCGAGCAACAAACTGTACTTCGAAGTCGCCGATTCGACGCTCATCTTCAACTGGCCGAATCATCGGAAGGACAATGCGCAGGGGATCTCGATCCTGAACAGCAATACCGGCTTCCGCTACAACGCGCCGCTCGCGTCGAGTCTCGGTCAGCGGGTTGCGAGCGAATCCAACCAGCGCGGGTCGGTGAGCTACGTGACCGGTTCGCATGCATTCAAGGTGGGCTTCACCACCCAGGAGGCGTGGCACCACGCGTGGTACGACGACGGCGGTCCGGCGCCGGGCATCGGAAATGGGCTCACCGCGTACACCTTCCTGAACAACCGGCCCTCATCAATTACCGAGTACGCGGAGCCGGTGACGTTCGACGAGCGGCTGAAAGTGAATCTCGGACTCTACGTTCAGGATCAGTGGACGGTTCGAAAACTGACGCTCAACCTCGGTCTTCGCTACGACTACTTCAATGCCTACGTGCCGGCGCAGCACTTGAACGCCGGACCGTTCGTGCCGGCGCGCAGCTACGACAAAGTGGAATGCGTGCCGTGCTGGAAGGACATCAATCCACGTATGGCCGTCGCCTATGACTTGTTCGGCGATGGGAGAACCGCGATCAAGGCCAATGTCGGACGATTCGTCGCGGCTGATATTTACACCCAGGCGCGCGCCAATAATCCCGTGACGCGGGCGATTCTGAATGCGTCACGGTCCTGGACCGACAGCAACAACAACTTCGTGCCCGACTGCGATCTCACGAACCCCGGCGCCCAGAATCTCTCGGCATCGGGCGGCGACGTGTGCGGTGCCCTGAACAACGTCAACTTCGGCAAGAACAATCCGGGCGCATTTACTTACGCGCCGGACACCATCACCGGATTTGGCGCCAGGCCCAACAACTGGCAGACATCAATCAGCGTCGATCAACAGCTCCGCAGCAACATCTCGCTCGGCGTTGGCTACTTCCGCACCGTATGGGGAGGATTTTCGGCGCAGCAGAACGTCTCGGTCAGCCCCGGCACAGTCGATTTCACACCGTTCTGCGTCACCGCACCGGTCGACGCGCGACTGCCCAATGGCGGCGGCTATCAGATTTGCGGACTGTACGACGTGATCCCGGCCAAGTTCGGCCAGGCGACCACTGTCGTCTCGCGCGCGCCCACCACAAAAGGCAATCAAACCGAGGTCTACAACGGTTTTGATTTCGTGGCAAACATTCGACTGCAGCGCGGCATCAACATCAATGGCGGCGTCAACACCGGCCGGACCGTGACCAACAACTGCGGTCTCGCCAAAGACAATTTGCAGTACGTCGTCAGCACGGCTCTACCCAACACGCCGCGCACCGACGCGTACTGCAATGTGGTGCCGCCATGGTCGGCGTCAACCCAGGTGAAGTTCTCGGGAGCTGTCCCACTGCCCTACAAGTTCCAGATCGCGACGACCTACCAGAATTTGCCGGGCATTCCCTATTCGGCAAACCTCACGTACACGAACGCACAGGTCTCGGGATCGCTCGGCCGGGATTTGGCGGCCGGCGCGAATTCGACCGTCTCCAGCGTTCCGCTCATCGCGCCGAACAAATTCTTCGAGGGTCGGATTCAGCAGGTCGATTTCAGGTTTTCGCGCCTCTTCCGGATTGCCGGCAAGCGAGTGGAACCGGAGTTCGACATTTACAACGCCTTCAACGCGAGTCCGATTCTCGCCGTCAACAGCACGTACGGCCCGCTGTGGCTCACGCCGACGCAGATTCTGTCCGGCCGTTTGTTGAAGATCGGATTCCAGCTGAACTTCTAACGCTGCATCGTGGGGTGGGACGCCCTGAAAAGCGTCCCCCTACTTCCAGGTACGTGTGTGGTCCGGCCCAGCTCGCGCAAGCTACGGCGAGCCGGGAAAGCCGGGCAATACGTTTGGCCAACACCGCAGGAGGCATCCGCATGTCCCGAATCGCCAGCGTCGCGACCGCAGTTCTCGTTGTTTCGTTCCTGATTGGTAATCCGAGTCGAACGTCTGCTCAGGCCACCAGCGCGATCGCCGGTCTGGTGAAAGACAGCTCGGGAGCGGTTCTGCCGGGCGTGACGGTTGAAGCAGCGAGTCCCGCGCTGATCGAAAAGGTTCGTACAGTGGTGACCGATGGACAGGGGCAATACCGGATCGCGGATCTCGCGCCCGGCGCCTACACGCTGGTGTTCAGTCTCACCGGCTTTTCGACAGTGAAGCATGAAGGGCTTCAGCTCTCTTCCGGCTTCACGGCCACCATCAACGCCGACATGCGTGTCGGTTCGCTGGAAGAAACGATCACGGTCTCCGGCCAGTCGCCGCTCGTCGATGTCCAGACCACAACCGCGCAAAAGACGCTGAGCCACGATCTGCTCGAATCCTTGCCGACCAACAAAGGCATCGCGTCCTTTGCGGCGTTGACGCCGGGCGTGTCGCTTGGCGCGACCGCACAGGACGTCGGCGGCAACAAAGGCGAGCTCGCGACGATGTCGATCCATGGTGGTGCCGGCAACGATCAACGGCTTCTGCAGGACGGCATGCGGTTCAACTCGATGGAAGGATCGGGCCGCGGCTTTTACGTGAATCCGGCCGCTGCCGAAGAAATCACGCTGGCGCTCGGGGGCAATCCGGTCGAAAACGAGCTCGGCGGCGTCCAGGTCAACGTCATCCCCCGAGAAGGCGGCAACCTTTTCCACGGGTACTTCTTCGCAAACTACGCGTCGACGAAATTCCAATCCGACAACCTCACCGACGATCTCCGCGCGCTGGGGTTGACCACGGCCAACAAGATCGATCACATCTGGGACGTCAACGGCGCGTACGGTGGACCGATCAAGCGCGACAATCTGTGGTTCTACTCCGCGCATCGATCGTTCGGGTATGCCGACTTCGTGGCGGGCGGCTACTACAACGCCACGCAAGGGACTCCGTTCTACACCCAGGATCTCAGCCGCACCTCGGTCGTCGACGAAAAGAATCGCAGCCACACACTGCGAGTGACGTGGCAGGCTTCGACCAGGAATAAATTCAACTTCTCAGTGGACGTGGAGAACAACTGCGACTGCCACGTGAGCCTGACGAGTTCCACGTCGCCCGAGGCAGCCATCCGGTGGTATTTCGCGAATCCGAACTATCTCACCCAGGCGAGCTGGAGCCATCCGGTCAGCAGCCGACTGCTGCTGGACGCCGGCGTGACGACGCTGATCTTCAACTTCCCGACCGTGCCGCAGGACGGTGTGAAACCCAACGATGTGTCGATCAACGATTCGCTGATTGGGATTCGCTACAACTCGCTCGCTATCGGCACGTATGAATACGGGTTCAAGTACAGCTCTCAGTCCAATCAGAAGTTGAACCTCTCGTACATCACGGGCTCACACGCGTTCAAAGTCGGACTGTTTACGCTCGAGGGATGGCGCGATCACCTGAACTACGTCAATGGAGACGTGAACTACACGTTCAGGAACAAGATTCCTTCGTCGCTGACCGAAGCCATCCCCTACGAAGCGAAGGAGCGTCTCGGCCTCGACCTCGGATTGTTTGCGCAGGACGTCTGGAAGATGGGAAGGCTGACGCTGAACCTCGGCATCCGGTACGACTCGCTGAACGCTTACGACCCGGCGCAAACGCTCAACGCCAATACGTACACCACGCGTCACGACTATCCGCGAGTCGACTGCGTCCCGTGCTGGAAAGACATCTCGCCACGATTCGGCGGCTCGTGGGATCCGTTCGGCGACGGCAAAACCGCCATCAAGGCGAGCATTGGCAAGTTCGTCACCGCCGAATCGGTCAACGACCTGGCGTTTCTCAACAACCCGATCGTCACGTCGATTCTGACGGCCACCCGCACCTGGACCGACACCAACAACAATTTCACTCCAGACTGCAATCTCTCGAACCCTCTCGAGAACGGCGAGTGTAAGCAGATCGACAAGCTCGCGTTCGGCCTCGGCAATCCTGCGGCCACGACCTATGCACGCGACGTGCTCCGCGACAACCGCGGCCACAACTGGCAGATTACGAGCAACCTGCAGCGCGAAATTCGCGAGGGCTTGTCGGCGAACGTCGCGTATTACCGCACCTGGTACGCCAATCTGATGGCCACGGACAACACCCTCGTCGGACCCGCAGATTACAGCGCGTATTCCATCACGGCGCCAACCAACGCGGCGCTGCCGGGCGGCGGCGGGTACGTGATCAACGGTCTGTACGACATTTCCGTCGCGAAATTCGGACAGGTCCAGAACAACATCACACTCGCGTCCGACTTCGGAAAGAGAATCCAGCGCTACGACGGCTTCGATATGACGATGACGGCGCGGGTGCGCCGCGGAATTACGCTTGGCGGAGGCGTCAACCTGGGACGGACGGTCACGGATACCTGTTACGTGGTCGACTCCCCGGGCGAGCTGCGCTTCTGTCACGTGTCGCCACCGTTCCAGCCGCAAATCAAGTTCTCTGGCACCTATGAGCTTCCCTTTGCGCTGCAGGCCAGCGGCACGTATCAGGATCTGCCGGGCATTGCTCAATCCGCGACGTACGCAGCGACCAACGCCGAGATCAAGGACTCGCTCGGGCGCAATCTCGCGTCCGGCGGAACGGCAAATGTCACGCTGATCGCACCGAGTTCCGTATTCGAGGGGCGCATTCGACAGCTCGATCTTCGATTGTCACGCACCTTCCGAAAGAATCGCCGGAACATCCAGGCGATCCTCGACATTTACAACGCGTTGAATGGAAGCGCGGTGCTCTCCGAGGTCACGACCTATGGACCGCGGTGGCGGACACCGACCGAAATTCTGGCGGCGCGGTTCTTGAAATTCGGGATTCAGGCGAATTTCTAACGGAGCAATTGCGATGAGGGACACCCTGAAGGGTGTCCCCTACGTTCAACGTCTCCGCTACGCTAAAGGTGTCCCCTGGTTAAGGTTTGCCTGCGTTTGTAGGGGACGCCCTTCAGGGCGTCCCGCGCTACTACGCTCTCACCGACGTCTCAGCAGTGGATGACAGGTACTGCTCGACGTCCTCAGTGCGCGTCCCGACCTTCTGAACCACTTCCTTCAGCCGATCAGGAGTGACGCCCAGGGTCTTCGACCAGTACTTCAATTCCCACGGCTCGTTCACGTTGATACGCGACCGATCCTCAGGGCCTCGATTTCGGACATCGTCTGACATTGCAGACTCCTTGAATGAGAATGATGGCGCAGCTCCGAAATGGTCGGTGACCGTCGCGGCTATGTCGTCGCGAGAGGGATGTGCCCGGCCCGAGGGAGGCTGCGCCCACCTCTAACAAGGAGCAATTGCCTTGCCGTCGGCCATCTTCGGCCGACGCGGATATAGTGAGCGAGTGGGACGACAGGCCGAACAGGACGTGATTGAGGTGGCGGGACGCTCGGTACCGATTTCGAATCCGTCGAAGGTTCTTTTCCCCCAGGCCGGTTACACCAAACGCGATCTCGTCAATTACTACCTCGCTGTCGCCGAACCGGCACTTCGCGCCGCTGGTAACCGGCCGAATGTGCTCGTCCGATATCCGAACGGCATCGACGGCGAATTCTTCTTTCAGAAGCGCGCTCCAGCTTCCCGGCCGGACTGGATTGATGTCGTCACGCTGCAGTTCCCGTCGGGCCGCACCGCGGAGGAAGTCGTCCCGTCAGATGCGGCGGCGCTCTGCTGGATGGCGAACCTGGCGTGCCTCGAGCTTCATCCCCATCCGGTCCGCGCTGACGATCTCGAGCATCCCGACGAGCTCCGGGTCGATCTCGATCCGGTTCCTGGCGTCGAATGGCCACAGATCCGCGCGGTCGCGAAGGTTGTCCGCGCGACGCTTGATGACCTGGGAATCGTCGGCTGGCCGAAGACGTCAGGCTCCCGCGGGATGCATGTATACGTGCGCATCGAACGGCGGTGGAACTTTTCCGAAGTTCGCCGTGCAGCTCTGGCGCTCGCGCGAGAGGTCGAGCGCCGCGCGCCGGCGCTGGCGACCAGCAAGTGGTGGAAAGAAGAACGCCACGGGGTATTCCTCGACTACAACCAGAACGCGAAGGACCGGACGATTGCCGCGGCGTATTCCGTCCGGCCTCGGCCGGACGCTCGTGTCTCAGCGCCGCTGTCGTGGGACGAAATCGAGGTGTGCGAGCCTGGAGACTTCACGCTCGCCACGATGCCGAACCGCCTAGCCAAAGTCGCGGATCCGCACGGGGCCATGGATCAAAATGCGGGATCGCTCGATCGTCTTTTGGAGCTTTCGGCACAGCAAGCGGCCGAGGGACTTGGGGACGCGCCGTGGCCGCCACACTATCAAAAACAACCCGGCGAGGGACCTCGCGTCGCGCCGTCGCGGCGCCGCGTGTCGAGCCGGCCGCTGATCGAAGTCGGACGGGCACGAAAAAAGGCGGACGCGATTGCCGGTCTCGACCGATGGAAAGCGCGCCACACCGACGCAGCCGCGCATCTCCAACCCGCGGATGTCCTGGTCGATGCGATGCGTGGACGTTTTCAAACGTGGACCCGCATTCGCATCAACTTGCAGCATGTCCCGGATGAGCTCCGCCCTCCCCAAGAGCCGCTCGATCCCAACGAGGACATCAATGACTGGAGCCACGTCAGCCCTGAAGAGTGGGAGCGCTACAGGGCTCAAAAGAGACAAAAAAACCGCACTCCGTAGTGGACAAATCGACTAACTGTGCCGGATCTCGATGGTCCAGTCTTTGATTCTGGTATGGCGGATCCAAGGTCCGCACTCCGTCAGAAGGTAGTGCGGACGTTCAGGTTCGCCACTTACTCGAATGACGAAAGCCAGGACCGTCCTAGTCGTCGCTGGCCTGCTGAGCCTCAGCACCCTGAGTTTTACGCGTGTCGATGCCGATCAGACGGAGACACTGAACGTTCCGACGTTCGGACAGGTCGTGGTGTACCGTCCAGACAAACCGACCGAGGTCGTCCTGTTCATCTCGGGCGACGGCGGCTGGAACAAGGGTGTCGTGTCGATGGCCGAACGCCTTCGCGATCTCGGCGCGCTGGTAGTTGGAATCGACATCAGAACGTTCAACGCGTCGATGCGGGCGTCGAAGGGTTGCGCCTACCCGGCCGGCGCGCTCGAGCAACTCTCGCGCGATATTCAGCTGCGTTACAAATTTCCCGAGTACGTCCATCCGCTCCTGGTCGGCTACTCATCGGGCGCCACTCTTGTGTATGCCACACTGGCAGCGGCCCCACCTGAAACGTTCGCGGGCGGCCTCAGTTTGGGATTTTGTCCAGATCTCGATGAACCGACACCGATGTGTCAGATGCGCGGGCTCAAGACGACAAAAAAACCCAAAGAAGTTGGGTACGACTTGATGCCCTATCCCGGGCTGCAGGTCCCCTGGATGGTGCTGCACGGCGAAGCCGATCAAGTCTGTTCGCCGACGGCTGCACGCGATTTCGTGAGCGCGACGGGATCGTCGCGGCTCTTCTCGCTGCCAAAGGTAGGCCACGGCTTCGGCGTTCCGGCAAACTGGGAGCCACAGTTCATCGAGGCGTATCGCGCACTGCTCGCGGCGGCGGCCAGACATGAAGCGCCGCATGTGTCGATACCGGAAGCCAACGATCTTCCACTGGTGGAACTGCCATCGACCATTCCCACGACTCGCCATGAAATGGCTGTTCTCATCAGCGGCGACGGCGGATGGGCGGAACTGGATAAACGCGTTGCCGAAGGACTCGCCGGCGCGGGGGTTCCGACCGTCGGCCTCAACAGCTTGCGCTATTTCTGGACACCTCGCACACCGGAGAGCGCGGCCAGCGATCTGGCGCGCGTTATCACTCACTATTCCGCGGCCTGGCATCGAGATCGCGTGATCGTGATCGGCTATTCGTTCGGAGCCGACGTGCTGCCATTTCTCGTCAACGGACTTGAACCGTCCGTACGCGCTCAAATCGCGAATGTCGTCCTGCTCGGTCTCGGCACGACCGCCCAGTTCGAGTTTCATCTGGCCGAATGGTTGGGGCAGAGCGGTGGGCCGGAGTATTCAACAGTGCCCGAAGTAAATCGACTGACCATGCCGGTTACGTGCGTGCGCGGCGCGGACGAAGACGACTCCGCGTGCGGATTGATCAAGAATCCTCACGCGCACGTTGTAACCGTCGGAGAGGGTCATCACTTCGGCGGCGATTACGAGCGCCTGGTCAATGTGATTCTGGCTCAGTCGTAGTGTCCGGCTTTAGCCGGACGCGTGGCGTATAGTCAATTCATGGATCCAGTTTTCACCAGGCGCGGCTTTCTTCCGGAGCGCGATCCGCTGCGATCGTTTCCGGCTGGGTCCGAACTCGCTGTGCTCGACGAGATTGGGCGCGATCTGCCGAGCCTCCTCGAAGATTCGTCGTTTCGACAATACGCGCGAGAACTTCACATTCCGGAATGGCCCGAGAAACACGCGCGCGAGGAGACCCTTCCCGAGCTGAGGCTCTACTACGTCCGTGTTGGCTTTCTCGCTTCGGCGTACATCAATCAGGTATCTCAGCCGAAGGCGGACATGCTGCCGCGTAACATTGCCGTGCCGTTCTGCAAGGCCTGCGCGCTGCTGCGTCGCCCGCCGATTCTGAGCTATGACGGCTACGCTCTCTATAACTGGAAACGTTTCGATCCGCGGCGGTCGATCACCCTCGGCAACATCGACACCTTACAGAATTTTGTCCATCTCTACGACGAGCACTGGTTCATCCTCGTCCACGTGGAAATCGAAGCCATCGCCGCAAGAATCCTCGCGGCCATCGACCGCGCAGCACGCGCATTGCTCGAGCGCAACTCGGAGGTCGTGAGCGGAGCACTTCGGGAGATCGCGTCTGCCGTGCGGGATCAGGTTCTGGTGCTGCGGCGCATTCCGGAAAAAATGGACCCCGCCCTCTACTACCGCACGTTCCGGCCGTATATCCGATTCTTCGAAAATGTCGTCTACGAGGGTGTGATACACGCGCCGTTGAACTTCCGCGGCGAAACAGGCGCGCAAAGCAGCATCATGCCAACGCTCGTCGTCTTCATGAAGATTCCTCATCAGAAAACGGCATTGACCGATCATCTGGCCGAAATGCGCAACTTCATGCCGGCCGCCCATCGTCAGTTGATTGCTGATGTCGAAGCTCTCCCGTCGCCTCGAGATCTTTCCGACGCCGACGCCTTCAACGACGTGCTGGACGCCATGGCCACCTTCCGCGAAACACATTTCGGGTGGGCACAGGAGTACATCAACAGGTGGGTCGACGATCCACGCGGGACAGGCGGGACTCCGTACATGCAATGGCTGCAACAGCTCATCGACGAAACGCGGTCGTACAAGCTGACACCGGTCCCCTGACGCCAGCGCACGATTCGCTGATGCATCGAAAGGGAACTCTGTTTCGGTTGCGTGATACCCGGCCCAATGCCAGAGTCGATGAACGATGTCTGCTGCACACGTTCACAGGAGTCAGCATGGAAGACGCGCGATCGGCATTCCAGCGACGATGCGCGCTGCCGCGGTCGACCGGTTTGGAAAACCTGACGTTCTGAAGCTGCACGTTCTGCCGACGCCTGAAATCGATCCTTCCGAAGTCCTGATCGCAATCCACACGGCCGGCGTGGGCAGCTGGGACACCGACATTCGTGGAGGATGGTGGCCGGGAGGTCGGCGCCCCAGGTTACCGCTGGTATTGGGAACGGATGGTTCGGGAACGGTCGTCGCGGTCGGCTCGAGAGTTCGCCGATTGTCGGTGGGCGACACCGTTTACGCCTACAGCTTTTCGAACACGAAGGGCGGCTTCTACGCGGAGTACGTCGCGGTGGACGCTGAAAAGGTAGACCGGCCTCCCAGGATGCTCGATCTCGAGGAAGCGGGCGGACTCGCCACCGTCGGCTTGACGGCGCTTCAGGGCATCGACGACACGCTCTCAGTGAAACGCGGTGAGAACATCGTCGTTCACGGCGCTTCGGGCGGAGTGGGGACGGTGGCGCTGCAGTTCGCGAAAATGCGAGGCGCGCGAGTGCTGGCGACGGCGTCGGGACGTGACGGCATGGCGCTGGTTCGTCGCCTCGGCGCCGACGCGGCAGCCGATGCAAGACGCGATGATCTGAAAGCCGCGGCGCGGGCATTCGCGCCTGAGGGAGTGGACGCGGTTCTTGCGCTCGCCGGTGGCAAACCGCTCACGCGCTTGCTCGACGCGGTTCGACGCGGCGGCCGCGTGGCATATCCAACCGGTATCGAGCCCGAGCCTCGGAGACGACCGGGCGTTTCCGTCAAGGCCTACGACGGTACTCCTGGCGTCCGCGAATTCGAGCGCCTCGGCCGGGCTATCGAGACGGCGCGACTCACGGTCCAGATCGCCGCAGCGTATCCGCTTGCGCAGGCCGCGAAAGCGCAAGCACGGATTGAGAAAGGTCACGTGCTCGGCAAGGTCGTGTTGCGAGTCCGCGGTCGCGTGTAGTTTCTTAGACCTTCGACCGGTTGGGTGGGATCCGCTTTCAGGCGGATTGAGCCGGCTGAAGCCGGCTCCCACAT
>Ga0070660_100003406_pt1 | contig 10936 bp, 8 predicted proteins | sample KBSC33metaG_FD_64670 | JGI IMG/M metagenome (GOLD analysis project Ga0070660, IMG submission 64670) | Corn rhizosphere microbial communities from Kellogg Biological Station, Michigan, USA - KBS C3-3 metaG | ecosystem: Host-associated > Plants > Roots > Rhizosphere > Soil ... | reverse complement strand
GATCCCGCTCGCGGAGTCCTCGACCGCGGCACACCGACCTGGCTCCACACGGAGGCGCCGCGCCGCCTCGAGGTAGACGTCGGGCGCCGGCTTCCCTCGGGCGACCTCCTCGGACGACACCGTCACCTCGAAGAGCTCTGTCAGCCCGAGGCGGCGCAGGACGGTGTCGATCAGCTCGCGGTTCGACGATGACGCAACCGCGAGTCGATAGCCCGCAGAAGCGAGCGCCCGCACCGCGTCCACCGCGCCCGGCACGACCGGGAGGTCCGCCTCGTAGCGGGCAAGCATCCGCCGGACGACCTCTCCGTTGATGACGTCCGGCGGCTCGCGCAGCCCGACGACGTCGTGGAGGTAGCGCGACCACTCGCGCGAGCTCATCCCCATCATCGCCTGCTGCGCCTCGGGCGTGTACCGCCCGCCCCACTCACCGGTCAGCTCTTCGCGGACCTCGTCCCAGAGGTGCTCGGTGTCGACGAGCACGCCGTCCATGTCGAAGATGACCGCCTCGATCTGCCCGGGGACGCGCACCAGCCGGATCGTACGGCGATCAGAGAGGCTTGCAGAGCGGGTCGTTCGCGTACACCGCGCGCTGCTGCTCGACGAGCTGGCGGTCGAGCGCCTCGTCGTAGGCTCCCGGCGCGGCGCCCTCCCAGGTCACGTCGGGCAGGACGCCGGGGCCGATCACGGTCGCCCGGTAGCGCGTGCCCTTGCCGGCCGGGCGCTTGCCGACCGCGGGGTAGCCGGGGTAGGGGTCGTGCGGGTACAGCCCGTAGCAGAAGACGCCCGTGCCGCGGTGCGCGAGGAAGCTGTTCTCACGTTTCCAGCCCGGCCCGTAGGCGGAGTCGAGCGTGTCGAGGTAGATGTTGCGGCCGAACCCGTCCGCCGGCACTCCCTCGGTGGACGCCGCGAAGCCGTAGGCGGGCTGGCCGAGGTACGTCAGTCGCCCGAACAGGTGGTCGAAACGCCTGCTGTAGGCCCAGTTCGTCCAGATCTCGAGCTTCGGTAGGTCGCCGCTCCAGTGGCTCAGGCGGAGCTCCCAGGACGACTGCAGCGGCTTCCACGGATCGAGCCCGAGGTTGGGGAGGCCGCGCTGCCACGACTGGATCGCCCAGTGGCTCCCGTCGCGCATGGTGCACGCGGTCACGAACCAGGGGAGCTGCGGGCCGGTGTACTTGCCGCACGCGTTGACGAACCCGGCGGAGAGCGTCTTGCGGTACGTGCCCCAGCCGCCCGCGTAGTCGACGCGGAGGGCGACCTGGTCCTGGCCCGGGGCGGGGTGCCTGGCGTTGATCGCGCCCCACGCCAGCACCGTCCACTGCTTACCCTTCGCGCGGTAGCCGACGAGCGCCTGACCACGCGCGTTGACGCGGAGCGTGACGTCCTTCGCGTCGCGGGCGATCAACTGCGACGCCTGGGCGCCCGCGGGCACGGCGAGGGGGGCGAGCAGAAGGATCGTGAGGACGGCGCGCCGCATCGACGGCTGGATCGGCATCACGCGCGAAAGAGTAGAGCCCCCGATGTGAGGGAGTTGCAGCTAACCGATCCGGCCTCGGCGGCGTCTACACTCTCGTGCCGATGGGGTCTCAGGGGACCGGGGGCAGCCTCGGATGAACGTCGCGGGGTCGCTCGCCGACGTCTTCGAGTCCGCATCCGATCGCTTCGGCGGGCTCGACGGGCGCTTCCTCCTGGCGGCCCTCGTCCTCCAGCTCGGAACGCTCGCGTTCCGGTCGTTCGCATGGCGAGGAGTGCTTGTCGCGGCGTACCCGGAGCGGCGGATCCCCGTGCGCTCGGTCGCGGGCGCGTACGCCGCCGGCGTCGCGATGAACGCGTTCACGCCGGCGCGCGGCGGCGAGCTCGCGAAAGTCCTGATCGCCCGCACCCAGATCGTCGGCTCGACCGTGCCGACACTGGCGGCATCCCTCGCCGTCGTGACCGTCGTCGACGGGCTCATCGGCAGCGCGCTTCTCGGCGTGCTCTGGGCGACGGGCGTTCTCCCGGTGCTGCCCGCACTCCCGGGCACGCTCGCGGTCGGTGTCGGCGCACTCGGTCTCGCCGTCGGGGCAGCCGGCATCGTGTTGGCGTTCCGTCTGCGTCCCGAGCCGATGCGACGGCTGGCGTGTCGCGCGGCCCAGGGTCTCCGGATCGTGCGGCAGCCGGGCCGCTACGCCTGCACGGTGCTGCCGTTCCAGGTCGTGGCGTGGGCCTGCCGGATCGGCGTCGTGTGGCTCGTCCTCGCGGCGTTCGGCATCCGGACGAGCCTCGCGACCGCCGCCCTCGTCGTCGTGCTGAACGGCGCGTCGACCCTGGTGCCGGTCCCGGGCGGGGCGGGGTCGCAGCAGATCCTGGCGACGTTCGCCCTCCAGGGCGCGGTCTCGACGGCGGCGGCCGTCTCCTTCTCCCTCGGGCTGCAGGTCGGCGTCACAGCCGTCAACGTGACGGTCGGAGTCGCCGCGATGATGCTTCTCTTCCGGACGGTTCGCCCCGCCGGAGCCCTCCGGAGCGCCCGCGCGCTCGTCGCGCAGCGCGCCGTGCCCGTCGAGTAGCGGCTACCGGGGCGGGCCTGCCTCGAGGACGCGCCGGATGCCGCGCACGGCCTGGCGGATCCGGTGCTCGTTCTCCACGAGGGCGAAGCGGACGAAGCCCTCGCCGCCCGGGCCGAAGCCCGATCCCGGTGAGACGGCGACCTTGCCCTCGCGAGCGAGGTGCTCTGCGAAGGCGAGCGAGCCCATCGCTGCGAACGGCTCCGGGACGGGCGCCCAGGCGAACATCGTCCCCCGCGGCTTCGGGAACGACCACCCGGCCCGCTCGAGGCCGTCGCAGAGCGCATCCCTCCGCGAGCGATAGACCCCGCAGACCTCGGCGGGCGTGTCCGGTGCCTCGTTGATTGCCGTGATTGCGGCGATCTGGATCGGCTGGAAGGTGCCGTAGTCGAGCCAGCTCTTGAGGCGCGCCAGCGCGCCGCAGACCTCCTCGTTCCCGACGAGAAAGCCGACGCGCCAGCCGGCCATCGAGAAGGACTTGGTGAGGGTGTAGAGCTCGACCGCGACGTCGCGTGCGCCCGGCACCTGGAGGATCGACGGCGGCTCGTGGCCGTCGAACGCGAGGTCGGCGTACGCGAAGTCGTGGACGACGAGCAGCTCCCGCTCCCGCGCGAAGCCGACGACGTGCTCCATGAAGTCGAGCTCGACGGTGGCCGTGGTCGGGTTATGGGGAAAGGAGAGGAGCAGCACGCGAGGGCGCGGGGAGGCCCGCGCGTAGGCGTCCGCGAGGTTCGCGACGAGGTCCTGGTCCGGCGCCATCGCGACCTGGAAGACGCTCGCCCCCGCGAGGATCGGCGCATGGATGTGGATCGGGTAGCTCGGCGCGGGCACGAGCGCCGCGTCGCCGGGCTCGACCAGCGTCCACATGAGGTGGACGAGCCCCTCCTTCGCGCCCATCGTCGCGACGACCTCGGTCTCGGGGTCGAGCTCCACGCCGAACCGGCGCTGATAGAGGCCGGCGCAGGCGGCGCGCAGCTTGGGGATGCCGCGCGAGGTCGAGTAGCGGTGGTTGTGGGGCTTTGCGGCTGCCTCCTGGAGCTTCGCGACGGCGACGTCCGGCGAGGGCAGGTCGGGGTTGCCGAAGCCGAGGTCGACGACGTCCTCGCCCGCGCGCCGTAGCTCGAGCGTCAGCTCGCGAATGACGGCGAAGACGTACGGGGGCAGCCCGTCGAGGCGGCGGAAGGTGTGCGTCACGCTGTCCCCACGGCGAGCTCCAGGCGGCCGAGGCCGGCCACGTCCACGACCGCCTCTCCGGGCGGCACGTCGGCCGTCACCGCGGCAGGCGCGAGCAGGAGATCGCCGACGCGAAGCCTCGTGTTCGCCTCGGCATAGAGCCTCGCTGCTTCCCAGTCGAACGCGTTCGCCGTCGCCTCCGTCGTCTCTCCTCCCGCGGTCACCCGGGTCGACGGTGCCTTCGGCGCCTCGTCGAACGTCGTGAACCAGGGGCCGAGGACGATCCCGAAGTCGCGGTCTTTCGGCGGCGCGAGCGCAGGCGCCCGCAACCGAGCGACGGGGGAGACGGCGACAACGGCGTCGGGCCCGACCAGCCCGGCAAGCCCGGCGTCGAGTGCGATCGCCGCGTCCGGGGCGGAGACCACGGCGCCCGGCCCGACGAGCGCGGCCGGATTCGCGAACTCGAACGCGCCGTCCTCGTCGAAGACCCTGATCGACGGCGGGACGGCGACCGGCGACAGCAGTGTCACGTCCGCGAGCGGATAACGCGCGTGGTCGCGGGCCTTGCCGCCGCCCGTGAAGAGATGCTGCAGCGTCTGCGCGGCGAGGTGCACCACCTCGGCGTCTTCGACCCGGCCGACCCAGCCGCGCTCCATCGGCATCGCGACCGGGTGGAACATGCAGAGCCTCATGCGAAAGAGCCTACGGATCGGCCTCTACGACACGAACCACCACTCTCTCCGGAGCGCCCGCACGAGCTCGGCGACGTGCCGCCAGCCGTTCGTCGTCGCCCAGGCGTCGAGCGCGACGGGCACCTTCTGGCCGAGCCGCTCGCGGAAGTACCAGCCCACGAGCTCCTCGTCGCCCGGGGTCGCGCGATCGGACGGGAGGGATGCGAGCAGCTCACGTTTCCGTTCTGCCCGGCCGGCGAGCCCTGCGTAGGTGTCATCTGCGCGAACGGCGAGCGTCATCTCGCCGGCGACGGCGTCGCGGTGAGCGTCGCGTGCCCAGCGCAGCACCGCCAGCCGTCGGCCGATCTCGGGCAGATCGGTGCGGTCTAGGTCGTTCTCGTCGAGCCACGTGTCCAGGTCTTCGGGCTCGAGCAGCCCGCGCGCTCTCCGCTCCTCCTCGAGGGCGGCCTCGCGCGCCCAGGATGAGACGTCGACGCCGAAGGAAGCCGCAGCGTTTCGCGCCAGCGCCGTGAGGAGCGAGCGATCGGCGAGCCGTTTGTACGCGTCGGGATCGAGACGTACCTCGTCGAGCACCGCGTCGAGCGCGGCGTCGGCCGTCGGCCCGGGCTCGTCGCTTCCCGCGACCTCGACCGAGCGTCGCGCCTCCTCCCAGTAGCGCGTCCGCTGCAACGTCCACGTCGGCCTGAACGGCTCGAGGCCGTCGTCCAGGTCGCGCCGGATCGCGCGCAGCAGCTCGAGCGCGTCCTCGCGCTTGCGCTCGACGCGACCGCCCGGCAGCCACGCGCGGAGCAGCTCGTGCTCCTCGTCCGCCCGGTCGAGCGCCGCGACGAGGGCGCGCTCGGCATAGAAGGTCGACTTGATCCGTGCGACGAGCCCGTCCGCCGTTCCCTCGTGGATGACACCTGCGCCGACCGCCGCGGCAAGAGTTGCGCGCACGTCGACCATCGCGTCGGAGAGCGCGCGGAAGCCGTGCTCCGTGCCCGCGTGGGCGACCGCGACCTCGTCGTCGTCTTCGAGGACGCCGTCGGCGTACGCCCGATAGACGGTGCCGACCCCGCGCATCCCGAAGGCGTCGAGCTCGGCCGCACGGAGCGCGCCCATGCTCGCCGCGCCGTAGACGTGCACGCCCTCCGAGAGGGCGAAGAGGATCTCCTTGTGCCACACGGCCGGCACTCGCTCGAACACGCCGTCGACAAGGCCGATGGCCCTCGGCCGGCGGAGCGCGGCTCGGAGGACGTCGCCGTGAGCGGCGGGTGGGCGGTACTCGGCGTCGAGCACGTCCCGCGCGTCGTCGTGCGACAGCGTCGGCCCGAGGAAGACGACGAGCCGCGAGGTCATGTCCCGCGCAGTGCGCGACGGCGAGAGCCGGGAACGGCGGGAGCGACCTTGTCGGTCCAGCCCTCGAGGCCAGGAACCACCATCCGGACGACGGGGACCCCGACATCGGGCCGCGTCAGGTCGACGAGGACCGCTTGCCCGATACCCGCCGACCGCAGCCGGTCGAGCCCGTGCGCCACGTCGTCGTCGATCGACTCTCCGGAGACGTTCGCGATGTCCTCGAACGCCCGCAGACCGTCCGCTGCGAGCGCCCTCCCGTGCGACCCGATCGCGCCGGCGTCCTTCACCCGGCGGTAGAGGGCGGGTGGGCAGTCGTCGCGGCTGCCCGCGATCAACGTCAGCCGGCTCTGCGCCGCCTCGGTCAGCGCGCGCGAGAGAGCGACGGCGCGGTCAGGATGGCAGCCGCCTCCGGTCGCGGCGGGAAGGCGCCGGAGAACGTCGCTCCGCCGGTCGACGATCGTCGCGGAGAAGACCGGCACCTCGACGTCCGTCGTCAGGTCCCACGCGACGACACCCACATCGGCACGCTCATAGGTCTCGAGCAGCTGCCGGCAGCCCGGATCGGTCACGCTGTCGAGATCGACGCGACGCGCCGCCCGGTTGGTCGGAGGGCGCTCGTCCCACAGCGCGAACGCGTCGCGCTCGACCGCCTCGCAGAGCGCGTGGCTCACCGCCTCGAGCAGGTGGTTGCCTGCGGCGAGACCCGTGCCGTTTGCGAGGAAGCACCCCGAACCCTGAGGGCCGGGCGAGCGGAAGTCGAGATGGACGCACTCGTACGGCACCCAGAGCCGCTCGCCCCCGATGACGTCCGTGCCCTCGATCCAGAGGATCGACAGATCGGGGTGGAACCGGGACCACGACGGCCGCGGCAACTGCTCGACGTCGACGACACGGGCGACCTCGCGCAGCTCGCGGTACGTCGCGAGCCGGAGGGGAAGGAGGATGTGCTCGGCGTGCCACGCCTCGAGCGCCTCCATGATCCCCGAGACCTTGGCCGAGACGAGGTCGACACCCTTTCCCTGCGAGACGGAGAGCGAGCGGCCGTTCGGCCGGCAGACCATCACGACCGGGATGCCGACGACGTCGAGCCCGGTGACGACCGCCACGCGCGTGACGCCGATCCGCGGCAGGATCGGCACGAGCCACTCGAGCGTTCGCTCGGGCTCGACGGTGCGGTGGGTGCCGTCGCGGTGGAGCTTCTCGGCGACGGCGAGCGGTGCCACCCTCGTCGGTCGCGCCGGTGGCCCGGGCAGGGCTACGACTGGGCGCTGCCGGCCGGCCCGCCCTCGGGCATCGGCATGAACGCCGCGGCGTCCGATCCCGCCTCGGGCATCGGCATCCGGGCGGCGTCCTCGCCCCCGGCGCGGTCGACCGCGAACGCGTGCAGGCGCGGCACGTTGGCCGAGACGTCCGCGCCGGCGGTGAGCGGCTCGGGCACGTTCGTCACGGCGTACCCCGAGAGGTCGGTCTTCGGGATGAAGTAGTGCGTGCCGTCCTCGCCGCGAAGCAGCACTCCTGGCGTCGTCTCTCCGGTCACCTCGGACCTCCTTGCCCCGTCGTGAAATCGTCCGGACGTCGGCCGGTTGCGAGAGCCGTGGCTCTCGCGTGCCCCGCCGTGTTGCTCTTGGCGAGATATATCACCGTCGCGCGCGCGATGTCTTCGTCCGCGACTGCGTGGTCACCGGCGAGTGTTGCCACGCGCGCCCGGTCGAGGAGCGTGTCGGCGAGGACGTTCGGCCACTCGGTCGTCGCGGCCAGACGGACGGCCTCGTCGCCGACCTTCCGCGATCGCTCCGCGTCTCCCTGCAGTGCGAGCGCGCGTGACAGCGCGCTCCGCCAGAGAACCTGCGACAGGACGTCGGCCTCGCCCGCCGCGTCGCACGCGACCGCGGCGAGCGCCGCCGCCTCGTCGGAGCGCCCGAGCTCGACGAGCGCGTGCGCGAGCTGCCCCGCGAGCGTCGACGAGAAGGCAAGGCTGCCCGCGTCTCGCAGCGCCTCGAACGACGGGCGCAGGGCGCGCTCCGCCCGCTCGGGGTCGCCTGCGAGGAGCTCCGTGCGGCCGACGTTCTGCCCCCACGAGGCCCAGAGCACGATCCGCTGCCCCTGGCGCTCGGCGATGGCGCGCATCCGGTCGAGCGCGGCGCGCGCGGACGCGATGTCTCCGGCCTGCGCGAGCAGGTACGCATGTCCGGCGAGGACGAACGGCTCGGTCGCCGGATCGTCACGCACGGTGCGGAGGAGCGCGTCGGTCGCCTCGAGCGCGTCCGGCACGGGGGTCAATCCCCACGCGAGGTTCATCGCACGCATGCCCGGGAGTCGGCCCGCGAGCGGATGGGAGAGACGGTCGGCGAGGACACCGAGGCGGTCGATCGCCTCGCGGGCGGCCGTCGACCTTCCGATCGTCATGCTCGTCAGGTACGAAACCCAGCACGCGCGGAGCAGCGCCTGGTCGTCGTCGTGGGCGGCGAAGAGCTCGATGCCGCTCTGCGCGAGGGCGTGGAGCCGCTCGACGGTTGTCGTCGTCGAAGCCAGCTGGAGCTCGATCTCGCCCCGGCAGAGGGCCGCATGTTCGCGCGTGACCTCGTCCACCGAAGAGCTTCCTTCGAGCTCGTCCAGGACGCGCAGCGCGTCGGCGTTGCGGCCTGCGTCGATCAGCGCCTCGGTGAGCTGGACGAGGATCCGTACTCGCTCCGGCTCGTCCGTCGGCAGCAGGGTCGAGGCCCGCCCGAGAAGCCCCGAGGCGGCGTCGATGTCGCCGCGGCGTGCCGCACGCTCGCCGGCCGCCGCGAGGCGATGCGCCGCACGCGTCCCGAGCGCACGGATCTCGCCGTCCGGCGGGCCGAGCTCCGTCCGGTAGCGGTAGCTCTCCTCGAGGTGGTAGCCGAGGATCTCCTCGTACTCTGCGATCCGCGCGCCCACCACCTCTTCGAGCCAGTCGGCGAACTGCGCGTGGAGACGCGCGCGAAGTCGCTTCGCGGTGCCCTGGTACGCGGCATCGCGGACGAGGAGGTGCTTGAAGCGGTATGCCGCCTCACCCGCGAAGCTCGCCTCGGCGGGTCGAACGAAGTCCTTTGCCGCGAGTGCCTCTAGGTCGGCCCGCACGGAGGCGCGCGCGGGTGGGTCGACGAGGGCGACGACGGCACCGCGGTGGAACACCTCGCCTTCGACCGAGCCTCGCTCGAGCGTTGCGCGTGCGCCTGGCTCGAGCGAGTCGAGTCGCGCGCCGAGGAGCGCGTTGAGGCTCGTCGGCAGGGCGAGCGCGTCGACGTCGCCAACCCCGCCGTCATCGGGCTCGAGGACGCCTTCGTCACGGAGCATCGCGACGAGCTCCTCGAGGAAGAGGGGGTTCCCGCCCGACGCTGCCGCAAGCCGCGCGCGCAGCGCCGCGGGGGCGCGTCCGATGACCACGTCGAGCAGCTGTTCGAGATCGCGTGCGCCGAAGGGCTCGAGCCGCACCGTCGCGTCCCAGTCCGGACGCGCCTCGAGCAGCTCCGGACGTGTCAGCCCGAGGAGCATGACCGGCGCCGTTGTGAGCGCGGACGGCATGCCGGTTAGGAGCTCGAGCAGCGTGGACTCCGCCCACTGGATGTCGTCGACGATCACCACCAGCGGCCGCTCGCGGGCGCCCGCCGCGAGAAAGGCCGCAACCGCGCGCGCGGTGTTCTCGGCGGTGGCCGACCCGCCGGCGACGCCGAGGAGTTGCCCGACATTCGCGGCAACGGCAGACGGCTCCGCCGTTCCCGAGACGTGCATTTCGAGCAGCGAGAGCACCTCCTCCGGCGAGTGCTCGTCCCTGACGCCGGCCAGCTCGCGCGCGATCTGCCCCACGGCCCAGTACGTGATTCCCTCGCCGTACGAGAGGCACGTCCCACGGACGACGCGCGCGCGCGCGCCGATCCGCGACACGAGCTCGGCGATCAGACGGGACTTGCCGACACCCGGCTCGCCGACGACGGTGGCCAGGCGGGCGGCACCGGAGGCGACGACCTCCTCGAAGACCTGCTCGAGCCGGTCGAGATGCTCGGCTCGGCCAGTGAACGGCGTCCCGGCCGGCCGTGCGACCGGCCCGAAGCCGGAGACCTCGAGCAGGCGATAGGCGGGCACCGGCTCGGACTTCCCCTTCGCGTGGAGCGGCTCGATCGCCTCGACGCGCACGGCGTCCCTCACCAGGCGCAACGTCGGCTCGCCGAGCAGCACGTCACCGGCGCCCGCCGCCTGCTCGAGCCGTGCGGCGACGTTGACGGGGTCGCCGGTCACGAACGTCTCGCGGCTCGAGCTGTCGCCCGCGACGACCTCGCCGGTGTTGACGCCGATCCGCAGAGCGATCCGCGTCCCGAAGCGCTGCTCGAGATCCTCGTTCAGGGCGCCGAGCCGCGCCTGCATCTCGAGCGCGGCACGGCACGCGCGCAGCGCATCGTCCTCGTGCGCCTCCGGGACGCCGAAGACGGCGAGGACGGCGTCGCCGACGAACTTCTCCACCGTGCCGCCGTGACGTTCGAGCGCGCCTCGCATCTCGTGGAAGTAGGAGAGCATCAGGCTGCGGACCGCCTCGGCGTCGAGGCGCTCGCCCATCGCGGTCGAGCCCGACAGGTCGCAGAAGACGAGCGTTGCGAGCTTCCAACGCTCCGGCGCGGCGGGTGCGAGAGCGGTGCCGCAGTTCATGCAGAAGCGGGCGTCGACGGCGACGGTCGAACCACAGCCGGGACAGATCACGGCCGTGACACTACGGCGGAGACGTCGTAGAGTGACGTTCCGCCCGTCGCGCGCGGGGTCGAGCCCGCCCGAGCCGATTCGTGTCCATTCGAGAGGGAGCTGCCGATGACCGAGAGACGTAACCCCTTCCGCAGGCGGCCGGTCGTCGCCGCGATTCCCGTCGTCCTCGTGGCCGCCGCCCTCGGGGGCGCCGCGACGGGCGCGCCGAGCGCGACCGTGGCGACCATCACCGTGAACACGCTGCCGATCGCCAATGCGCTTCCGCTGGACCTCGGGATCCAGAAGGGCTTCTTCGCCGCGCAGGGCATCGAGATCAAGAAGTCGACCCTGCAGAGCGGGAACGACATCGTGCTAGCGCTTGCCAACAACCGAGGCGAGATCGGCTACATCGGCTACACGCCGGGGATGATCGGCCGCACGCAGGGCATCCCGATCACGGTCGTCGCCGCGAGCGAGACCGAGGGAGCATCGGAGGCCGAC
>Ga0070660_100003402_pt1 | contig 10947 bp, 4 predicted proteins | sample KBSC33metaG_FD_64670 | JGI IMG/M metagenome (GOLD analysis project Ga0070660, IMG submission 64670) | Corn rhizosphere microbial communities from Kellogg Biological Station, Michigan, USA - KBS C3-3 metaG | ecosystem: Host-associated > Plants > Roots > Rhizosphere > Soil ... | reverse complement strand
TCGATGATATTGATGCTGGTCGATTCGAGCGGCTCGAGGAAGCCGCTCGACAGGCCGATCGCCACGCAGTTCTTGATCCAGGATTTACGGCGGCGCCCCGTCGTGAAGCGCAACTGGCGCGGCGCCTCGAGCGGCCGGGTGTCCAGGCCGTCCAGCAGCACGCGGCCCGCCTCCTCGTCCGACATGAACGCGTCGCAGTACACGTGGCCATTGCCGTTGCGGTGCTGCAGCGGGATGCGCCACTGCCAGCCGGCGCTCTTCGCCGTCGAGCGCGTGTACGGGGTCAGCTGGGCAGCCAGCGCGCTCGGCACCGCCTGGGCGCTGTTACAGGGCAGCATGGCGCTCCAGTCCTCGTAGCCGGCCTTGTAGACGCCTTCGATCAGCAGGCCCCTGAAGCCCGTGCAGTCGACGAACAGGTCACCTTCCACGCGGCGGCCGTCGCGCAGTCGCAGGGCCGTGATGAAACCCGTTTCCGGATGCTGCTCGACATCGCCGACCGTCCCCTCGATGCGCTGCACGCCGCGCGCCATCGCGTAGTCGCGCAGGTAGAGCGCGTACAGGCCCGCGTCGAACTGGAAGGCATAGGAATACGCGTTGGTGGGACCGGGCTGGTCGCCGTGCGGCGGCACGAAACGGTTCTGGTGGGCCATCGTCGTCGAGATGGACCATTCCTCGTAGGACGGCATGTCCTTGTTGGCGCGCGCCAGCCGCAGCCAGTACATGAAGGCCGGGCGGTTCTCGATGGGCGGCCCGAAATCGCCGAACCCGTGGAAGAACCGGTTGCCCAGGTGGCCCCAGTCGCGGAAGTCGATGCCGAGCTTGAACGTGGCTTTCGTACGCCGGACGAAATCGGCACCGTCGATGCCGAGCGCGGCGTTGAAGTAGCGGATCGTGGGCAAGGTCGACTCGCCCACGCCGACCGTGCCGATCTCGGGCGACTCGACGAGCACGATCTCGCACGACGCGCCCAGTTTCAGCGCCAGCGGCGCGGCGGTCATCCAGCCGGCGGTGCCGCCGCCCACGATGACGATCTTACGGATGGCCTGGTCGGACATGACATCTCCAATGACGTAACGGACGGTCGGAAAGTGTACTCGATCCACACCGTGCCGGACAGCGGCGCCGCCCCCGGCTCAAGCCGCTATCCCGGGCATCGGATCCGCCGCCACATACCGCTTGATGTAATCCGCATGGTCCGGCATGGCCGCCACCATCCGTGCGATGGCATCGCGCTGCTTCCAGAAATGCGCGTGCAGCTGTTGCATGTCGATCCTCTCGACGAGCGGATCGTTTGCCCCGGGTCGGACACCGAGTCCCATCAGGATCGAGACATGCGACGACACGCCGAATCCCTGCGGATCGTAGATGACGGCGTGTCCGGTTTTTTGGAACAGGTCGATCTGGTGCCGCAGGGTATCGGGGATGGGCATGTTGGCGCAGTATCGCCAGAATTCGGAATCGGTCCGGTTCGTGATCTTGTAATGCAGGACGATGAAGTCGCGCACGGACTCGTAGCGTTGCGTGACCAGACGATTGAACTCATCCGCCAGTTCGGGGCGGAAATCGCGATCGGGAAAGAACTCGATCAACCAGCCGATCGCATTTTCGATGAGATTGATGCTTGTCGACTCGAGCGGCTCGAGAAAGCCGCCCGCCAGGCCGACGGCGACGCAATTCTTGATCCACGACTTGCGCCGGCGCCCCGCCGTGAAGCGGAGCTGGCGCGGATCACCCAGCGCGCGGCCGTCGAGCCCCTCGAGCAGGACGCGCGTCGCCTCGTCATCGCTCATGAACCCATCGCAGTACACATGGCCGTTGCCGGTGCGGTGCTGCAGCGGAATGCGCCAGGTCCAGCCGGCACGCTTGGCGGCCGAAACCGTGTAGGGCGTGAGCCTGTCGACCCTGGCGCACGGCACGGCCTGCGCACTGTTACATGGCAGCATGGCGCTCCAGTCGTCATAGCCGGCCTTGTACACGCCTTCGATCAACAGGCCCCGGAAGCCCGAGCAATCGACGAACAGGTCGCCCTCGACCTTGCGCCCGTCGCGCAGGTTGACCGCGGTGATGAATCCGGTTTCGGGATGCTGTTCGACATGGGTGATCATGCCTTCGATACGCTCGACGCCGCGCTGCACGGCGTAGTCGCGCAGATAGGCGGCATAGAGCCCGGCGTCGAAATGGTAGGCATAGGAATACGAGTTGGCGAGCGCCGACATGTCGCTGGCCGGATCCAGCATCTTGCTGGTCGGCTCCATGAAGCGAAAATGGCGCGCCATGACCGACGACATCGACCAGTCTTCGAACGGCGGCATGTCCTTGAATACGCGCGCCAGCCGCGCCCAGTACATATGCGGCTGCCGGTTCTCGATCGCAGGACCGGAATCGCCGAAACCGTGAAAGAAGCGGTTGCCGACGTGCCCCCAGTCCTTGAATTCGATGCCGAGCTTGAAGGTCGCCTGCGTTTTCCTGGCGAAATCGTCGCGGTCCAGGCCAAGCGCGTAGTTGAAATAACGGAGCGTGGGCAGCGTCGCTTCGCCCACGCCGACAGTGCCGATCTCGGGAGATTCGACGAGCGTGATCGCGCAGGATTTGCCGAATGCGTTCACCAGCCCGGCGCCGGTCATCCAGCCGGCGGTGCCGCCGCCGACGATGACGATTTTTCGGATGGCGTTGTCCGACATGACTCATTCTCCTCGTTGTGCAACTACGCCTCCTGCGATCCGGACTGCGGACCGCAGGAGGCGAGTCTGTTACGACATCTTAGAACGAGTAGCGCGCCGACACCGTGTAACGGCGTCCGGTGTAATACACACCGCTCAGCTTCAGGCCGATGCCCTGCTGGTTGTACGACTTGTAGAGCGCATCGGTGAGGTTCGACGCGTCGAAGTTCACGCTCAGGTTTTCGGTGGCCTTGTACTGGATGCCCATGTCAAGCTGCCCGTAGGCACCACTCCACGCCGGCAGCACGTAGTTCGCCGAATAGCCGTTGCCACGATTCGGGTCGTCCGGGTTCATGGAGATGCCGCTGGAGTCATACGTGCCCCACGTGTGAACCACCGACATCGCCTTCGAGCGCCAGCTGTACGCCAGGCGCGCCGACACCGGTCCCTTGTCGTACAGCAGCGCCAGGTTGTACGCGTTCTTCGACAGGCCCTGCACCGGGAGGTCGCCGAAGTAGCGGCCGTCGGTGTCGCAACCGCCCAGCGCGCCGATGAGCGTCGTTTCGTTGGTGGTCGGCGTGCACCATTGACGGTTCGCCGGCAGGCCCATGTCCAGTTTGCTGTCGATGTAGGTGTAGTTGGCCGACACCCCGATGCCGGACAGCAGGCCAGGCAGCTTGTCGAAGTACTGCTGGTAACCGATCTCCAGGCCGGTCACACGACCGCGTGCCCCGTTGACCGGCGAGGTGAGCTGGAAGTCATGCGACTGCCCGGTCACATCCTGGATCGGCAGGAGCGTCGTCTTGTCGATGACGATGTCCTTGAGCCGCTTGTTGAACAGCGCCAGCGTGAGCGAGTCGCCCTTGCCGAAGTAGTACTCCGCAGTCAGGTCGAGGTTGTTCGACCTGGTCGGCTTGAGCATCGTGTTGCCGTTGGCGCTGCCGGTGAACGTGACCGATTCGAGAATCTGCTTGTTCGGGTCGGTCGGATCGGCATGCGATTTGACATTCTCGGACAGTGTCGTATAGGCCTGCATCCGATAGAAATCGGGTTTCGCGATGCCCTGCGACGCCGCAAAGCGGAACTGCAGCTGGTCGCTGGCCTTCATCCTCAGGTTCAGCGTCGGCAAGACATTCGTATAGGTGTTTTGCAATGTCACCTTGTCCGTCATCGCCGCGAAGATGGGCACGCCGGTCAGCCCGCTCGCCACCTGCGTCGCGCTGAGCAGCGTGTAGCCGTCCGCCATCTCTTTCGTGCGGACCACACGCACGCCCACATTGCCGTCCACCGGGTAGCGCAGGTTATCGAAGCCGAAACGAAGCTGGCTGTAGATGGCCTGCGTGCGCTCGCGCTGCTTGTTGCTGGCGATGGGGTCGCCGAAGGGAGCAGGCGTCCAGTTGCAGATGGGGTCTTGCAAGTGGGCGGGTTTGCAGACCGACACGACGTAGTCGTGCAGCTTGGCGAAGCCAGGCGGCGGCGAGCCGCCGGTCGTCAACGACATGTCCGGCACCACGAGCGCCGGCATGGACGTCTTACCGTTGAAGAAGCCATTGAACGACTGCCTGGTGTCGAGGCCGACGAAGCGGGGATCGCCCAGCGTGATCATCGAGCTCAGCGGCTGCCAGTCTGCCGGCCCCACCGCCCATCCGGCCCCGAGCGCGGTCCATTGGCTGTTGGGGGTATTCGCCTGCGTGAGCGAATCGCGATCGGTCGCGCGCACGCCAAAACGCAGATCCTGGAGAACCGGATGATCGAACGTGAACTTGGCGTCCAGCTTCAGCGAATTCTGCGTGGCGACGGCCACATCCCGGTGCTGCTGCGTGGAGTCCCAGTTGTAGCTTGCCGGGTTCGACAGGAAAGCCCGATCCGCGTCGTCGAAGAGGACCTTCGGGATGTCCCCGCTCAGGTCCACCGTTTGCTTTGCCATCATGGCGTTCAGCGCGGCCAGGTTGTCGTAGCCCTCCGTGGTCGACCGGGTATGCTGCAGGTCCAGGTCGAAGGACCACTGGTCCGAAGCCTTCCATTTCGTGTTCCATGCATAGTCGGTCGTAGCGGAATTGCGGCCCACGCTGCGCGCGTTGGTGCCAAAGCCGAGACCGCCGTCCCCCGGATCGGTCAGCGTGCCCGTCAACAGGGCGCCGTGGCTATCGAACGTGGCGTTGGAGACCTGGACGTTACGCGGATTCGGGAACATGTACTGCTGGTTCTCCGCCGTGGCCAGCTTGTATTTCGATTTGAAATAGGTGAGACCGGAGACCCAGTCACCCTTTTTCCACTGCAGCGCGCCGTAGATGCCCTCGCGGGTGCGGTCATAGTCGCCCGTATTCCAGCTGACGCCCGTGGGAATCCAGCGCTCCGTGCCGCTGGTATCGCCCACCACGGCATCGGTGCGCGGGAAGTAGTGCCCGACACCCTCGCCGTTGCTGCGCGTGGCGATCTTCGAGCGCGACAGGTCGATCAACGCGCCGACCTGGCCCAGGCCGGTATTCCAGCGGTTCGACAGCATGGCGGAAAACGCCGGCGTGGTGGACCCGCGCAACTGCGAGCGCGAGGCTTCCATCGTAGCGCCGCCCTTGAATCCCTTGAAGTCGAACGGCATATGGGTACGCAGATCGACCAGGCCGCCGATCGCGCCTTCGATCCGCTCGGCGGACGGGTTCTTGTAGACGTCGATGCCTGCCAACAGCTCCGGCGGCACATCCTCGAAGCTCAAAGCACGGCCGCCGTTGGCGGAGAACGAGTCGCGTCCGTTCAGTTCCGAGCGCACATAGCTCAGGCCGCGGACCGACACGCCGCTGCCTTCCGCAGCAAAACGGTTGTCCTCGCCCACGCCTTGCAGCGGATCGGCCCGGCCCAGGATGCGGTCGATGGTCACGCCCGGCATGCGCTGCAGGACCTCGGTCACCGACTTGTCCGGCAGCTTGCCGATGTCGTCCGCGACGACGGAGTCGATGATCTCGTCCGACGTTCTCTTGCGGGCCGCGGCCGATTCCAGCGCGGCGCGCTGGCCCACGACGACGACGGTATTCGCGGCCTTGTCGTCCTTCGCGGGCGTGTCATCGGCCAACGCGCTGTGCGCCATCAAGGCGCCGCTGGCCATCAACACGAACTGGGCGGCGCCCATGGCGATTGCTGTTCTCTGGAATGCTGTTCTCTGAAACTGCTTCACTAGTGTCTCCTCTTTCTCCGTTTCCGCTGTCGTGGATGACTGGCGGTGACGTCAGGTGCGTCGGTGGTTGGGGAAGTTTGATTCTGGGCAGAGGGCACCTGCCCGACAATTCATAAAACTGCCAAACAGGGGTATTAATTTGAGTAATGTCGCAATAGCCCAACACTTCAAATTTAATAAAATATAAATTGTTTGCACAATATAAGTGCAACGCTGCCGCGGCAAGAGTGCCGGAGGCCGGCCGACCGCAAGTTCGATGACGTTGATACGGGCCCGCCTGGTAAACGCGAATGCCTCCCGCGGGCTGCCGGGCCCGCGGGAGGCATATTGAGAGACTGACGATCAGAACGTGTAACCCAACCGCACCGCGAAACGGCGGCCCGTGTGGAACTCGGCCCGCTCCATCAGGCCGATACCCTGCTGCATGTACTGCTTGAACACGGCATTGTTCAGGTTCGTCGCCTGTATCGACAGGTTCACGTTGTCCGTGAACTTGTACTGCAGGCTCGCATCGAGCTGGCCATAGGAGCCGCCCCAGGTCGGCAGCGCATACTGCACCGAAAACGGCTGGCCGAATTTCGGGCTGGCCGGATTCGCATCGATGCCGTCGTTCCCGTTCGTGCCGTAGGCGTTGATCGCCTGCAGGTACTTCGACCGCCAGCTGTACGCCAGGCGCGCGGACACCTTGCCCTTGTCGTACAACAGTGCCAGGTTATAGGCATTCTTGGACAGCCCGGTCATCGGCACGTTGCTCGCGTTGAGCAGGCGTCCATCCGTGTCGCAACCGGACAGGTCGCGCGCAATGAGCGCATTCGTGTCCTGCGGCGTGCACCAGACCTGCACGAGCGGCTTGCCCAAGTCCTGGTGGCTGTCGATATAGGTGTAGTTGGCGGCCACCCCCAGGCCCGACAGGAGGCCCGGCAGCTTGTCGAAGTACTGCTGGTAGCCGATCTCGACCCCGCTGGCGCGGCCGGTCGCGCCATTGACGGGCGACGTGACCGCGAAGTCGTGCGGCTGGCCGGTCGAGTCGTTGAGCGTGACGGTCGAGGTCTTGCCGATGATGATGTCCGACAGGCGCTTGTTGAACAGCGCCAGCGTGAGCTGGTTGCCGTGGCCGAAGTAATACTCGGCCGTCAGGTCGAAGTTCGTCGAGCGCGTGGGCTTGAGCAGCGGGTTGCCGACGCCGGAACCGGTATAGTCGATGCTGTCGAGCACCACGGCGTTCGTCACCGGGTCCGTGTGCGTGTGCACGTTCTGGCTCAGCGTCGTATAGGTCTGCAGCTGGTAGAACTCCGGCCGCGCGATGCCTTTCGAGAACGCGGCCCGGAACTGCAGCTGGTCGCTGGCCTTCATGCGCAGGTTCAGGCTGGGCAGGACGTTCGTGTACGAGTTGTGGAACGTGGTCTGGCTGGACAGCGGGGCGATCTGCGGCACGCCGGGGATATTGGAGGCATTCGGCGGCGAGAACAACAGGTAACCCTTCGCCGACATGTCGGTACTCACGACGCGCAGGCCCACGTTGCCGTCCAACGGGTAGCGCCATTTGTCGTAGCTGAAGCGCAGCTGGGCATAGGCCGCCTCCGTCGTCTCGCGCTGTTCGTTGCGGCTCTCGGGGTCGCCGAATTTCGCGTACTCCCACAACGCGTCGCCCGAGCACGGCATATTGCAGAGCACTTTCACCATCTCGTGCAGCTGGAAGAAGGCCGGCGGCGGCGCACCGTGCGTCAGCGCGATGTCGCTGGCGATGACCGTCGGCGGCGTCACCGTCCCGCCGCCGAAAAAGTTGTTGAACGAGATTGGCCCGGCGTTGGCGGAAAAGCGTGGATCGCTCAGGTAGGCCAGCTGGCTGAACGGCTGCCAGCCGTCGTGGCCGACGGCCCACGGCGCCGTGATCTCGTGCCACTGGTTGTTGCCATGCGTCCCGAGCGTGGTGGCGTTGCGGTTCGTGAAGCGCAGGCCGAAGCGCACGTCGTTCAGCACCGGGCTGTCGAACGTGTATTTCGCGTCCAGGCGGACCGCGTTCTGCGTGGAGATGGCGTCGTCGCGGTGTTCCTGGGCGGAGTCCCAGTAATAGTTGGCCGGATCGGCGACGAAGGCGCGGTCCGCGGCGTCGAAGGTCAGCGTCGGCGGCGAGTCGCGCAGGTCCAGGGTCTCCTTCGGCATCCAGGAGTGCACCGAGACGAGGTTGTCGAACCCGGACGTCGTGGCGCGGGTATGCTGCACGTCGCCGCTGAAGGTCCAGCGGTCGTCCGCGCGCCACTCCAGGTGCCACGCGATGTCGCGCGTGTCGGACTTGCGGCCCGCGCTGCGGCTTTGCACACCGAAGTTGACGCCCACGTCCTGCGGCGCGCGGATCGTCCCCTTCAGCAACACGCCGCTGTCGTTGAACAACGCGCCCGGATCGACCGTGAGGGCGGCCGGATTCGTGCCCGCGGCCACCGAGTATTCCGTGGTGTCCATGTCGTACTTCGAGCGGAAATAGGTCAGCGACGACGACAGGTTATCCTTCTTCCACTGCAGCGCGCCGTACAGGCCGTCGCGCTTGCGCTCGAAGTTGTTCGTCGTCCAGCTGCCGCCGTTCGCGATCCAGCGCCGGGTGCCGCTCGTGTCGCCGATCACGGCGTCGGTACGCGGAATGTAGGGCGAAATCTGCACGCCGTCGCTGCGCGTGTCGATGCGCGAATGGGCCACGTCGATCAGCGCGCCGATCTCGCCGAAGCCGGTCTTCCAGCGGTTCGAGAACAGGCCGGAGAACGACGGCGAGGTCTTGCCGCGCAGGTCGGAGCGCGAAGCCTCCACCGACAGCGCGGCCTTCCTGCCCTTGAAATCGAACGGCAGCGCGGTGCGCAGGTTGACGAGGCCGCCGATGCCGCCTTCGATCTGCTCGGCGGACGGGTTCTTGTACACGTCCACGCCCGCCATCAGCTCGGGCGGCACGTCCTCGAAGCTCAGCGTGCGGCCGCCGTTGGCGGAAAACGTATCGCGGCCATTCAGTTCCGAACGCACGTACGACAGGCCGCGGATCGAGACACCCGTGCCTTCGGCGGCGAAGTGGTTGATGGCATCGCCCACGCCCTGCAGCTTGTCGGGAATGTTCATCGTGCGGTCGATGGTGACGCCGACCACGCGCTGCAACACTTCCGTCACGGACTTGTCCGGCAGCTTGCCGATGTCTTCGGCGAGGATGGAATCGACGACCTCGTCCGCATTCTTCTTGCGCGCCGCGGCGGACTGCAGCGCGGCACGCTGGCCCACGACCACGACGGTGGCGACCCGGGGCTGGCCGTCCTGCGGGTTCGTCTCCTGGGCTCGCGCGTGCAGTGCGCACGTCGCGCCTCCGGCCACGAGGGCGAACTGGGCGGCGCCGATGGCGATCGCTGTTCTCTGGAACTCTTTCATGGGTAATCTCCTCTGGGTTTCTGGCATTTATCGTTTTTATGGGGGATGCTGGACGGCGCCGGGACGCCGTGCGGCCAGGCGTGGCGGACCACGCGCCGGACAGTACGCAACTGCCTGGCACGGATCCCGGATGCGGGACGTCGTGGGAATGAGGGCCGCGTGCCGGCCTACTGCGTCGCCGTCTCCTGGACGGGACTGGCCGGCTGTTCGCCCTGCGCCGCAAGGGCGCGGAAGGCTTTCGGAGTACATCCGTACTCCTCCTTGAACAGCTTGTTGAAATACGAAACGTTGGCGTAGCCGACCGCGAACGCGATCTGCGCGACGGCCGCGTCGACGTTGTCAGTCAATCGCCGGGCCGCTTCCGTCAGCCGCAGCTTGTGCAGGTAACCGGTGAAGGTCAGGCCGAGTTCCGACTTCAGCACGTCGTTGATCTTCGTGCGGTTGGCGCCGGTCGCGGCCACGACGCCTTCCAGGTCCAGTTCCGGATTCGTGTAATTCGTCGCGATGTACTGCAGGAGCTTCGTCTTTTCCTTGTCCCGGTACGGCTCGAGCGTCAGCTGGCGGTAGGCGACGAGCGGCATGTCCTTCTTCATGCGCGTGTTCAGGCCCTCCGTCAGCGCACGCGCGTGGGCGCGCAGGAACCAGAGGCCATAGGCGACCCAGCCGCCCGCCACGATCAGCGCCAGCGCGGCCAGATAGCGGTAGTCGCGGCCGCGCACGGTGATGCCTTTGACCTCGACATGCGCGACCGTGCCGCGCGGACTCTGGTAGGTGACGCCGATCGCGAAGCGTCCCACGCGGTCCAGCGCATAGTCCTGGCGCGACAGGTCGACCTTGAACCTGTCGAACCACCAGTTGAAAATCGTCATGCGCCTCAGGTCGAGGGTGACCGGCACGCCCGCCTCGTTGCACGAAAAATTCGTCATGGCCGGCGCATAGGTGATGAAATTGCCGGGCTGCGAGACATGTTCAACGTACAGCGACATGATGAACATGAACGTGTTCGCCGGCTTGCAGCGGGCAACAAACGTGATGGTGTCGTACGCGGACAGGTCGACCAGGGCCAGCCGGCCCTGGCTGTCGCGCGCCAGCAGATCGGCGGATACCTTGGGATCCGGTTCGTCCGGGCGCAGGTTGAGATCGAAACGCAGCGCGTCGCCGCGCGCCGGATCGACATGAAGCACCCACGGGTCCTGGTTCATGGAGCCGTCGTTCTGGCTGCGTTGCCAGCGCACGGCGCCGTCCTCCCCCGCCAGGATCGGCAGGGCCAGGTAGCTCCGGCCGACGAGCAGGGCCGACAACAGCGCGTCCGCGAGCACGATCAGTACGAACGCGCACAGGGCCTTTTTATAGAACTGTTGCATTTGGCATGGCGATGAGTGTCTCCGGCGTCGCCTCTCTCGGGGACGTCACCGCCATCATATCAGCCTACCCAGGCCGGGTCGCGAATTTGCCTTTTGGAACTCGCCCGGTTGCGTGCTTACAACGCACCGGCGGCACGCGGCCGCCGGTGCGGCGCTCATGGCGAGCCGACCGGCCTGCCGTTCACGTCATACACGGCCGCATCCAGGCGGACAGTCGTCGTGACGGACTTGTCGTCCAGTGCGCTGGACGCGAGGATCACCCGGTACGTGCCGGCAGCGACCTTCCACGTCTTCGTGGCGCTGTCGTAGACGGCAAGCAGGCGCGGGTCGACCGTCACGGACGCCGTGGCGCTGG
>Ga0070660_100003400_pt1 | contig 10952 bp, 2 predicted proteins | sample KBSC33metaG_FD_64670 | JGI IMG/M metagenome (GOLD analysis project Ga0070660, IMG submission 64670) | Corn rhizosphere microbial communities from Kellogg Biological Station, Michigan, USA - KBS C3-3 metaG | ecosystem: Host-associated > Plants > Roots > Rhizosphere > Soil ... | reverse complement strand
CCGGGAGCCACCGTCTATTACACGCTCGATGGGACGACGCCCACGACGTCGAGCAATCGCTTCAGCCTTAGCCAGAGCTTCACGATCTTGAGCCGCGACTACACGCTCAAGGCGAAGGGAGTGAAGGCCGGCTGTCTGGACAGCGCGGTAACGACGGCCACGTATGTTTCGAGCGTGGCGACGATGATCGCCGCCGGGGACACCAGTTCCTACGCGCTCCGATCGGATGGAACAGTCTGGGCGTGGGGCGACAACACCTTCGGGCAGCTCGGCGACGGCACGACGGTGGCGCGGGCTGCGCCGATCCAGGTGGCGGGTCTCGGGCGGGCCGTGGGGATCGCTGCAGGCTTTGGACACGTGCTCGCGCTGAAGGACGACGGCACGGTCTGGGCCTGGGGGATGAACGGCCACGGGCAACTCGGCGACGGCACGACGACTGGGCGTCTGGTCCCGACCCTGGTGCCGGGGCTTCGGGGCATCGTCTCCATCGCTGCCGGCAAGGAGCACTCGGTTGCGGTGGACTTCGCAGGGAACCCTTACGCCTGGGGTTTGAACGAGACCCTGCAGCTAGGGATCAGCTTCGCGCCCCCCTTCCGCACCACGCTCCCCTACTCGATGTCCAACGATATCTCGTATCCGCCGGGATACCGCCCGTTCCGAGTGGCGGCGGGTGGCGGTGATACCTTCTTGATCCACCGCACGGCGGCGACCTGGGGATGGGGAGATGACTCCGCCGGGCAGCTCGGCACCGGGGATGCCGACACGGTGATTCAGGGCAGACCCGTGTTCGGCCTCGGCCTGGTCAAGGCGATCAGCAGCGGACCCGCTAACACCGTGGCAATCGACGCGAGCGGCAATCTGTGGTCAGCGGGTCAGGGAGGTTCCAACGGGGACGGCACGAACGTCTATCGATCGACGCCCGTGATGCTGTCGAGCCTTGGCGTGGTGACCTCCGCTTCTTCTCGCAACGATCGTTCGGTCGCTGCGAAGGCGGACGGGACCGTGTGGGCCTGGGGGAAGTACAGCCACCCGGAGCTCGGTGACTCCCTGGTGGACGTGCGTCTATCGCCGGTCCAGGTCCCTGGGATCACCGGAGCAGTGCAGGTCGCCGCTGGTCGAAACCATTTCCTCGCCGTCACCTCCGCCGGAGTCGTCTTTACCTGGGGCGAGAACGTCTACGGACAGCTCGGCACCGGGAATATCAACGCCTCACCCATCGCCCCTGTTGCAATCAGCGGCTCGAGTCTTCTCTTCAAGGTGGGCCTGCCACTGGTGAGCGTCTCACCGGGCACCTACGCCACGCCGCAGACGGTGACGATCACCACGGCCACCGCGGGGGCGGGTCTCTACTACACGACGGACGGGACCGATCCCACCACGGCAAGCACACCGGTCCCGGCCGATGGCAAGGTCGCCGTGAGTGTCGCTCAGCTTTTGAAAGTCCGCGGCTTCAAGACCGGGTACGCGCCGAGTGATGTGCTCTCGGCGAACTATGTGCTGAAGGTCGCGGCTCCGACGGCAACTCCCTCGCCATTCGCCGGTCTCGTCCCTTCGGGACAGACGGTGACGCTCACCGACATCACCCCGGGCACGACGATCCGTTACACGCTCGATGGCTCCACGCCTACGGCGAGCTCTCCCGTTTACTCTGCGCCCTTCACGATCACCACGCGCACGACGGTCAAGGCGTACGGGACGAAGCCAGGCTGGGTGGACAGCGACGTGCTGAATGGGACGTTCCTCACTGCCACGGGAAACAACTCTTCCAAGATCGCGGCAGGAGAAAGCTTCACGCTGCTGCTCAAGCCGGATGGCACCGTCTGGGCCTGGGGGGCCAATGACGTTGGTCAGACAGGACTGGGCAACGGCAACGTGCCGGTCCTCACTCCAGCGGCAAACGGTCTGTCCGGAATCACGAGGATTGCAGCTGGCCAAAGCCACGGCTTGGCGCTGAAGACCGATGGCACCGTGCTTGCCTGGGGAAGCAACGACTCCGGTCAGCTGGGAGACGGTACCTACTCGAGTCACCAGGCACCTGCTCCGGTGCTGTCAGGCGCCGCGCCGCTCGCGACAGTCAAGAGCATCTGCGCCGGCAGGTCCTTCTCCGTTGCGCTGCTCGCGAACGGAAACCTGATGGGCTGGGGCACCAACACACACTCGCAGCTCGTCTATGGCGCAACTCCGTCGTACTCCTCTCCCACTGGACTCGTGTCGGGCGTGAGCGCCATGGCATGCGGCCAGGAATTCGTCCTTGCCGTCGTTGGTGGGCAGGTTCGCGCGTGGGGAGCGAACGATGCCGGTCAACTTGGGAATGGACACACGGCCGCCAGCGACGGTTCCTTTCAACCCGTTCCTGGTTTGAGCGGGATCGTCGGCGTGGCAGCCGGGAACCGGCATTCCTTCGCGTGGGACGACGCCGGGCGTGTCTACGCGTGGGGTGACAACAGCTTTGGCCAGCTCGCCGACGGCACCTTCGTTTCGAAGCTGACGCCCAATCTCGTCCCCGCCCTCGCAGGCGGGAGCATTTTTGCGGCGAATGATCACACGCTCTTCGTCGCTCCGAACGGGACCGCGCAGGCCGCGGGCCTCAACGCGAACGGCCAGCTCGGAGACGGAACCACCGCGAATTCGGCGATTTCCAAGACAGTACCGGGACTTTCCAGCGTCGTCGCTCTCGCGGCAGGACCTCGCCAGTCATTTGCAATCTCGGCCACCGGAGTCGTGTACGCATGGGGCGACAATAGCCACGACCAGCTCGGGACTGGCACGAAGGTCGCCAGTCCGAGCCCTTCCCCCCTCAGTGCAGCGAACTTTTCCTGGGTCCTGCCGCCGCCCACGCTGCTCGGCAGCTTCGACTTCCCGTTCAACGCCAACACACCAATCTCCGTCTCGCCGACCTGCGCCGTCAGTCCCGGAACCCTGTACTACACGCTCGACGGAAGTCAGCCGACCACCAGCAGCCCAAGCGTCGCGTGCGGTGGTTTCGTCCAGGTCGACAAGTCACTCACCCTGAAGGTGTTCGAGGTCGCAGCCGGACGGACGAGCGCCGCGGCAGTGAGCCGGTACGTGATCACCGCCAACGCGCCGACTGCCACCCCGCCCCCGGGCATCTACCTCAGCGCTCAGGACGTGACGCTCGACAACAAGGTGTTCAACAATACCTGGGGAACCGTGATCCGATACACGACCAACGGATCAGACCCAACCGCAACTTCCACCCAGTACACTGTACCGATTCACCTGGCGGGTAACACCCTGCTGAAGGCGCGCGCGTTTCATGCAGGCTGGACCGACAGCGCACTGTTCAGCGGTCAGTATACGATCACCGCCGGAACGCTTCCTCCGCCGATTGCAACTCCGGCTGCAGGCACGTACGTGAGCAGCGTCGCTGTCACCCTCCTGGCCGCCAGCGGAGCGGAGATCCGCTACACCACGAACGGTTCGACGCCGACCGCCACCTCGACGCTCTACACCGGGCCGATCACCCTGACCACCACCACCACGATCAAGGCGATCGCGCGTCTTTCAGGGATGACCAGCGCTGCGTCGTCCACGAGCTATACCATCAAGGTCGCGCCGCCGGATTCGAGTGTCCGAACACTCGAGATCCTCCCGCCCGTGACGACCACCCTCTACGAAGCGACTCCCGGCGCCGAGATTCACTACACCGTCGATGGAAGCGATCCGACGCTCGCCAGCCCGATGGTCCTGAATGGAGGCACGATCTGGCTCGACACGTTCACCCTCAAGCTCAAGGGGTTCAAGACCGGGTGCTCGCCCAGCGACACGGTGACGTTCGTGTATTCCAGCCCCTATTCCTTGACCCAGAACGCCGAGCTCTATGCCGGAGCCGCCTTCTCCGTGATGCGGACCGAGGGAGGGAGTCTCTTCCTCTGGGGCGCGAACGACCGGGGGCAGCTGGGAGACGGAACCGCCGCCGACAATCCCGTTCCGACACGCCACCTCTCGAGCGTGAACGTCGTTGCCCCGGGCGCGAGGTTCGTCGCAACCGTCGCGAGCGACAACACGGTCTGGGCCTGGGGAGACAACTCGCACGGTCAGCTCGGCACACTCGCGGTCGATTTCAGCACCACGAGGCGTCAGGTCCCGGGTCTCTCGACCATCGTCTCGGTGGCTGCCGGCCGTGACCACGTGCTCGCGCTGGGGAGCAACGGCAAGGTGTGGGCCTGGGGCGACAACTCGCATGGGCAGCTGGGCAACGGAACGATCGTGGATTCCGCCACGCCCCTGGCTGTTCCTGGCCTTCCCTCATTCGTCGTGAAGGTGATGGCCGCAGGTCACCGCTCCTTCGCGATCGATTCGAGCGGCCACCTCTACGCGTGGGGATCCAATGCGCATGGTGAGCTCGGCGACGGAACGCTCATCGAGCGACACGCGCCGCAGCTCGTTCCGGGCTGGTCCGGTCAGATCGATCAGTTTTCGGGGTCCGACGATGTGACGGCGTTCCTGCGCGCCGACGGTACCATCTGGACGTTTGGAAGCAGCTCGAACGGCCAGCTCGGAACAGGCGCGTCTGCGGATCGGCTGACGCCGGCAATGGTGCTCTTCCCATCGTGCAGCACATTCCCCCCAGCAGCGCTGCTTTTCGGCAGTTGCTCGGGTCAGCAGCGAAACGTCTGGGCGGTGGCACTCGGCGCCGAGCATGCGCTGGCGACAATCCCCATGAACGGGGACATCCTCTGGGGCGTCTTCGGCTGGGGCAAGAACTCACATGGGCAGCGGGCAACGGCTGAACCTGCGACCACTCCAACTTGGGTCGATGGAGTTCCCGTCAGTGGCGACGGCCTGAGGAAGCCGGACATCCTGACGATCGCTGCCGGCGACTATCATTCGATCGGATTGACCTCCTCGGGGGCACTCTGGGGCTGGGGCGACAACACCCGAGGGCAGCTCGGCGACGGAACGACCGTCAGCCACGGTCCACAGGCATCGACGGACACGGACCTGGGAGGACTCGTACCCCCACCCGTGCTTGCGGAGGTCGCTCGCTCAGACCACACCGCACCTGCGACGGTCACCGCATCGAACCCACTCCCGGGCGTGACGATCCGCTACGCGCTGGCTCTCGCACCGAGCAGCAGCAGCACGGTGTTCCCCTCCTCAGGACTAGTTCTCAACGGTCCTGGTTGTGTGTTTGCGCAGGCCTTCAAGACCGGCATGACGCCAAGCGCGGTGAAGAGGCTCTGCGTCGACTTCTGGGCGCCGCCACCGCTGGCTTCTCCTGGAGCCGGGTTCTTCAGCGCAGGCGTGGACGTGACTCTGACGACGGTCGCCGGGACGACGATCTCTTATCGCCTCGACGGACTCGACCCCAATCAGTACCCCAGTGGAGCCCTGACCTATACGGCGCCGATTCATTTGACCACCGGGACCCAGCTGCGTGCGCGAGCGATCAAGTCCGGATGGCGTCCCAGCGATCTTCTCTCCGCCGACTATCTCTTCAACTACGGGACTCTGACTGCTCCCGTCTTCACCCCAACGCCCGGGACATATGTCGGGGCAGTTGACGTCAGCATCGCCGGGCCCGCCGGGGCCACCATCCGGTACACGACCGACGGCACGGCACCCTCGGCGACGTCGGCGATCTACTCGGTTCCGCTCCACCTGACGTTGAGCACCACCATTCTCGCGGGAAGTTTCAGGAGCGACTACCAGACCAGTGGCTCCGCAAGCGCGGGCTACTCGATTCAGCTTCCGCCTCCAGTCATCGCGCTACCATCGGGAGTGTACGGTTCCGGAACGACGACCGCGGTGTCTCACCCGACGGCCGGGACAGAGATCCACTACACGACCGACGGCAGTGATCCGACGGTGGCGAGTCCAATCGTGGTGTCCGGAGGAACGATTCCGCTAGGAAGCTTTCAGCTCAAGGTCAAAGCATTCAAGACTGGCAACGTATCGAGCGCGATCGTCGCCGCCACCTATCTTCTCCCCGGAACGGTGGTCCAGCCCACGTTCACGCCGCCTGGCGGCACGTATCAGGCCACATTGACAGTATCCGCCGCGACAGCAACGCCCGGAGCTGTGATTCGCTACACCACGAACGGCACCGCGCCTACGACCAGCAGTCCAGTCTTCCCGTCCGCAGGCCTCTCGGTCACGCAAGGCATTACCCTCAAGGCGACAGCATTTCTCGCCAGCGTGGGGAGCGGAACCACGACGGCGAGCTACAATTTCATGCCGTCGGGCATGCCCTCGGTGAGTCCAACGGGCGGCGCCTACAGCGGCCCTCTCACGATTTTCCTTTCGGCAGCACCGGCGGGGTTCGTCACCCGTTACACGCTCGACGGCACCGATCCGACGGCGACGTCGGCCCAGTACGTCACGCCACTCCAGGTGACCACCTCGGCTCAGCTGCGGGCGGCCTGGTTCCGTCCGGGCTGGACCCCGAGCGTGGTCCTCAACGTGGACTACATCCTCGTCCCCACCATCGGCAACCGTGGTTACGCACAATTGCCTCCTCCCATCATCGATGGCGCTCCCCTGGATGCGGTCGCGAAGCTCTGGTGGGGTGACACAGTTCGGTTGAATACACGGTACGTCGACACAGTCTCTCCGGCGGCGAACGTGCTGCACAACGGAGCACAGGCAATTCCTGCCACTAAATTGGTCGAGAAGACTGAGGGCCCAGTCCTCCTTGGCCACGAGGCGCAGTTCGATCTTCCCGACGGCGCACTCGGTAACCAACCGCTGACCCTGACGGCTTCGGGCAGGAGTTCCGGCCCAAGTTCGGCAGTTCTGCGCGTAGGCCCACCCATCACCTTCAGTGGCATCACCACCGCGGCATCGGCGCGAAGCACTGCTGTTCGTACCGAACTTCCTGATCACGTCTACATCGCAGACAGTGAGGGCATCTGGGATATCGGGCTGTACCAGCGCGATGTCACGAAGGATCGATTGATCGGTGGAAACGTGATCATCGGGTCAAAGGTCACGACAGCGAACACGTTCCTGTACGTGACCACGGACGCGGGTCGTCCAAGCATCATGGAATTCAACGTGGCGACCGGCTCGACTTCCGTATACCGAGATCTCTCGACGCTGAATCGGGACCTGCAGATCGCGTGCATGGCGGTAGACTTCGACGGCAACGTCGCGTACGTCGCGGACCGGAAGAGCGGCTCGATCATCCAGGTGCCCCGGACCGGGACGATCAAGGACAAGATCGGCAGCCAGGCACCCTACACGTTCCCCACCCCGTGCCAGATGGACGGGCAAGCGGGCACGGTCGTCTTCCCATCCGGTACCTCCGCCTACCAGGTCTTGACGGGCACCGGCGAGTCCTCCGTCGTCTACACGGGCGAGGAGGAAGTCCATTCAGTCCTGGTTCGATCTGCAGGAGCGGCTGGCGGATACGTGTTCAGCGTGGTTCCCTGGGTGGGATGGATCGCCTCGGTGAATACGGCCACGGGCCTACTCGACTGGGTCTATTCGCCAGACCCTGACGATCCCTCCTACATCCTTCTGGGGGATCGGCAGTTCCAGCGCTTCCACGTCATGGACCCTCAACGGGTCCTCGTGAACAACGACGCCGTCGACGGCGAGACGATCCCGTACCCGTCGGCAGTTCAATTGTACCCTCGGGTTTCAGAGATCCGCGTCGATGGCCTACGAAATCAGCCCATATCCTTGCGACTGGTGGACCCGCCCGACATCGCGGCGTACATCGCTCACCCCGGGAAGGATGACAACGCGGCGCCGTTTGGCGCTCAGGTTGGACTGGCGAGCAGTCCGACGAGCGGAAGCTGGTCTCGCTGTCTCGCTGTCACCGCAGATGCTTCCGGTGTTGCAACGGTCTACCTCCAGACGAGCTCCGCGGGTGGCGACAACTACCGCCTCGAAGCCAGCTTCGGCACCTTCGACCCCACATGCGACGATCCTTCGGCTGCGTTCGTCTGGAACGTGAGTCCGCTGTACACGGTCTGGAAGCGCATCTTCGTCGAGCACGATTTCATGTTCCAGAAGGGCGGCTTCCTGTGGGCGGATGCTCCGGCGGGCGCGTCCGAGATTCTGGTGGCGAAGCTCTATCCCATTCGAAGCGATGGACTCTCCGTTGGTGATCGCATCGCCATCTTCGATGTCGACCACCCCTATGATGGTGCCCACGACACAGCCTGCATCTCGAGCATCACCGACCGCTCCGTGGACCAGTTCGTCACGTTTGCACTCGATGACTGCTCTGGCGCAGTGAAAACACTTGCCTTCGATTACTCGGCGAGCGCCTCAATCTTTGGTCCAGGGGGACTTGACTTGTCCGGTGGCGGGAGCGCCGCAGTTGGCCGCTTGCCACACGATCCGGCCGCCCCATTCTCGTTTGACGAGTATTTTTACGGCGCAGACCTCAGCAACATTCAGACGCCGTACGACGAGGCATTCATAGAGTTTGTCGCTCCCCCGTCTGGCTCAACCGCCGTTCCTTGCATCCCATACCAGTGGTTCAACCTCTGGCTTACCGACACTAGCCACATCGATCCAAACGTCCTTCTCAATCTCATATGGTTCAGCACTAAATGGTTCAAACATTACATCCCGGGCACAATATTTCCGGGATACCCAGACGTTCCCTCGCCACACAATTACATCCATCTCATCGGGGCAACTCGACTACCTCCGACCGTTCAGCCGCCAAAAGACGGATCTGGCACCCCTACCTATGGCTATAACTTTGGGCTTTCTGCCAACCTTTATGATTGGTCTTATGTGTTTGTACAAGGGATCATGGAATCCGTGTTCCCACAACCGACCTGGACGCCATACGCATGGATGAAGTTTGCCTCGGAGCATGAGCTGGGGCATCAGTGGGAGCTCAACGGTTGTGGCACGAATGGCGATCACGACACATGGACCACCTGGTGTGATCCGGCAGGGTGTGGGCGGGGTCCGGGACCGCAACTCCTCTCGTCACTTATGAAGTATCCCCTGGATAATCCCGGCTTCTACACGTACGATCGGTTCACCTACTCCGAATTGCTCGGGGGCGATGCCGCGTGCGGTCTGACCCCAAGGGCCAAGCAGCACACCCTCCGCCTGGCTCCTGACCCGCTATGACCTCTCCCTTCCTCCTGCCGCTGCTCTTGTCACTTGCCGTGCCCTTGGCCTCTCAAACCCAGGTCTCGGTCCACATCGTGGCGCTCGGTGACGGCGGGCACGTGTACGTCGGCCAGCCCGCGTACGTGGACGTTTCTTTCGGCAATTCGACCAGCACGGATCTCAAAGCGGGAAATGCGGCGCTCGAGATCTGGGAAATCCAGCCACCCGGAAGCCCGGCCCGAGCGTGTGAATCCGGCAACAAGCTCTCCTTCGAGAGCATTCAGGGGGCAGACTCTGGAGCACCCTGGTTGCGCCCCGGAGAAGAGCGGGTGGTTCGCGGGAATGTCGTTCAGCAAGTCTGTCTGGGGTCGCTGGACAGGGCCGGAAACTGGCGGCTCCGAGCGGGCCTGAAGTTGAGCCAGCAAGGCTCGGCCTTCTCGGAGTGGAAGGTGATCAACGTCGTTGAGCCTACAGGTAAGGAGGCAGATGCGATCCGGCTATTCCCCAGGGGGGTCTCTGATCCGTCTGATTACCTGAAGCGTTACGGAGACACCGCGGTGGCGGCCAGACTGCTCAGATCTCAAAACGAAAAGGAGGCGCGCGGTCATTGGGTCGCGGGTCGGCCGCTTGCGCAGATCGCTGAACACGCAGCTCAGAGTCCGAAATGGTTGGAGGGTGCGAAGACCTGGCGCATGGGGATGACCGAAAGTCTGCTGCGCCAGCATCCAAAGTCGTACTTCGCTGGTGACCTCCAGACGGCGCTCGCAGCGATGTATGCAGCCACGGGCAACGTCGAGAACCTCGAGCGCTTGGGTTCCGATGTCCAGAAGACCAGTCCTGAGAGTGGAGCCGAGATGCGCAATCTTGCGAGTGCTCTGAAGGCGCAAAAGGGAGTCTCCCGATGAGTCGGTTCGAGTCGCCGTTGGCCATCCTCATACTGGCACTTGGCTGTGGAAGGGGCGCACCGGTACCGGCTCCGACCAGCCCCCCACCCCAAAGCCGCCCAATTGCAAGCAAGCCGCCGCCAACACAGCTTGCGCCCAGTCAGCCGCTGCCGATGAAAGTGATGCCACCCGAGGATGAACCAAAGGAACGCAGCGTCAACTCGAACGCCCCGCCCGGTTCCGCGTCCCCGCGGGCCCGGGCTGGCGAGATGTGACGGCTCGCTCCATCGTTTCAGAAATCGGGACCTTTTGCGGAGTTCACGGCGTGCAGTTCGCCCCGACGCACGAATCGCTCGGAACCCACAGGCTGATTGACGGTTCGGTGAACGCCGGTGGGCTTCCGGTGGTCGGAATCACCTCGTAGTTCAGCGTGTACACGTTCCGCCAGAAGTCGACCGCGATCTTCGCCGCGTTGAAGCCCGTCGTCGTCGAGATCGGCGCCGTCCCGGTCTGGCCCGGCGAGTAGATGTCGAGCCGATTCGTCCCCTGCAGCTGTGACAGCACGTAGATGAAGCCCCCGTACTCGATCGCCAGGTCCAGGTACTGCCAGCCCGCCGTGTTCGGCGTCGCCGTCAGCTCGAGCACGTAGGGCACCGGCTGCTGCGGGAAGAACGGCTTCGGATTTCCCCCGATGTCGAAGGCCTGGATCCGTGCCGGCAGCGGCGTCGTCGCCGTCGGCGCCCCCGCCTCGATCACGAGGATCGTCCCGTCCGCAGCCACCGTGGCCGCCACCGGGTTGGTCATCAAGCCGGGCCGGCTCCCCGACCCGCACTTGGGCTGGGCCAGAAGCTGCATCGCCGCCTGGGCGTCGGGAAGCGGGCCGGGTGGGATCTTGAGCGTCTCCATCTTGTTGTGCGCGTTGCTGATGCTGACGACGTGCCCCGCGGGATGGAGCAGCAGCACGTCGGGCATGAAGTTGAGCACGCCCCACGACTGAGAGGCGGGCATCGGGTTGCT
>Ga0070660_100003398_pt1 | contig 10953 bp, 14 predicted proteins | sample KBSC33metaG_FD_64670 | JGI IMG/M metagenome (GOLD analysis project Ga0070660, IMG submission 64670) | Corn rhizosphere microbial communities from Kellogg Biological Station, Michigan, USA - KBS C3-3 metaG | ecosystem: Host-associated > Plants > Roots > Rhizosphere > Soil ... | reverse complement strand
CGCCGGGACGGATCGAGGATGAAGAGCGTCACGTCGTGGAAGCGCTCCGGGTTGTACGTCGCGATCGCCCACTCGGCGTCGCTGATCTCGCCGTCCCACTCGAGCTGCGCAGGATCGCCGTAGCGCTCGCGAAACGCGTCAGAGAACGCGGAGGACGTCGAGGAACTCCTCGGTGCTGTGCAGCACGATCTCGGCGTGCTCGGCGAGCAGCTCGGGCGACTCCGGCGCGAGCACGGCGATGCGCACGCGGTGCTCGAGATCCTCGACGGCGCGAAATGCGTCGAGATCGGTGGTGTCGTCGCCGGCGACGAGCGCGCGCCGAAGACCGGCGCCGTCGAGCAGGCTCCGGACGGCCGTCCCCTTGTTCGAGCCCACGGGTGGCAGAACTTCGAGCACCTTGCGGCCGAACCGCGCGACGAGCCCGTCGTCGTTTGCGCGCCCGGCGATCTCCTCCAGCTCCAGCACCGCCTGCCGCTCGTCGGCGCGGTGACGAAAATGGAACGCGACCGAGAGTCCCTTCAGCTCCGTCTCCTTCTGCGGCCACGGCACGTCGGACGCGAAGTCGGCGATCTGGTGACGCCAACGCTGCGCTTGACGATCGAGCTCGAGGCCGTGTGAGCCGACGTAGACGAGCCCATCGACGTCGACCCGGCTGCGCACGTCTTCGCCGGCGCGACCGCTGACGATTGCGACGAGCGCGTAGCGCCCGCAGAGGCGCGCGAGCTCCGCTCGCGTCTCGGGAGGTGGATAGGCGTCTTCCGGCCGGTCGACGATCGGCGCCAAGACGCCGTCGAAGTCGAGGAAGATGGCGGACTCGTCGGGCGCTGTCGTGACCGCTTCGAGCGCCACCCTCGTAGCATAGGTCGCCGTGACGTTCGTCCTGATCGGCCTCGTCGCCGGGTTCTTCAGCGCCCTCTTCGGCGTCGGGGGCGGCGTCGTGATCGTCCCTCTCCTGCTCCTCGCGGCGAAATGGGACCTGCGCACCGCGTCCGCGACGTCGCTCGCCGCGATCGGCATCACCGCGACCGCCGGCGTCGTCACGTACGTCGTGCACGGTGAGGTGCGGCCGCTCTACGCACTGCTCGTCGGCGTGCCCGCGGCGTTCGGCGCCGCAAGCGGATCGGCACTGCAGCGCCGCCTGCCCGTGCGCACGCTCTCGTTCCTCTTCGCAGCATTGCTCGTCGGGATCGCAATCGACATGCTCCTGAGATGACGACGTACGTTCTCGCCGTTCTCCTCGGTGTCGTCGCGGGCGTGCTCGCAGGGATGTTCGGCGTCGGCGGGGGCATCCTGTTCGTCCCGACGCTGACGTGGCTCGGACTGACGCAGCTGCATGCCGAGGCGACGTCCCTGCTCGCGATCATCCCGACGGTCGTCGTCGGTGTCTGGCGCCACAACCGGTACGGCAACGTCCGCTGGGCTTCCGCCGCCGTCATCGGCGTCGCCTCGATCGGGGCCGCCGTCGGCGGCGCGCAGGTGGCCGAATCGCTGCCCGAATCGACGCTGCGGAAGCTGTTCGCGGTGCTGCTTCTCTTCACAGCGGCCCAGATCGCCTGGCGGGCCCGGAAACGACCGGCATAATCAGAGCCATGGCGGACGTCGAGGACCTCTGGATCCCGCTCGTCGACGAGCCGATCGGCTCGATCGTCCAGCAGATCCAGGACGAGAACCCGGAGATCGCGAAGCTCGTCGAGTCGCCGCACCGGATCCTCGCGTTCCGCACCTTCGCGTACATCCGGACGGGCCTCGTGCTCGGCCAGCTCCTCTTCGACCACGATCTACCGGACTACGACGGCTCCGAGAACTGGGTCGACGCGCTGCTCCGCGATCCCGAGCACCACGCGGCGCTGACGCGAGAGGTGCGAACCGTCGCCGAGGAGATCGCGCGCGACCCGAAATACGCGGACGACGAGCCCCTCGGGCCCGACGACGACGCCCGCGAGCGGTTCCTCGCCTTCGCGCGCGAGCGGCTCAAGCAGGCCTGACCCTCATACTCCGAGGGCCGGTGCGCACGAGACTCCCCGTCATCGCCGTCGTCATCGCCGTTCTCACGATCGGCGCGTCCCAGGGCATCGCCGACCGGTCGGCCGGCGCAACCGCGACCGCCTGGGCGATCAAGGTGGTCGTCCCCAATCAGGCAGGCGCGAGCACGCGCGTCGCGACGGCGCCGCCGGACGCCGTCGCGTTCGACGACGCGTTCTCGTATCCCGCGGACGGATCTGTCGTGACTGCCAGCTCGGTGACGACGAGCGTGTCGGCAACGAGCGGGTCGCAGGCCCGTGCCGGCGCGACGGCACAGGTGACCTCGCTGTCGCTGTTCAAGGGCGAGATCACCGCCTCGTCGGTGACCGGCGAGACGCATGCGATCGCGTCCACTGCGAGTGCAGCGGGGGACATGGGCGTGACCGGCATCGCAAACCTCGTCGTGCTGGGCACCCCGGTGACGCCGACGGCGAATCAGCAGATCCAGCTCGCCGACTGGGGCTACGCGATCGCGCTCGAGCAGAAGGGGCAGCGCGCCGACCAGCCGACGCCGGGTTACCACGACTTCGTCACCGCGCTCGACGTCTTCCTGACCGCCGATCACGACGGCCTTCCCGCGCAGAGCGAGATCCAGATCGGTTATGCGGAGGCGAACGCGCAGGCGAGCGAAGCGGCGCCGCTGCCGACGCCACCGTCGCTCCCGACCGTCACGACACCGAAGCCGAAGGGACAAAAGGGCGTGCCGGTCGAAAGCCGGCCGCTCAGGGGCGTTCATCCGGAGCTGACCGCGGGCGGCTACGTGTTCCCCGTGTACGGCACGTCGTCGTACGGCGACACGTACGGCGCTGGACGCGGCGACGTCTCAGGCGGCTGGCATCACGGCGACGACATCTTCTCTGCGCTCGGAACGCCGCTGCTCGCGGTCGCGCACGGCACCGTCTTCTCCGTCGGCTGGAACAAGATCGGCGGCTGGCGTCTGTGGCTGCGCGACGACGAGGGAAACGAGTTCTATTACGCGCATCTCTCTGCGTACTCGCCGTTGGCCGTCAACGGTGCGATCGTCGACGCGGGCGACGTGCTCGGCTTCATGGGCGACACCGGCGACGCGGAGGGCACGCCGTATCACCTGCACTTCGAGGTGCATCCGGTGGGCTTGCTCGGCCTCGGTTATGACGGGGCGGTCGACCCGACGCCGTACCTCGACGGGTGGCGTCGAGTGCAGGACGTGCGCTTCGACGCCGTGCTCGGCTGGACGCCGAAGCTCGCGGGCGCCGCGCCGAAGGCGGGCGCGATCCTGTTGCAGAGCTCCGACATCTCGTCCGCGAGCGGGCTCGACCCCGAGTCGCTGCAGCGCGCGATTGCACCGCCGAAGGCCGAAGGCCGCTAGGACTCACGCCCTAGCGGCCGAGGCCTACCCTCCGTTCGAGCTGTTCCCGCCCTGATACGTGAAGTCGTCGTTGCCGCCGAAGAGGCGGTTCGAGATCCACTCGCGGGTCGACTGCCCGGTGATCGGGTTGAACAGCGCGCCGAGCACGATGCCGAGGAAGAGCAGCATGCTGTTGCGGCCCTTGTGCGGCTCCTTGCCCTGGACGCGATCCGCCGCCTCGCGGAGCTGGGCGACGACCGACTTGAGCTCCTGCTGGAGGTCCTTGTCGGTGGCGACGCGCGACGCGAGGCCGGTAACCCGCCGCGGCCCGATCAGCTCGTAGTAGATCGAGCGGGCCGACTCGTAGGCGTTCCGCACGTTTTCGCGCAGATCGTCGTCGTGGAGCGCCCGATCGACGTACGGTTTCACTGTGCTCGCCGCGTCGGAGACCTTGTCTTTCGTCTTGGCCATTCTCGGCGGTTCCTTTCGGTTGCTGGCGAAGGCGGTTCTACCCCTCGCGCTCCTTTTCATTCTCGCAGCCTGTGGTGGGTCGAAGCAGGGACAAGCGCAAGCGACCGTCGGCGTGCATGGGCCCGGCTTCACCTTCGAGGCGCCGCAGGGCTGGCGCGTGGTCAGGCGGGCGGACGGCGCCGTCGTCCGTCGCGGCAAGGCGCTCGTCTCGGTCTCCCGCTTTCCGCTCCTGAAGACGTACGACCCGGCGGAGTTCGCGGCCGTGACGAAGGAGCTCGACAGCCTCGCGACCCGACTCGCACACAGTGTCGGTGCAAAACGTGCGACCGGTCAGACCACGAATGTTGCCGGGCGGAAGGTTCGCTCGTATCGGTATGGCGACCGGCGGCTCGGCTTCGTCCTGGAGGGGAAGCGCGAGTATCAGCTCTTCTGCAGGCCGGTCAGCGCGGCGTGCGACCTGCTCTATGCGTCGTTCACGCTGTCGGGGCCGCAGGCGTCGTAGTCGCAGCGCCTCCGTTCGCCGCAAACGCGACGGCGAAGACGTCGTCGATCGAGTCCGCGAGAGTGAACTTCAGCTCCGCACGCGTCTCGTCGGGGAGCTCATCGAGGTCGTGCTCGTTCTCGCTCGGCAGGATCACGCGCTTCAGTCCTGCGCGCTGCGCAGCGAGCACCTTCTCCCGCACGCCGCCGATCGGCAATACCTGACCCGTCAGCGTCAGCTCCCCCGTCATGCCGACGTCGTCGGCGACCGGCAGGCCGCGCACGAGCGACGCGATCGCCGTCGCCATCGTCACGCCGGCGGACGGACCGTCCTTCGGCACCGCGCCCGCGGGGACGTGGATGTGCACGTCGTGCACCGAGAACCAGTCGTCGGGCAGCCCGAGTTGCGCACTGTGTGAGCGCACCCACGAGAGTGCGGCCTGCGCCGACTCCTGCATCACTTCGCCGAGCTGACCGGTGATCGTCAGCTTTCCCTTGCCCGCATAGGCCTGCGCCTCGATGAACAAGACGTCACCGCCCGCCGCGGTGTACGCAAGGCCCGTTGCGACGCCCGCGTCGGCGGTGCGACGCCGCGCCTCGCCGGAGAACTTCCGCGGGCCGAGCCACTCGCGCACCTTGGCCTCGTCGACTGCGATCTGCTCAGCGCGTCCCGCCGCCACCTGGCGCGCACACTTGCGGCAGAGGTCGGCGATGCGCCGCTCGAGGTTGCGCACACCGGCTTCGCGCGTGTATTCGCGAATCACGAGTCGCAGCGCCTCGTCGGAGATGGCGATGTTGTCGTCGCTCAGCCCATGCTGCTCGATCTGCTTGGGCGTCAGGTAGCGCTGTGCGATCCCGAGCTTCTCGTCCTCGGTGTAGCCGGAGAGGGAGATCACGTCCATGCGATCGAGCAGCGGGCCGGGAACGGTGTCGGTCGTGTTCGCCGTGCAGATGAACAGCACCTTCGAGAGGTCGAACGGAAGGTCGAGGTAGTGGTCGCGGAACGTCTTGTTCTGCTCGGGGTCGAGCACTTCGAGCATCGCGCTCGCCGGATCGCCGCGATAGTCGGCGCCCATCTTGTCGATCTCGTCGATCAGAACCACCGGGTTCATCGACTCGGCATCGCGCAGGGCGCGGATGATCGTGCCGGGCATCGCGCCGATGTAGGTGCGCCGATGGCCGCGAATCTCCGACTCGTCCCGTACGCCGCCGACCGACAGCCGACCGAACTTTCGCTCGAGCGTCTTTGCGATCGACTGGCCGAGTGACGTCTTGCCGACGCCGGGAGGCCCGACGAAGCAGAGGATCTGACCGGACGGGTCGTTGCGCAGCTTCGACACCGCGAGGTGCTCGATGATCCGCTCCTTCACCTTCTCGAGGTCGTAATGGTCCGCGTCGAGGACTTCGCGCGCACGCTCGAGATCGAGGTTGTCCTCGGTCGTGACGGCCCACGGCAGCGTGGCGATCCAGTCGAGATACGTGCGGATGACGCCGTACTCGGCCGCCGCCGCGGGCAGGCGCTCGAGACGCGAGAGCTCGCGCGTCGCCGCCTTCTCGACCTCCTCCGGCAGCGCGAGCGCCTCGATTCGCTCGCGCAGCTCGGCCATCTCCGCCTGCTCCGGGTCGCCTTCACCGAGCTCTTCCTGGATCGCCTTCATCTGCTGCCGGAGGAAGAACTCGCGCTGTCCCTTCTCGAGCTCCGACTGCACCTGCGATTGGATCTTGGTGCCGAGCTCGAAGACTTCGAGCTCGCGGTTGAGGATCAGCGACACCTCGCGCAGCCGCTCCTCGATGCGCACGAGCTCGAGCAGCCTCTGCTTCTCCTCGGTCTTCAGCCGCAGCGTGGATGCGACGAGGTGGCAGAGCGCACTCGGGTCGTCGACGTTGGCCGCCGCCAGCGACAGCTCGTCGGGAAGGTACGGGACGAGCCCGATGATCCGAGCGAACAGGGTCTGCACGTTTCGCGTCAGCGCCTCGACCTCCGGGGTTTCCTCGACCTCGTCCGGCAGCTCGACGAACTCGCCGAGCAGATAGGGCTCGTCGAGGACGCGGCGCTCGATGCGCACGCGGCGGATGCCCTGGACGAGGATGCGCAGCGTCCCGTCGGGGACGCGGATCATCTTGTGGACGACCGCTGCCGTCCCGATCTCGTAGATGTCGTCCCAGGCGGGCGTTTCGATGTCGTCGTCCCGCACGGTGACCAGGGCGAGCAACCGGTCGCCGCCGACGACGTCGTCGATCAAGCGGATCGAGCGCTCCTGCCCGATCGCGAGAGGGGTCATCGACTCCGGGAAGACAACAGTCTCCTTCAGCGGCAGGACCGGCAGCGCCGCCGGCAGCTCGTCGCCGAGCCGCTCGGCCTCTTCCTGCTCCTCCGACGTGACCATCACCTGGTACTCCTGCTCAGGCTCGGTCACGCGCGCTTCACCTCGATGTTGACCTTCTCGTCGCGCGTCTTCGGCGAGATCGGCAGCACGACGCGCAGCATTCCCTTGTCGTAGGTCGCCTCGACGTTCGTCGGGTCGATCTCGACGCCCAGCTCGATGCGGCGCTGGAAGGTGCCGTACTCGATCTCCATTGCGAGGTAGTGCGCGCCGGCGACCTTCGGCCGCGTGCGCTCGCCGCTGACGGTCAACGCGCGTCCGGCGACGACGACCTCGACCGAGGAGGGGTCGACGCCCGGCAGCTCGACGATCACGGTGAGCGCGGGTGGATCGTCGGTGCGGAAGCAGTCGGCCTGCGGCCGGTAGCCCTGTCGGAGGCCCGCGGAGAACCGCGGCACCTGCCACATGTCGGCGAACAGTTCCTGGATCTCGCCGGCGAGATCGTCGATGTCACGCTTGCGGCCGGTCATCTCGTCTCCCTAGGGTGAAGCCGTGGGGCGCATCGTTCGAACGATTCTGGGCGCTTTCGGGTTCCTGCTGTACGTCTGGTATGGGGCCGTTCGGAACGTTCCCCGCGTCAATGCGAGACGCCGATCCAGACGTACACGGCAATGATTCCTACGGTCACTGCTCGTCGTCATGCCCGGCGGCGCGTGCGAGCACACCTTCGGCGAGTCTCTTCGTCGCCTCGTCGACCATGTCGCCGTCCAGCCGGACCGCGCCGTCGGTGGCGAGGATGCGGCGCGCGCGCTCGACTTCCGCCTCGTTCGGGGTGAAGACGTCGCGCAGGGTTTCGAGCTGGGACGGATGGATCGCCCACTTGCCGTCGTAGCCGAATGCGAGGGCGCGCTCCGACGAGGCGCGCAGCGCGCCGTCGTCGTCGAGGGCCGCGTAGGGGCCGTCGATTGCCTGCAGGCCGAACGCCTTCGCGGCAACCGCAACCCGCGCCATGGCGTACTCGGACGCACCCGAGCCGATCGTCAGCACCGGCACCCCGAGCGACGCTGCGAAGTCGCCGGGGCCGAAGAGCAGCGCTTCCACCTGTCGTTCCTGTGCGATCGCCTCGACGTTGACGAGGCCCCGCGTCGTCTCGATCTGCACCTCGAGCGGGAGGTGCGTCAGGCGACGCACGGCCTCGACGTCGTCGGGCGACTCGACTTTCGGCACGACGATCACGTCGGCGACGGCACTCGCGGCCTCGATGTCCGCGACGGATCCCTTGTTGATCCGCACGGCGAGCGTCCGTCGTGCGCGTGCGCGGGTGAGGTTCGCCCGCGCGCGCTCCTTGTCCGCGTGGGCGACGCCGTCCTCGAGGTCGACCACGACCTCGTCCGCCGGCAGCGTCGCAGCCTTCTCGAGCATGCGCTCGTTCGACGCAGGCACGGCAAGGCATGAGCGGCGTGTCCGTGTTGTCATTGTCGAAAACCTAACGATTTCCTTGCCTGTTTCACATGCGCCGGGCGCAGACTTGCTCTCGTGGACAGGAGGCCGCACGACTCATGAGACTGATCGTCGCCCTGACTGCCGGCCTTACCGTCGTGCTCCTCATCCTCCCGATCCACCCGTAAGCACCGACCGGAGGGGCTCCTCCCCCCTCCTGCTCCTCCGGCCGGTGCTACTAGAGTCGTCGCGATGAAGGGCGTCATCCTCGCCGGCGGCTCCGGAACGCGGCTGCATCCGCTGACGCGGATCACGAACAAGCATCTGCTGCCGCTGTACGACCGGCCGATGGTCACGTACGCGGTCGAGGCGCTCGTCCACGCGGGAATCGACGAGCTGATGCTCGTCACCGGCGGCACCCATGCGGGCGAGTTCTTTCGGCTGCTCGGCAACGGCCACGAGTACGGAATCGACCGGCTTGCGTACGGCTACCAGGAACAGGCCGGCGGCATCGCCGAGGCGCTCGGTCTCGCGCAGCGGTTCGTCGGCGGCGACAAGGTCTGCGTCATGCTCGCCGACAACATCTTCGAACACCCGCTGCAGCCGATCGTCGAGCACTTCGAGGCACAGGACCGTGGCGGGCGCATCGTGCTGTCGCGCGTCGAGGAGGACGAGCACCTGCGCCACCTCGGGGTCGCAGCGATGGACGGCGACCGCGTCACCCAGATCGTCGAGAAGCCGCTCGCTCCGCCGTCGCACTTCGCGGTGACGGGCGTCTACTTCTACGACGCACAGGTCTGGGACGTGCTGCCGACGCTGCAGCCGTCGGGCCGCGGCGAGCTCGAGATCACCGACGTGAACAACTGGTACGTCGAGCGCGGTGAGATGCAGGCCGATGTCGTCGACGGATTCTGGGGGGACGCCGGCGAGTCGATCGAGGCCTATTACGCCGTCAACGATTTCGTACGGGCGACGTGGAAGTCCGGCGTTTCCCGCTGACGCGCCACGAGGACGAGCGCGGCTGGTTCGCCGAGCTCGCTCGCGCCAGCGCATTGCAGAAGCCGATCCGTCAGGCGAACCTCTCTCGTTCGCAGCGCGGCGTCATTCGCGGGCTGCACTACCACGAGCGCGGCCAGGACGATCTCTTCGTCTGCCTGTCGGGAATGGTGCGCGTGGTCGTCCTCGATCGCAACGACGGCGAGGTTTTCACCGAGGACATCGGCGACGACAATCCTGTCGCGCTCTACGTTCCCGGCACCTGCGCACACGGATACGAAGCGCTCACCGACTGTCTGTTCATGTATCTCGTCACCGAGGAGTACGACCCGAGCGATCCCGACGAGCACGAAGTCCCCTGGGACGACGTGCGCGTCCGACACGTCTGGAGCACGACATCGCCGATCCTCTCGGCTCGCGACGCGTCGTCGTAACGGGCGCCGGGGGCCAGCTCGGACGCGCTCTGACCGAGGCGTTTCCGGGCTCGCGTGGCCTGACGCGCGCTGAGTGGGACGTCGAGCATCCTGCGCCCTCGTCGCTCGGCGGCGTCGATCTCGTTCTGCACGCGGCGGCATGGACGGACGTCGACGGAGCCGAGGACGATCCGCAGGGAGCCACCGCGGCGAACGTCGGCGGCACGCAGCACGTCGCCGATCTCGGCGTGCCGCTCGTCTACTTCTCGACGGACTACGTCTTCGACGGAGAAAAGCGCACGCCGTATCACGAGTCGGACGCGCCGTCCCCGCGCTCGATGTACGGCCGGACGAAGCTGCTGGGCGAAGCCGCTGCGGGCGAGCAGGCATGGATCGTGCGCAGCTCGTGGCTGTTCGGCTGGACGAGCACGAACTTCGTGCGCACGATGTTGCGGCTCGGCGCCGAGCGCGACGAGGTCGCGGTGGTCGACGACCAGCGCGGCTGCCCGACGTACGTCGGCCATCTCGCCGCCGCGACGCGCGACCTCCTCGACAAGCCCTACGGCGTCTGGCATATCGCCGCGGACGGCGAGTGCACGTGGGCGGACTTCGCAGAGGCGATCTTCGAAGAGGCGGGCATCGCCTGCCGCGTGCGGCGCATCACGACCGCGGACCTCGGCCGGCCGGCGCCGCGTCCGGCGTATTCGGTGTTGCGCAGCGAGCACGCAGATGCGCCTCGCCTGCCGCATTGGCGCGACGGCTTAGTGGAGTGTCTGGCGCGTTTGCGCTGACGCGTGGAGGATCGTGTCGACGATCTCGTCGTGCAGGCCGCCCTTGAAGAGAAAGGCGTCCGCCCCCGCCTCGGTGGCCTGCTTGGCGACGCCGTCGGTCGACACGCCGCTCACCACGACCACGCGTAGGTCGGGTCGTCGCTCGTGTAGGCGCCGTGTCGTCTCGAACCCGTCCATCTCCGGCAGCTGCAGGTCGACGAGCGCGACGTCGGGATGGAGCCGTTCTTCCAGCTCGAGCGCGTGCGCGCCGTTGTCCGTCTCGCCGACGATCTCGATCCGGTCGTCATGATCGAGGAGTGCGTGCAACGCCGCGAGGAACATCGCATGGTCATCGACGAGCAAGACGCGAATCGGCTGCATCGATAACCGCATATCCCCTTCCTCGGGTTCCAACCCCCGCGAGAGTATGACAGAGCTACTTTTTTCGCTCCGGGCGCGGCCACGGGAGGGTCAGCGATGAACCGACCCGCAGCTCGTGCCATGATTCCGCGATCCGGTTGGTGATGCGAGCCGCGCCCGCTCGCGCGGCGCGACTCGCAAACAATTGTCGTCAGCCTGCAAGATCTGGCGTTCCGAATCTGCGAGCCGGAAAGCGAAGCGAAGCGGAGCGGGGCGAGCAGCGACAACCGGTCGCCCGGTCGCGCTCGACGTAGACGTCGTAACGACGCTCCTTCTTGACGAACGTCACC
>Ga0070660_100003392_pt1 | contig 10959 bp, 6 predicted proteins | sample KBSC33metaG_FD_64670 | JGI IMG/M metagenome (GOLD analysis project Ga0070660, IMG submission 64670) | Corn rhizosphere microbial communities from Kellogg Biological Station, Michigan, USA - KBS C3-3 metaG | ecosystem: Host-associated > Plants > Roots > Rhizosphere > Soil ... | reverse complement strand
CGGACACCGGCGGAGGCCTCGGAGGGTGCTCTGCCCGTCCCGTCCGCCAACGCTGGCGAGACGGAGATGCGGGTGCCGCTCCAGGCTGACGACAGCGTGGTGGTGAAGCGCGGCGAGGGGGGCCGCGACGAGATCATCATTCGCCGCCCTCGCCCCGACGAGCGCAGCGCGAGCTGACCCCGTTCGCTGGCGGCGTGCCGGTCAACCCGGCGCGTCGCCGGCGGCGCGCCACCCCTCGACGCTGATGCGCTCCGCATTGCCGACCAGCCGGAGGAGAATCTGCACCGCCTCCTCCCGGTTGTCGGCAGAGTCGCGCCCGCGCAGCCGCCCGCGCACCGCCCGCTCGAGCTCCTCGCGCAGCAGTTGATGGTCGCGGCGAACTGCCGACTCAGTCCATCCCTGCGCGCGCCGTCGCCTGCCGTGATGGTCGGCGATCGTGCGCTGGATGATGCTCCCATCGCGCAGCAGTGCCGGTGCCTCGCGTCCTGCCTCCGAGACGATGAGCAGGGTCTGCGCGATGTCGGCGAGGAGGCTGAGGGCGTGGTCCTCGAGCTCCGGGCGGCGCATCCGCCGCGCGCGTGGCGTCGCAACATCCGCCCGCAGACGCTCGGTGTACGCGGCGAGGACCTCGTTCACCATGCTGCGCACCATCTCTCCGATCTCGTCGAGGCCAGGCCGATCGAGATCCATGTCCATCAGCGGTGACTCGGCACGCGCCAGCGGATTCGCCGCGCCCTCGGACGTCGCAGCGCTCGAGTCCCGGCGTGCCGCCGATCTCGACGCGTCCGCCCGTGCCGACGGAAGCCAGAGCGTGAACGCGGAGCCGACCTGGGGCGTGCTCTCCACCACCAGGTCGCCACCCATCAACCGCGCGAGCCGCCGGCTGATCGCCAGGCCGAGCCCGGTGCCGCCCCGCGCGCGGGTGTGGGTGCTGTCCACCTGGTGGAACGGATCGAAGATGTGCGCCACCTGGTCGGGCGCGATGCCGATGCCGGTATCCTCCACCCGCACGAACGCCCACGGGCCCACACCGCGTACCTCCGCTTCCGGTGGCGCGCTGTCGGCCAGTCCGCACGAGATGGTGATGCGCCCTCCGGCTTCGGTGAACTTCGCCGCATTGGAGAGCAGGTTGACGAGGATCTGGCGCACCCGTTGCTCGTCGCCGACGAACGGAACGCCCTGCTCACTGGCACGATCATCCACGAACTCCACGCCACGCTCACGGGCCTGGGGTCGCACCAGCTCGATGGCGTCCTGCACCACTGGACCGGTGAACACGTCCTCCTGGTGCGCGAGCATCTCGCCCGCCTCGATCTTGGAGAAATCGAGGATGTCGTTGATGAGGCCGAGCAGGTGCGTGCTGCTCCAGACGATGCGCTGCACGTAGCGCTGCTGCTCCGGTGTGAGCTGGCCAGCGAGTCCCATCTCCAGCAACTGTGCATAGCCGATCTGCGCGTTGAGCGGTGTGCGCAGTTCGTGGCTCATCGTCGCCAGGAACTGGGACTTCACCGCGTTCGCTTCCTCGGCGCGCGTGCGTGCGGCGTGTTCGGCGTCGAGCAGGCGCTCGCGCTCCGCTTCCGCTTCCTTCCGCTCGGAGATGTCCTGGAAGTAGCAGGAGATCCCGCCGCTCGCCTCGGGGTAGACGTTGATCGAGATCCAGCGCTGCAGCACCGGCGACACGGTCTCGAACCGCACCGGCTGGCGGCGCGTCATCACGAGCTGATGCATCTCGAATGACTCGGAACCCACGACCTGCGGGAATTCCTCCACGTAGTTCCGTCCGATCAGCTGGTCGCGGGTGCGACCCCACAGCTCTTCGGCGCGGCGATTCACGTACGTGAAGCGGAAGTCGCCGTCGAGCGCGTAGAAGGCGTCGGTGATGCTCTCGAGGATGGCGGCCGCGCGCCGCTCCGAAGCGCGCGCGGCTTCCTGCTGGGCGAGATCGGCATAGCGTCGGCGCGCCCGACGCTCGGCGGCATCCCGCTCGACGTACATGCTCGCGAACGCCCGCACCTTCGCGCGCAGCACGTCCGGGTCGAGCGGCTTGAAGAGGTAGTCCACCGCGCCGGACTCGTACCCCTCGTTCACGTGCCGACGATCCTCGTCGAGCGCGGTGAGGAAGATGACGGGCGTGAGACGCGGTGCCTCGAGCGCCTTGATGCGGCGTGCTACCTCGTAGCCGTCCATCCCCGGCATCTGCACGTCGAGCAGGATGACGGCGAATTCCTCCTTCTCGACGGCTGACAGCGCCTCCTCGGCACCGTTCGCGCGGACCAGGTGCACCGCAAGCGGCTCGAGGATGGCCTCGAGCGCGAGGAGATTCGACAGGCGGTCATCGACGAGAAGAATGCTCGGCGCTTCACTCTCGAGTTCGCTGACCTGGTCCGGTGTCATGACAGCATCGGGCGAAGCGGATGGGGCTGCGGGATCGGGCGCGTCTGGCGGCGCCCGTCCTTACACGAAAGATACCAACCGTCGTCCTCCCGTCAGGCTGGCCTAGGACGCCTTGGCGCGCGCCGCCGGCTGGTAGCTGCCCACGTCCGACTGGAAGGTGATGGCCACCCGGTTCCACACGTTGATCGTCGCGATGGCGATCGTGAGCTTCACCATCTCTTCCTCCGAGAAATGCTCCCTCGTCGACTCGTAGACGTCGTCCGGGACGCCGTCGCGAGCGATGAGCGTGACGGTCTCCGTGAAGGCGAGCGCCGCCCGCTCGCGTGGCGTGAAGAATGGTGTCTCGCGCCAGACCGGCACGGCAAAGATGCGCTGCGGCGTCTCGCCGGCGGCGAGCGCGTCCTTGGAATGCATGTCCACGCAGTACGCGCAGCCGTTGATGTAGGAGGCGCGCAGCTTCACCAGCTCGATCAGTGAATGCTCGAGCCCGGAATGGCGAACATACGTTTCGAGCCCGAGCACGGCCTTGTAAGCGTCGGGTCCGGCTTTGGAGTAATCGATGCGTTGGGTCATGGTGGCTCCGATGAATGGTACTACCAATTTTATCGCATGGGCCGCCGCTGCGCCGGTCGCGGTCGCGCGGTATCGTTCACGAATGACGGCACATACCACGATGCCGAGCCCGGTGGGACCATTGCTCCTCGTCGCCAGCGACGCGGGACTTGTCGCCATTCGTTTCGAACAGAACCGGCACGGCCGGGATCCGCGTGCGTCGTCGTTGCCGCTGGAGCACGCATCACCAGCGCAAGCGCGCATTCTTGCGGAGGCGTGTGCCCAACTCGACGCGTATTTCGCCGGAGCGCGCGTGGCGTTCGACCTGCCGCTCGACGCGCACGGCACGCCCTTCCAGCAACGCGCGTGGAGCGCGCTGCGCGAGATTCCCTTCGGCCAGACGATCAGCTACGCCGAGCTCGCGCGTCGTACCGGCGACGTCAGGGCGGTGCGCGCCGTCGGCGCGGCGAATGGACGCAATCCGATTCCCATCATCGTGCCCTGCCACCGCGTCATCGGCGCGGACGGCTCGCTCGTCGGCTTCGGCGGTGGCATCGAGCGGAAGCGCTGGCTGCTCGAGCACGAGGGTGCGCTCACCGAACCGCTCCTGTTCCCGACCTGAGCGGATTGGCGCCCGGCCTGGCGTCGTCCCGATGAACAGTCACCTCACGTTCTTCGTCACCACGTAGAAGTTGCGGTCCGTGGTGAGCGTCGCGCCCGCGGGTACGGTGGTGGTCTGCCACGCCGCGGTCGGGCGCAGCAGCCGCGACTCGCTGCCCACGGTCACGCGTACGGGCATGCCGAAGCCGGGCACGACGTCGGCCCATCGATACGACAACTGGGTGCCGTTCACGCGGTACTCGAGCACGGGGATCTTCGTCGTCGTGAGGTACTGCGCGAACACCTTGCTCAGGTCCATCCCCGATTGCTGGCTGATGTAGTCCTCCACCTGCTGCCCGGTGACGACCTGGTGGCGGAAGGTGGACTGCAGCCCGCGCAGGATGCTCCGCCACTTCTCGTCGTCGTTCACGAGCTGACGGATGGTGTGCAGCATGTTGCCGCCCTTGTAGTACATGTCGCCCGAGCCCTCGGCGTTCACCCCGAACGGCGCGACGATGGGCTCGTCGTTGCGCACGTTCTTCCGCACGCCGATCACGTAGGTCGCGCCCGCCTCCTTCCCCTGCTGGCACTCGGTGTACAGCGCCTCGGCGTAGTTGGCGAAGCTCTCGTGCACCCACATGTCGGCGAGGTCCTTCGACGTGAGGCTGTTGCCGAACCACTCGTGGGCGCTCTCATGCACGATGATGAAGTCCCACTTGAGGCCGAGTCCCGTGCCGGAGAGATCGCGGCCGAGGTAGCCGTTCTGGTAGTGATTGCCATAGGCGACGGCGCTCTGGTGCTCCATGCCCAGGTGCGGCGTCTCCACCAGCTTGTAGCCGTCAGCGTACCACGGGTACGGGCCGAACCAGTGCTCGAAGCAGGCGAGCATCGGTCGCACCTGCTCGAACTGCACGCGCGCCGTGTCGGCGTGATAGGCGAGCGGGTAGAAGTCGAGTGTGAGCGGGCCTTGCTCGCCATCGTACACGCCCCCCTGGTGCGCGTAGCGCGCCGCATTGACGGCGACGTCGTAGTTGTTGATCGGCTCCGTGACGAACCACTCCCACGTCGTCGTGCCGTCGCCATGGCTGGTCACGCTGCGCAAGCGGCCGTTGGACACGTCCATGATCGAGTCGGGCACGGTGATGGCCACGCGCTGGCTGTCCGGCTCGTCGGCCTGGGTGTCCTTGTTCGGCCACCACACGCTGGCGCCCAGGCCCTGATTGGCGGTGGCGATCCACCGGTTGCCCAGGCTGTCGCGCGTCCACACGTAGCCGCCATCCCACGGCGCATGCGTCGCGACGCGCGGCTTGCCGTGGTAGTGCAGCGCGATGGTCTTCGTGCCGCCCGCCTGCTGAGGCGCCGCGAGCGTGACGAAGTAGGTGTTGCCATCGCGGCGAGTGGCGAGCTTGCGACCGTCCTGCATCGCACTGTCGAGGGCGAGCGGTTGCTGGAGGTCGATCTGCATCTCCGTCGCCGGCGCGAGGACGCGATAGGTGATGCGGTTCACGCCGACGATGCTGCTGTCGCCAGGGTTCACGCTCACGTGCAGGTCGTAGAAGCTCACGTCCCACCACGCGCGCGCCGGCCCGATGGAGCCGCGCAGCGTATCGGCACGGGTGAAGCTGCGGCGCTCCTGGGCATTGGTTGATGCCGGCAGGACGAGCGCGAGGGCACAGGCGAACGCGAAGAGCTTCTTCATGAGGTGCGGCCGGACGTGAGGAGGAGGGAGGTATCGCCGGCGCCCTTCGGTTGCGAAGCGGCGACGCCGGTGCCAAGCTGCGTGAATGCGCAACGATGCCTCCTCGCTCCGCCGCGCGCCACTGCTCGCGCTTCTCGCTGTCGTCGTCTCGTGCGGCCTGCCACGCACGGCCCAGCAGCCCGCGCCGGCCGCCACGGTTCGCGTGCTCGTCTACAACATCCACGCCGGCAAGGATGCCCACGGCGTGGACCGCGTGTCCGAGCTGGCGGACTTCGTCCGCGAGAGTGGCGCGGACATCGTGCTGCTCCAGGAGGTGGACCAGCGCACTCGTCGCTCCGGCAATACGGACCAGCCCGCCGAGCTCGCGGCCCGCACCGGCTATCACGTCGCGTTCGGCCGCACCATCGACTACGACGGCGGCCGCTTCGGCAACGCCATTCTCTCGCGCTGGCCGATCGTCTCCGACACGCTGATCCCGCTCGATGGTGCCCCACCGGCCGGCGCCGACAATGCGCGCCACGAACCGCGTGGCGCGCTCCGCGTCGTGATCGACGCGCCGCAGCGCCGCCTCACCGTGTTCGATACGCACCTCGACGCCTTCGGCGGCGACGCGTGGCGCCGGCAGGAAGCCGACTCCCTCGTCCGCCTCGTGTCCCAGGCCCGTCGTGTCGGCGAGACGGTGATCGTCGGCGGTGACTTCAACTCCACGCCGGAGAGCGCTGCCCAGCGCGTGCTCCGGGACTCCGGGCTCCGCGACGCCTGGCAGTCATGCGGCTCTGGCAGCGGCAACACCTTCCCTGCCGACACACCAAACCGCCGCATCGATTTCCTCTTCCTCACTGACGCGACGCGCTGTCATGCGGCGAGCGTGCCGCAGACCAGGCTCTCCGATCACCGGCCGCTGCTCGTCGATGTGGCCCTCCCCGAAGCGGCCGCCGTCGCCAACGTCGACCCGCGCACTCCACTCACCGCACGGCAGCGCCACTGGGTGGACAGCACCCTCGCCTCCCTCTCACTCCGCGAGCGCGTCGGACAGATGGTCAACGTCTGGGTCCTCGGCGACTACACCAACTACGAGGACTCCAGCTTCGCCGAGGTGCTGCGCTGGATTCGCGACGATCACGTGGGCGGCGTGTCGATGTCGCTCGGCTCGCCGATCGAGGTCGCGGCCAAGGTGAATGCCATGCAGCGCGTTGCGCGCGTGCCGCTGATGGTCGCCGCCGATCTCGAGCCCAACCTCGGCCGACTGGATGGCGGCGTGTTCGACCACTACCTGATGGATGCCGGCGGAGCGACGGTGTTCCCGAATGCGATGGCCATCGGCGCCACCGGCCGCGTGCAGGACGCGTATGACGTCGGCCGCGCGATGGCCGAGGAGGGGAAGGCAAGCGGAATCCTCGTCAACTTCGCGCCGGTGGTGGACGTCAACAACAATCCCGCCAACCCCGTGATCAACACGCGCTCGTTCGGCGAGGATCCGAAGCGCGTCGCCGAGCTGTCGGCGGCGTTCGTGAAGGGCACCCAGGACGCCGGCGCCGTGGCGACGATCAAGCACTTCCCGGGACACGGCGACACCGACGTGGATTCGCACGTCGGGCTCCCGCTCGTCAGCGCGACCATGGCACGGCTCGACACCGTGGAGCTCGTTCCCTTCCGCGCCGGCATCGGTGCCGGTGCCGCGCTGGTCATGACGGCGCACATCGCCCTTCCCGCCGTGCAGGGCGACAGCACCACGCCGGCGACGCTCGCGCCGCGCATCATCACCGGCCTGCTTCGCGACAGCCTCGACTTCACCGGCCTCGCCATCACCGACGCCATGACGATGGGCGGTATCGGGAAGGGCTACACCACCGACGAGAGCTCGCTGCTCGCCGTGAAGGCGGGTGCCGACGTGCTGCTCAAGCCCGAGAATCCCACCGCGGCGGTGAACGCCGTGCTCACGGCGGTGGAGCGCGGCGAGATCTCGCGCGCACGCATCGACTCCAGCGTGCGTCGCGTGCTCGAGGTGAAGGCGCGCAGCGGCGTTGCATTCCAGCCGATGGTGTCGCTCGAGCACCTGCGCGAGGTGGTGCACTCGCCCGAGCACGTGGCTCTCGCCGTCGATGTGGCGCGTCGTGCGCTCACGCTGCTCCGCGATCGCGACCAGCTGGTTCCCGTCGCTCCATCGGGCCGCACGGTGCTCGTGCAGTACATGCCGCCGAGCGAGCTGCGCGCCGGCAGCGTGCTGTCGGCTCGACTTCGGAACGCACTGCGCGGCATCAGGGTGTTCGCCGTCTCGCCGGCCACCGACTCGGTCACGCTCGACTCGATCGCGAAAGCCGTCCACGGCGCCGATCGCGTCATCGTCGCTACCTATGTACGCCGCATCGAGGGCGAAGGACGCTTCGCCATTCCCGCGCCGATCGCGACATTCATCGACTCGCTCGGCGCGCACGAGCGCACGACGGTGGTGTCGTTCGGCAACCCCTACCTCATCCGCCAGTTCCCGAGCGTCGGCAGTTACATGGTCACGTACGGTGTAGCCGATGTCCTGGAGAACGCGGCTGCCGATGCGCTGCTCGGTCGCGCGCCGATCACGGGACGCATTCCGGTATCGCTGCCGGGATTCTTCACCCGCGGCGACGGCATTCAGCGCAGCGCGGGCTCCGCGTCACCGTAGTCGCCCCGGGTGTGGCACCGCCTCTGCGATGCAGGGGCCGCATGAAAGTGCCATCGATTGTGAGGCGCGCCACAATCTCCGTGAGCGTGCTCGCCCTCTCCATGTCCGCGGCCGGGGCTCAGCAGGCACCGCCGCCTGTCGACGTCGCCCAACCCGTGATGTCCATGGGCCAGCCTCGACGCTGGCAACCGTACGGCGCCGCGCTCGCCGCCGGCGATCTTACCCGAAACGGACCGGCGGGGAGCGTGCTGCTCGGCGTGCATCACCCGATCCTGAATCCCGTCATCGGGCTGCTCGGCGCGTCCGCCGAGGCGTACGCCATCGCTGGCGGTGGATTCGCCGGCGAAGGAATTCGTGCCCTCGCCAGCTCGCGCCTCCTCGCGCTCGGCGCAGGGCTCGACTGGAACATCGAGCGGCGACGCGTGGATTTCATGCTCTCATACCAGACCGCGATCTTTCGCGGCGGCCTGCTCGGTCGTGGCTCCATGCTGCGCCTGGACTGGCTGCCCACTCGCGGCCGCACCTTCGCCGCAGGGATCAGCGTGCCGCTGCTGCAGCCATTCGCTGGACGCACGCGGCCGCGCCACACCGACGCCGAGCTCCCCGATCCGGTCGACCTGAGGGCCGAACGACGCGCGTCTCTCCCCGTCGCGGCCGAGGCCGCGCTCGGCGAGGTACAGCACGCCATGAACGCGCTCCAGGTCTACGACAACCTCTACCTCGTGCGGGACGTCGAGACGCTGCGCAGCAGCGCGAGCTTCACCGACGCTCAACGCAACTACGAGCGCTCGCTCGCTCGCGCCTTCAGTGCCGCGGTCGGCGATTCGGCAGCGGGAACGCGCGTGGCCGCGCGGGCAAGAGGCGCACTGCTGGATGATGTGCTTCTCCCCTACGACTCGTTGTTCGGCCAGGTGAAGGACGAGCCGCAGATCGCCGGCCTCACCGGCAACGCGCAGCGTTCGCTCGAGCGCTGGCTGCGTGATTCATCGAGCGTGGCGCCGGCCGCACGCGACGCGGCACTCCGCGTGAATGCGCGCTGGCTCGGCATGGTGGAGCAGGTGCATGACCGCCTGCTCGACCGCTGGGACGACGATTCGCGCGCCGTGTGGCTCCCACTCCAGCTTGCGCTCTCGCTCGACCAGTACGACGACCAGGTGGAGGTGGACTCGCTGCTCACGCGTTTCGTCGGCCGGCCGTTCACCGACCACAACGCGCTCACGATGCTGCGCAGCACCGACCTCGCGCTGGAGATCGCGCGCTCCATCTACGCCACGCGCGATTATCACGTGCTGTGGATTCACGACTTCACCGGGCGCCGCGAGAGGACGGGAACGGTGGACAACGTGAGCTACGAGATGGTGGCCAACGCCTATCTCCCGGCGCTCACCGAGGCGGTCAAGCGCTACGATCAGACAGGGAAGATTCCCGTCTACCTGATCCTGCTCGATCAGTTCTTCTACGAGCCGCGCGACGGCCGCCTGTTCATGACGATGCTGGAGGATCCGCTCGGCGCGTCCATGGACCTGCCGGGCGACAATGCCGAACGCGTGGCCCACCTGCGCCAGCGCCAGGCCGAGCTGCGCGCGGCGGTGGCAGCCTCTCCGCGCCTGCAGGCCGACGCGCGACGCAACGGTGGAGAGCATTGGCTGCACGACCTGATCAAGGTCAACGTCAACATCACCCATCCCGCTGACTTCTCGTATCGAAGCGTGTCCATCGTGCCGCCGATTCCGTTCACGACGGACAACGTCATGCGCGATCACCGCAAGATCGTGCTGTACGATCTCAATGAAGCCGACCCGTATCGAGGCGAGATGCTGCTCACCGGCATCGGCATCGGCGAGCACTATGCGAGCAGCACATGGGAGGATCGTGGCTTCCGCCTGCGCGGACCGGCCACGCTCGAGGCGCGTGCCGCCCTGCGACGCCTCCTGATCGCCAACGGGTTCAGGGAGTCGGAGATCCCGCTCCCGCTGCGGGCCGTGGCCAGCGTTCCCGCCGCCGAACAGCGCGCGGCCCTCGGCGACTACGTCGGCCGCGCGCTGCAGGTGCAGAACGAGGTGGGCTTCGGCTCCAAGCAGTCATCCGTCGCCCGCGCGCTGCTCTACGATCTCGCCCAGCCGGGAAGCGTCGTCATCGTTCCGGATCCGCTCTGGTTGAGCGACCAGTGGGCCGGCATGCTCGCCGCCGCCGCCGCGCGTGGTGCGCGCGTCCACATCATTGCGCCGGCGCTCGCCAACGCGCCCAGCCCGCAGCCACCGCTCATGGCCCTGTCGCACGACATCATGGCACGCCTGCTCGAGCTGCGTTCGACCCTCGCCGACCGCCTGAAGCAAAGTGGCGGCGAGCTGCGCGTCGGCATCTTCGCCGCACAGGCGCACGCCGATGACGCGGCGGGCAAGCGCCGCGAGGTGCGCGCAGGACTCGACCGCGCGCCGTGGATCCGTGACCTGATTCCGTTCGACGCTCGGACGCTGGCCGTCCTCGATGCGGCGGAATCGCAGACAGCCCGGACCGCGCAGCGCTCGCCAGACATCGCCGAGGACGAACGCAATCGCCCGCCGCAGCTCCACCAGAAGACGCAGGTCATCGCGCGTCCGGGCGCCATCGCCGCCCTCGTGCGCCGGCCCGGCTGGGACCGCGTGCTCGCCCGCTCCATGGAAGCGCAAGCCACCCAGTCGGCGAGCTTCGCCGAGCAGCTCGGCTACGTCACGCCCGATGTGGACACCCTCGCTGCCCGCTCCACGGACACGCTGCTTCGCGGCTGGGAGGCCGATATCCCCGAAGCCGAGCGCAAGCGTGTGAGCTTCTATTTCACTCTCGGCACCCACAACCAGGACCCGCGCGGCATGATGCTCGACGGCGAAGCGACCTTCGTCGTCTCCGGCCTGCCAGCCGCGGCGGGCCTGGTCGACCTCTATTACCTGATGGCCCGCACCACCTGGGTGAACTCGAAGCCCGAACTGGATCGCCTGCTCCCCGAGCCGACTGATTTCTGGCGAAGGATGGCGAAGCTCGCGAGGGCGGCACTTTAGCCGGTGACGACAAACTGCAG
>Ga0070660_100003389_pt1 | contig 10964 bp, 11 predicted proteins | sample KBSC33metaG_FD_64670 | JGI IMG/M metagenome (GOLD analysis project Ga0070660, IMG submission 64670) | Corn rhizosphere microbial communities from Kellogg Biological Station, Michigan, USA - KBS C3-3 metaG | ecosystem: Host-associated > Plants > Roots > Rhizosphere > Soil ... | reverse complement strand
CCCACCTTCGAGTCGGAGGTGGGCAACATCTATGAACTCGGCTTGCGCGGCGAGCGCCTGCCCGGCTTCAGCTACTCCGTCACCGCCTTCCACGATGTCTACAGCCGGCTGCGCGCCGGGCACGCGGCGCCGACGACCATCGACAACCTGGCCGGCGGCAGCATCTCGGGCCTCGAGGCGTGGGCCAGCGTGGACCTCGGTGCGGACATGCGCCTGAGCGCCGGCTGGATGGGCTTGACGGAGCAACTGCACGCCAGCCCCAATGCCGGCCCCCGCTCCGTGGCCAACCTGGGCAACGATCCGCGCCGGCAATGGTCGCTGCGCCTGACGTCCCGCCCGTTCGAACGGATCGAGGTCGACGTGTCGGTCCGCCACGTCTCGGCCTTGCCGCAGCCGGCCGTCCCCGCCTACACGGCCGCCGACCTGCGCCTCGCCTGGCAGGCGCTGCCCGATCTCCAGATCAGCCTGCTGGGACAGGATCTTGGCCGGCGCCACGTGGAGTTCGACCCGGCCAGCTCCAGCCGCTTCGGGCCGACGGCGTTCCTCAAGCTGGACTGGCGTTTCCGCGGCTGACCGGATCGACCGCGCGTGCGGAATGCGAGCGGCGCGCCTGCGTTCAGGCGCCGCCTGCGGCGAGAAACCACTCGGACAGGCTGCGTGCCATTTCGAGCACGACGTCCGCATCCTTGCGCCCGGAGGACGCGCGCACGTGGAAGGAATGATCTGCGTCATCCACCAGGTGCAGCGTGGCGCGCGGGGCGAGCGGTTCCACCACCGCCTTCAGCAGGGGCAGTTCGGCCAAGGCATCTCGGGTGCCTTGCAGGAAGAGCATCGGGATCGTCACGTCCGCCAGGTGCCGAGCCCGCTCGACGCCGGGCTTGCCTGCCGGATGCAGCGGAAATCCCACGAAGGCCAGGCCGCGCACGCCCTCGAGGGGCGCGAGGGCCTGCGCCTGCGACGTCATGCGGCCGCCGAACGATCGGCCGCCCGCAAAGAGCGGCAGGCGCGCAAGCCGCCGACGAGCCTCGGCCACCGCGGCCCGCACGGCGGCGTGCGCCACGGGCGGCGCGTCCACCCGCTTCGAGCCCCGTTCCATGTACGGAAACTGATAGCGCAAGGTCGCCACGCGTTCGCCGGCGAGCGCGTCGGCCAGGGTCGCCATGCCCGCGTGCTGCATCCCGGCCCCGGCGCCATGCGCGAAGACGTAGAGCGCGTCCGCGTCCGGCGGTGCTTGCAGGAGCGCGGAGATGTTCGTGCCGTCGGGCAGCGCCAATGACAGTGGTTCGGGGGCGTTCATGGCGGGCGGATGACTCGGGGCGGATGCCGATTCTGCGCCAGGCAACGTGGCAATCGGTTGAACTGGCCCAAACGCTGCCGGACGAGTCGCTGCCCCTGGTGCTTCTCGACGCGCCTGGTCTCATCGGCGCCAATTGCTCAGCCTCGTTGTGCTGCCAGCTGCGGCCGCGTCCTCAGTCCCGGGCGCCGCTCGACGGATGTCGCTTCGCGATTCGAATGACGACCAGTGCGAGCGACGCGATGATCATGAGCGTCCAGGACGAAGGTTCGGGGACGAGCGTCAAGTGCCCTGTGAAGCTCCCCCCGAAGCTCGGCAGGTCGGACTGCAGCAGGCCGCTGTGCCCGGAGAAGAAGAGCGTGTCGATTCCAGTGTTCACGGCGAACACCGCATCCAGGAATGACGCCCCGGCGTTTGACGCCGTCACCTTCAGATCGCAATCTCCCGCACACAGCAGCTTCGAGGGAACCGGATAGATCGCCTGCACGCCGCCGTCGTAGGGCACGACGATTTCATCGAAGCCGGTGTCGGAAACGGTGAAAGCGCCATTGTGCTGGACATATTCGTACGCGGCGGGACTCGAATCCAGGGCGACCGAGATGTGCGAGAGTGCGTTGAGCGTCAGGGCGTTGCAGGCCGACCCGGGCGGTCCGTAAGGATTGGCGGGTGTGACGACGCAACTGTCGATCACCATCCTGTATTCGAATGTTCCCGATGCCATGGCCGGGCTCCAGAATGACACGGCAAGCAGGGCGATCCATAGTTTCTTCATGACGCTTCCCGGTGAGGTGGTAGGGGTGCGCCAGCCTACGCCGCGGCGTGGGCGCCGTCGACTTGAACAACTAGGGGTGGATGAATGCCGCCGGGGGTACCCCGGCGCCGCCGGTACGTGGCCTGCCGGGCACGTTTCAGCGGCGCAGCCGTTCGATCCACAGGGTCACGACGTCGAGACGATCAGGGGTTGCCTGCCAGATGCCGCCGCAAAGAACCTCCGAGCCGCGGGCGACCGTGTAGGTCGTCTTGATCTTGCCCGTGACGGGCGTGACCGCTCCGCCCGCGCGCAGGGGAGGCGCGTCCATTTCGAACGTCACGACGGTGCAGGCGGGAATGGGGTGCGCGCTGGTCAGGCCCACGCCGCCTTCGGAGATGTTGCGCACGGTGAGTTCGACGCGGTGCCCGTTGTCCAGTTGCATGCGTGCCGGCCAGGAGACATCGACGCGCAGGTTGGTGCGCGACTCGGGCGCGTCGTCGGCAACGCCGCCGTCCTCGATCGCGGCCGCGAGTTCTGCCGCCAGCGCCGCCTCTTCGTCCTCCAGGGTCGACTCGGACCGCGGCTCGTCTGCGGGCGGCGGCAGGTCGAACATGGCCGCGACATCGTCGGCGCTGGTGGTCGGCGTCATGGTTCGGGCAGGCAGGAGTCGATCTAGCGGGGCATCCTAGCTCGAACCGGGGCAGGGGCGCCTGGCGCTGGCAAGCAGTTTTGCCAAGTTGTGCTCGCTGCCGGCGCCCTCACGCGACGCCCGGCGGGCCGGGCTCACGTTCGCGGCACTTTGCCCGCTCAGAACGGCGCGTCGTGCGCGAACGGGACTTCCTCGTGCCGCCGCGCGGGCCGCGGCGACGATTCGCTCCAGTTCGCGCCATCCGGGAAGCGCACGGGAATCCCGATCAAGGCGTCGGGCCCGAACAGGCGCATGTTGACGCCCATGCGCGGAGGATCTTCCGGTTCGCCCACGGCCGTCCATCCGACGGTGGCCCCGCACCCGGGGCAGAACGGGACAGCCAGGCAAACCGGATCGATGTCCGCTCGCATGAACGACTTGGTCGCGCCCGCTATCGTGACCTCCGACGGATTGAAATACCCCGTCAGCGTGCCCAGGCGGAAGCACAGCGAGCAATTGCAGCTGTTGAGATAGTCGGGCCGCCTGGCGACCGTCACCGTCACGCCCCCGCACGGGCAGGAACCCTTCATCATCTGGAACTCCCTGGCAAGTTGATGCGGCGAGTATGCCGGGCTGGCGCTCAGCGTGCCGCGAGCACGCGGTACGCGGGCGGCGATCCACCGGCCGATTCGACGAGCGCGAAGCCCGTCGCAAGCCAGTCCAGCGGGTGTGGCGCCGACGGCAACTCGACGCCCGCAGCGCTGCGTGCCAGCGTGACGTGAGGCGAGAAGGGACGGTCGTCCAACGCGATGCCGCAAGTGCGCAAGGCGGCGCCCGTGTCCGCGTGGAGGGTGGCGAGCGCGGCGTCGCCCTGCAGTTGCAGCACCACCGTCCCGCCTTTCCAGAGGGCCAGACTCGTGGCGATCAGGCGGACCGGCGGTGCCTGAACCGCGGCCAGGGCGGCCCACAGCGCCGGGATGCGTTCGCGGTCGACGGCGCCGATGAAATGCAGCGTGGCGTGCAGGTTGGCGTCGCTGAGGGCGCGTGCGCGCGGTGGCATCGGCAAGACGTCGCGCTGCGCGGCCAGGCGCGAACGCACGGCCGCGTCGGGCCACAGGGCCACGAAGAGGCGCGCGCTTGTCGCGGGTCGGGGTGCCGGGCTTTCTTGCACGCCGCAAGGTTACCGCGAGAGGCGTCATGCGGGCGCGACGGTCCATGACCAGCCTGGAGTGCCCGTGGGCAGGATGGACTCGCGCGCGCCGACGGCCTACCATTCCCGCATGCGCCGCTCGGCCCTCCTGCTGTGCGCGCTGGTCCTGTGGCTCGCGACACTCGCCGGCGCCCAGACTCCTTCCGCCGCCGTGCCCAACGCGGACAGCGGCGGTGGCGTGCTGTTGTTGAGCGCCGATGGCGTCATCGGCCCGGCCAGCGCCGACTATGTCGAGCGCGGCCTGCAGCGAGCGGCCGTGCGCCATGCCAGCCTGGTCGTGTTGCAGCTCGATACCCCGGGCGGACTCGACACCTCCATGCGTGCGATCGTCAAGGCGATCCTGGCGTCCTCCGTGCCGGTGGCCACCTACGTGACGCCCGCGGGTGCACGCGCGGCGAGCGCGGGCACCTTCATCCTGTATGCCAGCCATGTCGCCGCGATGGCGCCGGCGACCGCGCTGGGCGCCGCCACGCCGGTGCTGATCGGGGTCGCGCCCGACCCGGCCCCCGCCCAGCCTGCGGCGAGCGGCGCGCCTGCGGCGCCGCACGACGCGTTGGAGGCCAAGCGCATCAACGACGCCGCGGCGTCCATCCGCTCGCTGGCCGCGCTGCGCCATCGCAACGCCGAGTGGGGCGAGCGCGCGGTGCGCGAGGCGGCGAGCCTGTCGTCCTCGGAGGCGCTGGCGCAGCAGGTGGTGGACGTCGTGGCCGATGACGTGCCTGGTCTGTTGCGCCAGCTCGATCATCGCGCCGTGCGGCTCGCGGATGGCCGCACGGTGACGCTGGCACTGGCCGGAGCGCGCGTCGAGGCCTGGGATCCGAGCTGGCGCGACCGCTCGCTGGCCGTGCTCGGCGATCCCAGCCTCGCCTTGCTGCTGATGCTGGTGGGCTTCTACGGCCTGCTGTTCGAGTTCTCCAGCCCCGGCATGGTCGCGCCCGGCGTGGTGGGTGCGGTCTGCCTGCTGCTGGCCCTGTTCGGGCTGCAGACGCTGCCGGTCAACGGCGCCGGCGTCGCGCTGGTGCTGCTGGGGCTGGCGTTCTTTGCGGCCGAGGCCTTCGTGCCCAGCCACGGCGCGCTGGGCATCGGCGGCGTCGTGGCATTCACGCTCGGCGCGCTGATGCTGATCGACAGCGACGCGACCGGCCTGGCGGTGTCGCGCCCGCTGATCGCCCTGTTGGCGCTTGTCTCGCTCGCCTTCGTGGCCCTGCTCGTCACCCTCGCCACGCGGGTGCGGCGACGGCCGCCGGCCAGCGGCCCGTCCACCCTGCTGGGCATCGTCGGCGAGGTCGTCGAGGCCGACGGGCAGGACGGATGGGCGCTGCTGCAAGGCGAACATTGGCGTGTGCGGAGCGAGCGCGCGCTGCACGCCGGCGAACGCGTGCGCGTGGAGCGCGTCGACTCCCTCACGCTCGGCGTCAGCGCCGAAGGAGCCTGTCCATGATCGGATCGTTCATGTCGGCCTTGCTGCTGATCCTGCTGCTGCTCGCGCTGGCCGCGTCGCTGCGCGTGCTGCGCGAATACGAGCGCGGCGTGGTCTTCATGCTGGGGCGCTTCCTGGCGGTCAAGGGACCAGGCCTGGTGCTGCTGATTCCCGCGCTGCAGCAGATGGTGCGCGTCAGCCTGCGGCTGGTGGTGATGGACATTCCCAAGCAGGACGTGATCACCCGCGACAACGTGTCGGTCAAGGTCAACGCCGTGCTGTACTTCAAGGTCGTCGACCCGGAGCGCGCCGTGATCCGGGTCGAGAACTTCCTCATGGCCACCAGCCAGCTGGCGCAGACCACGCTGCGCGCCGTGCTGGGCAAGCACGAGCTCGATGCGCTGCTGTCCGAGCGCGACCGTCTCAACCTCGATGTCCAGAAGATCCTCGACCAGCAGACGGACGCCTGGGGCATCAAGGTCAGCAACGTCGAGATCAAGGACGTGGACATCGACCTGACGATGGTGCGCGCCATCGCCCGCCAGGCGGAGGCCGAACGCGAACGGCGCGCCAAGGTGATCCATGCCGAAGGCGAGCTGCAGGCCTCCACCAAGCTCAGCGAGGCGGCCGAGATCCTGGGCCGGCATCCCCAGGCGCTGCAGCTGCGCTACCTCGAGACCTTGACGGTCATCGCGGCCGACAAGAACTCGACGATCGTGTTCCCGCTGCCGCTGGACATCGTCGGGCCGCTGCTGGAGGCGGCCAAAGGGCTGCACAAGCCGCCGGCGGGAACCTAGCAGGCTGCGCGGCGCAGTGGCTGCCGCCAGCACATTGGCGAGGGTGGATCCTGCGACTGCGCGCAGGATGACGGCGCTTGGACTGCGACTGCGCGCACGATGACGGGGCTGTTCGACTGCGCGCAGGATGACGGCCCTTCGCCTCACCTGCTGTCATCCTGCGCGAAGCGAAGCGGAGTCGCAGGATCCACCCCTGCCAACGCTCTTCCTAGACGCCGTCCGCGCCCCAAAACACGTCCAGCGTCGGAAACTGCGCGCGCTCGCGCAGGCAGTCCCACAGGAAGATGGCCAGCCCGATGTCTCCGGTCCACAGCGAATGGCGCAGGCGCCCGGTGTGGGCGGTCTCCTGCTCGAACTGCGCGATCGCGTGCATCGCGAACGCGCGAGCCCGGTCGCGCCAGCGCGCGTCGCCGGTGCGCGCGTGCAGCGCCAGGAACGCGTAGGCATTGCCGGCGGTGCCGTGGCACAGGCCGGAGCCCTTGGCCAGAGGCCCGGCGGCCCAGGTCGCCTCGCCCGCCTCGGCGAGCAAGGGTTCGAGCACGCGGCCCGGCAACTGCGCCAGGCACACCACGAAGCCGGGCGAGCCGTGGCAGAACTGCATGAGCCATTTCTGGGGCGTGCCGGGCGGCTCGTCGGCCTGCAACGGCCAGGTCGCCTGGCCGTCCTCGCGGATCGCGGTGTGGGCGACCGTGGTCTCGATGCAGCGCTGCCACTGCGCCCAGTCGTCGGCGGCCAGGAGATGCCGGCCGTGGATCAACGCGCTGGCGGTGGCGACGAAGCCGTGGACGGCGTCGAGGTAACGCACCGGGCGGCCGTACAGGTCCTGCGACCAGTAGTGGCACGACTGCGATTCCGACCACGACAGCTGCTCTCGCAGGCGCTGCGCGACACGTCGGAACAGCGCGGCCCAGCGCTCGTCGCCGCTGCGTCCATGCATCAACGCCGCGGCCAGCAGCGAGCCCGGCGCGCCCCACATCAGTTCGCGCGACGGGTGGTCGATGTTGCCTTCGATCAGCGCGGCGATCGCGTCGGCGCGCGGCTCGCTCGGCGCCCGGCCCCAGGCCATCATCTCGATGGGCAGGTCGCCCATCAGGTAGCTGCCGGCGGTGTCGCCCTCCTGGGTGGCGAGCCAGGCCCGGTTGCGATCGCGCAGCGCGTCCAGATCCAAGGGCAAGGACGGGCTGGCCGCGGCGCCGACGGCGCCCAGGTAGTCCAGCGCCCAGGCGACGCCGGCCGCGCCGAAGTACAGGCAGGTCGCGGGCGTGCCGGGATCGTCGCCGTCGTGGAGGTCGCGCGGATGCATGGTCCACAACGCCTCGGGCGAGAACGCGGCGGCGGTTTCGTCGACGATGCGCGCGATCGTCGCGCGAACGCGCGCTTCGTCCCAGGCGATCGGCAGGAGCGCTTCGTGGCGGGTGGGGTCGTGCAGCATCGTGTTCTCTGGCCAGTTGAGCAGGGAGTGGATGGTAAGGGCCCGCGCCGCTCGCGGTAGGCTGTCGGCATGCGTACCCACTTCCTGATCCCGTTGGCCGTGCTCGTCGCGGCGCTGGCTGCCTGCGGCACCTCGTCGGCGCCGCCGCCGCGCGCCTTCACCGCCGGCCCCGGCGTGCACGTGCTCGCCCAGCGCCTGGCGATGCCCGGCCTCGCCCGCGAACGCGCGCTGCGCCTGTACCTGCCGCCGTCATACGAGTCGTCATCGACGAGGCGATACCCGGTGATCTACATGCACGACGCGCAGAACCTGTTCGACGAGGCGACGTCGTCCTACGGCAGCGAATGGGGCGTCGACGAGACGATGGACGAGTTCGCGCGCACGCGGGGCTTCGAGGCCATCGTCGTGGGCATCGACCATGGCGGCGACGAGCGCATCCACGAACTGTCGCCGTGGACCAATCCCAAATACGGTGCGGCGCAAGGCGAGCAGTACATGGCATTCGTCGCCGGCACGGTCAAGCCCTTCATCGATGCGCACTACCGCACCTTGCCCGATCGCGAGCACACGGCCATCGCGGGCAGCTCGCTGGGAGGGTTGATGACGCACTACGCGCTGCTGGCCTATCCGCAGGTCTTCGGCAGGGCGGCGATCTTCTCGCCGTCGTACTGGTATTCGAACGAGGTCTACGCACAGACGGCGGCGCATCCTTGGCGGCCGGACGCGCGCGTCTACCTGTACATCGGTGGGCACGAGGGCGACGAGTCGCAGGCGGACGTCGAGCGCATGCTGACCCTCCTGTCGCCGCCCTGCGATCCGGCGTGCCGGCCGCGGCCACAGATCACCTACCACGTGGTGCCGGAAGCCAGGCACGACGAACGCGCCTGGCGCGCCGAATTCCCGCGCGCGATCGCCTGGCTGTTCGACGTGCCGCCGCTGGCCGCGGCGCCCTGACCGCGCCCTGTGCGACGATATCGCCCCGATCCACGACGAGACCTGCTTCTTGAACCGACCCGACCTGCCGCAGCGCGCCTTCGCGGCCTTCCTGTTCGACATGGACGGCACCATCCTCAGCTCGATCGCCGCGGCCGAACGCGTGTGGACGCGCTGGGCGCTGCGCCATGGCCTGGACGTGGCCGAGTTCCTGCCGACGATCCACGGCATGCGCGCCGTCGACACCGTGCGGCGGCAGAACCTGTCGGGCGTCGACGCCGAGGCCGAGGCGGCCACGATCCAGGCCGAGGAGATGGACGATGTCGACGGCATCGCGGCGATCGGCGGCGTGGCGGCGTTCATGGACTCCCTGCCGGCCGGGCGCTGGGCGGTCGTCACGTCCGCGCCGCGCGAGCTGGCGCGGCGGCGCATCGCCGCCGCGGGCCTGCCGCTGCCGCCGCTGATGATCGCAGCCGAGGACATCGTCCACGGCAAGCCCGCGCCAGATGGTTTCCTGCTCGCGGCCGAACGCCTGGGCGTCCGCGCCAGCGATTGCCTGGTCTTCGAGGACGCGCCGGCCGGCATCGCCGCGGCCGAGGCCGCCGGGGCCAGCGTCCTGGTGATCACCGCGACGCATGCGCATCCCCTGCACACGCACCACCCGCTGACCGCCGACTATGCCGCGATCGCCGCCCGCGTCGACGCCGGCGGCGGGCTGCGCCTGCTCGCGCGCGGGGCCTGAGCGCATGGCGTCGACGAGTCTGGTCAAGCGCTCTCTGGCGCCGGCCTGGGTACGGCCGGAGGCGCTCAACGTCACGCCCGACCTGCTGGGCATGCCGCTGGCGCCGAATGGACGGCGCGCGCTGGCCATCCTCGTGGATGTGGCCCTGATCGGCGTGCTGTCGACCACCGGCATGTTCTGGTCGGTGGCGGGCGCCGGCGCGTTGGCCGTCCAGCTGCGCCGCAGGACGCCGCGCCGCCCGCTCTGGCGCACCCTGCTCATGTGGCTCGCGCTGGCGTGGCTGGCGATCGTCGCCTTCGGGCATGGCGCCGACTGGCTGCTCCATCGCGACAATCCGGCGCGCGTGGCGGCGGCCGTGCGCGAGGAGGGCGTCGACGAGGACGACGATGCGGACCCGGCCGCCGCGGCAGTGACCGCGTCGGCCTCGGCCCCAGCGTCGGTTTACGTGGGTGCCTCTGCCGCCCCTGCCTCGACGGTGCAGGCGCGCCAATCGGCCCGCATCGCCGCACTGGAGGCCCAGCTCGCCGCGGCGCGCAAGCCGCACTCCCTGTCGTGGCGCGACGAACTGCAGCGCCAGCTGCAACGCCTGGGCTTGAGCTTCGGCTGGGCGATCGCCTACTTCACGCTGCTGCCGTACTGGTGGAAGGGCCAGACCGTGGGCAAGCGCCTGTCCGGGCTGCGCGTGGTGGAACTGACCGGCAAGCCGCTGAGCCTGATGACCTGCTTCGGGCGCTACGGCGGCTACGCCGCCGGCCTGGCCACCGGCGGCATGGGCTTTGTCCAAGTGCTGTGGGATCCGAACCGCCAGGCGGTGCAGGACAAGCTGGCCCACACGGTCGTCGTCGACCTGCGCGCGCCGCGCGCGAGCTGAGCGTCGGGCGCCGGCGCGTCGATTTCGCCGCCGGGGCGCGCCGGCAATCGCGCCCGAGGACGCCTAAACTCTCGCGCATGACATCGACCCTCGCCACCGCCACCCGACGTGCCGACGAGCTGCACGCGATCCTGCACGAGCACGCCTACAAGTACTACGTGCTCGACGAACCCAGCATCCCCGATGCCGAGTACGACAAGCTGTTCCAGGAGCTGCAGGCGCTCGAGGCCGCGTACCCCGAGCTGGCGCGCGCCGACTCGCCCACGCAGCGCGTCATCGGCCAGGTGCTCGAGGGCTTCGCCAGCGTGCGCCACACGGTGCCGATGCTCAGCATCCGCACCGAGACCGACATCACCGAGGGCGGCGTGCTGGCGTTCGACGCGCGCGTGCGGCGCGAGCTGGGGCTCACCGAGGCCGACCCGCCGGTGGCCTATTCGGCGGAGCTGAAGTTCGACGGCCTGGCCATCAACCTGCGCTACGAGCATGGCGTGCTGGTGCAGGCGGCCACGCGCGGCGACGGCGAGAAGGGCGAGGACGTCACCTCCAACATCCGCACGATCCGCCAGATCCCGCTGCGGCTGCGCGGCGTCACGGCGCCGGTGCTGGAGGTGCGCGGCGAGGTCTACATGAAGCGCGCCGACTTCGAGGCCTACAACGAGCGCCAGCGCGCGCTCATCGCCGGCGGCGCCAAGAACGAGAAGACGGTCGTCAACCCTCGCAATGCCGCCGCCGGCGCGGTGCGCCAGCTCGATCCGAACCAGTCGCGCAAGCGGCCGCTGAGCTTCTTCGCGTACGGGCTGGGCGACGTGCAGGGCTGGACGGTGCCGCCCACGCACAGCGGACTGCTCGACGCGCTCGACGCGATGGGCTTTCCCGTCGCCAAGCA
>Ga0070660_100003388_pt1 | contig 10968 bp, 10 predicted proteins | sample KBSC33metaG_FD_64670 | JGI IMG/M metagenome (GOLD analysis project Ga0070660, IMG submission 64670) | Corn rhizosphere microbial communities from Kellogg Biological Station, Michigan, USA - KBS C3-3 metaG | ecosystem: Host-associated > Plants > Roots > Rhizosphere > Soil ... | reverse complement strand
GGCATCCTGCCCGTGAACAGGATCGCCCACCAGGCGCCGATCGCGAGCAGCCAGGCGACCATGCCGAAGAAGAACGCCGTGACCACGGCCGGCAGGCTCAGCGGCACCACCACCAGCGTCCGCAGCCGCGACATCCGCGAGGGCGGCGCCACCCGCACGTCGACCGGGAGGCCGTCGCGCCGCTGCCACGGGAACGGCGGAAACCGGTCGTCGACCAGACCCAGGTAGGCGGCGACGCGGGTCACGTACACCACCGTCGCCGCCTGGAAGCGGTGGATCGGCCCGGGAAGACGGCCCAGCGCCAGCACGGACAGCCAGCCGACGACCGACAACGCCGTCGACACGACGGCCAGCAGCGGCCAGACCACCAGGTGCGGTAGCGCCAGCACCAGGCGGAAGATGGTGCCGGCGCGGGAGGGGTGCTCGACGTAGGAGGCTCGGTAGACGACCGGGTAGGGGCGGGCCGGCACTGAGTCCTCCTCGACCAGGAACTGCCCGAGCGGCGTCGCACCGGACACAGCCGCAACGTCGAACTCGCGCCCGCAGCCCACGCAGAAGCGGGCGCCTCCCAGGCGCGGCCGGCCGCAGTTGGTGCAGAAGCGGGCGGGTGCGATCGGATCGCTCACGGCCATCGGCTCGGATGATACGACCGTAAGCGGGCAGCCCCGCTAGGAGGAAGCCTGAACCAGCGCCTCGGCGAAGGCCGCCTCGCGCTCCGCGCGATACAGGTCGCCCTCGCCGCCGCGTGCCTGCTCCAGCTGCGCCTGGGCACGCTCCAGCCGGGCCCGCGCCTCGCCGGCGTCGATCTGGTCACGCGGCACCGCCTCGCCGACCAGCACCAGCGTCTCGTTCTTTCGCACCTCGACGAAGCCGCCGTCGGTCGCGAACTCGTGACGCTGGCCCTGCATGTCGGTGACGTGCAGCTCGCCCGGCTTCAGGCTCGACACGAGCGGCGCGTGATTGGCCATGATGCCGAGCTGGCCGGCGCTACCGGGCACGACCACGATCTCGGCCTCGCCCTCGAACACCGGCCCCTCCGGGGTGATCACGTCGACGCGCTGTGCGTCGTGGTCCGCCATCAGGCGGTGGCCTTCAGCTCTTCGGCGCGGGCCAGCACGTCGTCGATGCCGCCGACCAGGTAGAAGGCCTGCTCAGGCAGCTCGTCGTGCTTGCCGTCCAGCACCTCCTGGAAGGAGCGGATCGTGTCGTCGAGCCGCACGTACTTGCCCGATGTGCCTGTGAACTGCTCGGCCACGTGGAACGGCTGCGACAGGAACCGCTCGATCTTGCGTGCGCGCTGCACGATCACCTTGTCCTCGTCGGACAGCTCGTCCATGCCCAGGATGGCGATGATGTCCTGGAGGTCCTTGTAGCGCTGCAGCACCTGCTGCACCCGGGTGGCCACGCTGTAGTGCTCCTCCGAGACGCTGCCCGGCTGCAGGATCCGCGACGACGAGTCGAGCGGGTCGACGGCCGGGTAGATGCCCTTCTCCGAGATCGACCGCGACAGCACCGTGGTGGCGTCGAGGTGGGCGAACGAGGCGGCCGGGGCCGGGTCGGTGAGGTCGTCGGCCGGGACGTAGATGGCCTGCACGGACGTGATCGAGCCCTTGTTGGTGGAGGTGATGCGCTCCTGCAGCTCGCCCATCTCCGTGGCCAGGGTGGGCTGGTAGCCCACGGCGCTGGGCATGCGGCCGAGCAGCGCCGACACCTCGGAGCCGGCCTGCACGAACCGGAAGATGTTGTCGATGAACAGCAGCACGTCCTGGTTCTGGACGTCCCGGAAGTACTCGGCCATGGTCAGTCCGCTGAGGCCGACCCGCAGGCGGGCTCCAGGGGGCTCGTTCATCTGCCCGTAGACGAGCGCGGTCTTCTCGATCACGCCCGACTCGGTCATCTCCAGCCACAGGTCGTTGCCCTCGCGGGTGCGCTCGCCAACGCCGGCGAACACCGACAATCCGCCGTGCTCCTGCGCGATGTTGTTGATCAGCTCCTGGATCAGCACCGTCTTGCCGACGCCGGCGCCGCCGAACAGCCCGACCTTGCCGCCCTTCACGTACGGGGCCAGCAGATCGATCACCTTGATGCCGGTCTCGAAGATCTCCACCGTCGACGACAGGTCCTCGAACGCGGGCGGCTTGCGGTGGATCTCCCAGCGCTCGCTCTCGGCCAGCGGGTCGCCGTGGTCGACCGGCTCGCCCAGCACGTTGAAGATCCGGCCCAGCGTCACCTCGCCGACCGGCACCGAGATCTGCGCCCCGGTGTCGACCACGTCCAGGCCGCGGGCGAGGCCGTCGGTCGCGTCCATCGCGATCGCGCGCACGCGGTCGTCGCCGAGGTGCTGCTGCACCTCCGCAACAAGCGTGGTGGCGGCGCCGTCAGCGGCGGCGGGCACGCTGATCTCGAGGGCGTTGTAGATCGCGGGCAGCTGTCCCTCGAACTGCGCGTCGATGACGACGCCCTTGATCTCGACGATCTTCCCGACGTTGTGGCCGTTGGCGGCTGACATGTAACTCCCTTGCTCGAGCGGATGAGCGGCATTTTTTGGCGCGTGGACAGGGATTCTATCAACCTGGCGGCCGACTCGGAGCGGGAGTTCGTGACACGCCTCGGAGGCGTGCGGCGGCTCTGCCTAACCGAGGCGCTCGTGGCCGGGCTGGCGATCCAGCGCGCGCACGTTGTGGAGCATCTGGCGGATCAGCATCTGCTCGCGCGCCAGCGCATCGCGGCTGTTGCCCTTGGCGACGACGATCTCGTGGTGGTGGGTCTGCGCCGGGGTGCTGGTGTCACGGGCCGCCAGCGCGGCGCCGAGCAGCGCTGCGACGAACATCGCGGCCGCGAAGCCCGCCACCGCCAGGCCGCGCGAGACCACCCGCGCCGGCGCCGGCATCAGGCGGCGCGACGGCTGCACCGGCGGTGCCGCTCGCAGCACGTCGGTCGTGTGCGCGACCGACAGCGCGAACCGCTCGCAGTCCGCGCACTCGGCGCGGTGCCGGCGGGCAAAGGCCGCCTCGATCTCGCTGACCTCGCCGTCGAGCTCGGCCGAGATCGTCTCGCGCACCGCCTCACATTGGCGCTCGAGTCTGCGAAACCAGGTGCGATGTGGATGGCTCATGAGTACCTACGATAGACGTGGCTTTGGGCCCGAAGTTTGCGGTCGGTCGCTCCCGGATCCGTCATCGGCAGCCGCCGGCGGCATCTCGAGTGCCCGTTCACCGCCCAGGTGCAGCCCTCTCGCGATGCGCCCGCGCAGCGACCGCCGTGACGGATCGGCATGCAGCCGCTGGGCCTCGAGCGCCACCGCCACACGGGCGGCGTGATCGACATGTCAAGCTCGCGATGAGACGGCAGAGATCAATGCCATGGCATGGATGGTAGCGACGCCCCGGCGCCCTTCCCAGGGCGCCGGTCTCAGAACAGGTGGTGCACCGGGTCGACGAGGCCGCCGACCAGGATCAGCAGCAGCCCCACCCCCACGAACAGGGCCGACGACGAGATCGCCTCGTAGCGCTCGTCCATCGAGGCGGTGCGCAGCTTGCCCGACGAAAGGAGCAGGCCGAACATGCTCATCATGCCGGAGTCCTCCTCGACCCGGATGGCCGGGCGCACGCCGTGGAAGAAGCCCGATACAAGGAAGAAGGCACCCAGGCCGTAGCAGGTCACCGACAGCGAGCGGCGGAAGGGCACGTGCAGCAGCAGCGCTCCCAGTACGGCCGCCACCAGCGCCACGGCCAGCACCAATCCCACCAGTTGCGCCAGCCGCTTGAGCCCGGCGACCAGCATGGTGGCGTCGCTCCTACGAGGCTGCCACACGACCCGGCTCGAGGCGCAGGTCGGACATCGGCCATGTCTCCAGCGGGTAGTGGCAGGCAACCTCGTGGCCGGCCTCGCGCTCCGTCAGCTGGGGCTCATCGACGTCGCAGACGCCCGCCTGGAAGCGGGGGCAGCGCGGGTGGAACCGGCAGGCGGACGGAGGGTTGATCGGGCTGGGCACATCGCCCTCGAGCACGATCGGCTTGCGGGCGCGGGCCACATTCGGGTTCGGGACCGGCACCGCCGACAGCAGAGCGCCGGAGTACGGATGCAGCGGGCGGTTGTAGAGCTGGTTGCCGTCGCCCACCTCGACCACCTTGCCCAGGTACATCACGGCCACGCGGTTCGAGATGTGGCGCACCACGTCCAGGTCGTGTGCGATGAACACGTAGGTGAGGTCGAACTCGCGCTGCAGCCGCTTCAGCAGGTTCAGGATCTGGGCCTGGACGGACACGTCCAGCGCCGACACCGGCTCGTCGCACACGATCAGCTTGGGCCGCACCGCCAGCGCGCGGGCGACACCGATGCGCTGGCGCTGGCCGCCCGAGAACTCGAACGGGAACCGATTGTAGTGCTCCGGGTTGAGCCCCACGACCTCGAGCAGATCCTGCACCTTGCGCTTGATCTCGGCGGAGGTGCCCATCTTGTGCACCTCCAGCGCCTCGCCCACGATCGAGCCGACGCGCTTGCGCGGGTTCAGCGACGCGTAGGGATCCTGGAACACCATCATCATCTCGCGGCGCACCTTGAACAGGTCGTTGCCCTTGATGCTGGTGATGTCCTGCCCGTCGAAGGTGACCTTGCCGCCGGTCGGGTCGAGCAGGCGCATGACGCAGCGAGCCATCGTCGACTTGCCGCACCCGGACTCCCCCACCACGCCCAGCGTCTCGCCCTTGTTGACCGAGAAGGAGACGCCGTCCACCGCCCGTACGCGCCCGATCTCCTTCTGGAAGATGATCCCGCGGGTGATCGGGAAGTGCTTCTCCAGGTTCTCGACTGTCAGCAGCGGCTCTTCCAACATTCCTCGCTAGATCTGCTGCTCCGCCATCACTTCGTGGAGCAGGTCGTGGGATTCGCGCCGCCGGAACTCGGGCTCGAGGTGACAGGCGACGGCATGATCGCCGGCCGACTCGCCGCCCACGGGCAGCAGCTCGGGCACATCAGGGATGCACGGCGAGATCGCGTACGTGCAGCGCAGGTGGAACCGGCAACCGGACGGCGGCTGCAGCAGCGAAGGCGGCGTGCCCGGGATCGGCTTCAGGTCGGTGCCCTCGGCCGCCAGGCGCGGCAGCGAGTTGAGCAGGCCCCAGGTGTAGGGATGCTCGGGGCGGTAGAAGATGTCCTCGTAGCCGCCCTTCTCTGCCACCCTGGCCGCGTACATGACCAACACATCGTCGGCCGTCTCGGCGACCACGCCGAGGTCGTGCGTGACCAGGATGATGGCGCTGCCGAAGTCGCGCTGCAGCTGGTTCATCAGCTTCAGGATCTGGGCCTGCGTGGTCACGTCGAGTGCCGTCGTGGGCTCGTCGGCGATCAGCAGGTCGGGGTTGTTGACGAGCGCCATCGCGATCATCACGCGCTGGCGCATTCCGCCCGAGAACTGGTGCGGGTAGTCGTCCATGCGCGTCTCAGCGCGCGGGATGGCCACGGCCTTCAGCATCTCCACCGAGCGGCTGTTTGCGACCTGCTTGCTGACGTTCTCGTGCAGCTGCACCGCCTCGCGCAGCTGCGCGCCGATCGTGTATACCGGGTTCAGCGACGTCATCGGGTCCTGGAAGATCATCGAGATCTCGTTGCCGCGGATCTTGCGCAGCTCATCGGGGTCGATCTTCAGCAGATCCCGGTCCTTGAAGATCGCCTGACCCTCGGTGATGGTGTTCTTCTTCGCGTTCAGGCCCATAATGGTCATGCAGGTCACGCTCTTGCCGCAGCCCGACTCGCCCACGATCGCGAGCGTCTTGCCCTTCTCGACGCTGAACGAGACGCCGTCCACCGCGTGCACGATGCCGTCGTCCGTGCGGAAGTACGTCTTCAGGTCCTTGACGTCAAGCAGCGGCATGCGAGGAATTCTACCGGGTCGGGGCCAGTATCGACGGGCGCCGGATCAGGCCAGCCTGATCCGTGGGTCAATCACCGCATACAGGAGGTCGATCAGCAGGTTGAAGATGATCACCATGATCGACGCGAAGATCACCGTGCCGGCGATGATCGGCAGGTCGAAGCTGAACACCGACTGGATCGCCCAGTAGCCGAGGCCGGGCAGCCCGAACACGATCTCGACGAACACCGCGCCGCCCAGCGCCAGGGCGATGTCCATGCCCAGCATGGTCACCACCGGGAGCATCGCGTTTCGCAGCGCGTGCCGGCGGATGACGGTGCGCTCCGGCGCCCCCTTGGCACGGGCCGTGCGCACGTAGTCCTCGTTCAGCGTCTCCATCACGCTGGAGCGGATCATCCGCACGTAGAACGCCGAGTAGAGGATCGCGAAGGTGATCCACGGCAGCAGCATGTGCATGAACCAGTCGTACGGCCCGCCGCAGGTCTGGCCCTCGCTGGCGCCGCGTAAGTTGCAGTAGCCCTGGATCGGCAGCAGGTTCAGCTTGTAGCCGACGATCAGGGACAGCATGTAGCCCACCCACACGGGGTGCGCCGAGATGCCGGCCAGCACGCCCACCATCGCCACGCGGTCGCCCTTCGACCGCGGACGCAGGGCCGAGTAGATGCCGATCGGGATCGCCACCAGCAGCCACAGGATCGCGCCCCCGAACACGAGCGCCGCCGTCACCGGCGCCGCCTGGGAGATGATCGAGTTCACGCTCTGGCGGTTGCCGTACGAGTAGCCCAGGCTCTGGTCCCAGACCAGCTGCTTCACGTAGTGGCCGTACTGCACGTACAGCGGCCGGTCGAGGTAGAGCTCGTGCGCCACGTGCTGGACCTGCGCCGGCGTCGCGGCCTTCCCGGCGACCAGCTTGGCGGGGTCGACCGGGATCACGAAGAACATCAGGAAGGTGAGGACGGTGACCGCGAAAAACAGCACCACTGCCCAGAGCAGCCGGCGAATCACGTATCTGACCATGCGACCCTCACCCTCTCGAGAACAGAATCTGGTGAAAGCATACCGGGCGGGGGTGCAAATGCACCCCCGCCCGGTGCTTCAACTGTGAGCTAGCGGACGCAGAGCGCCGCGATGTCCATCCCGTAACTCGGCTCCCACAGCTGACACCCAATCTTCGAGCTGAAGAAGTCGTAGTTGGTCTGGTTGCTCCATGCAGCCCACGGTGCCTGGTCCGTCTTCATGGACGTGGCGATGTCGCCGTAGGCCTGTGCGCGTTCTGCGCCGGTCTTGGCCGCAGCAGCGTTCATCTGGTCGTTGTATGACTTGTTGTCGAAGTAGGCGAAGTTGTCCCCGTTCTTCGGCAGGATGCTGTCACCGCTGAGCAGGATGTTCAGGAAGTCGTACGGGTCGGGGAAGTCAGCCAGCCATCCCTCGTCCGCGATGTCGTTGGGCGTGCCCTTCACACCCTCTTCCTGGAACTGCACCGCACGCTGGTAGTACTTGACCTGGACGTTGATGCCGAGCGGCTTCAGCTCCTGGGTCAGCAGCGCCATGCGGTTGGTGCACGACTGACAGCCCTGCGTCGAGTAGACGAGCGCGGTCAGCGGGGTCTTGACGCCCGCGGCCTTGGCCTGGTTCATCAGGGCCTGGGCCTTGCTCAGATCGGGCGTCAGCGGGTACACGGCCTTCTCGATCGACGCACCCGGCACCTGCGGAGGCAGGTACTTGTCGGTCGGGATGCCGGCCTTGTAGCCCAGCTGCTTCGTCATGCCGGTGCGGTCGATCGCGTAGTTGACCGCCTGCCGAACCAGAGGATTCGCGAACGTCGTGTTCGCCGTGTTCAGGGCGTAGTAGTTCACCTCGATCGTCGGTGAGATGAACATCTGCTGCTTACCGGCAGCGGCAGCGGGGCTGCCGTCGCCGTACTGCTGGGAGAGCGGCAGCGATTGAGCCGCCGTCACGCAGTCCGGACACCAGTCCAGCTGGCCGTTCTTGGTCTCGAGCAGCCCCTGGTTCTGATCGATCGTGAACTGACTGAAGTCGATCTCGTCGATCAGATGCGGTCGAGGACCCGTGTAGTTCGGGTTCTTCTTGACCACCAGCGACTGGTTGGGCTTGTAGCTGGCGATGTAGTAGGGGCCGGCACCCGCGATCGCGGTGACGCCCTTCGGGCTGACCGGGAGATCGTGCGGGATCGCGCACATGAACGGCGTGGCCATCTCGGCCTCGATCGTGCCGTTCGGCTTCGTCAGGTGCAGGATCAGCTGATCGCCGCTCACCTCGACGCCCGGAATCGTGCCCTTGCCGTCCCAGCCGGTGGCGCCCTCGATCGAGCTGCCCACGAAGCTGACGAACGGAGACACCTGCTTGGGGTTGAGGTCGCGCATCAGCGCGTCGGCGAAGGTCTGTGCCGTGACGGGCTCGCCGGTGTTGAACTTGTACTTGCCCGGTGGCACCGTGAACGTGACGGTGAGGCCGTCAGCCGACACGGTCGGCATCGCGGACGCCGCCTCCGGCTCCAGCTGGTAGCCGGCGGGGGCCGGCTTGTCCGGGTAGTTCAGGAGCTTGACGCACGTCGCGTACTCGATCTGCCAGGACTCCTGGTAGTAGGCGAGGGCGGGATCGATGAAGTCGATGCCGCCGTGCCACGCGGCCTTGATGGTGCCGCCCGGCTTACCGGTCTCGTTCACGCTCGCGCCGGTGCTGACGCCACTGGCACCCCCGGTGCTGCTACTGCTGCCGCAGCCGGATGCTCCCAATAACACCACCCCGAGCGTCACAGCGCCAAGCGCTATCCACATTCCAGGTCGTCTCATGCGGTTCCTCTCCCGTCGCGTTTCCGAGGCTCGATGGCTGACCGAGACCCCACCTATCCATGTCGGTAGACGACACGGGTGGCGCAAAGTTAGTTGCGGAGGACTGGGTTAGAACGTGCCGCGCGGATCGAGCGCGTCGCGCAGTCCGTCGCCCAGCAGGTTGAACGCGAGCGTCGCGAACAGGATGCCCAGGCCCGGCCACACCATCAGCCACGGGATGCTGATGTAGTAGTTCACCGCCGAGTTGATCAGGTTGCCCCAGCTTGGCTCGCCCTGCGGGATGCCGACGCCCAGGAACGAGAGGCCGGCCTCGAACAGGATGTTCGTGGCCACCAGCAGCGTGCTGTAGACGATGATCGTGCCTGTCAGGTGCGGGAGCAGGTGCGACCGCAGGATCCGGCGGTTGCTCGCGCCCACCATCCGCGCCGCCTCCACGAACTCCTTCTCGCGCAGCGACAGCACCTGGGCGCGGATGATGCGGGCCGGGTAGAACCACGAGAACACCGAGATCACGATCACGAGCGTCACCACCCCGGGCGAGAACAACCCGAAGAAGGTGTAGGCGTTGAGGCGCTGGCCGACGGTGAACGAGAAGGCGATGGCGAACAGGAGCAGCGGCAGCGCCATCACGAGCTCCGTGGCCCGCGAGACGAACATGTCGACCGCCCCCCCGTAGAACCCGGCGATCATGCCTAACAGGACTCCCATGGCGACGCCGAAGATCGTGGCCAGAATGGCCACCTCGAACGACACTTGCGCCCCCGCCATCATGCCCAGCAGCTCGTCGTGGCCGGCCGTGTCCGACGTGCCCAGGACATACAGGGTGCAGCAGTTGCCGGCCGCCGTTGGCGTGTGCGACCACGGCAGCGCCGGCTCGAAACCCTGTGCGTTGGTGTTCAGGCTGTAGGCCGTGCGACCCAACAGGTGGTTCGCGATCGGCGTTCCGACGAACGCGACCAGGAGCATCACGATGATCGCGACGCCGCCGACCAGCGCTACGCGGTCGCGGCGCAGGCGACGCCAGGCCTGCTCCCAGAATCCTCGCGCCTTGACGGCGGTTGGCTCTCCTGCGGAGATGCCTCCACCGACACCGACTTCAGCAGCGCCGGGAGCCGCACCAGAGAGAATCGGGCGTTCGCTGCTGGTAGCCATCTGGTTAGATGATACCCCAAACGCAAGGGCGTTTACAGTGAGGCGTCACGCGGAGGGCACGGCGGTGGAGTTCCGCGGCGCCGCCGAAACCACGATCCAGTGCCCGCCGATCGGCTTCATCTCGATCAGCAGATCCAGGCTCTTGGTCACGCTGGGGTCGGTCGAGCCCATCTGAACGTCCAGCAGGACGTCGCGGGAGCGCGAGCGCAGCACCTTGTAGGCGGCGCCGGCGAACACGCTGTCGGGAAACTGCGGAACCGGGATCGTGCCGGCCTTCCACTGCCGCTTGGAGACCACGGACTGCAGCTTCGCCGAGACCATCGCCCGGGCAGCCCACGGGTCCTGGCGGAGCACCCCGTCGCGAACGAACGAGCGGGCCAGCGTGCGGGCCTCGACCGGCAGCTTCACCTTCTCGCCGTACTGCTGGGTGGCGCTGGGCGCCTTGTACGGCGCGCCGCCCGTGTAGTCAGGCGTGCTGTTCTGGCGCGACACGACGAAGGAGATCAGTCCGGCCACCAGCACCACCGCGGCCACGGCGCTGAACGCCAGCCGCACCGGCCGCTGATCCCAGAGAGCGATCACCTTTGCAGACATAGCGAAAGATTCTAGCGCGGCAGAATTAGCGCGCGGTTGTCAACCAGGCGCCCGCCAGGCGGGGCGCACCCAGCGCATCGACCACCAGACCGCGCACGCCGGGCGCGATCAAGAGTTGTGTCTGGCCGAAGGTGAGCGGCACGATCGAGCCGCTCGCGAGCAGCGTTTGCTGGGCGTGAAGCAGCGTCCGTCCCACCGTCGCCGGCGGGGTCGCTTCCACCTGGGATACCAGTGATGGCTCCCCGCGGCCGGCCAGCGCCGCGATCACCGTGGCAGGTGCGGCCGACTGCAGGTTCAGCTCGGAGACCGCCCAGTCTCCGTAGGGGACGATCCGCACCTGGGCGCCGTCCGTTCGCAGCACTCGCACAACGGCATTCGTGTACGACCGCTCGGTGGGGCCGGCCGGCCTGGTCAGCGTCACCGTCTCGCCCGTCACCGGCGACGGCGCAAAGTCGGCGACGTTCGGGACATAGCCCGGCATGCCGACCGGCACCAGCGCGTCGGCGGTCTGCCCGGACTTGCCCGCCGCCAGCGCGG
>Ga0070660_100003379_pt1 | contig 10981 bp, 6 predicted proteins | sample KBSC33metaG_FD_64670 | JGI IMG/M metagenome (GOLD analysis project Ga0070660, IMG submission 64670) | Corn rhizosphere microbial communities from Kellogg Biological Station, Michigan, USA - KBS C3-3 metaG | ecosystem: Host-associated > Plants > Roots > Rhizosphere > Soil ... | reverse complement strand
GATGCACTGGCACATCGCCGGCGACGCCAAGGGCCAGTATTTCGAGAACTCCTCGATCCACGACACTTACAGCCGCTGCCTGACGGTCCACGGCACCAACGACGTGCTGGTCGAGAACAACGTGACCTACAACTCGGTCGGCCACTGCTTCTTCCTCGAAGACGCGGTCGAGCACGGCAACCAGTTCATCCACAACCTCGCCATCCTCACCAGGTGCCACCCCGACGGGAAACCGTGCGTGCCGACAGACCTCACCCTGGCGCATCAGTCAAACGCGGGCCAGTCTGCCAACAACGTGCTGATCCCGTCGGACAACACAGCCTCGAGTTTCTGGATCACCAATCCCGACAACAGCTACATCGACAACGTCGCCGCCGGGTCCGAGGCGACGGGCTTCTGGTTCGCCTTGCCGCAACATCCGACGGGCGCGTTCCTGAACAAGCCGGGCAGCGACAAGATCTGGCCGCGCCGCACGGCCGTGCGCGAGTTCAAGGGCAACACCGCGCACTCCAACTTCGATGGCGTGATGTTCGATCGCGGCCCTGGGCCCGATGGCAAGTTCAACGTCGGCGGCGCCGGCCACATCGCCTACGCCGATCCCAACGACACCAAAAGCCCAATCCAGGTGACGGTGATCGACAATTACACCGGCTACAAGAACCGCAACGGCGCCATCTGGACCCGCGGCGAGGACGATCTGTACCGCAACATGAAGCTGGCCGACAACGCGATCGGCTTTACCCATGCCTCGGGCGGCGCCGGCCTGGCGCCGTTCACCTCGCGGGTGGTCGATTCGCTGTTCGTCGGCGAAAGCGCAAACGTCGGCAATCCGACGACGCCGGCGGAAAAGGCCTACGGCCGAAGCCTGCCGAAGCAAGCCGCGGACTTCCCGATCCGCGGTTACGAGTATTACGATTATCGGCACGATGTGGTGAACAGCACATTCGTGAACTTCCAGCCGAACGCCACCCGCGATGCCGGCGCGCTTTCCTACCTGTTGTTCACCAGCTTCGGCATGAGCACCGAAAACACGGTCAAGGGCCTGAAGTTCGTCAATTCCAAGCCGGTCGATTTCCCGCGGGTCGAGGCCCGCTGGGCGTCCGACTTCGGTGGCCGCGCCGCTTATCGAAGCGCAGCGTTCCACGATCTGGACGGCTCCGTCGGCGGCGTCCCCGGTGCCTATATCGTCATCGACAACGGCATTGCGTCCGATGAAAAGACCTGCAGCATCAAGGCGAGCTGGGGCGCGGCCGTCTGCAAGGGCGACATGGGCCGCCTCAGTATCGACGATACGAAAGCATTCCCCGAGTTCGCCACGGGACCGACCACCGATCCGGTCGTTCTCCAGCGGGACGGCAAGCGCTTCGAATATAACGGCGAGACCACCATCCCCAGCGGCGCCGAGATCAGCGTGGCAACGGCGAGGGACAAGCTCTCGCTGAACCTGCGCGAAATGGACAAAGGCAGTTGGGTAATTTTCGAGCTGCCGGGCTTCACTTCCACCGTCGGGGGAACGCCGCAGACCAGCCTGGAGGCGCTGCGGGCGGCGGCCACCACGTCATACTTCAAGGACGGCAAGGCGCTGTGGGTCAAGCTCGTGGTCGAAGACCCCACCCCCAAGGGGCCGGTCGTCGTGCAGGTCGGCCAGCTGCGCGCCCAGGCCCACATCGACGTCAGCAAGCCGACTGCGGTCGCGGTCGCTGCGCTCAATAACGCGGGGAGCCGGCGCCAGTGAGCCGCCTCTCGATTTTGGCCGGCGCCGCGATCAAGGGCGCGCTCGTCCTCGCTGGAATGGCGTTCGCTACGAACGCGCAGGCGGCATGCAGCCGGGCGATGCTCAAGCAGGTGACCGCGACGTACGTGAAGGCACAAACCGATGGGAAAGCCGGCCTGGTGCCGCTCGCCAAGGGCGCGTCCTACGCGGAGAACGACCGGGTCATGGGCATCGGGCAAGGCGTGCTGGCCGGGCCGCTGAAGGTCGATTTCACCCGCAGCCTCTATGACACGACGCAATGCATCGCCTTCACCGAACTGGTGGCCGCCACGGACCCCCATCCATATGTGATCCTCACGCGCATGGAGGCGAACGGAAGGGGCAAGGTGTCGAAGATCGAGTCGGTGGTGACGGACGCGGGGGACTGGTCGTTCGGCGCGGACAAGTACCTGGCCGTCACGCGGGCCCAGAATTGGAGCGAAATTCCCAAGGATAAGCGTGACACCCGCGCGGTCATCCAGGCGGCGGCCGACGCGTACCTCGACAACTGGGGCGATCCGGCCCTCCCGGTGCCGCATGGCACGCCGTGCTCCCGGCTCGAAGGCGGCATGTACACCGGCACCCGGAACCCGACCGGCAACACCTGCGACATGGGCGCGTTCCCCGAGAAGCTCAAGGTGACCAACCGCCGCTACGTGATCGACGAGAACCACGGTGCCGTCGTCGTCTTTCACAACTTCCCGTGGCTTGACGCGGGCTTGCCGAAGGACCCGGGCACCCAGTCCGGCCAGATGTTCCGGGTCGAGGGCGGCAAGACCCGCTACATCCACGAGGTGACGGTATGCACTACGCCGAAATGCGGCCGGGGGAAGTAAGCGTCATCTGAATCCCGCGGAGCGACGCCAAGGCGAACGCGATCGGGGCCCATCGGAAAGTCCTCAAGAATGCTTCAGGGCCGGCCCTGGCGCTGAACAGGAAGCCCGCGAGCAGCGATGCTTGCGGCCTTCCAGTCAGTCTGCTGCGGGTTGGACGACGACCGCCTCAGGCGCAGCTCCGGGTTTGCGCATCAGCTTGACCAGATAGTCCCAACTCATCAGCAGCCCGCCGATCGAAAACACCACGTCCCCGGGCAGGCGCATCCACTGCCAGAACAGCGTCGTGTCATAGAACGCCTGGCTGCGCGCCCACGCAAGGCCGTGCTCGTACACGGCGTCGAGTTGCGGCCAGCCGATCGGGAAGAAATGGAGGAAGATCCACATCAACAACCCGGCATTATAACACCAGAAGGCGATCCTCCCCCAGCGCTCGTCGAACACCGCGCCGGGCCCCGCGCGATAGCGCAGGCAGAAGTAGATCAGCCCCAGCGCGAGCAACCCGAAGGCGCCGAACAGCGAGGTGTGCGCGTGATTGAGCGTGAGGAAAGTCCCGTGCTCGTAGTAATTGACCAACGGGGCGTTGAGCGTACCCCCACCGAACACCCCGGCGCCGACGAAATTCCAGAACGCCGAGCCGAGAATGTAGAGGTAGGCGAGACCATAGTCGAATGACGCGCCCGCGCCCTTGATAAGGCGGTGCTGGGAAATTGCCTCGAGGATCAGCAGCACCAGCGGCAGAACCTCGATGAACGAGAACATGGCGCCCAGCGGCACCCACATGCTCGGCCCCCCACCCCAATAGAGGTGGTGCCCGGTGCCGAGCACTCCGCCGAGGAAGATCAGGATCAGCTCGAGGTACACCGAGCGCTCCGCCAGCTTGCGCGATACCAGGCCGAGCGACATCAGCAGATAGGCGCTCATCGCCACGGCGAAGAACTCGAACGACTGCTCGACCCACAAGTGGACCACCCACCAGCGCCAGAAATCTGTGATGGTGAAGCTCTTCTCGATTCCCGTGAGCGGGATCATCCCGAAGATGTACAGCACCGCCACGTTGATCGTTGCCGCCCAGATAAGGTGCTCCAGGCGGATACGGCCGGTCCAGAACTGCTTGGTTGCCTCGGCCAGCGTGTCCCGGCTCGGCCACAGCGCCCGAAACATGAGGATGCTCCAGCTCAGCAGCGCGACGAAGAACAGAATCTGCCAGAAGCGGCCGAGTTGAATGTACGACAGGCCCTGGTTGCCGAACCAGAACCAGCCCTTGTCGATCACGCCCTGGATGCCGAAGTAGTTGCCGACCAGCGCCGCGGCGACGACGAACAGCGAGACCCAGAACAACAGGTCGACCAGGAATCCCTGCCCTTTCGCCTCGCGCCCGCCGGCGATCGCCGGGGCGATGAACAGGCCGCTGGCGATCCACCCGAGGCCGATCCAGATGATCGGAGCCTGCACGTGGAAGCTCCTGAGGAAGTTGAACGGCAGGATGTAGTTGAGCTGGATCCCGTAAAACGTCTGCCGCTCGTAATACGAGTGGGCCATGATCGCGCCCGCCCCTTGCGAGGCGAGGAACACCAGCGCGACGATGACGAAATACTTGCCTGCCTTCTTCTGGCTGGGCGTCAGCGGGCGGTAATGGACCAAGCCGCGCTCGCGCGGAGTATCATCCGGATGGTCGAGGTAGGCCCGGTAGAGCCACAGCACGAAACCCATCGCGAAGAACGTGAAGCAGAAGCTGATCCACGTCCAATGGAAGGTGTTGGTGGTCGGCGTGTTGCCGACGCTCGGCTCGAACGGCCAGTTTTCGGTCCACGAGGTGTTGGGCTTGTCAGGCCGCCGGGCGACGGTGGTAATCGCCGAATAGATGATGAAATCGGCCGTTTGCTTGCGCAGAACCGGATCGAGGCTCTTTGCCGGAACCCAGCCGGCGGACAGGTTCTCGGTGCTGAGCTTGGTTGTCAGCTCGCCTTGCACCGTGCGGATGGCGTCAGCGACCGGCATCGGAAGTATGACCTGGTTTTGCGTGAGGTCGATGCCCTGCAGGTCCTTCTGCATTTGGGCCGTTGCGGCGGCGTCCGCGAGCGCATCGGTCAACGATGCGGCCGGGGGCGTGGTCGGCTTAGCCGGCGTTGCCGGTCCGGTGACGGCCAATGACTGGTTGGCCGGCGCCTTGGTGGCCGGCGGCAGCGCGACGGAGTTACTCAGGCTCTGCTTGGTCAGCGCGCCGAGCCGCACGAGCGTCGAGGCGGTATAGTCTTCCCCGAAGTACGAGCCCATGCCGTAGATGCTGCCGTAATCCATAAGGTCGGCCTTCTGAAAGCCACCCTTGCCGGCAATGATGTCGTTGGCAGTCATCACTACGGCGCCGCTACTGTCGACGAAGCTGTCGGGGAACGGCGGTGCCTTTTCGTAGGTCTTGATCGTCGCCCAGGCGAGCAGGCCGAAACAGAGTATCGCGGTGGCGAGCAGAACCCATTTGAGGATATTGCTGACGCGATCTTCGGAAATCGGGCTTTCCGGCTGCCCTGCCGCCTGTCCTTCGACCAAGAGCTCCTCCCTGTTCTATAACCCCATATCAGGCACAGTTTTCGCTGCCAGCGCGCTCGTTTGCCCACGCTCCGTTCATTCGCGTGCGCAGTCGCCGTTCGGGCCAACAGTGGCGTCCGCGCATAAGAAGCGACAAGCGGTCCGAAGGCAAGAGCCAAAGGCTCGCGGCCTCGCCGCACCCAGTCGATCGTCGAACGCGCCGAGACCAGCCCGCACCGCCAGGAGCGCGGGCGATCTCGGCCGATCGACGGTTGCTCAAGGCGCCTTGTTGGCGTCCGGGAAGCTCGGCGGTTCCTCATAGCCGTTGGCGTCGAGCCGAAGGCTCGGCCGCACGGTGCAGGGGACACAATCCTTCTGATAGAGCGGCGGCTCGCGCCCGCTCACGGGGTTCACGTATTCGAACCACATCGGCAGGATCGTCGGCCATTGCCACGGCTCGCCCGTGCCGCCCTGGAAGTGCTCCTCGCGTTTGCCGAGGTCTGCGAGCGGGATGTCGGGCGGGAAATTGCCGCCGGAGAAGGCGCGCTTCGGCTTGTTCGGATCGCGCGGCGGCGGATCCTTCGACTTGGCCCAGATCCCATCCTTCCAGGCGACCGGATTGATATAGGGCTCGTCGAGCGTCAGCTCCCACAGCTTCCAGCTGCCGTTCTCCAGCACGTAGCGGTTATGGTACATGCCGCCCCAGAATCCGGCGCCGAGGAATTCGCCGGTCTTGCTCACGTTCTTGCTGGTGCGCGGCTGGAACAGGCGCTGGCGGCTGTAGGCCGAGCGCCCGTCGTCCGAAACGAGGGTCACCGGCCCCATCAGCCAGTGGTAGGGCACGCCCGGGCGCATCGCCGGGAGCGGGCCGGTGATGCGCGCTTTCTGGTTCTTCTCTCGGGTGATGTAGTACCCGGCGAAAGGCGTCATCTTGAAGCCCTTCTCCGCGATCACGCCCGTGAAGCCACGCGCGTCGACGTCGTCGGCATACATGCCGTAAGCCGCGCTGACGTTCTCGACCCCGTCCCACGCGGCCGAGCGGGCGAGGCGGCGCTTGGCCTCGGCCAGCTGGACCGGCGCCGTGCGCCCGGCGGCGATCGCCGCGGTGAGCGGGGTCGCCGCCACGGTCTTGCCCGCGCCGGCGGCGGCGACAGCCTTGCCGGTCACCGGGTTCGGGGCGATGAAGGCGGGCACCGCCAGCGCAACGTTGCCCGCGTCGGGGGCCGGAAGAGGCGCGTCGGGTGCATCCGCGCCGGTGGGCGCGGGATCGGCGAAGCGGTCCTTGCCCCAACCCTTGAACACGTCGGTCTTCATCACCGGGAAGCGGCGCATCTCGCGGATCTTCCACACGCCGTTCTCCTTGACGAAGCGGTTGCGAAAGACGGCGATTTCCCACCAGCCCTTTTCGTGGTCCGCATCGCCCAGCATCCCGAGCTCGATGCCGCGGGTCCACGCCTCGTTGCCGCCCGGCGCGATGGTCACGGTCACGTCGTATTCCGGTCGGTCGTTGAGGATGCCGTGGGTCAGGCCCGCCGGCCCGATGCTGGCGAGCCATTTGCGCACGCCGGTCTTGCCGTGCCACACGCCCTGGCCGCCGACCTCGACCACGCCGTTGTCGGCGAACAGGTCGGTGACGTCGTCCCACATCCGCCGGTCGGCATAATAGCCATAGGCCGACTGGAGGTTCCTCACGCGATCTTCGTCGTTCAGGCGATCAACGCGCTTCTGTAGCCCGGCGATGGTCGCCCGGGTGGCAGGCGCAGTCCCGGTGGGTGGCAGGATTGGCATGCCCGCCTCGTCGATCGTGTAATGGAAGGGCACGCGCGGCAGATCGCCGCCACCCCAGTTGGTCCAGCCGGTTTCGTAAGGGCCGTAATACTCCGGGAACCAGTGCATCGCGGCGACCTTCCAGACCCCGCCGGTGCGCTTGTAGTCGTTCTCGAAATAGCCGCCCTCGATCAGCGCCTTGCCGCCGTGGCCATAATAGATGATCGTTTCCCACCGCGCCTTCGCGCTGTTGCCGTCCGGCGCGATGTTGACGACGGGGGATTCCGTCATGATCGTCGACAGGCCGTCGGCGGTGACGCCTTCATGTCCGCCGCCATAGCGATTGCGCAGGAAAGCGGCGATCGCCGTTGGCCCCCTGGAAATCACCGCCGGCTTCACCGCGCCGTCGAACACGAATTGGCCGTCCGGGCCGAACAGCGCGCCCGCCTGGGCCCACAATCCCGCCTGCGCGTATTGCGAGAAGGTGCGCTGCAGCGTCTTGACGGCGCGGACGCTCTCGGTGCGGTCGACATCGCGGGCGAAACTGTTGAGCGCCGGATCGGCCCGGACAGCGGACCCGGCGGACAAGGCGAGCGCGGCGCAAAACACGGTGAACCGGCGAGTCATGGGCTCTCTCCTCTGCGGCCGTTCGCGAGGCGCGGCAAGGCGGCCAGCGTATCTGCAGCGGGTCTAGCGAGCGCAGCGGTGGGAGCAACGGCGGTTCCGCTTCAGTCAACCTTTCGCGCCGCCTGGGCTGGCCTGGGCGAGAACTCTTGTCCTTTATCAAGAGGACACGGACAGGTGCACGATCATGCGAAACCATCCCTGCCAACGGGAGAGAACATGGCGGAGATCGGCACAATTGGATTCGCGTCAGCCCGCAGCGCGCAGGGCGTCGCTCGGGTGCCGGCGGTGCTCGTGGTCTGCACGCTGGTCTATCTGCTCGACGGGCTCGTCCATTCCATCCTCGGGCCCATCGCCCCCGCGGTCGAGAAGTCGCTCGCTCTGACGCATGTCGAGATGGGGCCCATTTTCTCGGCCAACCTGATCGGGCAGTTGTTCGGCCTGATCGTCTTCCCGCTCATTGCGGCGAAGCTCGGCAACCGGCGGGTGGTGATCATCACCGCGACGGGATTCGGCCTGTTTCAGTGCGCGACGGCCTTCGCGGGCGGCGGGGACGCGCTGTTCGTCATGCGCCTGATGACGGGAGTCTTTCTCGGCGGGGCTTTGCCGACTTGCCTGGCGATGGTGACAGCGGTCGCGCCCGCGCACCGCCGGGGGCTCGCGATCACCGCGCTGTTCACCGGTTACGGGCTGGGGGCGACAATAGCCGGGCTGATAGTCGGCATTTTCGGCCCCGACGGCTGGCGCATCGCCATGTTCGCGATCGGCGGCTGTTGCCTCGCCACAGCGCTGCTTGCCTTGTTGTGGCTCGGCTGGCGAAGAGGCCCGCAGGCGCATTCCGCACTGGAAGGGCTGGGCGCAACGCTGAATCCTCTGGCGGTGCTATCGCCGGCCTTGCTGATCGGCACGGTGATGCTGTGGCTGCTGTTTATTTCGATGCTGACGATCAGCTATTGCCTCAATTCCTGGCTGCCGCTGCTCCTGGTCGATGTGGGCTACAGTCCGTCCGTCGCGGCAATTTCGATCACCACTTTCTCGCTGGGCGGAATTATCGCCGCGCTCGGCGTCGGCCTGCTGATCGACCGCTTTGGGGCGCTGCCCGTGCTCATCACGTTCCTGGCGATCTCCACCGCGATGCTGTTCGGCATCGGGCAGGTTCTCGCTACTGCCTCACCGCCGGTGCTGCTGGCGCTGCTCGGTGTGTGCGGATTCTTCGTCCTCGGCGCTTATGGCGGGGTCAACGTGGTGTTGGCCAGTTACTATCCCGAAGCGGTTCGCGCGATCGGCATAGGATGGACCAAGAGCGTGGGCCGGATAGGGACGATCATCGCACCGATCCTGATCGGCATCGCCCTGAGCAGCGGCGTCCGCGAGACGACGGTGATGTCGCTGTTTGCTCTCCCCGCCGCGTTGGCTACCCTGTCGCTTGTCGTTATCAGGCTGTGTGCCAATCGCGACGGAGCCGATCCGGCAATGACTGGCGGTCGCGAATGATCGAGGAACATGCGCTGTGCAGCTGACTCAAATCACGGCCTGGAACGCGCCGACGAGCATCGGCGCGCATTACGAACGATTGCTCGCCTCGATCGGCTCGGAGGATTTTGGGGCCAACTTGCGCGACGCCATCGTTTCGTCGACCGGCGGGGCGCGGCGGATCTATCTGTTCGAGGCCACCGGCCGCGAAAATCACGAGCTGCAGTATTCGTTCTGTGAGCCGGGCGTGGCCGAGCTATTCGACACTTACAACAAGTGGTACCAGCCGCTTGACCCGGTGTGCGATGCCTATCAGGCGGCCCCGCGAGCCAGCAACGTCGCGTTTCTGCGGGTCAGGCCAAATGACATTGCCTCCACCGGTTTCCGCCGCCAGTTCTATGACGAGCCGGGCATCCTGGAGCGCATCTCGGTCATCCAGCGCGGCGATGCCTCGTGGCGCGTCTTGAGCGTTGCCCGCCATCTTTCCGACGGCTTCTTCTCCGACGCCGAAGTCGATCTGATCGTCGGCCTTGCTTGCCTTTCGCTGCCGATGCTGCCGCTCAACCGCAAGCGCCCGGCGACCGCCCGACGGTTGAGCGTAACCCAGCTGGAAGAGCGCTTCGGCGCCCGCTTCGACGCGTTGACACTGCGGGAACGGCAGGTCTGTGGCCGGGCAGCCGCCGGGATGACCGTGGAGGCCACCGCGATCGACCTCGGCATCGCCAAAACCTCGGTGCTCACCTATCGCAAGCGCGCTTATCACCGGCTGCAGGTGACCAGCCCCTTCGAGCTTTGCGCATTGGTCACGCACTAGAGGCCAAACGGGCGCCACGGGCGCTCAGGCGAACAATGGCATGATCTCCGCGGAAAAGCGGCGCAAGCTGGCCAGATCGCCGGTCGCGTCGAGGAACAGGAGATACTCCGCCCCCGCGGCCTTAAGCCGTTCGATACGTCTGACGATCTGATCGGGCGTGCCGATCAGCCAGATGTCGTCCGGGTCGCCATCCGCCAGCGGCGGGCGGTGAACCCCGGAGCTCGCGGCGTCCGGATCGATAGACAACTTGCGGTTGTTGGCCAGCACCTGCCGATGGTGATCCAAGGCGTCTCGGGTTTCGGCCTCGCTCGAAGTCAGGTGAAACGCTCGCGTGGTACCGATCTTCATCGGGTCGTAGACATGGCCGCCGGTCTCGGCGGCGCGGCGGTAGGCGGCGATGCGCTGCCCGATCTGCACGGAATCGCTGAATTGGTCGAGCAACAGGCTGTGGCCGCCTGCGCCGGCTTTGGCCGCGGATGAATCGCTGCCGACGGCGATCCACAGCGGCGGGTGGGGGCTCTGGATGGAGACGGGATCGATGATCGCGTCGTCGAACCTCCAGTACTTGCCGGCGAAGGAAAAGCGCCCTTCGGAGCGCCACGCGAGAGTCAGCACTTCGAGCGCCTCTTCGTAGCGTGGCATCAGCTCTTCGGGCGGGATGCCGAACCCGCGGCATTCGACATAGCGGAAACCGCGGCCGATCCCGCATTCGAAGCGGCCGTTCGAGAGCAGGTCGAGCGTGCCCACTTCCTCCGCGTAGAGAAGCGGATTGTGCCACGGCAGGATCGTTACCGCCGTCCCGAGCCGCATCGTCTCGGTCCGCGCGGCGAGATAGGCCAGGACCATCATCGACGAGGGGATCTGCGGTAGACCGGTGAAGTGATGCTCGTTGAGGAACGTCGATACGAAGCCCAGCCGCTCCGCCTCGACGACATAGTCGATCACCTGGTTGAGAATTGCCTGGTGGTCGTGCGCGGTCACCGGGTTTTCCCAGATTCCGAGGAAGAGTCCGAACTTCATCTGAGATGCTCCCGGCTGTCGCTGACCGCCGGGCTAGGCCCAAATCGACCACGGTGCTGTCCACTGCATCGGGGACAGAACCTGTGGCCCGCGCGACGAGCGACGGCGCTCGATCCGGGCTGTCCTCTGGCCAACGGACAGAACGGGGGTTTGGCGCTGTCTAGACTCCGG
>Ga0070660_100003376_pt1 | contig 10984 bp, 7 predicted proteins | sample KBSC33metaG_FD_64670 | JGI IMG/M metagenome (GOLD analysis project Ga0070660, IMG submission 64670) | Corn rhizosphere microbial communities from Kellogg Biological Station, Michigan, USA - KBS C3-3 metaG | ecosystem: Host-associated > Plants > Roots > Rhizosphere > Soil ... | reverse complement strand
ATCCTTATGAGTAGGAAACCTCTGAAACATCATGGAATTGCCCACTAAAACTCCAATACCTTTAGAACCGTTAATGCGGTTTTCAGATAAAGGCATATCGTTCAGCGCATTTATCATTACCTGCATCTGTGTTGCATATTCGGGCGATATGGGTTGCTTTTCATCTTTACCTTCCACCTTAAATTTTCCGAGATAAATCCTGTTTGGCCAGGGCATCACTTCATAATTGTCAACAGTTGGATACATCAATTCGGCAGTATAAGTGGCCTGGTAATTTTGTTTATAATCGTCCCAGGTACGCGGCCAGTCTTCTATCGGATCTGTCAGAAAATAGATTTTTCGCCCTGTGGGCGCAGTCATGGATAACATGGATCCATATTCTAAAAAAGCATTTTCAAAAACCCGTTCTTTTTTTACTCCGTTAAAATAAACCGGTTCGCGCGAAGTGCCCGTCCATACCTGTGCAATATAACCATCCATGCCCGGAAGCGCTGCCAGGCTTGCTTCAGGGCTAACTATCTGCCATGAGGAATAATTAAGTAATGAATGTGTAGGCACATAACATTTCACTTTTATGCCCTTGTTTTCACTATAAGTTTTTGCATATTGAAACACTTCTTTCAGTGCATTGAAATAAAGATGGTATTTAAGTTTGGAAGATAAATAAGTAGCTTCCGGTGATTCATGTTGTGGCATCCATGCAAAGCCATAATATTTTTGCCATTCTTTTTTAAAAGACTCGCTGTATCCCGCTCTTGCCCAGAATTCGGGTTCTTCAAGATAAATAGCGGTGATACCTGCGTCCATAACTTTTTTGATTAAAGTTTTAAAATAGGCAATGTAATTATCTGTAGGAACAATATAAGGAATACCTTTTCCATGCCCGATAACATTTCCGTTTCGCTCTACCTGTCCATCTTCATCATGCGTTTTGCCATCATATTTTCCAGTAAAATAATCCTGGTAATTGCCCCATGCAATCCCCGTCATAAACTGAACATTGTAGCCATGATCTCTGTAACCTTTTACACGTTCGGTAAATGTACTATCCATACCATAAACAATGGCTATATCAGAGCGAATATCATAAGCTGCATTCCATGGAGCGGAAATCTGGAAGGATGTTTTATCAGGGAAGGAATTTATTCTTGGCAACTGAGACTGTGCCTTTAAATTCAATAAAATAAAGACAATAAAAGGTGTAACAGATCTTAGTTTATCCATACTTCAATTGAGATGTTTTTATTAGGCATAAATTTATAAAGCCGTTTCTTTCGAATACAACCCCTTTCTCTTAAAATTATTTATATCACTTTGCAGTAAACAAATAAATATCCTGTATTTCTATTTTATAAGATTTGTCAACTTTTAAAAAGTTGACAAATCTCGCGGCTTGCAGTGAACCCCGCCTGACCAAGTCCCCGCCAGAATGATCTTTCGGGCTGGAATTCGGGCAGAGAATAAATAATCAAGATTCATACTTTCTTATTCCCTCAAAAATCTACGGATAGGTTATCAATCGCCATTCACTTATCTGTAAGAGGCTACTTCCTCCATTGGCAGTAATATTCAGGCGGTAGTAAGTATATGCTGTTTTGTTATCAACTTCATAACGTATGGTTTGATTTCTATCTGGAAAAACCTCGCCAGCCCTTGTGTCTAACAGTGTCCATGTACTCCCATCATTTGATCCCTGAAGGTTCCAGTCTTTTGCATCGCGTGACGGAGCATCATTACCCGATGTAATAGTGTAGGCTCCAACTATCTCTGCAGACGGGAACTGCAATTGATCCCAAAAATCAGAAGTATAACCAAAAATTAAAAACTTAGTATTATAATCACCATCCACCAATTTTGAAGAGCCTTCCGAAGCATCGGGGCCACCTGGATTTTCCATACTTACAGTAAGTGTTGCCAATGAGGTAATATCCTTTTCTAATCTTTGTATGGTATCTATGGTGAAAAAAACAGTACGCAAACTACTATCAATCGTTCCCGATGAAACACTTGCTATCGAAATGGGAAGAATATATTTACCCCCCTTGTCCAGGTTGGTAGTGGTAATATTAACAGGTAAAATATTAGAGCCTGTCTGCCCCGCTTTTATTACCCCGGATAAAGAAGGAATGGCATAACTGAAAGCCGGCAACATAATGTATGAAGTTCCGTTTTGGGCATTATAGTTACTGATAAGAGAAGAATCAATTTTAAAGGTTACTGCTATGTCTTGTCCGGGATATTTTAAACCGCCATAAGCCGCGCCAAAAGTTACCGGCTGTGCCGTATCGGTTAGCAATAACGCCAGTTTGCTGTTGTCGCCTGCAGCCCTCGGTATATAAATAGAGCCTTCTTTACTATAAGTAATCACATCAGGTTTATTGCAGGAAGTTATTATATTGCCCAATAACAGAAGAACTGCAAACGCCCATATTAGTTTAGATATATTTTTCATTTTGTATAATTTATTTTTTAAGCCCATTGCTTATTCAAAATATTTTTTAGAAGTAAAACAACAATTACCATCCTGTATTCTGAATAAGATTTTTATCAATATCCAGTTCTTGCTGAGGTATTGGCCACAGATAATGTTTCTTTTGAAAAACACGGGTTTCAAAAACGGTTCTTTGATAAAAAGAAAGATCTGTCAGGCTGTTACCTGCATTAATATTCATTCCATAAAAAGGGCCGCCATCGGTTTGCTCTGCAATTTTCCAACGGCGTGTATCAAAGTAGCGCACATTTTCAAAAGCCAGTTCCACTCTTCTTTCTTTACGAACAGCAATCCGCATTTGATCCTGTGATAAGTTGGCAGGCAAATCAGGAATGCCTGCCCTTTCTCTTATCAGGTTTACATATTTTGCTATATCAGGGTCGCCCGGGGATGATTCATTTAAAGCCTCTGCATAATCCAGGTAAATGTTGGCAAGGCGAAGCAGCAACCATGCACGGCCACTGGTATTCCAGTTGCCTGTAACTATGTTTTTGCGCGCGATATACCCTGTTGGAGAGTAATCGTTTCCACCAACCCGTTTCCCGGAATTTCCGTTGTAAAATAATTCTGTAACCACAGGGCCGGAACTGGTAGTAGTATTTAGCCAGGTGCTGCCATTGTAAGTAATACCTACATAAAAGCGTGGTTCCCTGTTACAATACATATTATAAGTGCCTGCGTTTGTATATGTTCCATCAGATGTAGAGAAGCCCGTTTCTACATAACCTGAACCCGGATCTGTAATAGAAAGGCCGTTATTCATAAAATAAGCATCTACCATTTCCTGGGTTGCTCCCAATCCACCACTGCCGCGTATTGCCGCGTCAGATCCTGAATGGTAAGGAGTTTCTTCATATTGCCTGGTAGGAGCATAAGCGCCTGGTAAAGCGAATATCCATTCTTTGTTCCAGTCGGTGTACATGACATCCCTGCACGACAAATAAGGATCGATGTTTCCTGAGCCATCAAACTCTTTATAAAGGTCAAATGTGCCTGGCACATATTTATCAATAAATGCTTTTGCGGCAGCAGCGGCTGTTGCCCACTTTGTAGGGTCTTTTTGCTGGTTGATAAGTTGTGTGCCATCTAAATTTTTAAGAGCCGCATAGTCCGGGTTGCCATTGTACAAATCACTTGCTGCCAAAAGAAGCATCTCAGCTTTGTAAGCCATTACGACAGACCTGGTCATTCTTCCATAGTCAACACTTGGATTGGCGGGAACATCAGGAAGGTCTGCGGCAGCCTTATCAAATTCTGAAGAAATATACATTACACATGAATCAAAAGGGCTGCGTGCCCGCTGCACATCGGCAAGTGAAGCATCCGGGGCAATAGGGTCATCGCCGATGATTACAACAGGGCCAAATATTTTGAGCAGATTATAATAATAATAAGCTCTTAGGGCACGGGCTTCTGCTATGTACCTTGCCAGAAGTTGAGTACCGTTAGCCCCGTTGGTAATTTCTTTGCATTCTCCTACATGCTGCATAAAATAAGTAGCTGAGCGTATGGCTATGTAGCCGTTACTCCAAAAATCATTCACCCATCCGGTCGTAGGATCCCACGAGCCTACATTCATAAAATTGCTCGCTACAAAACTCCAGTCGTATTCAGCTTCATCACTGCCTCCTGTCCACGGGCCTCCCTGGTTATTGCCACCTACAAAACGCTGGTCAGATTCGTCGCGCACATACGAATAGACGTTTGCAAGATAATTGTCCACCGTGTTTTTATGTGCAAATACCTGCTCAATTGTTACACGGTCCTGCGGTACCTGGTTGAGGAACCCTTTTTGGCAGGAATACAGCACTGTTATACTTATGATAATAAAGCCTATTGAAATAATTTTTTTCATATCTGATGTTTTACTGAATTTTAAAATGCAAGATGTATCCCCATTGAATAAGCTGCTACCTGCGGATACCTCACGCCATTAGAGGTATTCAACTCTACATCCCACAACTTAAATTTGCTGAACGAAAGCACATTGGTTCCTACAAAATAAAGCCTTGCGCCTTTTACGCCCAGGCTTTTAAAAGTCTCATTAGGGAATGTATAATCTAATTGCAATGTCCTTAGTTTAAGAAAGCTCGATTTTTTTTCCCACCAGGTACTTGTTTGGTCATTATTGGCGTTCTTGGGGCCACCAAAAGCCAGGCGTGGATAAAACGCATTTTGATTTGGGTTCTCAGGTGTCCATCTGTCGGTAATATTGCTATAAGCATTTCCTTCGCCACCGTCACCCGCAAAAGGCCAGATGCTGCTTCCGCTTAACATAATATCTGCCTGTGACTGTCCCTGGAAAAAGGCGCCAAGGCTGAAATTTTTATAGGAAACATCGAATCCAAAACCGTAAAGGATATTGGGTACATCCCCTGTGCCAATAGGCCTCTTGTCATAAGCATCAATTACACCATCGCCGTTTAAGTCTTTGTATTTAATGTCGCCGGGCCTAACCTCCCCAAATGATTGTTTTGCGGAATTCAGTATTTCTGCGGAATCTTTAAACAAACCTTCAGCAACATAGCCATATCGTGTTAATACGCCTTGCCCGCTTTGATTTAGCCAAGGATATTTTTGATCAGGCTGATCATTACTAATAACCTTATTTCGTGCGTAAGTAAAGGTGCCGCGGATAGCAATGTGAACATTTTTACTAAGCTGGGCGCTTTGTTGCAAAGAAATGTCAACGCCTGCATTGTTCACTACGCCCAGGTTGCCATAAGTAGCAGAGCTAAGGCCTACAATTTCCGGAACAGACTGCCTTTGCAGGAATATACCCGTGCGATGCTCTTTAAAAAGATCTACTTGTAAATTGGTTGAATGAAGGAAGTTCATTTCCATTCCTATGTTCGTTTTATGAGACGTTTCCCAGGTAAGGTCAACTGCATAGTTACTGATATTGTAACCGGAAGTTCCGCCATTGCTTGCATTTCCAAAAGTATAACCTGGAGCGCTTGTGTTTACCTGGTCTAAATAGGCAAACCTGTGTGTAGTGCCATTTATCACGATATTACCATTACCCACGTTACCCGATGAAAAACGGAATTTTAAAAACTGGATCACATTTTTTAAAGGCTCAAAGAATTTTTCGTTGGATGGCACCCATCCTAAACCAAATGAAGGGAAGAAACCGTATCTTTTTTTCGGTGAAAAATTTTCAGAACCATTGTACCCAAAATTGCCTTCGGCAAAATAACGGTCGTTATATGAATAAGTAATACGGCCAGCCAACCCCCTGGTACGTGATGGAATGGAACTGGTAAAATCGCCTGCAAAAGCATCTACATATTCGCTTTGGTTGTACAATAATAAACCGGATAGCCTGTGATTGCCAAAAGAACTATCGTAGTTTAAAGCTGATTCGGTATATACTCTTCTGTTGCCGCCGTTGTACCTGTCATAGCCCAGTGAGTTTGTTCCGGGATAAGTTAACTGCAGGTTTAAAGTACCATCATCATTCCGGCCGTTGGCGATGTAGGCATTTTCTCTTTTGCCATGATTAATATCAAGTTCACTGTAATTATCAAATGCGAACATGGAAGTAAAAGATAATCCTTTTACTAACATCCCCAATTGCTGCCGCAAACGGATATTAGAATAGAGTTGCGTTTTATATTGATTGCCATAACCTGATTTTGCTGACTGGTCAAAAGGGTTGCGGAATCCTCCGTTAGGGTTTCTCCCGGAAGTAGTATCGCCAGGGTAAGTAAACGCCAGTTCTACGGGTGGCATATCCATTACGGACTGAAAAATAGAATTAATCTGAGTGGCATCGGAAGGATTAATGCCTGTATTAACACCAGGATATTGCCCGTTACTTAAATATCCCTGCAAACCGAGTTCCAGCGAAGTGGTTTCTGTAACTTTAAGGCTGAGGTTACTGGTAAAATTATAACGGCTATACTGAGTGCCGCCATGGTAAGGCTCACTCGGATCACTTTTTAAAAACCCCTTTTCATCATAATACCCCAATGATACATAATAAAACGCACTGGGCGCCCCTCCATCTATATTCAAGGTAGCCCTGCGGTTAGAACCTGTATTTTTAAAGATTTCGTTCATCCAGTTCACGTTTGGATACAGGTATGGGTCATTACCTGCTTTAGTACTGTCAATGTAGTCTGGTGTGTATTTGGGTACATCACCCCTCGTAGTGAGCGCTTCGTTGGCCATATTCATATAAGTAAGCCCATCAGCCATTTTTGGCAATCTTGTGAAAGTGGTAACCGCTTCATTATAGTCAAAATTAAACCTGGGTTTTCCGGGTTTGCCTTGTTTAGTAGTAATAAGCACCACACCGTTTGCACCTCTAACTCCATATACCGCAGTAGCTGATGCATCTTTCAAAATACTGAAGGAGGCTATATCTTCGTAAGATAAATTACTCATAGACCGTTCAACGCCATCTACTAATATTAAAGGCTTCGAATCGTTTAAAGTAGCTATACCACGTATCCATATATCAGCATCATCATGGCCAGGCTCGCCGGTGCGCTGCACAGCTACAAGCCCCGCCAAACGGCCTGCCAGCCCTGCACTCACATTGGCAATAGGCTGTTCTAAATCTGCTACATTCAAAGTAACCTGGGCGCCAATCTGGCTTATTTTTCTTTGCTTGCCGTAGCCAATTACTACTACCTCATCCAGGCTACCTGCAACAGTTTCCATAGTTATATCATAGTCAAGCCGATCGGTAAAAACCCATCTGTAAGTATTGTAGCCGGTAAATGAAGCTGATAAGGAATCTCCTTTACTGGCTTCGATGACATATATCCCTTTCCCATCAGATAATACAATTTTACCAGTATTTAGATTTTGAACAGTAGCGCCTTTCATTACTTCGTTGAGCTTGTTAGTGATAATCCCGGTAATTTTAATTTGCGGAGATGATTGCTTATTTACTTGGGCAAATATATTCTTGCTAAATAAGAGTATAAAGAGCCACATAAATATGCAAAATTTAAACAGTATTCGTTTTGTAATCATAATTAGTAGATTTAATCTTTAGTGATGGATTTTATAATTTGATCAAAATTTTTTTCTTCGAATTTTTTATAAATTATTTGCAGTTTATTATTTAAGGTTTAGTTGAAGTTTGGTTTTGAACTTTATGCTTGGCCAAAAATATTTAGAATTAATTCACTATCCTGTTAACAAACATCAAACATCTTGTTAACACATTCTTAACAGAAAAGAATATTAAAAATTGATTATTATCTTTAACGGATAACTACTTATTTTGAAATCTTCCATCCAGTTTTACAGAATCATAGCATTTATCAGTTTTGCAGTACTGCTTACCGTGCAATTTTTTTTAGTTTATAATACTTATAAATTAAAAGACGAGCATTATTTCTTTGAAGAAAAGAGTTTAATCAATGATGTTTATAGTAAAAGCGTGCGAAACGACAAAGTATATCCCGGCGCGCAGCGCATTATTGATAAATACATTTATAGAAACATGGAAACGCTGGAACACTTGTACCATGATGATTCCCGGTTATTTGGCGTTTTCAAGCAAAAACTTTGCGACAGTATTTTTACAGAATTGCGATCGAAAAGCAACATGGACAGTGTTTTTGATGCCATAGTCACACAAAACAAACTAAGCCCCCATTTGCAATACCGATTGCTTATACAGTCTATCAGCATTACATTTTCAAACAATTATTATATTCCGCTTTACCAGGCGGGTACTAACTATCCATTGATAAAAACTTTTATCCAAAGGCCGGAAGGAATTGATATAGACGGAACGCTAAAGACGCCCACTAAACAAAGCCTGGTAACTTCTATCAACGTAAGTTCTCCTGAAAGCCATAGTTACCAATTGACATTTGTTTTATATGTAGATACACCCAACAGATACCTGGCCATTTTCAGGCTGATGATGCCAACATTATTATTATCACTGTTCTCTATTCTTGGAGTGGTTTTAATCTATTTTTATACATATAAGAACTGGCTCAAACAGAAGAAGCTTGCCGAAATGAAATCAGATTTTGTAAATAGTATTACCCACGAATTCCACACTCCGCTTGCTACCATTATTATAGCCAACAAAAATCTGCAAAATGAAAAAATTATTGGAAAGAAAGAAAATATTCAACCTCTCACTAAGATTATAGAACGGCAATCACAAAGGCTTAAAACACTTTTCAGCCGTGTACTCGATGTTACGGTAATGAATGAATCTACGCTTGAGAAGAAAGAATATTTTCTTAATGATTTGCTGGATGAAATATTATTGGATTACAGGCTAAAGTTGTCGGACAGTAATGTTGAAATTGAATTTGAGAAAGATGAAGAGAATCCCAAAGTATTGCTCGACAGGTTTTGGTTTACCACGATGCTTATTAATATTTTTGAGAACGCGATAAAATATAACGACAGTGAAATAAAAAAAATAAAAATAGCGACCATAAATGAAAAGAAAAATATAGAAATTCATGTTTTGGATAATGGAGTAGGAATGTCTCCGAAAACGTTGCAATATATTTTTGAAAAGTTTTATCGTGGCGGTACAAATAACCTGAAGGATGCTCACGGGCTTGGGCTTGGGCTTTTCTACACCAGACAATGTGCAAATGCGCATGGATGGCTTGTAGAAGTAAGAAGCAAAGAAACTGCAGGAAGTGAATTTATCATTTTGATTCCATCACAAAAATCATAAACAAAATGAACCAGGAGTAATGAAAAATAAACTTCTTTTTGTTGAAGACCAATTGGATCTTGGAAGTGTAACCAAGCAGTATCTTGAAATCATGGATTTTGAGGTAGAATGGTGTACAGATGGAACAAAAGCATACCACATTTTTATTGATAATCCGGCACAATTTCATCTTTTGATTATAGACATTCAATTACCCGGTATGGATGGTTTTGAACTGGCTGAAAAAATTATCAAAGAAAACGATTCGGTGCCTTTTTTGTTTTTAACGGCTAGAAACGAAAAGAAGGATCGCCTGCATGGATTGGGAATAGGCGCCGATGATTATATCTGCAAGCCATTTGATATTGACGAACTGGTGCTACGGATAAGAAATATAATCCGGCGAAATCATTCTGCAGACACAGTACTACAATCGTCATCCCCGATACTTGAAGCCGGTGATATTGTACTGAATAAAGATTTGCTGAAGCTTTCTATAGGAGACAACAAGCAAATATTACTTACACTACGCGAGGCTGAATTGCTTGAATATTTGTTTCGCCACCAGGGACGGGTATTAAAGCGTGAGGATATATTGTTGCAGCTCTGGGGCGAAAATGATTATTTCCTCGGCCGGAGTTTAGATGTATTTATTTCGAGGCTTCGCAAGCTGCTTGCACCTTCTAAAACTGTGAGTATTGAAAATGTATATGGAATAGGATTCGTGTTTAATGTAAAAAAGACGGCCTGAAAAAATAAGAATCCTCCTTATTTGTTTGTTTGCTGCCTGAATTTTGAACCTACCAAGAAAATTGCTTGAAAAATTGTTTTAAATTTATTTTTATGAACTGCGATATGGCAGTACATAAAATGACCCGCCTAATGTGAATCATCATGTTTGTGCTTGTTACTATTGGTGTTGCGTCAGCTATTAGGAGGATTTTAGCTTTAGATGGTATTATACCCGCGCCGGTAAATCTGAACGGCGGCAATCCTTTCGATGCCAGTTTTGGAAAGCATCCATTAATAGCGTTCGTGCATATATTACCGGTATTTTTTTTATGATCCTGGCGCTGGGTTGAAAGCATTGGACGAATCCCTCGCCTTATGTTATTGAGAAAGCCGGAGGTACTGCAACTTATAGAAACCAAAGAATCCTTGAACAGATGCCTTTAGAAAATACCGACAAAACCATCAAGGAAATTAGTCGCACAATTGGATATAAATATCCCAACAATTTTTGCATTGCTTTAAAAAAAAGATTCGGACAATCTCCCCGGAAATGGAGAATAGTTCATAAATAAAAAATGTCCGGTTGCATATCTTTTTTGCCCAGTCTCATATCTTTCCCGGTTTATCTTGTGCTTGTAAATAAAGGCAATAAACGAAAATAATATGAAACAAAAAGTAGCAATAGAAATTATTTCTTCATTGTTGATACTTAATAAAAAGATAATCCGGCCATCAGAAAAAGACCTGAAAGAAATCGGGGATGTTTTTTTCGATTTTAGTGTAACCAAAAGAGGAAGTGTAATTACTCATTTTAATTTTATCATTAAAACAAAGGATTTTCTGAAAAAAGAGAACGAACACCTTATTCTCGTTAAAGAAAATACCGCCAATTTATTTCGCCAGCACTTTGGCTTTAAAACATTCCACATGGATCAAATCAAATTTATTTTAAACGATTTTAAAAACATTCCTGCCCTCAGAAGCAAGTTAACAGAACTGGCTCTAAAATCGGCTGATAGAAAGGCTGCCAGCCCATAAAAGAAACAAATAGATAATCCGAATTCCTATTTTTTATTAACTTATAACAATTAAGCATAAACGAAAAT
>Ga0070660_100003367_pt1 | contig 10998 bp, 11 predicted proteins | sample KBSC33metaG_FD_64670 | JGI IMG/M metagenome (GOLD analysis project Ga0070660, IMG submission 64670) | Corn rhizosphere microbial communities from Kellogg Biological Station, Michigan, USA - KBS C3-3 metaG | ecosystem: Host-associated > Plants > Roots > Rhizosphere > Soil ... | reverse complement strand
ATCCGGGTCAACGGCGTCAAGTGCAACATCGCCTCGCGCCGGGTTAACGTCGGCGACGAGGTCACGCTCGGCTCCAAGGCGCAGGAAATGGCGCTGGTCATGGAGGCCCAGGGCCTCTCGGAGCGCGAGATTCCCGATTACGTCGCCCCGGACGGCACCGCCAAGGTGACCTTCACCCGGGTTCCGACGCTTGACGAGGTGCCCTATCCGGTCCGGATGGAGCCGAACCTGGTCGTCGAGTTCTACTCGCGCTGACCTGGTCGCCTACGGGCGGAGAAAGCAGGGCGGCTCCTCCCGGAGCCGCCCTTTTTCATGGTCGGCGTTCAGCGCTCGATCATTGCGTCGCCGCGGCCAGGAACTCCCCGATTCTCTGGAGCATCTTCGTCCGCGCGCTCGAGTCGACGAGCTGGTGGTCGAGGCCGGGGAAGAGGACCAGCTCGCTCTTCTTGCCGGCCTCGTGCAGCTTGGCGTCCATCGCCTTGGAATGGCGAACGGCGACGTTCAGGTCCTGGTCGCCGTGGAACATGAGGACGGGCGCCTTGATCCGGGCGGCATTCTGAAGCGGGGAGCCCTCGACGATGTGCGGCCCCGTACCGATGAATTGAGCCTCTATCTGCGCGTCGCTAAAGGCGCGCGAGTCGTCCTTGAGCATGGCGAGATCGGTCACCGGCGCGATCGCCACGACGGCCCGATAGAGATCCGGCTCGGTCACCGCCGACTGAAGCGCCGCGTAGCCGCCATAGGACCAGCCGACGATCGCGAGCTTCTTCGGATTCGCGACGCCCTGCGAGACGAGCCACTTGGCGCCGGCGGTCACGTCGCCGATCGAGGTCTTCCAGCTTTTGAAGCCGTTCTGCTTAAGCCATGTGTCGCCGAAGCCGTTGGAGCCGCGATACTGGGGCTGGAGCACCGCATAGCCCTGGTTGGCGAGGAACTGGGCAAGCCAGTCGAAGCCCCACTCGTCGCGGGAGGACGGGCCGCCGTGCGGAAGGACGACAGCGGGCAGGTCCTTGGCGGCCTTGCCGGGCGGCAGGGTCAGATAGCCGGGGATCATCGTCCCGTCCGCGGCCGGGTAGGAGACCGGCTTGACCTTCGCCAGGGCGACGTTCTCGAGCTGCGGCCGGACGAGGATGATCTCGCTTAGCTGCCGAGCCTTCTTGTCATAGGAATAATAGCGGCCGGGATCGGAATCGCTGCCGGCGAAGATGACGAGCTTGCTGCCGTCGGCGCTGGCGCCGGCGAACTGGATCAGCGGCAGGTTCGGCATCGCCTTGGCGAGCGAGCCGGCGAGCGCGGCATATTCCTTGTCGAAGTAGATGACCTGGCGGACGTCCTCGGCGAAGGTCACTCCGATGACCTTCTGGCCTCTCCCGACCCGGACCACATCGTCGACATCGACCCTGGGGTTCGAATAGGCCAGCTCCGTCGCCATCGATCCGTCCAGCTTGATCCGATAGAGCGCCATTCGTCCGTCGAGCTTCTTGAGGACGTAGGCCGAGTCGATCCCCGCATCGATGGCGAGCGGGAGGATTCCCTCGCGCGTAAGGCCGTCGTAGCTGCCCAGCTGCTTCCACTCCCTGGAGCCGGTCGGGCGGTAATAATAGTCGGTTCGCGAAGAGAGCTGCTCTCCCGCGCTTTGGGTGCGGTAGTTTTCGCGGATCCTCACGTTGCCGCGACCGTCCGACATGAAGTTGCTGGCGAGGCGGTCGGCGCCTTCCACGACCGAGACCTGCGCGGTGTCCACGTCGATCCGGTCGACTCCGAGTCCGTCGGCGACTCGGTTCATCCGGGTCGCGGCCCGCTCTTCGGGCACGTAGACCCGGCTCATCAGCACATGCTTGCCGTCGCCGGGGAGCCAATCGAGCACGGCGCCGTCGAACTGCCGGATCGCCGAGTCGTAGAAGGAGCTTTTCTGGCCGAGCGGCTTCGGGTTGCTGCCGTCGGCGCCGACGGCCACCAGCCGCGAGAAACCGATCGGAGTGCCCTGCATCTGAACGACCCCCTGGATCTGACAGATGAGCCGGATGTCGCTGACGAAATCGCACCAGCTTAGCCGGTCGGGATTGCCCGAGCTGCTGACGATCGGCTTTTCCGTGCCGCCTGCGATGTCGGCGACGTTGACCGCCGACGTCGCTCCCGGACCGGGGCTGACATAGGCCACCATCTTCCCGTCGGGAGACATGTCCATCGAGCTGATGCTCTCGCGCGTTCCGAACAAGGCGGCGGCCGCTGCAAGCGGCTCGGCACCGGCAGCGCTTGCGAGAGCCGTCAGCGAAGTCGTGACGGCGAGCGAAAATACCAAGGTTTTAAACATTTAAGTCCCCCTTACCCCGTTTTCGTTGAAGCACGTCCGGGCGCCGCCCGCAAGCCGCCTGCTTGCGTGGCAACGGCCTATTTGCGAAGGCGCTGGCGATGACCGCCTCCCCCCTCCCCTCCAACCGGCGACCCGGCGAACCGCCCGCGCCCGCGCGTCAGCCGGCGGAGTGGGCGCCGCACGAATGGGTCTGGATCGGCTTTCCGAGCCACGCCGACCTGTGGCTCGACGACCTCACCAAGGCGCGGGAGGAAGTCGCCGCCTTCGCGCGCGCCGTCTGGGCGGACGGCGCGGGGGAGGAAGTGCGCCTCGTCGCCGCCGATCCCGCCTCGGCCCGCGCCGCCGCCGCGCTCGCGCCCTTCGCCACCGTGGTCCAGGAGCCGTTCGGCGACATCTGGCTTCGCGACACCGGCCCGATCCTGCTCGGCAGCGGAGCGGAGCGGGCCGCGCGAAGCTTCCGGTTCAACGGCTGGGGCGGCAAATATGAGCTCGAGGGCGACGATATGGTCGGGCTCCGGCTGGCGTCGACCGCCGGGCTCGATCCGGTGCGCCGCGACTGGATCCTCGAGGGCGGGGCGATCGACGTCGACGGCACCGGCCTTGCCGTCACCACCGAGCAATGCCTGCTCAACCCGAACCGCAATCCCGGTTTTTCGAGGCAGGATGTGGAGGCGCGGCTCGGCTCGGACCTCGGACTCACCCGCATCGTCTGGCTCGGCGAGGGCCTGCTCAACGATCATACCGACGGCCATGTCGACAACCTTGCCCGGTTCGTCGGGGAAGGCCGGATCGCGATCCCGCGAGCCGACGGCGAAGACGACCCGAACGCGGCCGTCTTTCGCGACGCGAAGGCGCGCGCCGAAGCCGCCGGCCTCGAGGTCGTTCCCCTCCCCTCCCCCGGCCGGGTGCTTCGCGACGGCGAGGTCGTTCCCGCATCCTACATGAACTTCTACATCGGCAATTCCGCAGTCGTCGTTCCCCTCTATGGAGCGGCGAACGACGAGTCCGCCGTCGAGGCGGTCGGAGCGCTGTTTCCCGGCCGCAGAGCCGTCGGACTCCGCGCCGACCGGGTCCTTACCGGGGGCGGAAGCTTCCACTGCATCAGCCAGCAGGTGCCGAAATGAGTGAATTGAAGGTCGCCGCCCTGCAGCTTGCCTTCACCGACTGCGTCGAGGACAATGTCGCGGCGGTCGGCGAGCTGGTGCGCGAAGCCGCCGCCAAGGGCGCCAAGCTGATCCTTCCGCCCGAATTGTTCGAAGGCCATTATTTCTGCCGCACCCAGGACGAGGGCCATTTCGCGCGGGCGCTTCCGGCCGACGAGCATCCGGCCGTCCTCGCCATGCAGAAGCTCGCCGCCGAGCTGGAAGTCTATATCCCGACCAGCTTCTTCGAGGCGGACGGGCATCACCATTATAACAGCCTGGCGATGATCGACCCGTCCGGCGAGGTGATGGGCGTCTACCGCAAGAGCCACATCCCCGACGGCCCCGGCTATTCGGAGAAATTCTACTTCCGCCCCGGCAATACCGGCTTCAAGGTCTGGAAATCGCCGTTCGGGACGATCGGGGCGGGCGTGTGCTGGGACCAATGGTATCCGGAGACGGCGCGGACCCTGATGCTGATGGGCGCTGAGATCCTCCTCTTCCCGACCGCGATCGGAACCGAGCCGCACGACCCGGACCTCGACACCAGCCGCCTGTGGAGGCGCGCGATGATCGGCCACGCCGTCTCCAACGTCGTCCCGGTCGTCGCCGCCAACCGGATCGGGACGGAACACGGCCAGCGCTTCTACGGCAACAGCTTCATTTGCGACCAGCGCGGCGACATCCTCGCCGAATTCGGCGCGGACGATACGGGTGTCCTCGTCGCCGAGCTGGACCTGAAGCAGGCCCGCGCCCACCGCGCCGCCTTCGGCTTCTTCCGCGACCGTCGTCCCGACCTCTACGGCCGGCTGGCGGAGGACGTCTAAGGCTCCCCGACGATCGCCTTCACCTCCAAGGCCCGGGCGAACACCTGCTCGAACATCTCGCGGGTAAGCCGGTTGGTGTTCTGATTGTAGCGCGAGCAGTGGTAGCTATCGATGAGCAATCTCCCGTCGGGCAGCCGGTGCTCGGCGAGATGTCCGAAGGGGAAGGCGGAAAGCCGCCCTCCGGCCGAGCGCACGGCGGCGTCGTGGGCGATCCTGCCCAGCGCGACGAGGATCCGCACCCCAGCGAGCGCCCCGAGCGCCGGCTGGAAATAGGCCTTGGTACAGGTCGTTATCTCGTCCGGAGTAGGCTTGTTCTGCGGCGGCACGCATTTGACCGAGTTGAGGATCGCAACGCCCCGAAGACGCAGACCGTCGTCGGGCCGCTCCTCGAACCGCCCCTCGGCGAGACCGAACTTGAGCAGGGTCTCGTAGAGCAGGAGGCCCGCGAAATCGCCGGTGAACGGCCGGCCGGTCCGGTTCGCCCCCTGCTTGCCCGGCGCGAGGCCGCAAACCACGAGCCAGGCTTCCGGGTCGCCGAAATGCGGCACCGGTGCGTTCCACCATTCGGGATGCTCCTCCCTCAGCGCCTCCCGAAAGCCGACCAGGCGCGGACAGAGGGGACAGTCGCGCGGCGCCTCCAGCTCGGGAACGGGGGAAGTGGCCGGAAGCATGGGGAGCGTCTAGGGCCCGTCCCATGGCCGTGACAAGCTACGCGATCGCCCTCGGCTCCAACCGGCGCAGCCGCCGGGGCTCACCCGCCGCGACTTTGCGATCGGCGGCGGAGGCGCTGGGCGTCGAGACGCTCTCCACGATCCGCTCCACCCGCGCCGTCGGCCCGGCGGGACGCGGTTTCGCCAATGCGGCGGCGATCCTGCGCTCGGACCTCGACCCGCCGGCCTTGCTGGCGGCGCTGAAGGCGCTGGAGCGCCGCTTCGGACGAAGACCCGGCCGCCGCTGGGGCGCCCGGGTGCTCGATCTCGACATCATCCTCTGGTCCGGAGGGAGCTGGGGGGACGGCGCGCTCACCCTTCCCCATCCCGAGTTCCGCCGCCGCGCCTTCGTTCTCGAGCCGCTCGCGGAGATCGCCGCGGAGTGGAAGGACCCGATTACCGGTGCAAGCGTGCGCCAGCTCCTCCACCGCCTCCGCCGCCCCCGGCCCGTTGACCCGGCCGGTTCCCGCCCGTAGGGGCGAAGGGCGCGGGCCCTTAGCTCAGTCGGTAGAGCAACTGACTTTTAATCAGTAGGTCGCTGGTTCGAATCCAGCAGGGCTCACCACCTCCACAAGCCCCCCCGCTGCGGCGCGAACACTGTCACAACGGCGCTCTTAGTGACACGCGCTTTCCGCTGGACAGGGGGCCGCCGACGACCACAACGTCCTCGGGTTGCGGACGGGATGAGGACCTGGGGCGCGCGTGCGCGCTATTCGAGCCGTTTGCGAGGCCGGGTGTTCACAGGCGGCTGCCGGACCGGTAATGCGGGCGGAGATGACCGAACGCAGTCCCCGCTGACCCGTGCGCTCCCCGCCTGACGGACCCGTCTCGCCGAGACGGAACCTCCTGCTCCAGGAAGGCCGAGCGCTCATCACCCTGGCGGTGCCGGTCGTGCTGACCCAGTTCGCCCAGCGGGCGATTGGTATCACCGACGTCGTCATGATCAGCCATTACGACACCCGGGCCCTCGGTGCGGCGGCGCTCGGCCTCTCCGCTTACTACAACCTCGTCTTCCTCTGCGTCGGCCCGACTTCGGCCTTCGCGGCCCTGATCGCCCAGATGACCGGGCGCGGCGAGTCGCGCGGCGCGCTCTCGCGCGGGCTTCGGACCGGCCTCGTCGCCGGGGCGATCACGGCCGCTCCGGCGGTTCTGCTGCTGCAGTTCACCACCCTCTTCCTGACTCTTCTGAGCGAGCCGGCGGAACTCGCCTTCCTCTCCGGCCGGTTCGCGGCGACGATGGCGGCCGGACTGCCGTTCCTGCTCGGCTTCGAAGTGCTGCGCAACTACGCCGCGGCGCTGGGACGGCCGGGATTGCCGCTGATCGTGATGGCGGCGTCGATCCTCGTCAACGGTGCAGGCAACTACGCCCTGATCTTCGGCCATTGGGGATCGCCCGCGCTCGGCCTGTGGGGATCGGCCCTCGCCAGCGTGATCTCGAACGGCTTCAACTTCTGCGCTCTCTTCTTCCTCGTCTCGCGGGTCGCGGCTCTGCGCCCCGACGGGTTCTTCGCGGCGCGCGGGGGGATCGACCGCCGGATGCTCGCGGACCTCTTCCGGCTCGGCATCCCGATCGGGCTCAACCTGCTCCTCGAGGTCCTGTTCTTCACCTCCGGAGCCGTCATCCTCGGCTATTTCGGAGCGCACGTCCTCGCGGCGCACCAGATTGCCAACACGATCACGGCGACCCTGTTCATGGTCCCCGTGGGACTTGGAACGGCCGCGACGATCCGCATCGCGGCGGCCGCCGGAGCGGAAGACCCGGCGCGGGCGCGGCTGGTGGCCAGGCTGGCGCTGGCGACCGGCGTGGCCGTCGCCTTGGCCTATGCCCTCCTCCTCGCCCTAGCGCCGGCGCAGCTTGCCGGCCTGTTCGTCCCGGCCGGCCAAGCCGAGAGCGGCGCCGTCGTCGCCAGCGTCGTCCTGTTCCTCTACTTCGCCGCCGCCTATCAGGTCTTCGACGCCGCACAGGTTGTCATCAACTCGCTCCTCCGGGGCCTTAAGGACACGCTGGTGCCCATGTACCTGGCGGTGGGGTCCTACTGGCTGATCGGCTTCCCCGCCTCTATCGTCCTTGCTTTCTGGACGAGGCTCGGGGCCGCGGGGGTATGGGCGGCCTATGTACTGGCGCTGCTCGTCGCCGCATCGGCGCTCTGGGCCCGGCTGGCGGGACGGCTGAAGCGCCTCTGATAATCCGTTCCCGTAAGGCTCGAGACCGCCGCCCCGTCGCCACGGGCCTGTTTCAGGGCAAGGCTTTCCGACCGCCGCTCTTTGGGGCCGAACTCGACGGGAGGGACTGAGAGGTGAAGGAGCACCTTCACCATGCCCCGGCCCGTGGAGAGGGCGGGAAGCGACGCTGAACGCCGGATCGGCCTACAGGCCGTGGACCCGGTGCTGAACGAGCTCGGAGCGTCGCGCCACCACCTCCGCCGTCGATCTCAGCATCGCTTCGCCGAAGCTCTCCTCGCGGCCGCGGCTGAACACGGCGGCGAAGGGAGAGACGGAGACGAAGGTCTTGCGCAGCAGGGCTTCGTACAAGGGCGCGATCGGATCGTGGGCGCCGTGAGCACCCTGGCGCATGCCATGCGCCGCCTTGATGGCGCTCGGCGAGCCGGAGATCGAGGCGGTCGGAGTCTTCCCTTCCGGCGGAAGCCCGATCTGCGTCTTGACGAACTGCACGTGGAGGTCGCGCCACGTCTTGAGGACGAGGTGAAGGGCGGTGGCCTGGGTCATCAGCCGGTACTGGTCGTTGGTGGCGTGGTCCCTGACCGGATCGGCGAGGATTTCGTTCATCCGTGCGGTCAGGTCCTCGTCGCGGTACGGCCGCAGCCCCATCAGCCGGGCTTTGACCGCCTCGGTGAAGATCCCGTAGATCGGCTGGAACAAGCCGTGCTTGATGTTCGGAGAATGGCTACCGCTCGTGATCCCGAGCGAGCCCCGGATCTCCTGATACTTGTTGACGCTCAGGTTTCGAAGGATCGGCGCCACGTTCTGCACCATCACCTCGAGCAGGGTCAGCGCCGTGTTCACCTCGTCCAGCGCCCGGAGAAGGTTGCCGTCCGGGCACAGGATCACCTTGATCGAGCGGACGATCAACCTGTTCGCATGGGCCGCAAGAATCTCGCTGATCTGGTGGTAGGCGCGAAACTGGCGCAGGAAGTTGTCGCCCTGCTGCTCGAGTTCGTTGACGGCGAGGTCGAGCGCTTCGGCGCCGACGAACCGCTCGTAGAAGGCATGGCCGTCCTCGCCCGGACGGGCCGAGACTCCGGGCACGTTCACTTGGCGCAGGTCGCTCAGCCAGACGTCCGAATAAGCGGTATCGACGAACGCCTGATGGGTCAGGTTGCGCCCCGGCTCGTGGAGGTTGCGGAAGCCGATCTCATCCGGCGCCATCAGCCCGACGCGATCGAGTGCCCGGTGGAGGTCCTTCAATCCGGCGAGGGCGGAGCGTGCGTGGGGCGAATGCATGATGCTGATCCGCGTGCCCTCGGCGGCCAGGGGGAGCTTCGCCGCGAGCAGCGAGAGCGACAGCAGCGTCTGCTGTAGCGAACTGATCCAGCGATACTTTTCCTCGGCGTCGCCGATCCTGCCCGACTCCAGATCCCGGATGATCCGCCCGCTAAGGTCATTGATGTTCAGAAACGCGACTTCCGCCGCCTGGAACAGCGCCCGAACGCCGGCCGCGCCGACATTCGCCGAGAGGTCGATGCCGCCATTGGCCTCGTCCAGACGATCGAGGCCGTGAAGGTCCGGATAGCTCGCCAACACCCTCGGAGTCGCCTGTTCGGATCTGAGCCTGAGGGCCTTCAGCTTGTCCGCCGCCTCGCTCTCCTCCAGTCCGGCTTTCGCCAGCCTTTGCAGCGCCTCGTCCGTGTCGAGGGGAAGGATCGGCCGCTGCGTCGACTCCCAAGCACCGATTCTTTCGAGAAGTTGATCCGGCGAAGCATTACTTATCGGCATCTTCTAACGACTCACCAATAAATTAAGTTGGCATGTTCTGCTCGGCTTCCGTGCATTCCAGTCCAACTGAATCCTCATCCAACCCCTGCGATCACGCCAATCGTCACTCCATGCAGAGGCAGACCGCCGCTGCATGGTAGAAGGCCCGTAAATCTGTCCACTTTGCTGAACAGTCTAGGTATTTCTGCGTCTCTTTCGAACGCGTGAGCAGAAGCTACGCAGGCGTGGCTGCGGTGTCCAGAGTGGCTAATCAAATTTTTCGCTCTTTTCTGCGGCTGGTCTGGATGAGCCGGTGGAACTCGCCGACGACTCTCGAACAATGCTTGGATGGACTGGCAGTCTTCGCTCAACCGGCTCTACGACACTCCCGGCTCGAACGTGCGCCGCCTCGCGTGCTTCCAGTCCAGGATGCTCGGCGGCTATTCGAACGAAGCCATCAACCGACCCGCCGCGATGACCGAGAACCAGATCATAAGCGACAACCCCGCCGAGAGCGCCGCATAGGGCTGGCGAAGCCGCCCGTCGCCGCTCCCGCGGCTCGCCCAGGCGTGGAAGAAGGCGATGTTGACGGCGGCGAGCGCCAGCAGCGATAGCTTGATCCGGAAGACCGGGTTCGACAGGTAACGCGCCGGATCGCCGAGCACGAACAAGGCGCCGGTGGTCATGTTGACCAGCAGCCCGAAGGCCGCGATCTTCTGGAAGGCGAGCGTGCCCGCGAGCGAGGCGCCGCGGAACAGTCCGATCACCCGCAGGTCAACGATGATCAGCGAGCCGATCAACAGGCACATGCCGATCAGGTGGGCGATCTGGACGAACGGCCAAATCCAGCCGACGCCGTTGAGCCACGCGTTCAGCGCAGTCGCGGCGAGCAACTCGGCGATCCGCTCCATCAGCCGCCCCCGCCGGTTTCGACGTAGCCGACCATCCGCCCCGCGACGAGGGCCGCGAGCCACAAGGCGGCGCTGAGGCCGGCGCAAAGCTGCGCGCGCCGCGCCTCGCCGTCGGCGCGCAGCAGCCGAGTCAGCACGACCGTCGCCGCCAACGCCGCGACGATCAGCACGATCTTCAGTCTGAAAGCGGGGTTGGCGGCGTAATGGGTCGCCTGGCCGATGAAAAGGAGCAGGCCGGAGCCGGCGGCGACGACTGCGCCGAGCCAGCCAAACACCATGAACCGGCCGAGCTGCTCGACCGGAACGGCCCGCGCGAACCCGACGGCGCGGGCGCCGAGCATCCACGACATGCCGATGCACGCCGCCATGCCGAAGGCATGGAGCGTGAGCACGATGGGGAAGGCCCACAACGACTGCGACACCCATTGGGCGATCGCGGAATTCTCGATGGATGCCAGCATGCGGCCGCCGGATCAGTCGGTCTTTTGGCCCCCGAACAGCTCTCGCCCGTTCGGCAGCAGGATCTTCGAGAGGGCGGCCGTCTTGCTCCCATTGCGCGCGCAATAGCCGGTCACCGTCACACGGTCGCCGGCCTTCAGCGAATCGCCCCGCCAGCCGCGCCGGACCAGGGCGTTGGGCGGCCCGAGCTCGAATCCCCATTGTTCCGGCTGACCGGCGGCGGGCTTGAGCACGTAGATCCAGACGTGGGGATTGTACCATTCGACCTTCTTGACGACTCCGCGGAAGGCGACGGTGCAGTTCACGTCGTAAAGGGCGCGAAAATTATGGTGCGCGCTTGCCGGGGCGGCGACGGCGGCAAGCAATGCGGCTGCGACTGATATTCCGCGCATGAAATCCTCCCTCGATCAATTTTCCGGACGGGCGGCGGACGGAGCGGCTGCCTCGCAGACGCGCTCCTCCAGCCGTCGGCCCGCCAACAGGCGAAGCTCGTAATCGAAATGCCACGGCCGCCGGAACGCACCGGGATCGGCCACGACGATCGAAACCTTGATCAGGTCGGCCGCGACCCGGGTGAAACGTTCCTCGAGCGACAGGCGCTTCGAGTGCGGATAGGCTCCGAGCCAACCTTCGTCGTTGAAGTTCCGGGTCTTCACCACGAGCGTTTCGCCCCGCCAGTGTCCGGTCGAGTAGCCAAGCCAG
>Ga0070660_100003366_pt1 | contig 10999 bp, 12 predicted proteins | sample KBSC33metaG_FD_64670 | JGI IMG/M metagenome (GOLD analysis project Ga0070660, IMG submission 64670) | Corn rhizosphere microbial communities from Kellogg Biological Station, Michigan, USA - KBS C3-3 metaG | ecosystem: Host-associated > Plants > Roots > Rhizosphere > Soil ... | reverse complement strand
GGCCGCACAGTCGTTCGCGGTGTCCTTCCCGTCGCGTGTACTCGCCGCGCACAATAGCGAACGCGCCCGAGCCGGCGTGCCGCCGCTCGTGTGGGACCAAGCTCTCGGCAGCGCCGCAGCGGCCTATGCGACGCAGATGGCAATGACGGGCCGTTTCGCCCATTCGGATCGATCCCTCCGCCGCGGCACCGGCGAAAACCTGTGGATGGGGACTCACGGCGCGTTCAGCGTCGAGGCGATGGTCGGCGGCTGGGCATCCGAAAAACGCTTTTTCACGCCCGGCGTCTTTCCCAACAATAGCCGCACCGGCGATTGGGAAGACGTCGGGCACTATACGCAGATGATCTGGCCGACGACGCAGCGCATCGGCTGCGCGCTCGCGTCGAATGGCCGCGTCGATTACCTCGTCTGTCGCTACGCCGGGGCCGGGAATATCGACGGTCGTCCAGTCGGCTACGCGGCGCGCTAGCGCAGCCACAGCCACAGCGCAGAAACCAACATTCCCGCATTCATGTAGGCCGTCGAGGCAAAGCCGAAGGCGCGGTACACGGGCTTGATCCGGTAGCCGATCCAAAAGGCGATGCGCATCACGACGAAGGCGATCGATACTGCCGCGAGGATGTTCAGCCGTCCGACTGGAAGAGAAACCGACAGCGCAAGCAGTCCAACCAGGAACAGCACGAACTGCTGGGTGGTGTTGTCGGCGACGCGCCCGTCGACAATGATCTTCTGACTCTCCTTTCCGAGCGTCGGATCGATCGCCTCGCTGAAGAAGCGACCGTTGCCGACCGCGCCGTACATGGCGAATAGCAGGATCGCGGGCACGACAGCCCAATGAAGCGCGTAGCTGATGCGGTCGGCGGCGCCGTCGGCCACATTCGGTGCGGCAATGATTTCCGACAGCGCCCAGACCGTCAAAACCATGGTGACAAGACCGCTGGAAGCGCCGACGGCAACTGCTTTTTGGTCGCGGTTCATGCGTGCCTCCCTCGCGCGCCGATGTTACCACGTGAAGATTGTTTCGGCATCAGAATGGAACGCCGTTCTGCGACAGCAGTTAAACCGGGAAGTTACCGCAAACGGCGCGTCTGCGGCATGGAACGGTTCGCCGTTACCGCGTTGCGTGGGGAAACATGCGTAGCGAGGCTCGTTGTACCCGCGGAATAGAATGAGAGAGAGACGGATATGAACAGCATCCTCAAGATCATGACGGCTGCCGCGATCGTAGCGACGAGCGGCGTGCCGATTGCCGCGCCGGCCGACGCGCATGCCAGCCGCTATCGGCACCATCATTACAGGGGCAAGACTGTGTACGCTTATCGCGCCTGCCGATATTCCAGTGGCACGACAGGCCTGGTCGCCGGCGGAGTCGGCGGCGCGGTGGTCGGAAGCAAGGTCATCGGCGGCCCGGTCGGGGCGATCGCCGGCGCTGTCGGAGGAGCTGTCGCTGGCCGGGCGATCGACCGGAGCATGACGGCGCCTCGACGCTGCCGCATTTACCGCTAGGCGCCCGGCGGGCAGCCGAATGCCCGCATATCTGTACCGACGACAGATGACGCGGCCGCGGGAGCGCGCTTATGCGCTCGCCGCGGTCGTGCTCATTCAGGCGGGGTTGGGTTTCGTCCTGTTGCGAGGGTTACACATGGACGTCACGCGGCCCAGAGAAGTGATCGAGCGACTGGTTGACGTGACTCTGGCCAAGCCGCCGCCCCCGCCTCCCGTCGAACTGCCCAAGCGCCAGCACCGGCAAGCCGCTGCGCCCAAGGCGGAGCCTGCCCGGCCTGGCGGGTCACCCGGAGCGCAGCCTGCCCATGCACCTCCGTCGGTCACTCCGGTCGTCGCGGTAAAGCCTTTAGCGGCACCGTCCGGCGGAGGCACCGGCACCGGTCCGGCACTCGGCGCCGGAGCCGGCGGAGGCACCGGCGGCAATGGCTATGGGGAGGATGAGGGCGGGAGCGACCTCGAGCAGATCGCCGGGGATATCACGCCGCGCGACTATCCCCGCGATTTGCGCGCCGCGGGAATCGGTGGCCGGGTCTATTTCACTTTCCGGGTCGAGCCCAGCGGCCGAGTCAGCCGCTGCACGATCACCCGATCAAGCGGGGTGCCGCAACTGGACGCGCTCACCTGCCGCCTCGTCCAGCAGCGCTTCGTCTATCGCCCGAGCACCGACCGCTATGGCCGCCCGATCGCTGATGAGGTTGAAGGCGAGCATGAGTGGATCGCGCGGGGGCGCTAGCCGCGCCGGCTGACCTGACCCTCGATCGTCGCAGTGTCGGCATGATGCTTGTCGAGATGTCGCCGGATCATCCTGAGGTTGCGCGTATTCGATCGGAACAGGAAATCGGGAATCGCGCCGACCCAAGGGATGAGGCCGAGCAAGAAGTCGAAACCGACATTACCCGACATGCGCGTCAGCTGCCATTTCGACATGCCGAGATTGCGCGCTTCCCAGACAATATATGCGCCGAGCGCCGCGCCGGCGACGTCGCCGATTCCCGGCACCAGGTCGAGGATGACGTCTAGGCCGACGGGTCGGTTGATTCCGGGAATGACGAAGAGCCGCTCGAGGAGATGCTCCATCGACTCGACGCGCCGGCGAACGGACGCTGGATCCGTCCCTATCCGGGGGAAGGACAGCCGATCGTCACTCGGAATCGCCATCTCACTGACTGCCTGGTTGTTGCTGCAGGTCGGTGAGCGTGTGACGCGCGTAACGGTTCCCGGCGAAGCCCTGGACGCGGGTCGAAACGAGTGACCAGCGGACCGGCGCGGCGATGGGAATGAAGAATTGCCCGTCGTCGATGCGGGCTGCGGCCTGGCTCAGGAGTGCGTAGCGTTGCGCCGGGACGGGTGTTTGCCGTGCCGCGTCCATCAGCTGGTCTGCCTGAGCATCGCAAACCGGCACCGCGCCGCAGCGAAAGCGCCGGGCGTACCAAGCCGCGGAGATCGAGGGGGCGACCTCGTCAATCAGCGTGAAATCCGCCGCCGCGGCCGATTGCGCCTGTTCGACCGTCAGTCCGATCGCACCCCAGTCACGCTGCAATTGCGCAAGCAACAGGGCGCCGCCAGGGCCGGGCGGCAGCGCGACCTTGATCACGGGCTTGGTCTTTCCAAGCAGTCGGTCGGCGCTTGCGCGCAGCGCCGGAAGGCGCTCCCCCGGGGGGCTTCCGAACCAGGGCGGCTGGGCCGGCGCAGGCATGCCGTCGAGACCGGGCTCGAGCAGGGTCGCGCGCGGCGCGAGGCCAGGGACGCCGAACGCCGCGACCATGGCGGAACGGTCGAGCGCCTGCGTGAGCAGCCGCCGCACCTCCACGCTGTCGAGCTTGCCCCCGCGCCGGGCCGGCACGAGTCCGAACAGTCCCGCCGCCGGATCGAACCGCAAGGCGTTGCGAGAGAGCTTCGCGCGAGCTGCGAGCGGCAGGTCGGCGAAGGTGCCGCCGAGGACGAGGTCACCCTTGCCGCCGACGAATTCCCGGATAGCATCCGCGGCAGTTTCGCCGGAGAGCAAAACCTCCTCCTGCTGAGAGGCTTCATCGTCGTCCGCAATGATTTCGCGGCTAAGGCGAAGTTCGCCGCCGGGACCGCCGGTCGCCGACGCAGTGAACGGGCCCGTGCCATAATTGCCCCGAAGGATCGCGAACTCCGGCTGGGCGAGGAGCGACAGCAGGTTCGGCCGGGGCGCAAGCAGGCGGATTTCGATCACGCGGTCGGTCATCGCGACAACGTCGGCGATCGCGCCCAGCGAATCCTTCAGCGGATTGCGGCTCCGGTCTGTGAGCTGGCGTTTGAGCAGTCTCGCAATCTGCTGAGCGGTTATCTTCGTCCCGTCGGGCCAATTCTTCGACGCGATCCGAAAGATGTAGCTCAGCCCGTCGTCACTGACGTTCCAGCGTTCGGCGAGTCCGCCGATGATGTTGCCGGCGGCATCGAAGCGGACGAGGCCCTGGGCCACATTTGCGAGCAACACGGCATCGGACGGTGGAATCGGCCCGAGCGCAGGATCGCGGAGCTTCGGCGCGCTTCCAATGACCACCGCCTTGAGCGGTCCCTGAGGCTCGGGCTGGCATGCAGCCGGGGCAAGCAGCAGCACCGGAACGAGGAGCAGGACGAGGGCGCGGCGCATGCCGGCGGGTTTACGCGCAACGTTGCATTCAGCAAGCATCTGGATATCTCGTGCCCGCTGTATTACTGAAGTAAAGCAGTCAAAGCGAGTCCGCGGTTGAGATGAGGATGGCGGAGAGGGATACGGTCTGGACTCGCGACGGGCAGCCGGTCGAGGAACTGCCGGACCCGTTTGCGCCCGAAACCCCGCCGCCCGGCGCCGGCGAGGAAAGCGCGCAGCCGCGGCCCAGGCGACGCCGCTGGCCGCTCGTTTTGTACTCAATCGCCGGGCTGATCTTCATCACGGTGCTTTGGCTGGTGATCACCGCACCGCTGTCGCGAGCGCTCGAGCCGCTTCCCAATCCGGCGCTCCTGCTCGAAAGCAATGACGGCCGGCCGATCGCGCTGCGCGGCGCGATCAAGGAAGCCCCGGTCGACGCGACCAGGCTCAATCCGCTGACGCCAGCGGCCTTCGTCGCCATCGAGGACCGGCGCTTCTACCGGCACTGGGGCATAGATCCGCGGGGCATCGCGCGGGCGCTTGCCGCAAACTTGCGCGGTGGTGGCGTACGGCAAGGCGGAAGCACGATCACCCAGCAGCTGGCCAAGACCAACTTCCTGTCCGGTGACCGCACGATCAAGCGCAAGGCGCAGGAAGTCATCATCGCCTTCTGGCTCGAGGCGTGGCTGAGCAAGCAGGAAATCCTCTCGCGCTACCTGTCGAGCGTCTATTTCGGCGATGGCGTCTACGGCCTTCGCGCCGCCGCGCATCACTATTTCCACCGCGAGCCGGAAAATCTGAGCCTGGCGCAGTCGGCGATGCTCGCTGGGCTGGTGCAGGCGCCGTCGCGGCTCGCGCCGACCGGGCATCTGGCAGGCGCCCAGAAGCGTAGCCGGCTGGTCCTCAAGGCGATGGCGGACACCGGCGTGATCAGCCCTGGCCGCGCCCGGAGCGCCGCGCTCGCTCGGCCCGTCGCGCAGGAGGCGAAGCTGCCGGCAGGGACCTATTTCGCCGACTGGGTGGCGCCGTCTGCCGCCAAGGCGTTCGAGTCCGACTTCGGCCGAGTGGAGGTGAGGACGACGCTGGACCGGGGACTGCAGCGCCTGGCCGAGCGAGCCGTCGCGCGGGCCCGAATCGGCGATGCCCAGGCCGCGCTGGTCGCGATGCGTCCCGACGGGAGCGTCGTCGCGATGGTTGGCGGCAAGCGCTACGGCGAGTCTCCATTCAACCGCGTCACGCAGGCGCGGCGCCAGCCGGGCTCGGCGTTCAAGCTGTTCGTCTATCTCGCCGCGCTCCGTGCCGGTTGGACGCCTGACAGCTTGATCGACGATTCACCGGTGACGATCGAAGGCTGGACCCCGGTCAACAGCGACCGCGTGTACCGCGGCCGGATCACGCTTCGCGAAGCCTTCGCGCGGTCGAGTAATGCGGCGACCGTCCGATTGTCGCAGTCCGTCGGCCGCGCCAATGTCATCCGCGCCGCGCGCGACCTCGGCATTTCCACTGCGCTGCCCGACAAGCCCAGCCTGGCGCTGGGGACGGCGGGAGTCAGCCTGCTCGAGCTGACGTCCGCTTATGCGGCGGTCGCCAGCGGGCGCTACCCGGTCATTGCGCGTGGCCTGCCGGACGAGGAACAGCCGGCGGGCTTCTCGTCGCTATTCCGCTCGGTCGGGCCGCTGGACCGGCAGCGTGACTGGGCGCCGATGCTCGACCTTCTCTACGCGGCCGCGAACAACGGGACCGGGCGCCGGGCGGCGCTGGCTATCCCGACCTTCGGCAAGACCGGGACGACGCAGGAAAACCGCGACGCCTTGTTCGTCGGTTTCGCCGGCAACCTCGTGGTCGGCGTCTGGGTCGGCCGCGACGACAACAAGTCGCTGGGCAAAATCAGCGGGGGGACCGTGCCCGCCGACATCTGGCGCAGCTTCATGAGCTCGGCGCTGGCGATCGACCGCAGCAGGGCGCCGGACCTGCCTGCTGATTTCCATAGGCTGGAACCTCAGCCTCAGCCTGAGCATGAGCTCAAGAGTCCGCTGCCGCCGGAATGGAGCAATGCCACGAGGCCCCTTCGTGACCTCGCTCGTGAGCTCGAGCAGCTCGTCGGCCGGAACTGACGAAAGATACATAACCAAAGTTCATGTTCCCCTTGGGGAGTTTAACGCTTCTTTAATCGGGACGGGCGATTCTCCGGCCGTTCTTCACCAACCGGGTGACGGAACGCGGCGTTGACTCCAAGGGAGACCGGAGATGTTCAAGTTTCTGAAGCTCATCAAGAATGAAGAGGGTGCGACCGCCATCGAATATGGCCTGATCGCGGCCCTCATCGCTGTTGCTGCCATTGGCGCGATGCAGGGCATCGGCAACAAGCTGAACACGACGTTCAACAACGTTTCGAACAACCTCGGCTGACGAGTCGCGGTTGGTTCGACGGCGAGCGGCGGCGCACCAGCGTCGCCGCTCTGATTTTGCCTGCGCCGACGCGGATTGAGTTTGCGGCACCGGACGAGCGCTGTATCGTTGTTGCGGCGATGGAGCGGATTTTGGCGGCGGCCGCAATTGCGGCGATTCCCTTTTCGGCAAGTGCGGCGCGAACGCCCATCCTGCACGATCCCGTGGCGCTCAACATCGGTGTGAATTGCCAGTGGCAGACACGCTGCATCAGGCAGCAGCGCGCGGCGATGAACCGGGCGTTGCGCTATGTCGCGCAGGCCCGGCCGCCACGGTGGCGGATTCAGCTGTGCAATCGCAACGCCGGGCGCGCCGGCAACCGCGTCGATTGGATCGGCTTCGACCATTGTATCCGGAACAGTGCGCTGCGGCCGCCCGGACTGAAGAAGCGGAAGCACTGAAAGCAGAGTGTTGGTGGAGCCGAGGGGGATCGAACCCCTGACCTTCGCAATGCCATTGCGACGCTCTCCCAGCTGAGCTACGGCCCCACTTCATCAACGCCTTAGGCGAACTTTCCCGCGCTGGAAAAGCGGAAAATGCTTACCGCCGAGGCGAAATCAATTAGACCTCGTCGTCCTCGCCCGCAGTCTCGACACCGAGGTCGTCGTCGCCGGTTTCGAGATCGACTTCCTCGTCCGCGCTGATCTCGGCATCCTCGTCGACGGCAAGGTCCTCGGCCTCGAGCTCCGGATCGGCCGCTGGTTCCTTGGCCGCGACCGGCGCCGCTTCGAAGGCCAGCGGCTGCTTCGACTTCAGCACCGGCTCCGGCACGAAATCCGTGCCGCATTCGATGCAGTGGACCGGGTCGTCCTTGCCGAGGTCATAGAAGCGAGTCGAGCACTTGGGGCAAGTGCGCTTGGTGCCCCATTCGGGCTTCACCATGAGGGTTTTCACTCCAGTAAAATGTCGGTTGCCGCGGGCCCGATAACCTTCGCCGCCAGCGCATCGGCGCGCGCCTTGCCATAGGCATATGCCACTGTCAAAGCGACGCGCGTGAGCGTCGATGCAAGGTCAATCTGGGGCGGCTCGCCGCCCTGCGCAAGGACGGTCGACCGGCGCGGCTTCCTCGCCTCGGCGACCGCTGTCGGCGCCTTTGCCCTGGCTGCGCCGACATGGGCGCGTGGCCCGGCCTCCTATCCTCCCCCCGACCGCGAACTGATGGCGGCGGTGCCGGGCGGGCGCGTCTATGTGCGGATCAACGGCCGCCTCGACGGCCCAAACCCCCCGCTGGTCGCAATCCACGGTGGTCCGGGAAGCTCGCATGCCGCGTTCCTGAGCTTGCTCGCGCTCGCCGACGACCGCGCGCTGATCCTCTACGACCAGCTCGACAGCGGCCTTTCGGATCGTCCCGGCAATCCGGCGAACTGGACCGTGAAGCGCTTCACCGACGAGGTCGAGGCGGTGCGTGCCGCGGTCGGCGTTCCGCGGTGGCACGTCCTCGGGCATAGCTGGGGCGGGACGATCGCCCTCGAATATGGGGCGCGGCGTCCCACTGCCCTCGCCGGGCTGGTCGTCGCCAGCCCCCTCATTTCGACGAAGAGCTGGATTGCGGACGCCAACCAGCTTCGCAAGCAACTGCCGAGGGACGTCCAGGCGGTGCTCAAGAGCTGTGATCCGCCGGCGCCGATCACGCCGGCCTGCGACAAGGCGACCAAGATCTTCTACGCCAACTTCCTGACCCGCCGGCCGCGGCCGGACGGCTATGCCGCCTACGTTGCCGCCCACCCCGCGCTGGGATTGAACGCGCGGCTGTACGAAACGATGTGGGGATCGAGCGAATTCGTCTCGACCGGCACGCTCAGGAATTACGACGGCGAGCTGCTGCTTGCCAGGCTGGACGGTGCGCGAACGCTTTTCATCGACGGACAATATGACGAAGCGCGGCCGGCTACCCTGGGCGCGTTCGCCGCTCGTGTTGCCGGCGCCGACTTCGCGGTGGTCCCGGGCGCGGGTCACGGCTTCATGATGGATAGCCCCGAAGAAGCGATCGGGATCCTGCGGCCATGGCTGCGCCGGCAGGACGCGGCCTGATGCCGGTGATCGCGGTCGACGGGCCGGCGGCCAGCGGCAAGGGGACCATCGCCCGGGCGCTCGCCGCCCACTTTGCGCTGCCGCTGCTCGACACGGGCCTGTTGTACCGCGCGGTGGCGCTGAACCTGTGGCGCTGGGGCGGTGATCCGGCGAGCGAGTTCGAGGCGTTGCGGGCCGCGGACGACCTCGGCCTGGATCCGGACGACGAGGAACTGCGCTCCGAGCCGGTATCGCGCATCGCTTCGTCCGTGTCTGCCTATCCGAGCGTGCGCGCGGCGTTGCTCAAGCGCCAGCAGGATTTTGCCCGGCAGCCCGGCGGGGCGGTGCTCGACGGGCGCGACATCGGGACCGTGATTGCACCCGATGCGGACGTGAAATTGTTCGTCACCGCCGCGCCGGAGGTGAGGGCACAGCGGCGGGTCCGCGAGCTGCTCGAGCGCGGCATGCGCGCCCACTACGAGGACGTTCTTGCCGATATCCGCGCACGCGACGCGCGCGACAGCTCCCGCCTAGTCGCGCCTCTGAAGGTCGCGCCCGATGCGATCATCGTCGACACCAGCGATCTCGACCGCGATGCCGCGGTCGCCGAGGCCATTCGCCTCGCGGACCAGCGGCTCCTCTCAATAAGCTGATCAGGGTTGGCGCCGGCGTAGCATTATTTTCACTTCTCTCTGCCAAAAGCTCGCGACCAGTGGGTGGAAAGAGCAGAGACCAGGGTGCGTAACAAAACCGTCCGCATTGCCAGCAGCCACATCATCACGACCTGCGCGACCGCAGCAGCGATCCTGCTGTTCGTCGTGCTGGGCAGCGACGTCATAGCACGCGCCATTGGCGGCGCTGGGGTGGCCGATTCGAGCAGCACGCTGAGTGTCGCCTTCCTGCTCAACATCGCCATCATCCTGTTCGGATGGCGGCGGTCGAAGGACCTCAAGGAGGCGCTCGATGCCTATGAGGCAGCGGCGCGCCTTGCCGATCGCAACGCCAACACCGATCCAACGACCGGACTCGCCAACCGGCGCGAATTGGTGCGGGCGCTCGACGAAGCGCTCGACACGAAAAGCGGCGTCTTCCTCGTCCTCGACCTAGACCACTTCAAGCGCGTAAACGATCTTCACGGGCATCTCGCGGGGGACAAGGTGTTGCGCCTCGTCGCCGAGGCCGCGCGCGACGCGGCTCCGGCCGATGCATGCTGCGCCCGAACCGGCGGCGATGAATTCGCGGTCCTGCTTCCGGCGGCCGATGCAGCGGCTGCCGAAGCCATTGCTCGGAACATCCTCGACCGACTTTCGGTACCTTCGCAGATCGAGGGCGCGCAGATCCAGGTCACCGCCTCGATCGGGCTAGCCCACTTGTCCGGCTGCACGGACGACGAAGCGGCGCTGCGGCAAAGCGACGTCGCGCTCTACGCAGCAAAGCGGGCTGGCCGAAACGGCTTTGCCTGGTTCGACGAAGAGCTGGAACGCGAGATCACCGATCGCCTGAAGCTCGAAGAGGAAATCCGTCGCGGCATCAAGGCTGGCGAGTTCGTGCCCTTCTTCCAGCCTCTGGTCGACCTCGACAGCCGTGAGATCATCGGCTTCGAGGCGCTTGCCCGCTGGCGCTCTCCGGGTGGCGTCCTGCTCGAGGCCGACTGCTTTATCGAAGCCGCCGAACGCACCGGCCTGATCGGGCCGTTGACCTTCAGCGTCATGGACCAGGCGCTTAAGGAGGCGCGGGGCTGGCCGGGGCACCTCAAGCTCGCGGTGAATGTTTCGCCGGTCCAGTTCCGCGATCCGCTGCTCGCCGAGCATATCCTGAAGCTCCTGTCCGAAAGCGGTTTCCCGCCGAGCCGGCTGGAGGTCGAGATCACCGAAGGCGCGCTGCTCGAGGACCGCGAGCAGGTGCTGACCATCATCAAAAGCTTGAAGAATGTCGGCATCAGCATTTCGCTCGACGACTTCGGGACGGGCTATGCATCGCTCGCGCAGGTCAACCGGCTGCCGCTCGACCGAATCAAGATCGACAAGAGCTTCATCACGACGATCGTGAAGAGCGACCAGACCGCCGCGATCGTCAACACGATCGCCGGTCTCGGCCATAATCTCGACGTGCCGATCACGGCGGAGGGCGTTGAATCGGAGCAGATCCGTGCTGCGCTCGAAAATTTCGGATGCTCGGAAGCGCAGGGTTGGCTGTTCGGCAGGGCAATATCGGGTGATGCTGTCCGCGCATTTCTGGCGCTTGGAAAGGGCGAGAATCCGTCTTCCGCACCGGCGCCAGTTGAAGAACCCCAAACGGCGCCGCGCAAGGCCAATCGGCGCTGGTGACGGCGCTCACGGTTTCCGACGCACCGCCCACACCAGCGTCGAAAGGCTGCTGATCAGCGCTGCGATTGCGATCAGAACGGCGGGATCTAGAACAATCATGAGATGCGAC
>Ga0070660_100003364_pt1 | contig 11000 bp, 11 predicted proteins | sample KBSC33metaG_FD_64670 | JGI IMG/M metagenome (GOLD analysis project Ga0070660, IMG submission 64670) | Corn rhizosphere microbial communities from Kellogg Biological Station, Michigan, USA - KBS C3-3 metaG | ecosystem: Host-associated > Plants > Roots > Rhizosphere > Soil ... | reverse complement strand
CGACCGGCTACTCGAGGTATGGCGCCCGACAACCGAGCAGATAGACCTGTTCGACAAGGCGCGCCGCACCGAAATGGCAGCCGACCTGGTAAGCGGCGTGACGCTGCGGGCCTGGGTGAAGCTCAAGAGCGACCAGTTGACGGCCGCCGTACTCCGCGCGGTCAGCGGCAAAAACTGGGTCCATCCGCTGCTGCGGTTCGGCGCGATCGCGCCGGCCGAGTTGGCCGCGCCGGCCGAGCTCGAGGAGGCGGCTGAGTGACCGCCGCGGTGTTCGAGATCGCCCGTCCGGCGACGCCCACCCGCGTACCCCTCGGCAAATATGTCGGCGGGACGCTCGACCTCGATCTGGATCGCCTGATGGCCGGCCGCCTGCTCATCCAGGGCAGCAGCGGCGCGGGCAAGAGCCGGACGCTGCGCCGCATCGTCGAAGAGGTCTTCGACTTCGCGACGGTGATGATCGTCGATCCCGAGGGCGACTTCGGCAATCTGGCCGAGCATATCGGCGCGACTACGATCCGGGCGACAGAGCTGACGCGCGAAGGGCTGACCGCCGCCGCCGCCCGCGGCCGCGAGCATCGGCTCCCGCTCCATCTGGACCTGTCCGACCTTGATGCCGACGATCGCATCGAATGCGCGGCCGCGTTCTTCGCCGGCATCATCGGCGTGCCGCGCGAACATTGGGTCAACACGGTGGTCGTCGCGATCGACGAGGCGCATCTGCTGGCGCCGCATGTCGCGGGATCCGCTCGCAGCGCCGAAATCCGCAAGCTCGGTGTCGCGACACTCACCGATTTGTGCTCGCGCGGTCGCAAGCGCGGCATCGCGCCGATCGTCGCGACGCAGCGGCTCGCCAAGCTGGCGACCTCCGTGGTGTCCGAGCTGCAGAACTTCCTTGTCGGGATCAATGTCTTTGACCGTGACATCGCGCGGGCCGCCGATCTTCTCGGGTTCGATGGGAAAACCGCTGAACGGCTCCGCTCGCTGGCGCCAGGCGAGTTCTACGCATTCGGTCCCGCGCTATCGTCGATCCCGGTGCTCGCAAAGATCGACGCAACGATCACCGAGCATATCGGCGCGACGCCCCAGCTGCTCGAGGCGGCTGGCCTGGGCCAGGACGAGGCCGCGGCGCTCCTGGCGCTTGACGGCCTGAAGGACACCGGCGCCAGTCACCGCGACGAGCACCTGGTGCTGAAGGGCACCAAGGCGCTGGACGCGTTCCTGCTCGATCCGGCATCGCCTGCGGCTATCAGGATCATTGAGGCTCTTCGCCGCATTTCTCCAAATGCGACGACTGCGGAGGATCTCGCTAAGCATCTCGCCGTCGACCGGACGTTGATCGATTCCGCCCTCGACATGCTGTCGGCGATCGCCGCGGTCGACACGATGCCGCGGGGCGAGGAGCGCATCGCTCGGCTCGCGGCGCGTCTTCGCCAACGCGTGTCGGACATTCCGATGGTGGCGCTGTCATGAGCGCAGATCTCGACTTCGACGTCGTCGAGCTCGTGCCCGTCGCCAGTCCCGCCACGGGGCCGCTCCGGGAGATCGGCTTCCGAGCGGACGTCTGGTTGCCCGCGGAGGACGCACTGCTCCGGCAATTGTTCGCAGCCGATATGTGCCTGTCGGACATAGCAGAGAGGGTCGGCCGAAGCTTCCAGGCAACGCGCAATCGCGTGTGCGTTCTAGGCCTCCGCCGAAACTCGACGCGACCCTGGCTCCCGGAAGAAGATGCCGAAATGACGGCGCGCTACGGCACGGAAGCCGCGGCGTCGATCGCGCTGTCCCTCGGGCGCAGCGTCTCGGCTGTCTATGTCCGGGCTGCCCTTTTGAAATTGTCGGATCCAGGCGCCGCGCCCTACGACGAGTGGGAGGATGCGCAGATCCGCGCTGGCTATGAGCGCGCGGTGCCCGTCAGGCAGATCGCTACGTTGATCGGTCGTACCGTCATCGGCGTTTGCTGCCGGGCATCACTCATCGGCGTGCGCCATCCCCACCAGCCGCCCAATTGGGCGGAGGCAGAGATGATGCGCGCCCTCGAGCTGGCCGAGGAAGGCCACCGCTACATCTCTATCATCGAGATGCTCGTCGCCGAAGGTTGGCCGCGGCGGTCCAAGAGCGCCTTCAATCAGCGCGTCCGCATATTGGGTTACGGGCGTGGCTGGGGCAGGCCCTGGTCACCCGATGAAGATGAGCTTCTCCGCCGCGCATATGCGGAAAGCACCAGCCTCATCGTGCTGGCAGCTCGGCTGGGCCGCACCAAGCACTCGCTCAAATGGCGTGCCGAATATCTCGAGCTGCAGGGCAAGCACGGGAAAAAGGCTGGCTGGCGTGGCGAGACGTGGACAGACGCGGATCTAGCGCTGCTGCGGGCGGAGTTCGGCAAAACGCCCTCAAAGGAACTGGCGAAGAAGCTCGGCCGCTCGCCTTCGGCGATGTTCACGCGCGCCCATGTGCTCGGCCTGCACCACGGCTACATTCGCATGTTCACTCCCGAGGAGCGGCGAGCGATCGGCATCGCTTGGCGTCTCGGCCTGCCGCTGGGCATCGTCGCCAAAGCGGTCGATCGAGATCCGGCCGTTATTTCGAAGCAGGCGATCCGGCTAGGCATCCCCTTCGACAGTCCCAATCGGCCGGTTTTGCCGACCCGGGCGGTGCGAAAGAATTGGCCCGATTATTCGCTCGAGCAGATCCTGGCGCTGTTGCCACCGGATGCAGAGTTCGATGGCAAGCTCGAGGCCGCAAGCGCCGCGATCGACGAAAGGGCGCGCGCCAACCGCTCGGCCGGGGCATCGCGCAAGGGGCGTGAGTATCGCGAGCGGATGGGGATCGCGGCATGACCGAGCTTCCCATCAACCTGAGCGCCTACGCGGCAGCACGCGTCCTCGCCGGCGAGATCTGCCAGCTGCGCAAACCGACCGGGGCGCTCTCGCGTGTAAAGCCGAACGACCGACTCTGGGTCCGCGAGCCGTTCGCGCTGTTGCCGCGGTTCGACCACATGGCGCCACTGCAGGCGATGTTCACCGGCGATCGCACCGTAACGTATCTGGCGGACGGCGTCGGGCCCGGCGGCCGCAGGCGATTCGCTCGAGAACTGCCAAAGCTGCTGCACCGGATGCACCTCGTCGTGACCGCGGTGCGGACGGAGCGCCTTCAGGACGTGACCGATGGCGATGCGCGGCTTGAGGGCGCGCGCGATCGATCCGAGTTCGCCGCACGATGGGACGAGCTCAACGCGCCCACCGGCCAGAGCATCAGCGGCGGCAAGATCCGCTGGGCGGATAACCCGCAGATGGTCGTCGTCACCTTCAAGCGCGTCAGGGGGCAGCTGTCATGAGCGACGGGACTTCGATCGAATGGACCGACGCGACGGTCAACGCGGTCAATGGGTGCTCGGTTATCTCGCCAGGCTGCGCAAACTGCTACGCGATGCGGGCTGGCAGCCGAGGCTTGCCCAATCACCCCAGCACCGGGCTCACCAAGCCAACTAAGGCGGGGCACGTTTGGACCGGCGAGGTTCGGCTCAACGAGGCCGCGCTGTTGCAGCCGCTGCGCTGGAGAAGACCGCGCCGCGTCTTTTGGAACGCGCATGGCGACATGTTCCACGAAAGCGTGCCGGACGAATGGATTGATCGATGCTTCGCCGTGATGGCGCTGACGCCTCAGCATATCCACCAGGTGCTGACGAAGCGACCGGACCGCATGCGCTCGTGGTTCGAAAGTCGTCCCCGCGACACGGTGTACGAAAACATGCGGGTGCTGGCGAACTCACCCGCGGGGCGTGATCAAATCCTTATCCGCGTCGATTGGCCCTTGCCCAATGTGTGGCTCGGCACCTCGGTCGAGGATCAGCCGCGCGCTGATGAGCGCATCCCGCTTCTTCGCGCCACGCCGGCAGCGGTACGCTTCTTGTCAGCCGAGCCGCTCCTTCAGGAGCTCGACATCCGAAAACATCTGTGGCCGGTCCACGGTTGGTGGCGGCCGCCCCATCGGTCGTACGCCGAGGCGAAGGCCGCCGGCGGTGAATGCGGGCTAAGTCGACAGGCTCTCATATCGAAGGATTGGGCGGACAGCCTAATTCATTGGGTCATCGCCGGCGGAGAGAGTGGGCCCGGGGCGCGACCATTAAATCCAAATTGGGTGCGCAGCTTGCGCGACCAATGCGCGGCCGCAGAGGTTCCGTTCTTCTTCAAACAGTGGGGAGAGTGGTTCCGTTACGGCGAAATCGATGCCGACGGGCACCAGAATAGCCGCGATCGTGGAGAGCGGCCGGGTCTCTGGCATGCCTGGAGCGACGGCGAGCTGAGCGTAAACATCGGCAAGCGGCAAGCCGGCCGTCATCTCGACGGTGTCGAACACTCGGGGATGCCGGCATGAAGGGGCTGGTCGCGATCGCCGCCCTCGGTTTGGTGGGGCTCGGCGCTTTTCGCCTGATGCGTCGCCCGCCGAAGCGCTGCCGGGAATGCGGCCGCGCCATGAACAACGGTGATTGCTACCACTGCTGGGGCTCAGGCCAGTGAAGGCGGCACCGCATCCCCTGACGCTCGACCAGCTCGAGGAAAGCCATTTGCTCATCATCGGGCAGACGCGCAGCGGCAAGACGTACCAGCTGCGCGGGGCGATTGAGCAGCTGCGACGCGCCGATCGGCGCGTCGGCGCGATCGACAAGATCGGCAACCATTGGGGTCTGACACTCTCGGCCGACGGCAAAGGCCCGGGCCTCGAGTTCGTGATCTTCGGCGGCAAGCGCGCGATGGTTCCGATGACGCCCGACCAGGGCGCGATGCTCGGCCGGCTATTCGTCGAGCGCAATATCCCGGCGATCTTCGACGTCAGCCAGTGGACGTCGGTCGAGCAGCTGCAGTGGGTGGCGGGCTTCGCTGAAGCGGTGTTCCAGTACAATGAGGGCGCGCTTCACCTGGGCGTCGACGAGGCGCAATCATGGATGCCGCTCAATGGCGGTGGGCCAGCATTCCAGAACATGCTGCGCCTGGTCGAGCAGGGCCTGGGAAACGGCATCCGACTGATGCTGTCGGTCCAGCGCCTGGCGCGCCTCGATGCCACCGCGCGCGGAATGACGCCCCTGGTCGTCGCCATGCGGCAGACGAGCACGGTCGACCGGAACGCCGTCGCCGAACTGATGGCGATCGACACGAGCGCCGCCGCCATGCTGAAGCGCGAGTTGCCGGCGCTGCCGGCGGGGACCGGATATATCTGGGATCCGGGCAGCGGCGTGCTAGATAAGCATCCGTTTCCGCCCAACAGCACCTTCGACAGTTCTCGGACGCCCAAGCACGGCGACACGCCGCCGGCGCCGATCGCCGTCTCGAGCACGCTGGTCGACGAATTGCGTTCCGCGCTGGCGGCGCCTGCATCAGATCCGGAAAGCCAGAAAGGCGGAAAGCCGGAAAGCCGGAATTCGTCACACCCCGAACTGATACGCGCGCGCGCGCGCGTCTCCGAGCTCGAAGAGATCTTGCGGGAGGGCACGCGACGGGAGAATGAGGTCTTCCTCGGAATCGCGCTGATCGCCCACCTCGCCGACGCACTGCGCCGCGGCGAGCCGATCAACGACGTGCTCCACGGCTACGCCGAGGAGATGAACCCTAGCCTTGCGAAGGCTCTGACAACCACGGCCCTTGGGGCGGCGCCGCAGGTTGAGGACGCGTCGCGGGTGGTGGCCCCTGTCACGCCACCGCCCGTCGACGCGTCCGAGCGGTCGGCTGCCCGGGGATCAAGCGGCCGCGGCCCCAAGGGGGGGGATGAGGCGCCCCCGCTCGGGCGCAAAGCGATCGGCGACCTGGAATCGTTCCCGGTAGGCCTACCGGCTCGTCAGCAGAAGATTGTCGACTGGGCGCTTTGGGGCCGGATCATGTTTGGCGCGCCGGTACGGCGAGACGTCCTGGCGATGCTCGTCGGATCGCATGTCCGCACCAAGGGCTTCATCAACGATCTGGGCGCGCTGCGGACTGCAGGCGTGGTCGAATACGCCGAAGGCGGCGGAATCGCGCTGACGCCCAATGGCATCGGCTTAGCGAACGAAGTTGAGGTGCCCATAACGCACGCCCAACTTCGCAAACAGATAGCGGGGATCCTGACCCCGGCCCAGCGGCGCCTGTTCGACTTCGTATGCGGCAAGTGGCCAAGCCCGGTTGCGCGCGACGCGCTCGCGGACACTGTCGGGCAGCACGTTCGGACCAAGAGCTTCATCAACAATCTCGGCCGCCTGCGGTCGCTCGGCCTGGTCGTCAACGCGGCCGCCGGCGGCGTGCTTCCGGCCGGCTTCCTCGTTGGGACGACGCACTGATGCGCCCCGACCACCCCCACCGCCAACCGACGCACGACAGGGAGCACGCATGAGCTGGAATATATACGGGTCGCCTTACGACCCGAACTATCAGGGCAAGGCCATGCGGCCCCAGGAAAAGGCCGAGCGCGAACGCCAAGAACGCGAACGCGAGCAGCACCGGCTGCGCGGTTGCGGAAATCCGGATTGCCTCATGTGCAATCCTGAAACTGCATCCGGTCGCTCGAGCTACTCCAGCTACGCCAGCAGCCTTAGCGACGACATGCGCAGCTATATGGAGCGCGCGATGCGAGAGAGCATCCTGGGGGTCCAGCTCAACATCGCGGGAGATTACGGCTCGAGCCCGCCGCCCAAACCGGCCGGACCTCCACCGTCCTACGTAGCGGCGCGCGAGAAGGTGAAAGATTGGATCGTCCCGGCACCGGCCCAGGCATTCGACGACATTGTTGGCAACGAGGCCGCGCTCGAGCAGCTGCGCGATGCGATCCAGGCGCCTGTGAAGCACAAGGCGCTTTATGAAGCGTACGGCATGAAAATGCCAAAGGGCGCAATGCTCTCCGGGCCGCCGGGCTGTGGCAAGACGATGTTCGCGCGCGCCGCCGCGGCCGAGATGAAACGCCTCTACGGTGACGCGGCCGAGTTCATCTCAATATCGGGCGCCGATCTGCAGTCGATGTTCGTCGGCGAGACCGAGGCGCGCATCAAGGCGATTTTCGATTTCGCCCGCGAGTACCTTGCCTACCGGGGTCATCCGCTACTCGTCTTCATGGACGAGGCGGAGGTGCTGCTGCCCGATCGCACCGGCCGAGTCCGCCGCGTCGCGTCCTGGGAAGAAAGCCAGGTCGCAACCTTCCTGGCCGAGATGGACGGGATGCAGGCAAGCGGCGCGTTCGTTTTGCTCGCCACCAACCGCCCGGAGGTGATCGACCAGGCCGTGCTGCGTGACGGCCGCTGCGACTTCAAGATCGTGGTCCAACGGCCGACGGCCGAGGCGGTTGAGGCGATCGTGCGCACGAACTTCGCCGGCGCGCCGATCGCGGAAGATGCGACGCTCGAGGACCTGGTCTTCGCCGCGGTGGAGAGCCTCTACGACCCCCACAAGATCATCCTCTACGCCCACACATTGCGGATGCAGTTTGGCGGCGGCGAGGCGCCGAAAGTCGAGCACACCGAGAAGCACTTCCTCCTCGAGCACATTGTGTCCGGCGCGATAGCGGCGTCGATCCCGGGTCGCGCCAAGCGCTTCGCCTTTACCCGGGACAAGGCCGGCGGAATCGCCCGCGGCATCACGGTCAATGACGTCGTCCAGGCGGTCAACGCCGTGTTCGAGGAGAACCGGACCCTCGATCATGCCTTCGCGCTGAATGAATTCCGCCGCGAATTTATGGCCGAAACCGGGGGGGGGGGCGACATCATGATCACGCCCGCTGACCTCGCCGCCGCACGGGCGGCGTCCTTGCACGCCACCCTCGCCCACAGTCACCCGGCGCTCGAGCGCGGCCAGGTGTGGTGCCGTTCTTGCGGCAGCTCGCTGCGCGTCGACGCCGCTCAGTGCCTGCGCAACGGCTGGCCGCGCTGCTGCGGCGTCACAATGACCATCGATGCCCCGGAGGACCGCCCCGCGGCCATCGCCCCATCCCCAAAGGGAATCAGCCAATGAAAGATCCCGAAATTTGGCCGGAGCCGCGGCTCACTGACAATGCCCGCATCCTCCTGGGCTATCTCGTCGGCTCTATCCGTCCGAGCGCCCATCCCGTGTACGGGATCGCCGAAATTGACGCCGCCGGCGGCAGCGTGGTGGTCGAGAATTACGACACCGAGAACACCTATCGAATCTCGGTCGTCCAGATCGGGGGTGTCGAATGACCGTGGCATCCTCAAAGGCCCGCGGCACGCCCAGCTCGACCGGCCGCTCATTGCGGATTGACGACGTGATCGCGACGACGGGCCTTAGCCGGGCGACCATCTATCGAGAGATCGCGGCTGGCCGCTTCCCGGCCCAGAAGCCGTTAACGCGCCGCGCCGTGGGATGGGATGAGGCCGCAGTCGCGGCCTGGCGCGCCGCACGCTTCGGCGACCCGCACACCGCCTAGGGAGCCCCATCGAGGGGGCATCCTAGGGGGCATTCAAGCAGCAATTTTCAATTAAAATCGATACATTCTGGGGGTTTAATATGCTTCGTTCGCTGGCAGCCCTGTCCACCACCGTTGTTTCTCATGTTGTCTCACGGCAACTCAGGAAACGCGGTTTTCCCTTGCTTTCGGGGGTATCCTTTGTCTCAGTATGTCTCAAGTCAACGCGGGACAGCGCCCCCACTCAGGGGGCACTGTCGGGGGCGCTGACTGGAACGCTGGGGGCATCGCATGCTGACCGATCTCGCCTGTCGAAAGGCGAAGGCCAGGGACAAGGACTACAAGCTGGCCGATCAGCACGGCCTCTACCTCTTCGTGACCACCACCGGCTTCAAGTCCTGGCGCTGGAAATACCGCTTCGCCAAGAAGGAAAAGCGGCTGATCTTTGGGTCGTATCCGGAGATGACGATCGCCGAGGCGCGCGACGAGCGCGCGGCGGCCGCGAAGGAACTCGCGGCCAACAAGGACCCGGCGGTGGAGCGGGCGAAGCGGAAGGCCGCGGCGACGCCGCAGGACGAGCTGACGCTCCGGGCGCAGGCGCTCGGCTGGATCGAGGACCAGAAGCACCACTGGTCGGCCGACTATTCGGCCCTGGTGCTGAAGCAATTCGAGAACGACGTCTTCCCGACACTGGGCAAGCGTCAGATCGGTACGATCACGACGAAGGAGGTCCTCGCGGTCCTGAAGGCTATCGAGAAGCGAGGCGCGCGCGAGACGGCGCATCGGATCAGGTCGCGGCTGTCGGACATCTACGCCCGCGCGATCGCCGCCGACCATGCCGAAGCCGATCCTGCTGCCCCAACCCGGAAGCTGGTCGGCCGGCCGGTGAAGGGCCGCTTTCCCGCGGTTCGCACGATCGCCGCTGCACGCGGCGTGCTGGTCGGTGTCGAGCAATATTCGAACTACGCGATCACGCGACTGGCCTCGCGCATGCTGGCGCTGACCGTGGCGCGCTCGGGGGTGCTGCGATTGGCCGAGAAGCACGAGTTCGAGGATCTCGACGGCGATGCCCCGATCTGGCGCATACCTCCGGAAAAGATGAAGCTCACTGCGGTGCTGAAGACGGATTTGGCGATGGAATTCGTTATCCCGCTATCGCGCCAGGCCGTCGCGACGATCAAGATCGCCATCGCGTTCTCTCGGGGCAGCAAGTACATCTTCCGCGGGATCCTGAACGGCAACACCCCGATCAGCGACAACACCATCAGCAAGGACTATCGCGAGGCCGGGTATCGGGGCCTGCACGTTCCGCATGGCTGGCGATCGAGCTTCTCGTCCATCATGAACGAGAGGGCCGAGGAGAACGAACGCGACGGCGATCGCCCCATCATCGACCTGATGTTGGCGCACGTGCCGAAGGGTACCGAGTCGACGTACAACAGGCACGCCTATATGCGCCGGCGCCGCGAGATTGCGCAGGAATGGGCCGATATCCTGACGGACGGTCTGCCCGGGCCCGAAACGCTCGTCATGGCTCGGTTGCCGCGCTGACAAAGGGCGCGCGGTCATGATCGCGCGGGGGATCGGGGAACTCGCCGCCGGCATCGCCGGAACAAAGGCGCCGAAGCGTACGCACCAGCCGGTGCGGCGCAACAGCCGTCACGCCGGCGAGCGCGAGCTCGAGATGTGGCGCACGGCGAATCGCTTCAGCGCGAAGGAGCGCGCAGAGCGCCTGCGAGCGGCGAAGGAGTATGATCGGCAGCACAAGCTGCCTGGGCGCGTCATGGGCCCGCTCGGCCGGGTCGCGATCGAGATCTACGACGAGCTGATGGGCATTCGCGACTTCCGCACTGGGCGCCTGGACCCCGCGCTGGCGACAATCGCCCGCCGGCTGCGGATATCGAAGCAGACGCTTGTCTCAGCGCTAAAGCGCCTCAAGTCGCATGGCTTCATCGACTGGTACCGCCGAACGCGGCCCGTTGAGGACCCAGAGCCAGGCGGCCCCGTCGTCGAGCAGGACACCAATGCCTATTGGTTCAAGCTGCCCTCGTGGGCCGCACAGCGCGTCCAGGCCGCGCTTAAGGCAATTGGCCTGCCGGCAGACTTCGTAGCCCACAGGCGCGCCCAGGGCGACGACGTGGCGGCCATGCTGGCCACCGCGACTGCCGATGAGCGGATCGACTATCGCGTCGACGAAGGCGACGGCCTTTCCGACGCGCTTCGCGCCTTGCAGGGCTCCCTCTCCAAGAGGGGAGCCGCGAGTCCAGCGGCTGGTCTCAATCCCGCACGAGAGGTTAAATGAATATAGAATTGGGCGACTAAGGTCGCCCAATGCGTTGGCGCTGACGCGCTCCCCCTGCCGACACGGCCCACCCTCCCCCAACCAACAGGCAAGCTGCGCCTGAAGGACGCGGCGCTACGCGCCGCGGTGCTGCCGAGAGCAGCATGCGTTTTCTGAGGGATGATGGACCGATATCGGTCGCTCGCGGCTAGGTCAGCGCGATTGGGAAGTTCGACACAAGCAGCTCGCCAGCGCGCAGCGCGTTGCCGGCGGCGGCCAAGGTATAGGTCGTGTCGACGCCCAGGAGGTGGAACCCTTCGAAGATCGCTCGGATCTCCGGCTGGTC
>Ga0070660_100003357_pt1 | contig 11005 bp, 10 predicted proteins | sample KBSC33metaG_FD_64670 | JGI IMG/M metagenome (GOLD analysis project Ga0070660, IMG submission 64670) | Corn rhizosphere microbial communities from Kellogg Biological Station, Michigan, USA - KBS C3-3 metaG | ecosystem: Host-associated > Plants > Roots > Rhizosphere > Soil ... | reverse complement strand
AGTAGGGCTAGCTCATTGCATCTTATACCGTTTGCTTATTTTGAGCATGCACAACTTCTCCCTGGTAAACCCTATCGGCAAAAACCCTGCGGAGATGCAACAGAACCAATACGCCCGTTCGTTCAGGCTGACAAGAAAAAAGAGGCCATTCGTCGCCTCAGAAGGGCGACAGTGGCCCCTGAACCTTTTCCCGCCGATGCAAGCAGGCTAAAATACGTGCTTTGCGGTGTCGCCCCTGAAGATCAATTCGCGCAAAATACGCTCATTATTCGTACTGACCACGTAAATCTTCTGCGTTTGCTCTGCTTTCGCTGCCAATTTCACCAAGCTGCACTGTACGCGGGCTTGTACAGGTTTGTTTACGTTGAGTTGCTTGAATACCATGATGTGATTGTCGCCTTCCATCACGTGCCGGACTTCATAATTCCCTTGTGGCAGTAAGACTTCTCCAACTCGGATCGGGTCGATAAACGTGATTTTTTGCATGTCGGCAACGCCAAACATGTTGTGCCCAGCGGTCGCTACCGTGGCCATCGCCACCAGCATGACAACGATCACAGCCATAAATCTAATGTTGCGCATATGATGCCTCTCCTTTTTGCCCAATGACGGCGGGAGTCCTTTAAGACCCTGTTTTAGGCTAGACCTCAGATGCGGGCGCAACCGTGCCTGGCCTCACACTGGGCTGTGATCCACAAACATGGGGAAACGCTGCCGCGACAGGGGGTTTCGCGATCAGGGGCGGGGCCCTAGAAAACTCGTTTCCGGACTCGAAAGGGCGGAGGGACTCAGCAGAAAAGGTGTCGTCCGCATTCGCCATGGCCGGTCCCTTCAGGGCTAGATGCGGTTAGGCCGAGCGGTAAATTCCCAATACTTTCACTAGATCTGCCACTTCCCGCAGGTGCCGCAGCGCGTTCTGCGCCGCAGCGTCATCGCCACGCAGAAGATCTACGTAAAAGACGTACTCCCAAGGCCGCCCTCGCAACGGCCGCGATTCAATCTTGCTCAAGCTCAGATCACGTAAGGCAAACACACTCAGTGCCTTGAACAAGGCCCCCGGCAGGTTTTTCACGCTGAATGCAATCGACGTCTTATTCGCGTTCCGCAGAACCTTCGCTTTGCCTCGGCGAATTAGAAAAAATCGAGTGAAATTCCGCTTGTCGTCCTCGATGCCCGCTTTCAAAATCTTCCCGCCATACACTGCTGCAGCTCTCTTGCTTGCAATCCCAGCGGCGTCCAACACCTTGTTTTCGACAACGTATTTCACGCTACCGGCTGTGTCGTAGAACGGAGTGGATATGAGCCCTGAAGCGCGTCGAACCAAATTTCTGCACTGGTCGAGGGCGACCGGATGCGAATAGACCCGCCGCACCGCGCCCAGCCGAACTCCAGGTGCCGCTATCAGGTTATGAACAATACGCAATCGAAATTCGCGCTCGATATGCACATCACGCTCTAGGAGCAGATCAGCATGCTCCGCCACGGACCCTGCCAACGAATTCTCAATTGGGATGACAGCCCCTCCCACGCTTCTGCCTTCCACTCGATCGAACACCTCAGCCGATCTGGCGCACGCCACAATCTTGGCTTTCGGAACCATGCGTTCCGCGGCTTCGTGACTGAACGAGCCTAGTTCTCCCTGAATTGCGATTTTCATCGAATCGAACTTACTTGGCATGAGTAGACGGAAGCAAATCTTTTCTCATCAATAACGCGTCGAGCGTTCCGTTGTAGTAGAGGGGAATGGTTTTTTCTACGAAATATCCGTGTCGCTTATAGAAGAGCAGGGCAGCTTCGTTATCAACTGCAGTTTCAAGAGATACGTTCCGGCATGCGTCTTCCCCGAGCCGCGTCTCAGCTGCCCTCAGCAATTCAGAACCTATCCCACCGCGCCGCGCGCCTTCAAGAACATCGATGGTGACAACGTGTCCCTGGCCGCGCGAATTTGCTTCCGCAACAATAAAACCAGCAATCGCCGTCGGGATATCCGTCTCAGCCACCAGTGTGAACGCCCCTCGACGCTTCATGTATAAGCTTAATTCCAGCCTTGAATAAGCCTGGTCCGGCGGAAAGCACGCCTGGTCAATACGCCATAGGGTCTCGAAGTCCGCCATGCGGAACGGCCGAATCGTCACACTCACAGCCCGTCATTGTATCGCTGGGCCGGTTCCCGCATTCGAGTCGCGCCCCCGAAAAAAGATCTACTGAACACCCGTCCCTGCCCTTGCCCAACCAGTGTCCGCAGTCGTACCATCCAAGCAAGAGGATTTTGTGGGGCGATTGGTCCTGATCTACGGCTTCCTCGGCGCTCTCGCCGCCGGGCTCCTGTTGACTCTCTGGTATGTCCTCTTCGCCCATTACAATCGCCGCCGCGGAATTCTTGCGCTCACCCGAGTGCAAGCAGCATGTGGAGGTAAGGGTTCCGTCCTTGAACCTCGATGGCGCAGCTCTTCTCTGCTGCAAGCAAGTCTGCATCTTCCCTCGCGATGGTTTGAAGATGCTCAGCTGACCGTTCGCCTCGTCCCGCGCCAAATGCCATTCCGATGGCTGCTCAGCCATTGGCGAAAACAAAAAGAGACGATCACCTTCGAAGCCGATCTCGATCACCACCCCGAGTTCCAGCTCGACGTCATGCACCACCGATGGGCGGGGAGCAGTAGCGGATCTTCTTCACGAACCCGCACGTGGAGCGTCACGCGCCCGGCGCCGGTCGTGCTCACTACTCGTCAGGAGTGGAGTCAGGAATTGAATCCGTTGGTCAGCGCTTTGATGTCGTCTCGCGAGAAAAATTTTCTTACCGTAAAGTTCCACCCGCGCTCGCCGCACTTCACAGCAACTGTCGATCTTGATGTGCTCACCGACCAGAAAACGGCCGCGACTCTCATCAGCACATTGCGCGAACTGGCTTCCGGCGCCTCAGCACGTCAGCACTAGTTCTGAGGCCACGGCCGCTAAATCACTCCCCGTTCGGCGAAGCCACGAACTTATAACCAACCCCACGCACGGTCACGAGATGCCGCGGATGAGCAGGGTCTTCTTCAATGTACCGTCGCAAGCGCACCACGAAGTTGTCGATCGCCCGCGTGTCTGTATCCTCGTGCAATCCCCAAACGTCTTCGAGAATCGCCTTGCGCGCGACTACCCTGCCATCACTGCGGATCAGATACCGCAACAGTTCGGCTTCCATGACGGTGAGGTGAATCGTATTCCCCAGCGTTCGCAATTCCAGTTCCGCGAAATCTACGGTCTTCCCGCCAAAGGTAAACGCGTCACTCGATGGCGTTGCCTCGTCCTGGATTGTTCCGGCGACGGCCTTCGTAATAGTTCCAGCACGAGACCACTGACTTCTTCGCAGCAGGCCCTGCAATCGCGCAAGCAGAATCGCGAGCTCAAATGGCTTCGGGAGGTAATCATCCGCCCCCGCCGCAAAACCCTTCAACACGTCCTCCGGCCGTCCCCGAGCGGTTAGCATCAGCACCGGCACATAATTTTGACTACCACGCAACTCTGCAGCGACCGTAAATCCGTCCTTGCCCGGCAGCATGACATCGAGCACAACCGCATCAAACAATTCTTTCTTGTCCAGCAACCGCTCCAACGCTGACTCGCCATCGCCGACCACATCCACAGCGTGCCCTTCGGCTTCGAGATTGAAGCGGAGTCCGCGCGCAATATGCGCCTCATCCTCGACAATCAGAACTCGACTCATGCCATGCTCCGCGGCAGCTCGATGGTCACCGTCGTTCCCTTGCCTTCTCCGTCGCTTTCCGCAAAGGCGCGTCCGCCATGCTTCCGAGCAATCGCTCTCACAATAAACAAGCCCAGCCCAGTGCCCTTAACCTTCGATAGTGCGCGATCCGGCACTCGATAAAAGCGCTTAAACACCCGCTTCAGTTCTCCCGCCGGAATACCCACGCCCTGGTCCCGCACACGCAACACCACGCTCTTTTCGTTCGAGGTCACGATCTCGGCCGTCACTGAAACCTCATCGCGCGAATACTTCACCGCGTTATCGAGCACATTGGACACCGCCGTCTTCAACTCTTCCGGATCGCCCACTACCCACGACGGCGCAGCATTCGCTTCTTCTTCAAATCGCAATGCCGTCCCATCCAGGTGGTACCGCGATCGCGCCATCTCTACACACTCTTTCACCAGCGCCGCGAAATCAACGGGAATTTCCAGATGCTGGCCGCGCTTGTGCCCCGCTTGACCTGCTTTCAGCACCTGCTCGACGGTCGAATGTAAACGTTCCGTGTCCTGCAGCATGAGCCGATAAAACTCGTGCTGCTGCTCAGGAGGGACATCTCGTCGTTCCAGCGTCTCCAGATAAAGACGGATCGAGGCAATCGGCGTTTTCAACTCGTGCGTGACCGCGTTGATAAAGCTATCGTGCTGCTCATTTCTACGGATTTCGCGCACCAGAAACGTGGTGTTTAGAACCAGTCCTGCGATGATAAGAAGAAAGAAGATCGCTCCGAGAAAGAGCAGAACACCTTCGCGCCAGTTCAGGATGATCCAACCAACGTTCAGCGCCACGGCCAGGGCGATTAGGCAGATGCCCAGCGTTAGGGAAAACGCGATGGCTCTGCGCCGGCTTGTGATGCGCATGCGGTGATTTTACTCTGAGCGCACGACCGGCGAGGAATGGTCGATTCCTCGCCGTGAAATGCAGAACGTGTTTCGGAGAAACCTAGTCGTTCCCTGCTGCCGTTGCCGCCAGCTCAACCGACGCTCCCAGATTCTTCGTCAGCTCCGGTTTTGGAGGAAGATTCGAGAGCTGCACCTTGTAGATGTGTCTCGCCAGACCAAGCTTTTTCAGCGCCCAGATTCCGTACCAGTTCAGGTCAATCTCATACCATGTCAGACCGTGCCGAGCAGAAACCGGATGCGCGTGGTGATTGTTGTGCCAGCCCTCACCAAACGTCAGCAAGGCCACCCACCAATTGTTCGTGGAAAGATCTTTGGTCGCAAACCGGCGGGAACCCCACACATGCGTGATCGAGTTCACCATCCAGGTCGCATGCAGGCCAACCACAGTCCTCAGGAAAATGCCCCACAGCAGGAACGGCCATCCGCCCACCGCAAATAGAACCACTCCCAGCACAATCATGGGCACATAGTGGTATTTCGTCAGCCAGACGTGAACGGGATCTTTCGCGAGGTCAGGTACGTATTTCGCGAGGGTGGTCGTGTCATGATGCATCGACTTCCCGCTCAAAATCCAACCCATGTGCGCCCACCACTTGCCATCGATCGGCGAGTGAGGATCTCCCTCTTCGTCCGAGAACTGATGATGGATGCGGTGCGTGGCCACCCAGAAAATCGGTCCGCCTTCAAGAGCGAGCGTGGCGCAGACCGTCAAAAAATATTCAACCCACTTTGGAGTCTTGTACCCGCGGTGCGTCAGCAGGCGGTGATAGCTCATCCCAATGCCAAGACTTCCAGAAACCCACCACAGAAAACATGCTACGAAGAGTGCCTTCCAGGTAAAGAAAAATAAGGCTGCGATCGCGCCAATATGAAAAAGCGCCATGAAAATAGCAGTGATCCAGTTGACGCCATCTTTCGAAGAGCGTTCTTTTCGCAGTGTTGCGACATTCATATCCGCGGCGGCGTTCGTATTCATCGTTCTCCCGTGAATGGATGGCCCAGAACCATCCCCGAGACTGAAGATATCAGCGTTACCTTCGAGACCTCTGTAATACTTGTGTAATTACACAACCACAAGCAGTTACCTCAGTAATTTCGCTCGCTGTTTTGAGCTTTACATCTAATTTCACGCGTATGCCCCGCCAAGCGCCGTCCTCGAACTGCCTGAAACAACCAGTAAAAATAACCACGAAAATTGCCGAAAAACATTTCAACGCTCTTCCACGCATTGCAAAACTCGTTCCCATAAATTCTACTTGCTTGAAAGCGAGCCCGGTCGATGCGACGACACCAAGCCCGTCAGCGTCCGCCAACATAACCACACTGTTTGATTGAGTCTTTACTGGGCCGCGCGGAAAGCCACGACTTGCATCGCCCACCTGTTTCCAGAGTGCGTCGCCGTGGCTGCGTAGGAACCTGCCGATGTCGCGATTTTATCTTCCGTAATATTGCCGTAGGAGAGGTCCCGCACGCTAAAACCGGACCCGCCTGCTGTCACCGAGTCATCGGAAACGCCAGCTCCGAAAACCAAGTCGTTGGGCGAAGTGGTCGTGACAGAGCCGCTGTTGAGCGAAGAAGAGGCGCCAACCGCCGACGAAGTGACATCTACCGGATTCGTCTTGCTGATGCCCGCATATTCGTGGACGTATAACACCCCAAATGAATTCACCGACGTTCGAAACGTTGCTGTGATCACATCGGAGCCGCCGGCGACGTTCGACGCATAAAACACTTGGGCGCTGTACCCGCTGCCCCAAGTCAATGGCGACCCAACGTTCGTATATGAATTGCCTCGAGAATCCGTAATGGCAACACTGTTGGTGTTGTTCCAGATCGCGTAAACCACGATGGTATTACCGGCTACGGTGGGGGCATCAAGGGTCGCCGAAACGGTGGACCCGTTCGTGATCTGATTTCGCGAGAGTTGCACAATAGAAGGTGACGTAGCTGGAGTCGAAACCGTAGAGGCATTCAGTTGCAACGACTGAGCCGACACATTGTTCGAACTGTCAAATGCCGAAACCGTGTAGGTGTATGCCGTCGACGCAGACAAACCCCCATCCGTATACGTTGTCGCGGAGGTTGTCCCAACTTGTGCGCCGTCGCGGAAGATTCGATACCCGGCAACACCCGTATCGTCATTCGAAGCTGACCAACTAACCGTCAACGAAGTTGAGGTTGTGCTGGATAGCCTCAAATTCGAAGGAATCGATGGCGCTGTTGTATCGCCCGCGCCGGATGTTCCGGCGGTCACCGGAGATGACAGCGCTGACGAATTCCCGGCGGCGTCCACGGCTGCCACGGCGTACGCGTATTGAATTCCTGGCGAAGCCGCTCGATCTGAGAAGCCCGCGGTGGATGTGGTTCCAATCTGTGAGCTATTGCGAAATACTTTGTAGCCGGTTACTGCAACATTGTCGCTCGATGCCGACCACATCAAATCAATCTGCGACGATGACACAGCATTCGCAGCGAGATTCTGCGGCGTTGAAGGCGCGACCGTGTCGGCTGTCAACGAGTCCGAGGCTGTGAAACTGGTGAATCCGTAATCTTTACTGCGCCCCGAACCCTCGGTGAGGTAGAAACCCATGCCAGGATTTCCAGTTTTAAAAGTGTTGTCCGTAACGGTCGCAACTTGCGTCCCGTTTATGTAAACCTTGATGACATTTCCGATGATTGTCGCTTTTACAACATCGCCAGTCTTAACACCGTACTGGGATCCATCCTGGGCCCACAAGTAAGTGAAGTTGCCGAGCGGCCCGTTCCATCTGACAATCTGCGAATACGCATTGTTTGTCTTCGAACAGCGAAAATTAATTTCATACCCCGTGTTGCTGTGTGCGGAAATCGTGCTTCGTAACCGAAGCTCGACCTCCTCAAATACGCTGTCTGTCTGGTTGACGCTGTATACCGTAGCCTGCGCCATCTGATCCGGCCCCCAACTTCCCGCCAGAATTGCGGTCGGATCTGCATATGAGCCGATATTTGTGCCGTACGCGAGACCAGATGCCGTTGCCACGTCTCCCCAATCCACACCGACCGCACGACCATTGGTCCAATTAGCTCCCTCCGAAATAGGATTTTCAGTAGCGGGAAAATTGGTTACATAAGGTCTCTGACTTACCGCGCCAGTCGAAGCGTTAATCGATGCCGAGGTTGCCGAGTTGTTACCCGACCCGTCATAGGCAGACACCGAATACGCGTACGTCGTGGACCCAGCTAGCCCCGAGTCGGCATAGGATGTGCCAGCCGAGGTGCCGACAAGCGCACCATTACGAAAGACTTTGTAGCCCGCCACTCCAATATTGTCCGTGCTGGCATTCCAGGCTAATGAAATCGTGGATGACGATGTTCCTGTGACATGGAGGCTGCCCGGAACGGTTGGAGACACCGTGTCGCTTGATGCCAACGTCGTCGCCGACGCCGATGACGACTGTGCAGAGTTGTTGCCAGCAGGATCAGACGCGGACACCGTGTACGAGTACGTGGTGGACGGTACCAACGAACCATCGGTCCACGACGTCGTTCCCGCTGCCGTCGTGCCTATCCGAGTTCCGTAGCGATAAACGCCATAGTAGAGTTCGTTTGCCGCATTGCCCGCATCGGTCGAGGCATTCCACGAAAGAGAAACCTGCGACGACGAAATCGCGACGGCCGATAAGCCAGCAGGTATGCTCGGGACGGTCGAATCAGCCGGCGAGGCAGCCGAACCTTTGAACGCAACCACCTGCATTGCCCAAGCTCCGCCCGCATTGTTGGCGGTAGCGCTGTATGTCCCTTTTGCGGAAACCCGGTCCTCGGTAAGATTTCCCTGCGTCACCGACCTTGTTGAGTAACCGGGGCTGGCGCTTGTCACAGTCGATGCCGACACACCTCCAGCAAAGATCAGGTCGAGATCGTTAGTGGTATTGATAGAACCACTACTCAAAGAACCTGAACTCCCGGACGATGCCGCACTCACGTCAACTGACCCCGTGGAACGAATTCCCGAGTATTCATGCGCGTACACAATCCCAAATGACTGGATTCGTCGTGAGAAATTCACAGTCACCGTGTTCGGTCCGCTTGCGCGATTGATTGCGTAAAAGGTCTGGACACTATTTCTGTTGTTGCTCCACCGCGTAGGCCCAATCGCGCTGGCATAGATGTTGCCAAGAGAATCGGAAACGGATGCGCCCGACGTGTTGTCCCAAACCAGGTATACGACGAATAGATTGCCGGCAGTGGTTTGCGCAGAAAACGTCGTCCGGCTCGTGCTTCCGAAAGTGATTTGAGAATCCCGTTCCTGCACAAAGGTCGGTTGAGCCGCGCCACTAGCTACACTTGTAAGAAAGCAAATAACCAATAGGACGAGAGCTGTGTACGCAGCGCGGGAAGAGGAGGTTGGAAAGCGCCTACTGGCACCTCCTGGAATGCTTCGACGCTGCCATTGATATGCCATATGCAGGTAAAGAGGTAAAACTGAAGGCCGAACGTCGTGACTTCTAACTTCACTGACGGGTACCCGTGCTTGCCTCTTATATGGCTCGCAGCGTTTCACTCAAGCTAGTCGCTGTAGTAATCAGCGGCAATACAGTCTTCACTCTAGTTCCGAAACAGAAAATGCTAACGGCCTAAGTAGTTACGCTTAGTGATTGAGCTTTCACTTTCACGATTGCGCGTAACGACAGTGCGAGCCACACCGACGCTTAGTGCGACCCAAAAGTATTTTCGAAAAGGCACACTGCGTTCGCTGCCGGTGATTTGTTTCTCTAGATGGGCGGTTGGAACGTTTTTCAGCTATCTTTGCGATACAGAAGATTGCGCATGGCTTCCCTGCGCGCTTCGTTTGCTTCACTGTCGGACCGGCGTTGCACCGCGTCCTTTTTATCTTTTCCTGCTTGCTCTTCCGATTCCGGCGCGCTGCATTCTGGACAACGATTCGCAAACCCCGGCTTGTCCGGTTTTAATTCAAACTCTTCAGAACAGATGCTGCAAATCTTGATGGGGAACGCCATCGCAAACTCCCGGTAGTGGTGTCCCTCCATGATAATCGATGAAATTTGAACGCGCATCCCGCCGCGGATGCGCGACGGGACCGAGCGTCACTTGAATAACAATCCGGTGACCTATTAATAAGCGGCGACACCAATAACGAAATGTACGCCGCCGCAGCTCCACCTCAATCAATCTTTTGCGGATGCGCAACCTCCCATCTGCGCATGTTCTTTCGCGACTCGTCGAAGATTCGTATGTAATTGTCCTTTGCGACCTGGCTCGTAAGGGCTGGGCCCAATTCCTTCCAAAGCGCCCCCCAGACGTCGTAGTTTTTCTTCACCACTTCCCAATCGCTCGTGGCAGCCTGATCACTTCCATACATGAAACGGTTCGGATATTTTCGTATGAGGTCTGCCGTCATCTTCAAATGCTCCGGAGTGTCAATCACATGCGACGCCACGACCGATCCCCACGACATGTCAATGTAAACGTGACTAAACGCCGGATCCGCCAACATCTCATCAAGATATGTCCAGTGCTCAGGGTACGGTGTCACGTTACGGCCATTCCCCATGAAGTGCGCCCAGATCACCGGTGCTTTCGGATGTTTCTTCAGAAATGTTTTGAAGGCATCCAGGTACTGAGGCTTCGGCGCGGCACCTTTAAAAATCATCTGCGCCGCAGGATCGCCCATCAGCGCGAGGTTGCCCGGTGTGTCGTGATCGCAATGGACGACTGCGACCGCGCCCATCTCTCCAATCACATCAAAAATCGTATCAATGGACGGACTGTATAGACTCGGCGGGCCGCCCGCAATTTTTTCAGAGAATTCTTGTTTCTTGAAATGGATCTCGCCAAAACCGCTCCACACGCCCGGATACAACTGAACCATCTGCTTGATGTAGTCTGCCGCGCGAGCGTCTTTCAGATTGAACGCACTCATGAGCGGATCGACACGGGCGCGATCTTGTGGCGAAAGGGCCAGAACTTTATGCGCGACCAGCACATCCTGCAGCGTGTTGTAGTACAGCACCTGACCGTCTGTCTGTGTGTAGTAAACAGGAGCGAAGTCGCGGTCGACTAAAGGATCATGGGCCACCGTGACCGCAAGTGCCATGAGAGTACTGCGGCACACGTGGTTATCCATCATCTTCACAATGTCGGCGAGCCGCGGACCCTGAGCGACAAAATCTTGGATGTGAAAGTGTTCATCGTTGTATAGGCACGTACTGGCGCTCTGCGCAACCATTTCCTGCGGCGCGATGAAGACCCCAAGCACAACAGCCAATACGGCATGAACACTGAAAGCAAATCGCATAACGAGACACACCTCTTCCCCAAGTTTTTTAAACGAACCACGTCCAACATATCGGGG
>Ga0070660_100003354_pt1 | contig 11009 bp, 10 predicted proteins | sample KBSC33metaG_FD_64670 | JGI IMG/M metagenome (GOLD analysis project Ga0070660, IMG submission 64670) | Corn rhizosphere microbial communities from Kellogg Biological Station, Michigan, USA - KBS C3-3 metaG | ecosystem: Host-associated > Plants > Roots > Rhizosphere > Soil ... | reverse complement strand
CTCGACGCGGAGCCCGGCGGCGTCGAGCTCCCCCGCATCGAGGTCGCCTGCGAAGCGGGCCGCCGCCCGGGCGTCCGCGCCGAGCTCCGGCGCGGCGCGCGCCTCGGAGCCGTTCGGGAGCAGCAGCTCGAACCCGTGGTTGCCGATGTAGGTCAGCTTCTCGAGCCCGACGATCCGCCGGGCGACCGACGCGCGGCGGCCGCTGACGACCGCGACGGCGGCGTAGCGGTCGGCGATCCGGGCGAGCGCGACGCGGGCCTCGTCGGGAACGGCGGCTAGCTCGGGCCGCTCGACGATCGGGGCGAGGGTGCCGTCGAGGTCGCAGAGGATCGCCGCGGCGCCCGGCTCGGCCAGCAGCGGCTCGATCGCGGCAGGTCGGCCCGGGTCGCTCATGCTCATCTAGTATCGCGGCGTGCCCGCGAACCGGACGATCCGCTTCGCCGCGATCGGGGTACTGGCCGGGGCCTTCAGCGGTCTGTTCGGGGTCGGAGGCGGGATCGTGATGGTGCCGCTGCTGATCATGCTCGGCTTCGGCGAGCGCCGGGCGACGGCCACTTCGCTGTCGGCGATCGTCGTCATCGCCGCCGCCGCGGCGGCTATCCACGGCCTCTACGGCAACGTCCGCCTCGGCGATGCGGCCCTGCTCGTCGTGCCGGCCGTCGCCGGCGTCGGCATCGGCGTCGCCGTCCAGCAGCGGATCGCCGAGCGAGCGGTCTCGCTGCTCTTCGCGCTGCTCCTGTTGGCCGTCGCCGTCGAGTTGATCGTGCCCTGATGGACGTCGTCCTCGCCATCGTCCTCGCCCTCTTCGGCGGCGCCGTGGGCGGCCTCCTCGGCGTCGGCGGCGGGATCCTCTTCGTCCCGGCGCTGGCGATCTTCCTCGGCAACAGCCAGCTCGAGGCCGAGGCGACCTCGCTGCTCGTGATCGTCCCGATGGCGATCGTCGGCACATGGCGGCAGGTTCGTCACGGCAACGTCGACGTCCGCGAGGGGATGTTGATCGGCATGCTCTCGCTGCCCGGCGTCGTCGTCGGGGTCGTCGTCGCCAACGCGCTTCCGCAGCGGGCGCTCGAGCTCGGGTTCGCGGGGCTGTCGCTGATCGTCGCCGTTCGGCTGCTGAAGCGCGGCCTCGCCGAGCCCGACCCGGAGCCGGAAGGGGCCGCGAGGTGAGCGACGGAATCGACATCGGCCAGGGGGCCTTCATCCCGATCGCCGAGGTCGAGCTCCGGGCGAGCCGCTCCGGCGGCCCCGGCGGCCAGCACGCCAACGTCACCGCCTCGCGTGTCGAGGCGGTCTTCGACGTCCGCGCCTCGGCAGCGCTGAGCGGCGTGCTCAAGGACCGGATCGCCGGCCGGCTCGGGCCCCGCGTCACGGCGGTCTCGCAGGAGGCGCGCGGTCAGGCGCGGAACCGCGAGATCGCGCTCGAGCGGCTGCGCAGCCGGCTCGCCGATGCCGCGACCCCACGCAAGCAGCGGCGCCCGACCCGGCCCGGTCGCTCAGCCCGCGAGGAGCGGCTGCGGTCGAAGCGCCGCCAGTCCGAGCGCAAGCGCCTCCGCCGGCGGCCGAGCGCCGAGGATTGAGCGATCGGCCCGATGAAGTCGTCGACACCCACGGTATGCGTGGGTGACGACGCGTTCACGGCCGCTTACCGCAAACCGTGCTCCAAGGCGCCCTTGACCGAGGCGTCGAGGGCGTTGATCCGCGCCAGCGCGAGCGCCTCGGCGGAGGCGAAGCCGGAGCCGGCACCGCGAACGCGCCCGGCCGCTTCGGGACCGTGATGGCTGAGCACGCAGTGGAGCAGCGCCAGGCGCCGCGGCGGCTCGAGGCGGGCGGCCGCGGGCTCGATCAGCGACGCGCCGATCGCGAGGTGGCCGAGCATCGCCCCCTCGTCGCTGATTCCGAACTCGGCCCCGTAGGTGAACTCGCGGGCCTTGCCGACGTCGTGGAGGAGCGCCGCCGCCATGAGCAGGTCCGAGTCGAGCTTCGGATGGAGCTGGCAGACCTCGCCGACGAGCGTGGCGACCGCGACCGTGTGCTCGAGCAGCCCGCCGAGATAGGCGTGATGGCCGCCGCGGGTACAGGGCGCGCGCCGGAACTCCGACGCCACCGGCTCGGTGTCGAGGACCCGCTCGACCACCTCACGGAGCGCCTGGTCGTAGACCTCGCGGGTCAGATGCTCGAGAAAGCCGTTCAGCTCCTCGATCGAGCGGTAGGCGGACGGGAGGAACTCGGCCGGGTCGAACGAGTCCGGCTCGATCCGCCGCAGCGCCGTCACCTCGGCCGAGAGGTTGCCGCGGAAGCGCTCGACCTTGCCGCGGACCTCGATCGCATCCCCGCGCTCGAAACGGGAGCCGAGCAGATCGACGTCGCGGAAGACGCGGGCCGGGATCGAGCCGGTCCGGTCGCGGAGCTCGAGGCTCAGGTAGGGAGAGCCGTTCTTCGCCTGCTGGCGATCCTTGCGTACCACCGCGAAGCGGCCCGCGAGGGGTCGGCCCGGTTGCAACGCCGCGATCCCCTCGGGGGTCGGAGCGGCTGCGGGATTGGCGGTGGCCTCATCGATGCGGCGATCATGCAACCCGCGCCGGACGAACCTGACCGGCCACCCGACCGTCGCTGCGACGATCGGGCGGCGCTACTGTGAACCGGATGGATCCGATCGTCTGGGAACGGGAGCCGCCGGAGCTGCGCTCGCCGGTGCTCGTAGCCTCGTTCTCGGGCTGGAACGACGCCGCCAGCGCCGCCGGGACCGCCCTCGGCGCGATCGGCGCCGCGTTCGAGACCGAGCTCGTCGCGCGGATCGACCCCGAGGAGTTCTTCGACTTCCAAGCCAACCGCCCGGCGATCGAGATCTCGGCCGGCACGATGCAGGGCGTCGAGTGGCCCGACAACCTGATCGTCTCGGCCAGTGCCGACGACGCCGAGCGCGACCTGCTGGTGATCAGCGGAACCGAGCCGAGCACCCGCTGGCGGACCTTCTGCAACGCCGTCCTCGACGTCGCCGAGGCGTGCGGGGTCGAGTCGGTGGTCACGTTCGGATCGCTGATCGCCGACGTCGCCCACACGCGCCCGGTCCCGATCACCGGCCTCGCCACCGATGAGGCGATGATCGAGCAGCTCGGCTTCGAGGACGTCGCCTACGAGGGTCCGACCGGGATCCTCGGGATCTTCCACGCCGCCTGTCGCGAGCGCGGTCTGGCCGCTGCCAGCCTCTGGGCCGCCGTCCCCCACTACGCCGCCGCGGTGCCGAACCCGAAGGCCGGGCTCGCTCTGCTCCGCCGGCTCGAGGGGATGATCGGGATCGCCGTCGAGGCGACCGAGCTCGAGGAGGCGGCGGACGCGTTCGAGCAGCAGGTGACCGAGGCCGTCGCCGCCAACCCGGAGATCAAGGAGATGGTCGAGCAGCTCGAGGAGCAGCAGGACGAGGTGGCCGGGTTCTCACAGGAGGAGGTCCCGTCGGGAGACGCGATCGCGCGCGAGTTCCAGCGGTTCCTCCGCCAGCAGCCCGAGTAGCGGCGACCCTCATCGGACTCTCATCGCCCTCCGCCACGGTGGCTGCGAAGGGCCGCGATGGCGCGGCCCGCGATCGGAAGGGGACAGAGATGAGAGCATCGAGAACGATCGGGGCGGGGGCGGTGATCGCGCTGATCATCGTCGCGCTTGCCTCCTCGGCCGCCGGCGCGTCCGCCCGCGCTGGGTTCGGGGGCGGCTCGGCGACGATCACGAACCGGTTCCTGCCGATCTCCGACTTCCACCGCTGCATCCTGCGCGGCAACGACGGCGGCCAGCGGCTGCGGATCGTCCGGGTCCTGATGGATCGGACGAGGGTCATCCACTTCCACGGGCGCGCCGTTCGCGCCGCGGTGGTCCGCGACACCGTCCGCAACCTGCGCAGCGATCGCCGGATCGAGAAGACGATCGACTACTTCGCCCAGGACCGGCGCGGCGGCGTCCACTACCTCGGCGAGGACGTCGACGAGTACCCGGCCGGCGGCGGGGTCAGCCACGAGGGTCAGTGGCGCGCCGGCCGGCGCGGTGCCCGCCCCGGGTTGCTGATGCCCGCCGAGCCCGCAGTCGGCCGCCGGTTCAAGTCGGAGAACGCGCCGCCGATCGCGGTCGAGAAGGACAAGGTAGTCGCGATGAACGGCACCGAGACGGTCCGCGGCGTCCGCTACCGGCACGTGATGACGATCCGCGAGCACGCGACGGTTCCGAAGCCGGCGGAGTTCGAGACGAAGACCTACGCGCCGGGCGTCGGCGTCATCACCGAGGCGAACGGCGGCGTCGGCCTGGTCGGGTGCACATGACGACCGTCAGGCTTCGCTGGCCGGGCAGATGAGTCGGAAGTCGCACCACGAGCAGACCTCGAACGACGGGCGCGGCTCGAAGTCCTGGCCGGTGATGCCGGCGGCCACCTCGGCGACGGTGCGCTCGACGCGCTCGAGGGCGTCGGGCTCGCCGCCGGCTGGGACCTTCTCGTCGTCGAGGACGTACCAGTAGGAGCCGTCGGCGGCCTCGATGTCCCAGGCCTTGCGGGCGGCGACGCGGTAGAGGGCGATCTGCAGGTCGTCGGTCAGGTCGGCCGCCGCCTTCGGGGGCCCGGTCTTGTAGTCGATCAGCTCGTAGCTGCCGTCGGGGTGGCGATCGACGCGGTCGACGCGGCCACCGATCGTCGTCTCGCCGATCTTGAACGAGAAGCGGCGTTCGAGCCAGACCGGCCGGGCGGCGCCGGCGCTGTGGCGCTCGTGGTAGCGGGCGAGGGCGGCAACGGCACGGTCGCGGTACTGGAGCTCGTCGTCGGAGAACCCGAAGCCGGTCCGCCGCCAGCCCGCCTCGAAGAGGCCGAGCAGCCGATTCAGGCCGCCATCGTCGCCGCCGGCGGCATCGACGTCGCGGATCTCGTCGGCGTGGTAGCGCTCGAGGACGTTGTGGATCAGGATCCCGAAGCGCTGGTTGATCGTCGGCTCCTGCGGGATCGCGAAGACGCGAGCGAACTTGTACTTGAGCGGGCACGTCAGGTAGAGGTCGACGTCGGAGGCCGAAAGCGCCAGCCCGCCGCCGCGCTTCGGCAGGAACGCCTCGAGCCCCGGCTCGCCCCGGCTCGCCAGCTCCTCGCTGCGCCGGGTCCGGTCGCGGCCCTCGTCGAGGACGTACTCGTCGAGGGCGGAGCGATCGAGCTCGGCGAGCTGTTCGGGCGTCGCGATCCGGCCGATCAGCTCGTTCAGGGCGGCGATCGCGTCGCGCTCCGACTCCGAGCCGGGCCGCTGGATCAGCGCCGCCAGCTTCAGCAGCTCGAAGTAGCGGGCGACGGCGCGGTTGACGTCCTCGGCGGTGTCGAGTCGCATCTCGCTGAGCGCCGCGCCGGCTCGCCAGGATGCTTCGAGGACCTCGTCGCGAAGCATCCGGTAGGTCGCATGGAGACCCTCGGCCGGGCCGAACAGCTCCTCCTCGTGAGCCTCCTCGGCGCCGTCGAGGGTTGCGCGGATCGATTCGTAGAGCGGCGAGGGGGCGCTGGCGGCGCCGCGCACCTCGCGCGGATGGGAGAGGACGATCCTGCTCCGCGCCCGGCTTGCCGCCAGATACCCGCGACGGGCGCGAAGCGCATCGGCGACGTCCTCGGCCGGCGGCCGCTCGCCCTCGAGCAGCCCCTCGGGGATCCACGCGGCTCGCTCGGCGCCCCAGCGCAGCGCCCCGCGCGCGAGCCCGAGCAGGTAGACGCGCTCGAAGTCCATCCCCTTGACCTGCTCGGGCTCGGCGAGCAGGACGGCTCCCTGCGGCGGCGGCTCGGCGGGGCGGCTGAACCGCTGGCCCGCCTCCCCGACCGCCGCGAGGTAGCGGACGAAGTCGCGGGTCGATCCGTCGGGACGGCGCCGAGTCCAGCCGGCGGCCAGCTCGGCGAGCCGCGAGAGGTTGACGAGCCGCTCGGCGGTCTCGGGGCTGGCGGCGAACAGCCCGTGGCGGCGGAATCCGACCCGCTCGATCAGCCGCCGCACGAAGACGTCGGCGCGGAGCCCGTCGAACGCGCCGGCGGCCGCGCGGTAGAGCTTCAGGAACGAGCGGAGGCGATCGCGCGACGGCGGCGGCAGCTGCGGGCTCTCGAGCGCTGCCTCGACGGCCGAGATCATGTCGAGCTTCCGCCGCCGCGCGATCGTCGTGCAGCGGGCGAGGTCGACCGACCGTAGCTCGACCGGCGGCCGGGTCAGCGCCCGGACGACCGCCGCCGAGTCGCTCGGATCGGCGAGGGCGCGCAGCCAGGCGATCGCGTCGCGAACCTCGGGGCGACCGAAGAACGCCGCCGAGCCGGAGCTCCGGAAGGGGACGTTGCGCTCCTCGAGCGCGGCGGCCACGAGCCGGCCTTCCCGCGTCGATGCCCCGGTGAGGATGCAGACTTCCTCGGGCCGGGACTCCCCCGAGGCGATCAGGTGCTCGATCTCGCGCGCGACCGCCTGCGCTTCGGCCCGCTCGTTCGCACAGCTCCAGAACCGGACCGCCGCGGAGTCGCCGGGCCCATCGCCTCCGGTCCGGCCGGACGGCGCCGGCAGGAGCTCCCGGTAGGAGGCGGGCACGAGGCCCGCCGCCGTCCCCACAGTCGTGGCGAGGGAGCCGGTCGAGCGACGGCTCGGGCCGAGCTCGACCCGCTCGGCCTCCCCGAAGCGGCGCAGGAATCCGAGCGCGGCCGCCTCTCCGCAGCCATCGCCCGGGCGCAGCCCCTGGTCAGGGTCGCAGGCCGCCACGACGTTCCCGTGCGGGGCAAGGAGCGGCAGGCAGGCGATCTGCGGGCGTCCGGCGTCCTCGAGCTCATCGACGAGCAGCCACTCGAAGCGGCGACCGACGGCGGCGCTGAGGTCGGGGTGGCGGGTGAGGACTCGGCCGAGCTCGAGGACGAGCTCGTGCTCGTCGAGCATCCCGAGCTCGAGCATGATCGCGTCGTGGCGATCGAAGAGGTCGGCGAACTCGAGCTCGCGCAGTGCCACCTCGCGCTCCGAGCGGCCGCCGGCGCCGCGCTCGGCGGCACGGGCGCGATCGCGAAGATCGGCCGGGCCGATCCCCTCCGCCTTGAGCGCGTCGATCCGCTCGAGCAGGCCGGCGAGCAGCCCGGACGGGTTGCCGCGGATCTCGTGCCGGCGGAGCGGCAGATCGTCGAGCCGGTCCAGGAGAAGCGCCAGCCGGTCGGCCGGCGCCGCTACCTCGAAGAACGGATCGATCCCGGCCTCGAGCGAGTAGTCGCGCAGGAGCCGCTCGCCGAGGCCCGACCAGGTCTCGATCCAGACCTCCTCGAACGAGCCGCCGACCAGCTCGGCGACGCGGTCGCGAAGTCGCCCCCGGTTGGCGGCGGTGCGGCTCAGCAGGATGATCCGCTCGACGGCCACCCCGGAGCCGGCCAGCGCCGCTGCCTTGCGAGCCAGCAGCTCGGTCCGTCCCGAGCCCGCGGTGCCGAGGACGAGCGCCGAGCCGGAATCGATCGCGAGCGCCCGCGCGAAGCCGTCGTCGGTCTGCGATCCCTCCATCGGCGCAACGGTAGCGATGGCCGCGATAGCCGCCAAGCGCCTGCCAATACCATTGCCGCGTGGAGCGCGAGATCGATTGGCTCGATGCCTGCCGCCGGATGGCCGCCCGCCAGGCGGACCTGTTCGAGCGGACCCGCAGCATCGCCGAGCGAACCGAGTACGAGGGGCGCGGCGAGGGCGGCGACATGACCCTGAAGCTCGACCGGCAGTGCGAGGACATCGTCTTCGAGGAGCTCGAGCGCATCGCTGCGGCGGGGGCGGCGCTCTCGGCCGTCAGCGAGGAGCGCGGTGAGGTGACGCTCGGCGGCGGCGAGGCCCTGCACCGGGTCGTCATCGATCCGATCGACGGCTCGATGAACGTGCGGCGGACGATCCCCTTCCACTCCCTGTCGATCGCTGTCGCCGACGGCGATTCGATGGCGGACGTCCACTTCGGCTTCGTCCACGACTTCGGCGCCGGCGAGGAGTTCTCGGCGGCCCGCGGCGACGGCGCCCGCCTCGACGGCATCCCGATCGATCCGCCCCGCGAGGAGATGCCGCTCGAGGTCGTCGGGCTCGAGTCCTCCGATCCGCGCTGGATAGTCGGCGCGATCGAGGACCTTCAGGGCAAGGCCTACCGGATCCGCTCGATCGGCTCGATCGCTATCACCCTCTCCTACGTCGCCTGCGGGCGATTCGACGGAATGCTCTCCGCCCGCGGCTGCCGCTCGGTCGATGCCGCGGCGGCGCAGCTCGTCGTCCGCGAGGCGGGTTGCGAGATCGCCTTCGTCGGCTACGGGCTCGCCGGCGCGACGCTCGACCTCGAGACCCGCTACCCGGTCATCGCCGCCCGCTCCGGCGCCCACCTCGAGGTCGTGCTCGAAGCGCTCGAGGCGGGGATGGCCCGTCAGGCCGACTGACGGCGGCCGTGGCCGAGCTCGTCGACTGGGCGCTGGCACGGCGGATCGCCCTGACCGGGATCGGCGAGCGCGGCCCGGCGATGCGCGGGGCACCCGACCTCGCCGCCGCCGGCGAGCGGGCGAGCGCCGCCGTCCGCGGCTACACCGGCCTCGATCCGCTCGAGCCGCTGCCCGAGCCGGAATGGGTCAGCCGCCGCGATTGGATCGACGTCAACCTCGCATCGGTCCGCGATGTCACTGCAACGGCCGCCACCCGTCTCGGGGACGCGGCGGAGCGGCAGCCGCTCGCTTCGGTGGCCGGCCGGGTCCTCGCGGTCGAGATCGGCGCCCTGCTCGGCTTCGCCGCGCGGCACGTCCTCGGCCAGTACGAGTACCCGCTGCTCGGCGGCGAACGGAAGCCGCGGTTGCTCTTCGTCGGCGAGAACATCGACGTGGCCGTGACCCAGCTCGGCGGCGAGCCGGATCCCGTCCTCGACTGGATCGCCCTCCACGAAACGACCCACTCCGTCCAGTTCGCGGCGGCGCCGTGGCTGCGCGCCCACGTCGGCGGGCTGGCGCGAACCCTGCTCGCGGAGGCGCCGGTCCGGCTCCCCGTCGCCGAGATCCTTGCCCGCGCTCGGGAGATCGCGACGAGCGATCCGCGGCAGACGTTCGACGAGATCCGGGGCTCCGATCCGGTCTCGCTGCTGGCGCCGGCCGAATCGCTCGCGACGATCAACAGCCTCCAGGCCGTGATGGCCTCGGTCGAGGGCTACGCCGAGCACGTCATGGACGCCGCCGCGGGCAACCTCGGGGCGGCGGTGGCCGAGCTTCGTGCCGGTCTCGACGCGAGGCGGCGGAACCGCAGCGTCCCGGTGCGGATCCTCTCCTGGCTGTTCGGCTTCGAGCTGAAGATGCGCCAGTACGAGCAGGGCAAGCGCTTCTGCGACGCCGTCGTCGCAACGGCCGGGATCGCCGGCCTCAACGGCGCCTGGGAGCAACCCGAGACGCTTCCGGACCGGGAAGAGCTGGCGGACCCGGAGGCGTGGGTCGAACGCGTGCTCGCTGCGCCTGCGATCGCCTGACGAGTCAGGCCCGACTGCGCGGCCGCGACTGTGACGAGGCTCACAGCAGCTCTGTAACCGGCTTTGCGGTCGCGTGTAAGAACGTGCGTTCGGTGCTACACTTTGAACATCCTTAGTTTTAAGGAACTTAGATTGGGCACCACTTTCCTGAACCCACCAATCAGCCGAAGGGGATGAGAACTCGAATGGCAACCACCACCAACAGCAGCGCCCGCTCGAAGAGCGCGGCCCGCAACAAGTCCAAGTCGACCGCGAAGGCCCAGGCCACCAAGACCCGGACCTCGGCCCGCAAGACCGCCGCGACCGCGAAGCGGGGCGCCCAGCGCACCGAGACCACGGCGAAGAGCTCGGCCGAGGCCACCGCCCGCGAGGCGGAGGGCACCCTCAACCAGGCCCGTGCCGGCGTCAACGCCGCCGGTGACTACGTCGTCGCCGCCGCCGAGACCGCGATCGACATCCCGGTCGGCGCCGCGCTGACGGCCGCCGAGCGGCTCAACGAGATCAGCGACCGGCTGAACACGCCGAGCAAGCGCGAGGTCCAGGTCCGCCGGGTCCGCACGCAGCTCCGCCGTGAGCTCAACAAGGTCGAGCGCCGGGGCGGCAGCGCCCGCAAGCGCGCGGTCCAGCGCGCCAAGCGCACCCGCAACCAGGTCGAGCGTGAGGTCAAGAAGGCCCGCACGCAGGTCGAGCGTGAGGTCAAGGCCCGGCGCCGCGACGCGGAGTCGACGCTGAAGACCAACCGCGGCGAGGCCGAGAAGCGCGTTCGCGAGGTCAGCGAGCGGGTCCGCGCGCTGGTCTAGGACCACTTAGCCCGGATGCCGGGTCGCAGGCACCGCGACCCACGAGAGGAAGCATCCGGAGAGATCTGCCCGCACTCATATCTCGCGGGTAGACACGGGGGGCTTCGGCCTCCCACCTCTCCTCCCCGACCAGCGGGCTCCTAGTGGGCCCGCTGGTCTTTTCTTTCCCCAGATCTCTCAGGACCGAAGGCGCCCTCCCTCCAACGCCTCTTCCGCGGGTGGCGTGGGGTGTGCCGACTCGGCCGTGCGTGAGCACGGACGAGCGGTACCCCCACGACAGGACCCGCGGCCACCGACCCCCGAGGGAGGGCGCAGGGAGCACTTTTGAGAAGATGCCCCCAATGGCTCAACCGACCGAAGAACAGGTGACCGAGGCCCTTCGATCCGTGATCGACCCCGAGCTGCGCCGCTCGATCGTCGAGCTCGAGATGGTGCGATCGATCGAGATCCATCCGGAGGGACGGGTCGACGTCGTCGTCTCGCTGACGACGCCGGGCTGTCCGATCCGTGCCCAGTTCGAGCGGGCGGTCGCCGAGAACGTCGGCAAGCTCGAGGGGGTGACGAGCGTCGGCGTCGGCTTCGACGTCCTCTCCGACAGCGAGAAGCAGGGCCTCCAGCAGAAGCTCGGCCGCCCCGGCGGCCTCCCCGAGGGCGCCCTCGCCCAGGTCAAGAACGTGATCTGCGTCGCCTCCGGCAAGGGCGGCGTCGGCAAGTCGACGATGACCGCCAACCTGGCCGCGGCGC
>Ga0070660_100003348_pt1 | contig 11013 bp, 11 predicted proteins | sample KBSC33metaG_FD_64670 | JGI IMG/M metagenome (GOLD analysis project Ga0070660, IMG submission 64670) | Corn rhizosphere microbial communities from Kellogg Biological Station, Michigan, USA - KBS C3-3 metaG | ecosystem: Host-associated > Plants > Roots > Rhizosphere > Soil ... | reverse complement strand
GGCTCAGGTTGCCCTGAGGATCCTTCGCCGTAATCGCCACCACGTGCAGGCCCGCCACGTTTCCGCCATCGCCGCTCTGCAGCCCCTGCGAGAACCGCTTTCGCATGCCCATCAGCCGCATCACCGCACGTTCGCGCCGCGGAGGCTGAACTCGAATTTCGTTCTTTTCCGGGAAGTAATGCCTGCGCTCGCGCTCAGTCTCGACGATCACCTGCCCTGCAAAGGGTGAGCCTTTCGGAAACTCGACGCGCGTCTTGCGGCCGTCCTTCTCGATCAGTTCGGTATGAACTTTCCGGTCGACCCCGGCTCGCAGAGTCACGGTACGCGTGCCCGTGTACCGAAGCTTAGGAGCAGACTCCAACATGTGCCGAAGCACGTGCTCCGCATCGTTCACCGGCTGCCCAGCACCGGCGAGGCAAGACCAAGCGACTAGGCTCAGGACGAAGATGCGCTTCATAAGCTGCTCAGGTCGTCTTCCGAAACATTCGGCTCAGTGGACGCGGGGGCGCGGTTCTCCTGCGCATCCGCATTCGACAGGCCCGGACCCGCGACATCGAAGGAGATAGCCGCCTGCCGATGGTAGGCGATCAAGCTGTCCTCGACGCCCGAAGCCTGCGCCACCGAAACAGCATGGGGCGCCGGCGCCATGCGGATCATGATCGCGACCGCCAACGCTCCAGCCATCGCGAGGCCCGCCGCCGGCTTCACAAACCAGCCAAGCAATTGAGCTCGGCGGCGTTGAGCCGCAACGGGCACCAAGCGCTCGTTGAGCGCGCTTCGCCACGCCATGCTGACCGTGTCCTCAGGCAGGTCGCCAACCATCTTGCAGATGTCGCGCTGCGCCGGGCTATCCAGCTTGGCATCCATATTGTCGAAGGGCAAGTTCTCTCTCATGTTAGTTCGCCTCCCCATTCAGGTAGGCAGTCAAGGCTTGTTGCAGATGCGCTCTCGCGAGGAACAGTCGACTCTTCACCGTTCCTACCGGCACATTCAACATCTTAGCAATGTCTTCGTACGGCAAATCTTCTCGGTCGTGCAGGAGAAGCACGCTTCGGAGCTTCTCGCTCATGCTCATAATCGCTTCCTCGATGACGCCCGCAAGCTCTTCGTCCATCGCGATCCGCTCCGGCTCCCAGCGCGAGTCCGCAACGTCGTAAGTCTCTTCGCCTTCGTCTCCGCCCATCGTCAGGCTGGTCTCGTTCGGCGAGCGGTCCAGCTTGCGAGCGCGGTCGACGCAAAGGTTGTAAGCAATTCTAAACAGCCAGGTCCGCACGCTTGACCGCGCATCAAATCGGTGGAAGTTCTGGAAAGCACGGATGAACACGTCCTGCGTCACGTCCGCCGCCTCTTCAGCGTTAGACACCATCCGTCGCACGAAGCCGAACACCCGATTCTGATACAGGTCCACGAACTTGCCGAAAGCAACCGGGTCCTGACGCCGACAACGGTCGATCAACGCGGCTTCTGCGGCGGGATCGCTGGTGCTGGCCAATTTCAATCCGGTAACTCCAAGCGCGAGTTCCATAGCTCCGGAAGGGGTTGACGTCTTGGAGTGCCCAAGGTTCAGTGAGTCCGGTTGCTAGGTTCTATCCAGAAGTTACCGCTTTGGACCGACCGCATGAGTCGTGAGTGGTGAATGGTGAATCGCAGAGGATCTGCGCCGTAAGAGGCCCAAAGATGCTCAAGCTAGCCGCTGCTATGAACGCGTCACCCTGAACGAGAGCGGCCCGCAAGGTCGTAGTAGATCGATCGGTTGGAAGCCGCGAAGCGAATAACCTCCTTGTAAGCACCCATTGCTCGTCTCGGGTAAGGAGCCACCACCCCCAAGACCCAAGGCCGTAACACCGTAGCACCGCAACACCGCACCGAGAAAGTAGAATCACCCCCATGCCCCTGGTCCTCACGGCCGTTGCCGCGATGCTGACACTCCAATCGCCCTTCTTCCTCAAAGACCACGATCGCGTCGTCTTCTACGGCGACAGCATCACGGAAGCCGGCGCCTACTGCCGCTACGTGGAATCTTTCGTGCTCACCCGCTTCCCAAAGCTGCACATCAGCTTCGTGAACTCCGGATGGGGCGGAGACAGGGTCACGGGCGGCGGTGGCGGGGACATCGACAAGCGACTGGATCGCGACGTGATCGCTCGCAAGCCCACCGTCGTCACGATCATGCTCGGCATGAACGACGGCAACTACCAGCCGTTTAACGAGCAGACCTTTCAGACTTACAAGACCGGATACCAGCACATCCTCGACCGTCTGAAGCGCGAAGTGCCAGGAGCGAGGCTGGTGCTGATCAAGCCATCGGCTTACGACGACGTAAACGTCCCGCCAAGCTGGCCCGGAGGCTACAACGACGTCTTGCTGCAGTTCTCTGCTTGCGTAGACCAGCTCGCTAAGCAGAACGGCTGTGACGTAGTGGACTTCAACCGCCCCGTGGTCGATGCTCTTACCAAAGCCAAGCAGTACGATGCCGAGGGCGCAAAGCGCTTGATCCCCGACCGCGTCCATCCCGAGCCTGCGGGCCACCTCGTCATGGCCTCCGAGCTGCTAAAAGCTTGGAATGCTCCCAAGCTGGTCTCGTACTTGGAGCTGGACGCCAATCGCGGAGCCGTGGCCCAGCGTATGGGCACCTATGTGACCGAGCTGCAGTTCGACCGTGGAGCCTCTTGGACCCAGCTGGATGACGCTCTTCCCTTTCCCCTCGAGTACTCGAACGCTCGGGTGGCCCTCGCGATCCGCTCCTCCGGAGCGATGACGGATCTGAACAAACAGGGCGTCAAAGTGCGGGGGCTTCAGGCACCCGAATACAAGCTGCTGATCGACGACCAAGCAGTCGGCACCTACAGCCGCCAGCAACTGGAGGACGGCATCGAGATCTCGAACCTCAACACCCCCATGGTGCAGCAGGCTTGGCAAGTCGTTTACAAGACTCAGCAGCGCGCCGCCATGCAATACGTTCAGTGGCGCAACATCGAGATCGGGCTCTCCGACGTTTCCGGCGTCCAAAGAGATCGAGCGCTCCGATCGCTCGATGCTCTGGAGCAGGCGATCATCCTGCGGCAGCACGAGCTAGCCACACCGCACCCTCACCGATTCAAACTCGTCGCAACGAATTAGAACCGGCTGTTCCCATTGCTAGCATTCTGAGGCTTTTGGCCCCTTCTACCTGAACAATGGAACGCCTCTTGCGTTCCGCCTTGTACATCTGTTCGTCAAGCACAGAACAAGGAAGGAGGGGACGCATGAAAATCGTAGACTACGAAACCAGTAAGACGCTTAACGACGTCGGCATCGTCCTCAGTCGTGAAGAGGCGGAGGACCTCATTCTCTATCTGAGGAAGTTGACCGCGACGAGCGGAGTAGACAAGGTTTACATCAGTGACTTTCAGGCCGGGCGGCTCGAGAGGGAGCTCACCCTGGCGATCGACAGCCACCATCCCTGCGCTCACGTGGCGTAGGCGATCTCTTTGAGCACCGTTTCCAGGGATTTCATCGAACTCTCGGGTGTGGTGACCACAAACGGCTCACCGGACTGGACCTTGTCCACAAAGTCCTTGAGCTCGAAGTAGTAACCGCCGAGGTCGGAGATGTTCCCTCCGCCCTCGGCTTTCATTTCTGTGAACTCCGGTGTCTCCGGCTCATTCCCGTCCTCATAGATCGTGAGCGGCCCGGCGTCCATAATTGCCGCACCCCTCTCAAAGATCGCCCGAAACGCATGCTTGAAGGGCGTTGTGCTCGGCAGATTCCAGCCACCTTCGACGTGCGCAATGACGCCGCCGAATTTTATCGTCGTGAAGATCTGGCTCATACCTCGCTGGTCGCGAGTGCCACGAGAGTGAATCTCATCGGGTTCCCCTAAAGCATAGAGCGCAAAGTCAGTGTCGTGGATGTGCATGTCCAACGCACCGCCACCTGCACGGCTTTCGCTCGCCATCCAGTTATCCGAGGCCCAACTCGGAAATGCCCCATAGCGAAGCAGGCTCAGAGACAGCAAGCGGCCCAGCCGTCCGCTGCCGATCAGAGACTTCAGGTGCGCATACTCCGGCCAATAACGGATGCAATGCCCGATCATCAGCCGGACACCCGCCGACTCACAGGCATCCCGCATCCGCTGCGCATCATCTAGCTTCAGCGCCATCGGCTTCTCGCAGAAAACGTGCTTGCCCGCCTGCGCCGCCCTAACCGTAAAGTCCGCGTGCAAATCCGTCGGCAAGCAAATATCGACCACATCCACCTCGGTGGCAGCAAGCATCTCCTCGAGCGTGGAGTGGGTCGGCTTGCCTTCCGCAAGCTGCTCCGCAGCCGCCGGATTCTTATCCACCGTCGCGACCACCTCAGCATTCGGCAGCAGTTTGTAGACGTTTGAGTGCATTCGGCCCATGAAGCCGCAGCCGACGAGACCTATTCGCAGAGTGGACACGCACTGAGGCTACCCGCGCGTTTCATACTTGCAGTTGTGCTGCTGAAATCGATCAACTACTGGTCATTCCCAGGCGGGCTCGAGGGCTTGCTCGACGTCTTCGAAGCCATTCAACTTGCGAAAGAGCACCGCTTCCAAGCCATCGAGCTCGCGATCGGAGAAGAAGGCAGCCTCAGCCTAAACACCACCGAGGCCGAATGCCAGCGGATTGTCGCCCACGCGAGAGAACAGGGAATTGAACTACAAAGCGTCGCAAGCGGCCTTTACTGGTCAAGAAATCTCGCCAGCGCGAACTCGGAAGAGCAGGAGCAAGCCCGCCACGACCTGGGCAAGATGATCCGCATCACGTCATGGCTGGGTGCCAAGACATTACTGACCATCCCCGGCGCTGTCGACGTCTTCTTCCTTCCCGAGCGGCCCGTCCAGCCGTACGATGAAGTTCTTCATCTCGCCACGGAAGGTCTGAGAGCCGTCCTGCCGCAAGCCGAAGAGCACGGGGTCCGCCTCGGAATCGAGAACGTCTGGAACAAATTCCTCCTCAGCCCGACCGAGATGGCCGCCTTCATCGACAGCTTTGGCAGCAAGCACATCGGTGCCTACTTTGACGTTGGCAACGTCCTCCCCTTCGGCTACCCCGAGCAGTGGCTGCGAATCCTCGGCAAGCGCGTGGTCGGCATCCACTTCAAGGACTTCCGCCGGTCAGTAGGAACTGCGGACGGCTTCGTCGACCTCCTGGAAGGCGACGTCAGCTGGCCCGATGTCATGAAAGCCATTCACGACATCGGCTACGTAGGGCCGATCGCCGCAGAGATGATCCCCGGATACAAGCATCATCCGATGGTTAGGATCGCGAATACATCCAACGCAATGGACGCGATCCTGCAGAACTGACAGGTTTCGCCTCCAGCGGCCGGAAACGGCATATTCATTGCGAGAAGGTCTCTCACTCGCCGGGCAGGAAGCCCACAAGCGGGTCGGAGAGACAAACATGAAGAAAGCTATCCTCGCGGCCACCATGGCCGTTACAATCGTCGGCGGCGCATCTGCCCAGACCATCAGTTCGTTCCATAGCGTCGAAGCGATCAGCGGCATCACCGTTGTTCCCGGCCTCGGCGTCAATCCTTCCACCGTCACCCTGAGCGCTGGCGCCACCATGACCTACCAAGGCGTGCAGTACGGCATCACCCAGCTCTTCGGCGTCTTCGCCCTGAGCGACACCGGAGCCCTCACCGCTACGGCTGGCATGGCGCCCAACGGCTGGAACTTCGTCAATAACAATGGCGGCGGCGGCGGAATTGCCGGCTACAACGCCAATGCGAACCAGAATCGCTTCAACCCAGGCGACAGCGGTCAGTTCTCCTTCGATAGCCTCAGTGGCGACGTAACGGACTACGGCTTCCACGTCACCCTCGACAATCCGAACGGCCCTCTCGGCCCCACGACCTACATCCGAGCCACCCCGGTTCCGGAGCCCGCGACCCTTGCTGGCATCGGCATCGCCGGTCTCGGCCTCATCCGCCGCAAGCGAAAGTAAGCGGACCCGTTATCCACCCTTAACCCTAAAACAAGCCAAAAAGCCCTCGGCGGAATTTCTCCGTCGAGGGCTATTTCGCCTATGATGGCTTGGTTTACGCGCGCTTCTTGCGGCGAATGAACGCCACAGCTGCGATGCCGAGACCCGCGAGAGTCGCTGGCTCAGGCACTGCCTGCGCTTGGCCCGTGACGTAGCCGGTGACCGAAGCAGTCTTGCCCGGAGCGACGGCGACGTTGTTCAACGTGAGCGTGAAGCTACCCACCAACGTATTGTTGGAGAAGGTAAACGTCTGCGTGTTGTTATTGCCAAAGTTGATTTGGATTCCGCCAGCGGCAAGGCTGGACACGCTTCCCAGCACGTTCGCAGTGAAGGTCTGTTGACCGCCGCCTGCAATGCCGGTTGGGGCAGAGAACGTGATTCGCAGGTTGAACGTGTGGCCATTGTAGTTGACCGACTGTCCACCAAGGGAAATGGAACCAAAGTTGTTGAAGTTGCCACCGCTGGGATTGGGATCGCCGCCGAAGCTGGCAAAACCGTTCGAAGTGGTGTTGTCAAAGGTCGATCCGACGTATGTCGCACCGAATAATGTGTTGGTCTGGGCAATCGCTTGACCGTCCCAAGCTCCTTGAGCCGTGCCTGTGATCGTGAACTCAAGGGCCGACGCGGAAGCGGCGACGCCAAGTGCGGCCAAGGCAACGAAACCCGTGCGTAGTGTCATAAACTCTCCTCCAAACTGCGGCAAAGCCGCCTGACTAAGATAAACCGCTGGAATCTCCAGCTTGCGTAATCCGACCTACAGGAGGCAGGCATTGTTCCTTAAATTCGTGCCGGTAAAAACGCTGGTAATAAAATTGCTTTTCACGGGCTAGGCAGGCTTGGCCCCGACGATAGGACACATGCCCGAACCGCAGAGCCAAGCAGTGCGCGTCAGAACTTACGGCGTCTTCGAACAAGCGCCAACAGGCCCAGGCCCACTCCCGCCATCGTAGCGGGCTCGGGCACAGCGGCCTGCCCCGTTACGTATCCCGTCACAGACACCGTCTTCCCTGGGGCGATCGCGACCGGGTTGAGGTTCAACGTGAACGAACCTGTCTGATTGTTGTTCGCGAACGTGTAGGTACTCGTTCCGTTATTGCCCCAACTGATCTGGACTCCACCATTCGTGGTGTTCGAAACCTGCCCTGTAACATTGGCGGTGAACGTGGTCGCGCCGCCACCGGCAATGCCCGTGGGAGCGCTGAACGTCAACCGAAGAGAGAATGTATTGCCGTTGTAGAGAGCCGATTGCCCTCCAAGGGAAATCGAGCCGAAGTTGTTGAAATTTCCACCGCCCGGATTGGGGTCGCCACCAAATGCGACAAACCCGTTCGATGTCGTATCCGAGAAGGTCGATCCCGTGTAGGTCAACCCCAAAAGGGTGCCCGTCTGGCCGATCGATCCTCCGTTCCAAGCGCCCTGTGCGGTGCCTGCAACCGTAAACTCTTCCGCGCCTGCGAAACCGCTGAGGACTAGCGCACCAATGACTGCGCTCAAGTAGCGAGTTGACATAGACTCTCCTCCGATAAGGAAATGGATGGATGGCAAGTAGAGCCATCTGGATGTCGAGCCGTTGGCAGCAGCCAACTTGATGTTTGACCCGAGGTGCGGAAGCGGTGTTCTGAATGGGAAGTCGTCAAAAAGGCCGATAGAACATCGACTTTGTTCTCACAAGAACGAAGACGACTGGGCGCCGGAAGCCAAGTCTCGGGTGCGGCGCAGCCTCCGAACGCAGCTGACATCTCTTTGGGCCGAGAAGACCCAGACGCAAGCCCTACCCGATCTTAACCCGCGTGCGAAGCGCGTGGCAGATCGCGATCGCCAAGGCATCGGCCACGTCGTCAGGCTTTGGCACGACTGCCAGGCTCAGCAGCTTGGTCACCATAAACTGGACCTGTTTCTTATCCGCGCTGCCATTGCCTACGACGGCTTGTTTGATCTCCGGCGGCGTGTACTCCGACCACGGCAGCCCGTGCTGGCTGGTGCAAAGGAGCACCACGCCCAGCGCCTTTGCCACGTCCAGCGCCGTCGTCTTGTTCGCCGCAAAGAGCTGGCGCTCGGTCGCGACCGCGTCGGGCTTGTGCAGTTCAAGCAAAGTCGTGAACTGCTCGTGAATGAGCCGGAGCCGGTCAGGGACTGGAATCGCGGGTGTTTCGATCAACCCATGCGCTCGGTCAGTCAGCTTGGACCCGCTGCGCTCCACCACCGCCCAGCCGAGCCGCCCAATCCCGGGATCTATTCCGAGGATCAACATTACGTCCGCTTGAACCTGCGCAAGAGTTCGTCGGTGGTCAGGGTCAGGGTGATCGGCCGGCCGTGCGGGCACATGTACGGATTCTCCGTCTCGGCGAGATCCACGATGAGCTTCTCCATCTCGGCATGGCTGAGCGGATCGCCCGCCTTCACCGCCATCTTGCAAGAGCTCGTAATCCAGATCTGCTCCCGCGTCGGCACCAAGCGACGCGTCACGCTCGATTCCACCAGCTCATCCACAAGGTCGTGAAGAACCTTGATCGGATCCTTCTGCCGGATCGCCGCGGGCACCGCGCGCACCACGTAACTCTCGCCCCCGAAAGGCTCCAGGTCGAAGCCGACCGCCTCGACCTCCCCGATCCTCTCCCGCAAGAGCACTGCGGCTCGCTTGTCCAGGTGCAGGGTCTGAGGCACCAGCAGGGCCTGCTTCTCGATCGCGCTCGAGCCCTTCAGTCCGCATAGATATTCGTAAAGGATGCGCTCGTGAGCCACGTGCTGGTCGATCACCACGATCCCGCGCCGAGTCTCCGCGAGGATGAACGTGTTCATCGCCTGCCCGATCACACGAAGGCCCTCCAGAAGCTCCGCAAACGGATACCGCGCAACGTCCGCGCGCAACTGTGCGGGTACCTCGATGGGCACGAACGCCTCGGCTGTCGGCGCGGGCTCACCCGCCGGTATTTGCTCCACCGGCTCCGCCCCAAACACCCTGTAATCCGCCAGCGGAGCTTGGGCTCGCAGCGAGAAATCGAACCCGAGGCTCCCATGCGGCGCCGCGGCCTCGGCCAGCGCCAAATTCGCCGCCGCCACCCCGCTGGACAGCACCGAGGGCATCATCCCGTGCTCCATCAAGGCGCCCTTGATCGCCATCCGCAACGCCTCGAAAGCCTGCCCCTCGCGCTGGAACTTGACCTCGCTCTTCGTCGGCGACACGTTCACGTCCACCAGCGAGGGCTCCACATCGATAACCAAGGCCAGCACGGGAAAGCGCCGCTCAGGAGTCAGGTCCCGATACGCTTGGTCCAAAGCGGCGGTCAGAGTCCGCGTCCGCACCGGCCGCCCGTTCACAAACACGTATTGGTAGGCCCGCGTCGGCTTGGTGTAGTGCGGCGGGCTCACAAATCCGCTCACCCTCAGCCCGCCCAAGTCCGTCCTCACCTCGGCCAGGGCCCGCGCCGCGTCGCGTCCCCACACATCGCTGATCGCGTCCAGCATCTCGCCGTTCCCGCTCGTGCGGATCGCCTCCTGCCCGTTGTGTAGGAACACGAAGCTTACGTGCGGGTACGCGATGGCGTAGCGAGAGACCACCTCCACCGACTGACCTAGCTCCGTCGTGTCGGACTTCAAGAACTTCAGCCGCGCCGGCGTGTTGTAGAACAGGTCCTCCACGGAGATCTCGGTTCCGCGCGGTCCTGCCGAGCCGGATAATGGCTGCACCGCGCCGCCCTCGATCCGCAAAACCGTCCGCAGTCCGTCGTGCAAGCCCGTCGACAGCGTCATCCGCGAGACCGACGCGATGGACGGCAGCGCCTCGCCGCGGAAGCCCAAGGTCTTGACCTGCTGCAGGTCGTCGACGCTCTCGATCTTGCTCGTGGCATGCCGTTCAAGTGCCTGTTCCGCGTCCTCGGCGGACATACCGCAACCGTCATCGCTGACTCGAATCAAGCTCTTGCCGCTGTCCCGCAGCTCGATGTTGATCTTGCGAGCCCCCGCATCGAGCGCGTTCTCGATCAGCTCCTTCAGCACCGAGGCGGGCCGCTCGACAACCTCGCCGGCGGCGATCTGGTTCACCGTGTGGCTATCGAGCAGGTGAACCGAAGGCATTCCCTAGTTTAGAGTTTGGAGTCCGACGTTTGGAGGTCTTCTCCGCACATTTCGCAAGAGTTCGAGCGACCCGAAAGCGTCCCCGTCGAACCCGAAAGCCTCGCCGTCGGACCCAAAAGCCTTGCCGTTTCGCCCGAGAGCCTCGCCGTTTAACCCGAAAGGCCTCCCGACCAGCTCCAATGGCGCGCCGTCTGCCCCAAATGGCATCCCGGCCCGCCCGAAAGACTGCCCGTCAGACCCGACAGCCTCGCCGTCGGACCCGAGAGGCTTGCCGCCGCGCTCAGAAGCCGTGCCCGCGCACTCATACTGCATGCTGCTTTGGTCGGAAGGGTAGCCCGCTCAGGTGGCGCAGCCCTCGGGCTACGGGGGGAAGCTATCCAATGCCGACATCTTCCGGCCGATCTTCAGGATTGAACGGCACTCCATGGCCGCCGCCTTCTGCGCCGAAGCGGACGGTCCGCCCATCCGGATCAATGCAGGACTCCTTCGACTCATCGCCGGCAAAGGCGAGGCTGAGGCGGTGGGTCGCTTCGCAGACGAGCGTCACATCTCCCAGCCGAACTCGCCGCCCATCGCGCTCGCCTCCGGTTGTCGTGGCGTAGAACTCGGCCGTTCGGTCGGGGTCCACGCAAGGCAGGAGAATTTCTGCGACTCGAAGCATGGCACTTCGACGTTACCACTGCCTGCCGTGTGCCCGGCTAAAAATCGCAACACCGTCACACCTGAATGACTCAGCACCCCAACACCCCGACACCCCAACACCGGAAGGTTGTATGCTTTCCGCCCGTGAGCGTCGCCACATCCGCCGAAGCCGTCCGCGCCGAGGTCTCGAAAGTCATATCCGGCCAGCAGGCGGTCGTGGACCAGGTCCTCATCGCCATCCTCGCGAATGGCCATGCCCTGCTGGAAGGCGTGCCGGGCGTCGCTAAGACGCTGCTGATCC
>Ga0070660_100003343_pt1 | contig 11022 bp, 12 predicted proteins | sample KBSC33metaG_FD_64670 | JGI IMG/M metagenome (GOLD analysis project Ga0070660, IMG submission 64670) | Corn rhizosphere microbial communities from Kellogg Biological Station, Michigan, USA - KBS C3-3 metaG | ecosystem: Host-associated > Plants > Roots > Rhizosphere > Soil ... | reverse complement strand
ACTTATGCCGCCTCGGAAACTCATCGATCGCCCCGGGCGCCGACCGGCGTTCGGACGTATCGAGTCGAAACGTGGCTCGTCTAGAGCGCCACGCTGCGCAGGTTGCGCCGCTCGAGCTCGGCGATGACGCGGGGCAGCGCGGCGACGGTGCGACGCCACGAGTCCTTCGCGCTGTAGTAATCGGCGTCGTGGAGCAGCAGGACGTCACCCGGCGCGACCTTGCGCGTGAGCTTGCGGGCGATCGACTGCGGCGTGATGAAGCGCCGCCAGTCGGTCCCCCACTGGGACCAGAGCATCGGCTCCCAGCCGCGGCGGCGGGCGATCGCCAGGCCGGCCGGGCTGAAGATCCCGTAGGGCGGGCGGTAGACCGACGGCGCCTGGCCGGTGGCGTCGGCGATCAGCGCGTGGGCGCGGTCGAGGTCGTCGGCAAGCGCGCGCGGCGTGACGCGCAGCAGGTTGCGGTGGCGGTAGCCGTGCAGCGCGATCGCATGCCCGGCGGCGACGATCTCGGCCGCGACCGACCCGTGGCGCTCGACCTGCTCGCCGACGAGGAAGAACGTGGCCTTCTGGTCCCCGCGGGCGAGCAGCTCGAGCACGGCGGGCGTGCCCTCGGGGTGCGGGCCGTCGTCGAAGGTCAGCGCGACGTCGGGGCTGCCCATCGGCAGCGTGCGCGAGATGCCCAGCGGCGCGCACAGCGCGCGCACGTGCGCGGCCGGCGCCGGCAGGCACCAGGCCGCCGCTGTGGCTGGGGCCAGTCGCATGAAGGGATCGTACGGTCGTGATCTCCGGCGTCCTCATCGCGCTGGGCGCAGCCGCCTGCTACGAGGTCGCCTACGTCCTGCAGGCACTCGAGGCGCGCAACGAGTCCGAGGAGCACGGCCTGCGCTTCGCGCTGCTGTGGAACCTCGCCAAGAACCCGCGCTGGGCGGGCGCCACCGCGCTGACCGTCGCGGCCGCCGGCCTGCAGATCTGGGCGCTGTCGCTCGCGCCGGTGACCGTCGTGCAGCCGACGCTGGCGGTCGGCCTTCTCGCGCTGCCGCTGCTCGCCCGGTTCGTGCTCAAGGAGCACCTCACGCTGCGCGAGCTGGCCGGGATCGGCGCGATCGTCGGCGGCGTCAGCATCGTGGCCGGGTTCGGCCCGACCCACGTCGGCCGCGAGGACGCCAGCGCGGGCGTCTACGCGGTCCTCGGTGTGCTGTGGGCCGTCACGCTCGCCCCGTTCGCGCTGCGGGGCCGCGGGATGCCGCCGCAGTTAGCCGTCCTCGGCGCCGCGTGCGGCGACGCGTCGGCGGCCCTCGGGATGAAGCTCGCCGCCGACCACCTGCACCGCAGCGAGGTCGGCCTGGCGATCGTGTGGGCGCTCGCGGGCGGCGCCGCCGGGGCGTTCGCGCTGACCGCCGAGATGACCGCGCTGCAGAAGCTGCGCGCGCCGCGGATCGCGCCGGTGGTCGTGGCGTTCCAGGTCCTCGTGCCGGTCTCGATCGGGCTCGGGTTCTTCGGCGACTCGTGGCGGCACACGCCCGGCGGCGGCGTGCTGCTCGGCATCGCCGTGCTCGTGGTCGTGACGGGCGCGGTGGTGCTAAGCGCGACGCGCACCGTCGAGGAGGCCCTCGGCGTGGAGCCGGAGGACCACGGCGGCAGCAGTGGGGAGCTGCGCGAAGGAGAGGTCGGGTGACGGCCGGCTCTCGAGCGCGCGGTCGAGCTCGATGGCGAGCTCCTCGCGACCCGTCGCGACCTGCGCCAGCCCGAAGCGCGCATACGCCTCGTTGTTCAGGCGGATGTGGCCGCGGCCCCAGCCGTAGCTGATCGCGGGCAGCCCGCGCATCTGCGCCTCGAGCATCGTCAGCCCGGCGGTCGAGTGGATCAGCGCGTCGGCCGCGGCGAACAGCTCGGGCATCCGGTCGGTGAAGCCCCAGACCTGCACGCGCTGGTCCGCGGCGTAGTCGCGCTCGAGCCGGTCGCGCAGGGCGTGGTTGCCGCCGCAGAGCACGACGACCATCGTGTCGCCGCGGGCCAGAGCGGTGTCGATGCCGCCCTCCATGTCCCCCACCCCCCACCCCCCGCCGGACACGACGACGAGCTTCGGCTCGACCGGCAGGTCCAGCGCGCGGCGCGCGTCGTCCTCCTCCATCGGCACCGCCCAGGCGGGGTCGTTGAGCCCGCGGACGACCTCGATGCGGGCGTCCGGCCCGGCGATCTCGTGGATCTCGGCCCGCGACTCGGGGTGCGTGGTCAGGTGCAGGTCGACGCCCTCGTGGGCCCACCACCACAGCGAGGCGAGATCGGTGATCGCCGAGACCACCGGCACGCGCAGCTCGCCGCTGAGCCGCAGCCGCGCCAGGATCTCGGTGCCGCCCGGCCACGTCGAGACGATCACGTCAGGCCGCTCGCGCTCCGCCAGCTCCAGGATCCGGCGGCGCGCCAGCCGCATCACGATGCTCGTCATCCGCCGCCGGCCCGGGCCCCACTGCATCAGGAGGCGATGCTGGAGCTCGAACATCGTGTTGCCGAAGCTCGTCTCGAACGCCGACCCGCCCTGGACGAAGGCCTCGAGGATCGGGCCCGCCTCCTTGACGGTGTCGAGCACCTTGACTCCGACCCCGGGAGCGATCTCCCGCAGCTCGGCCGCCATGACCTCGGCCGGCAGGTCGTGGCCCGCGCCGATCGACGCGGACAGGATGAGGACGCGTGGCGGTCTCAGACCGGCGTTATCGCGTTGTGCTTGGCGGGCCACTGGCGGACCTTGCCGGTCGCGAGCGCGAAGCGCCGGATGACCTCCGCGCGCAGGTCCTCGGGCTGGATGACGGCGTCGACGACGAGCTCGGAGGCGAGATGGAGGATGTCGATGTCCTCGGCGTACTCGCGGCGCAGCTCCTCGGTCTTGGCGGCCCGCTCGTCCTCGTCCTCGATCGCCTGCAGCTGGTTGTAGAAGACGGCGTTGACCGCGGCCTGCGGGCCCATCACCGCGATCGACGCGGTCGGCAGGGCGATCGTCGCGTCCGGGTCGAACGCGGGGCCGGCCATCGCGTAGAGACCCGCGCCGTAGGCCTTGCGCACGACCACGCAGAGCTTCGGAACCGTCGCCTCGCTCACCGCGCTGACCATCTTGGCGCCGTGGCGGATGATGCCCTGCTTCTCGACCTGCGTGCCGATCATGAATCCCGGCACGTCGGAGAGGAACAGCAGCGGCACGTTGAACGCGTTGCAGGTCATGATGAACCGCGACGCCTTGTCGGCGCTGTCGACGAACAGCACGCCGCCCTTCTGGCGCGGCTGGTTGGCGACGATGCCGACGACCTGCCCGTCCATCCGCGCGTAGCCGACGATCAGCTCCTTGGCCCAGCGCGCGTGGACCTCGAGGAAGCTCTCGGCGTCGACGAGCGACTCGATCAGCTGCTTCATGTCGAACGGCTTGTTCTCGTCGGCCGGGACGAGGTCGCGGATCGGCGTGTCCGAGCCGGGCTCGGCCGGCGGCGCGGGCGGCGGCTCGGCCTCCCAGTTCGCCGGGAAGTAGGACAGGTAGCGGCGCGCCGTGTCGATGCCCTCCTCGTCGGTCTTGACGAGGAAGTGGCCGACGCCGCTCGTGCCCGTGTGCATCCGCGCACCGCCCATCTCCTCGAGCGTGACCTTCTCGCCGATGACCATCTCGGCCATCCGCGGCGAGCCGAGGTACATCGACGCATTGCCGTCGCGCATGATCACGACGTCGCAGAAGCTCGGGATGTACGCGCCGCCCGCGGCGCTCGGCCCGAACAGCACGCAGACCTGCGGGACCACGCCGCTCATCTGCACCTGGTTGAAGAAGATCCGCCCGGCCCCGCGCCGGCCGGGGAACATCTGCACCTGCTCGGTGATCCGCGCGCCGGCGGAGTCGACGAGATAGAACATCGGCACCCGCAGCGCCAGCGCGCGCTCCTGGATGCGCAGGATCTTCTCGACGGTCTTCGGGCCCCACGAGCCCGCCTTGACGGTCGGGTCGTTGGCCATCACCGCGACCGGCCGGCCGCCGAGCGTTCCCAGCCCGGTGACGACGCCGTCGGCCCCGAGCCCGTCCTCCTGCCAGTTGGCCAGCAGCGCCTCCTCGACGAAGCTGCCGTCGTCGAGCAGCCGCGCGACGCGCTCGCGGACCGGCAGCTTGCCCTGCTCGGCCGACTTCTGGCGGTGGCGCTCCGGCCCGCCCGCGTGCGCGCGGTCCAGCGCGTCCTGGAAGTGGGTCGGGTCGGTCATTCGTGCACCGGCGGCTCGGGCGGAAGCTCGTCGCGCGGGCGGAGCCCGATCGCGAGGAGCACGACGGCCATGATCAGCAGCACGAGCGGCCAGCCGACGAAGGTCGAGGCGCCGACGCCGGTGATGACGACGAAGAGCACCAGCAGCGCGAGCCCCAGGAACGGCGGCACGCGCTCGCGGTCGACGGTGCCGTAGGCGATCAGCCCGAAGCCGAACGCCAGCACGACCAGCGCCCAGCCCAGCGGGTGCGCGCTCGGCGCTCCGGACAGGTCGCCTCCGCGCAGACGGACGACGGTCACGAAGATCGACTGCGCCGCCACGGTCGCGCCGAGGAAAAACACGCTTATGCCCACGACGTCGACGAGCGCGACGGCGTGACGGCGGGCCCGGTCGCGCAGCCAGACCGCGCCGAGAGTCAGCGCCACCGCGGCGAGCAGCAGCAGCCACCGGAACGTCTGCACGCCGTCTGGCGAGAACACCCAGGCGACGAACGTCAGCAGCGCGAAGACGGCGAGCAGCGCGGCGCTGAGCGTCATGACGGCAGAGCTCGTGCGCCGTGCCCAGCGCAGCGAGAGGAGCACGAGCGTCGCGCCGACCCACGTCGCCTGGCCGTTGCCGCCGAACTGCCCCGACGCGCCGAGCAGGTCGGCGAGGTTGAGCAGCGCCATGCCGCTGAGCACGATGGCGGCGACCTGGAGCGTCGCGTGGTACGGCAGCGGCGTGTCCTGCGTCATCGGAGAGCGCTCGGCCATGACGGCGACGAGCAGCGCGAGCGCGCCGAAGAGCAGCAGGCGCCAGCCCGGCGCCCAGTTGTGCGCGCAGCGGACGTCGAGCAGGATCGCGAACGTTGTGAGCACGACCGCTCCGGCGGCCAGCACGGCGCCGCGGCCGGGAGCGGGTGTCAGCCGCTCGAGCACGTCAGATGCCCGGGTTCGGCACCGGCTCGTCGCCGGAGTAGTCGTAGAGGCCCATGCCGCTCTTCTTGCCGTACCAGCCCGCGGCCAGCATCTTGCGCAGCGTGGGCGGCTGGGCGAAGCGGCGCTCGTTGAACTCGTTCCACATCACGTCGCAGATCGACCCGAGCGTGTCGAGACCGACGAAGTCCGCGAGCGTCAGCGGGCCCATCGGGTGCGCGGCGCCGGCCTTCATGGCGTTGTCGATCTCGTCGACCGTGCCCACGCCCTCCTCGTAGGCGCGAATCGCGTCGAGCATGTAGGGCACCAGCAGGCGGTTGACGATGAACCCGGCCTTGTCCTTGGTCGGGATCGCGAGCTTGCCCTGGGACTTGGCGAACTCGACGCCGGCCTGGAGCGTCGCGTCGCTCGTCGTGACGCCCTGGACGACCTCGCACAGCTTCATGACCTGCGCGGGGTTGAAGTAGTGCAGGCCGAGGAACTGCTGCGGGCGCGACGTGGCGGCCGCCTGCTCGACCACGCTGAGCGACGAGGTGTTGGTGGCGAACAGCGCCTCGGGCTTGACGATCTTGTCGACCTCGCCCCACATCTCGAGCTTGAAGGCGAGGTTCTCGGTGATCGCCTCGATGACGAGGTCGCAGTCGGCGAGGTCCGCGTAGTCGGTGGTGGTCGTCAGCCGCGCGCGGATCGCGTCGGCGTCCTCCTGGGTGCTCTTGCCCTTCTCGACCGCGCGCGCGAGGTGCTTCTCGATCTTGTCCACGCCCTTGGCGAGCAGCTCGTCGGAGACCTCGCGCACGACGACGTCATAGCCCGCCGTGGCGCTGACCTGCGCGATCCCGTGGCCCATCAGGCCACAGCCGATCACGCCCACCTTCTTGATGTCGCTCATTGCCGCGGGAGCCTAGTGTTCGCTCCATGAGCACGGTCGAGACGGAACGCGTCGGCATTCAGGTTGAGGACCACGTCGCAGTGGTCACACTGCAACGCCCCGACAAGCACAACGCGCTGGACCGGGCGATGTTCGAGGGCATCGCCGCGGCGGCCGAGGAGGTCGGGCGCACGCCGGGCGTCCGCGCGGTCGTCCTGCACGGCGACGGGCCGAGCTTCTGCTCGGGCCTCGACATCGCGTCGATCCTCGCCGACGGGCCCGGCGGCTTCGAGTTCCTCGACGACCGCTCCGGCCCGCGCAACGCGAACCTCGCCCAGCGCGTGTCGACCGACTGGCTCGACCTCCCGTTCCCGGTGATCGCCGCAATCCACGGCAACTGCTTCGGCGGCGGGCTGCAGATCGCGCTCGGCGCCGACATCCGGATCGCCGCGCCCGACGCGAAGCTGTCGGTCATGGAGGCGCGCTGGGGCCTGGTGCCGGACATGGGCATCACCCAGTCGCTGCCGCGGCTCGTCGGCCTCGACCACGCCAAGGAGCTGACGTTCACCGCCCGCCGCGTCAGCGGCGAGGAGGCTGCGGCGCTCGGCCTCGTCACCCGCACGGCCGACGACCCGCTGGCCGCCGCCCGCGAGCTCGCGTCCGAGATCGCCGGCCGCTCGCCCGACGCGGTGCGCGCCGCCAAGCGCCTCTACGAGGAGACCTGGCCCGCGATCGCCGAAAACGCGCTGGCCCTCGAGACCGAGCTGCAGGTCGGCCTGATGGGCTCCCCGAACCAGCTCGAAGCGGTCCGCGCCGGGTTCGCCAAGGAGCCGGCGAACTTCACCGACCCGAGCTGAACGCGCGGATCGTCTCCCGCACCGCCTCGATGCACGCTCGCACCGAGGCGAAGTCGACGTGCTCGGGCGTGTCGTCGGGCCGGTGGTAGCGGGTGAGAACGCCCTTCGGCCCGATCGACAGGAACGACAGCGTCCGCAGCCCGGCGAACTTCGCCTGCAGCGCGTCGGTCCAGCCGCCGAGCGACCAGCGCTCGACGTCGCCGGGCACGAGCGCGAGGTCTTCGTCGGCATAGACGTGGCGCAGCGTCGTGTGCTCGGCGCGCAGGACGATCGGCGTGCCGCAGCCGAGCGTGTCGAGGCAGATCACGAGCGTGGTCTCGGGATCGAGGTCGTGCGCGGCGAGGAACGCGCGCATGCCCTGCATCCCGGACTCCTCGCCGCCGCAGAAGGCGACGAGCAGCTGGACGCCGGCGGGCGGGTCCTCGGCGAGCGCGATCGCCGCCGCCACGCCGGTCGCGTTGTCGTTCGCGCCGGGGACTGTCCGGCTGGTCGCCTGTTCGACGGCGAGCAGGCCGAGGACGCCCAGCGCGAGCCGGCCGAGGCGGGTGCGGTGCGCGAGCAGCGCGAGCGCCGCCGGCGGCATGTACGGCGGGATCGAGCGCGTGCGCAGGCGACGCGCGGCGCCCGGCTCGTGCAGCGCCGGATGCCAGATCAGCCCGGTGCGCTGGGCGTCGTGGTGTGCGACGAGCACGACGGTCCGCGGTCCCTCGCCGACCCGCAGGACGACGTTGGCGCCCTCGCCCGTCGGCAGCAGGCGCCGGAGGAGGTGCAAGCGGCCCGAGGCGTCGCCCTCGAGCGAGATGAGCAGGGCGGCGACGAGCGGCCGGCCGAGCCTCCGCGGCAGCCGCGCCGCGACCAGTCCGAGCGCGGCGTGCAGCGCGTAGCTCCAGGCGTAGGTCGCGTGTCCGCGGTAAGGCTCGATCGCGCCGCCGGTGCGCTCGGCGATCCAGCGGGCGCTCGCGCGCTCGCCCGAGCCGCACGAGCCGCGGCTCAGCGCCGCGAGCTCGGCGACGTCGCGCTCTAGCCGTGCCACTCCACGGGACCGGCGACCAGCGTGTGCGAGCCCAGCGGGCGGCCGAGCACCTGCGCGACGGCCCGCGCGCACTCGAGGAGCTTCACCAGGTCGATCCCGGTCTCGATGCCCATCTCGTGCAGCATCGAGACGAGGTCCTCGGTGGCGATGTTGCCGGTCGCGCCCGGCGGGACCGGGCAGCCGCCGAGCTCGCCGAAGCTCGACTCGAAGCTGTCGATGCCCGCCTCGAGCGCCGCGAGGACGTTCGCGAGCCCCTGCCCGCGGGTGTTGTGGAAGTGCGCGGTCAGCTCGACGCCGTCGCCCAGCTCCTCGCGAGCGCGCTCGAAGAACGCGCGGACCTGCACCGGATTGGCCATCCCGGTCGTGTCGCCGAACCCGACCTCCGAGGCCCCGAAGTCGCGCAGCTTCGCGGCGATCTCGAGCACGCGCTCGGGCGGCACGTGCCCCTCGTAGGGACAGCCGAACGACGTCGAGATGATGCCCTCACAGCGCAGCCCCTCCTCGCGCGCGCGGCCGATGACCCGCTCCAGCCCCTCGAGCGACTCGGCGATCGAGCGGTTGACGTTCTTGCGGTTGTGGGTCTCACTCGCGCTCAGGAAGCAGTTGACCTCGTCGAACTTCTCGCGCAGCGCGAGCGCGTTGTCCAGGCCGCGCTCGTTCGGGATCAGCACGGTGACGTCGACGTCGTCGGGGACGTCGATCTGCGACAGCACCTCCCAGGCGTCGGAGAGCTGCGGGATGACGTCGGCGCGGACGAAGCTCGTGACCTCCAGGCGCTGGACGCCGGTCCGGGCGAGCATGTCGATCAGCCGCACCTTGTCGGCGGTCGGGATGACCTCGGGCTCGTTCTGGAAGCCGTCGCGAGGGCCGACCTCGCGGATGCGGACGCGCTCGGGCAGGCTCATGCCCGGTCCACGGTACGACGCTCGTGCGTGCCGACGCCGATCGTCCGGTCACCCTCGAGCACCTCGACGTCGAAGCGGTACTTGCGGTCGTCGACGACCTCGGTGAGCGTCGCGCGGGCAACGCAGGTCGCGCCCTCCAGCGCGCCGGCGACGTGCTTGACGCAGACCTCGAATCCCACGGTCGCCTTGCCCTCCGGCACGTGCTCGAGCGCGAGCGTGGCGGCGGCCCGTTCCATCATCCCGATCATCCCGGGCGTCGACAGGACCTTCACGGGGATGGTGCCGCGGACGTCGGTGAGCAACCGGTCCTCGACGACGAACTCGTGCTCGTAGGTCGGCATGCGGCTATAGATACTCGAATGGAGACGGTCACGGTCATCGGCGGCACCGGCGCGCTCGGCCTGGGCCTCGCGCTGCGGCTCGCCCAGCAGGGGGTGCCGATCGTCATCGGCTCGCGCGACGCCGAACGCGGTGGCGCCGCGGCCGAGGACGCGCGCTCGCGCCTCCCGGAAGGGAACTTCGAGGGGATGGCCAACGGCGAGGCCGCCGAGCGCTCGGAGGTCGTGTTCCTCACGGTGCCGTTCCGCTCGCAGTCCGAGACGCTCACCAACCTGAAGAACCATCTGCGCGAGGGCCAGATCCTCGTCGACTGCACCGTGCCGCTCGCGGCCGCCGTCAGCGGCAAGGCGACGCGGATGCTCGGCGTCTGGCAGGGCAGCGCGGCGCAGCAGGCCGCGGAGATGGTGCCCAAGGGCGTCCGCGTGGTCAGCGCGCTGCACACGGTCAGCGCCGAGATGCTGCGCGACCTCGACCACGCGCTCGACGAGGACACGATCGTCTGCGGCGCGAAGGCCGACAAGCCGCCGGTCATCGAGCTGATCGCGAAGATCCCCGGGCTGCGGCCGGTCGACGGCGGCCCGCTGGAGAACTCGCGGACGACCGAGTCGCTCACCGCACTGCTGATCGGCTTCAACGCCCGCTACAAAACGCACGCGGGGATCCGCATCACCGGCCTGCCCTCGTGAGCGTCGTCATTCTCGCCGGCGGCACCGGCGGCGCGAAGCTCGCCCGCGGGATGCTCGACGTCGTCGGGGACGAGCTCGTGGTGATCGCCAACACCGGCGACGACATCGAGATCTACGGCGGCTACGTCTCCCCCGATCCCGACCTCGTCACGTTCTCGCTGCTCGACCGCATCCACGAGCGCGGCTGGGGCCTGGCCGGCGACACGTTCAACGTCATGGAGGGGCTGCGCGAGATCGGCGCCGACGCCTGGTTCGGCCTCGGCGACCACGACCTCGCCCATGCGCTCGAGCGCAGGCGCAGGCTCGCCGCCGGCGAGCGGCTGACCGAGGCGCAGCTCGCGATGGGCGCGTCGCTCGGCCTGGGCGCGCGCGTGCTCCCGATGTGCGACCAGCCGGTCCGCACGCGCGTTCGGAGCGGCGAGGCCTGGCACGACTTCCAGGAGTTCATGATCCGCCTCGGCGGCTCGGCGAGCGACTTCGACGCGATCGACGGCGTCGAGCTCGCCGGCATCGAGGCGACGCGGATCACGCCGGAGATCGAGGCGGCGCTGGCCGGGGCCGAGGCGATCGTCGTCGGGCCGTCGAACCCCGTGATCAGCATCGGGCCGATCCTGCGCGTCGGCGGGATGCGCGCCGCGCTGGCCGCGGCGCCGGCGCCGGTCGTCGCGGTCAGCCCGATCGTCAGCGGCGACAGCGTCAAGGGCCCGACCGTCGGCTTCCTGCGCTGGGCGGGCGTCGAGGCGTCGAGCGCCGGGATCGCCTCGTACTACGGCGACGTCATCGACGGCCTCGTCGCGGATGAGCGCATCGACGCGCTGCCGACGCTCGAGACCGACACGCTGATGAGCGACCCCGGGCAGCGCCGCCGCGTGGCCGAGGAGACGCTCGAGTTCGCGCGGGCGCTCGCGCCGTGAGGACGCTCGCCGTCCTGCCGGTCAAGACGTTCGCCGCCGCCAAGACCCGGCTGGCGGCCGACCTCGGCGTGCCGCAGCCCGAGGTCGCCGAGGAGATGGCGGTCGGGGTGCTGCGCGCGCTGTGCGCGTCGTCTCTGGATGGCGTGCTCGTCGTCACCCGGGAACGCCGGGTCATGGACGTGGCCGAGGCCGAGGGCGCGGAGATCGTCGAGGAGGACGAGCTGCGGGGCCACTCGTTCGCCGCGATGCTCGGGGTGCGAGCGGCGGTCGAGCGCGGAG
>Ga0070660_100003340_pt1 | contig 11025 bp, 13 predicted proteins | sample KBSC33metaG_FD_64670 | JGI IMG/M metagenome (GOLD analysis project Ga0070660, IMG submission 64670) | Corn rhizosphere microbial communities from Kellogg Biological Station, Michigan, USA - KBS C3-3 metaG | ecosystem: Host-associated > Plants > Roots > Rhizosphere > Soil ... | reverse complement strand
ATTCCCGACGCGAGTCCGACTAGGGTGAACGTTCGGACTCCGGCGATCCGAGTTCCAGATTCCAGGCGGCGAAGATCGAAGCCGCGCTCGATCCCGATCAGCAATCCGGAGGCGAGCGCCGTGGCGACGCAGAGCGCCTGCCAGTACCAGCCGGAGATCAGGATAGCCTCTGCGAATGCCAGCGGAGGTGATTGGCCATGAAGCTCGACACGAAATAATAGCTGTGGTCGTAGCCGGGCTGGCGTCGCAGGGTCAGGGCAATTCCGGCGTCGGCGCAGGCGCGCTCGAGAAGCTCGGGACGAAGCTGATTGTCCAGATACGGGTCGTCGCTTCCGACATCGACGAGAAGCTCGGGCAGGCGCGCGCCGTCCTCGATCAGGGCAACGGCGTCGTGCCTGCGCCAGGCCTGCTCGTCCTCGCCGAGATAACCGCCGAGAGCCTTGGCGCCCCAGGGCACCCGTGACGGAGCGACAATCGGCGAGAAAGCGGAAACACTTCGGAAGCGGCCGGGATTGCGAAGGGCGACAGTTAGCGCGCCGTGTCCGCCCATCGAATGGCCGGTAATTCCCTGGCGGGCGATGTCGACCGGAAATTCCTGTCCGACCAGCGCCGGAAGCTCCTCCGTCGCATAGGTCCACATCCGGAAATTCTTCGCCCAAGGCTCCTCAGTTGCATCGACGTAGAAGCTCGCGCCCTTGCCGAAATCATAGTCTTCGACATCGGGTACGTCGTCGCCGCGCGGGCTGGTGTCAGGAGCGACGAAGACCAGGCCGAGTTCGGCGCAGGCGGCGCGATATTCGCCCTTCTCCGTCACGTTCATCGGGCTGCAGGTCAACCCGGAGAGGAACCACACGACGGGCAGCTTGCCGCCACCCTCGGCCTGCGGTGGAAGGAAAATCGAGAAGGTCATTCCGGTCGAGGTCGAGCTTGATCCATGCTTGGCGACGATCTGCCGCCCGCCGTGCGACCGGTTCTCCGAGACGATCTCCATCGTCACTGCGCCGGCCGGTGAAGCCCGCAAAGCTTGTTGCCGTCGGGATCGCGCAGATAGGCGAGGTACAGCTTGCCGAAGCCGCCTTCGCGGAAGCCGGGCGGATCCTCGATCGACGTCCCGCCCGCCTCGACTCCGCGCTGATGCCAGGCGTCGACTTCCTTCGGGCTTTCGAAGTTGAACCCGACCGTACCGCCGTTGGCGCAGCACGCGGGCTCGCCGTCGATCGGCCTGGTCACCATGAATACCGCGCCGTTCTTGCGATAGGCGAGGCGGCCTCGGTCGTCTTGCATCCCTTCCTTGCCGAACAGCGAATCGTAGAAAAGTTTCGACCGCTCGATGTCGTTCGAACCGACCATGATGTGACTGAACATCCGTTCCCCCTTTTAATAGACGACGACCGAGCGGATGCTTGTCCCCGCGTGCATGAGGTCGAAGCCCTTGTTGATCTCGTCGAGCGTCAGCACGTGGGTGATCATCGGGTCGATCGCGATCTTCCCGTCCATGTACCAGTCGACGATCTTCGGAACGTCGGTGCGACCCTTGGCTCCGCCGAACGCGGTTCCGCGCCAGTTGCGGCCGGTGACGAGCTGGAACGGCCGGGTGGAGATTTCCTTCCCCGCTTCCGCGACTCCGATGATGATGCTGGTTCCCCAGCCGCGGTGGCAGCATTCGAGCGCGGTTCGCATGACCTCGGTGTTGCCGGTCGCGTCGAAACTATAGTCGGCGCCGCCGTCGGTCATCTCGACGATCCTGGCGACGATCTCGTCGCGCGACATGCCCTTGCTGTTGAGGAAATCCGTCATTCCGAACTTCCGGCCCCATTCCTCGCGGTCCGGGTTGATGTCGACGCCGATGATCCTGCTCGCGCCGGCAAGCCTGGCGCCCTGGATGACGTTGAGGCCGATGCCGCCGAGCCCGAAGACCACGACATTGTCGCCGACCTGGACCTTGGCCGTGTTGACCACCGCGCCGACGCCGGTTGTCACTCCGCAACCGATGTAACAGCTGGTCTTGAACGGCGCGTCGTCGCGGATTTTCGCTACCGCGATCTCCGGGAGCACCGTGAAATTCGAGAAGGTGGAACAGCCCATGTAATGGAAGACGGTCTCGCCCTTGTAGGAAAAGCGGCTGGTGCCATCCGGCATCAGACCCTTGCCCTGGGTCGCGCGGATCGCCGTGCACAGGTTCGTCTTGCCCGAAAGGCACGACTTACACTGGCGGCATTCGGGCGTGTACAAGGGGATCACGTGATCGTCCGGCTTCACGCTGGCGACTCCGGGGCCGACCTCGCGAACGATTCCTGCCCCCTCGTGGCCGAGAATCGACGGGAAAATGCCCTCGCTGTCGAGTCCGTCGAGCGTGTAGGCGTCGGTGTGGCAGATGCCCGTCGCCATGATCTCGACCAGGACTTCGCTCTGCTTCGGCCCCTCCAGGTCAACCTCGACAACCTCGAGCGGCTGCTTGGCTTCGAACGCAACGGCTGCGCGGGTCTTCATTCTTTAGTCTCCGTAAGGAATCGTCTGATCCAGGTTGCGACCAGCGCGCTGTCGTTCGGCGCGTTCAGCGAGGCGATTGCCGCGGCCGGATCGGGGACCCGGTCGAAGCGCTCCCGGATCAAGGCCTTGGCGAATTCGGCGCTGAACTCGGGGTGGAACTGGAAGGAAATCGCCGGCCGGCCGGTCCACGCCAGTCCGGCATAGGGGGTGAAATTCGACGTGACGACGACCTCGGTCTCGGGCGGCTGGACGATCACCTGGTCCTGGTGCGAGGCGGGGATCGCGATCGCCTGCTCGCCGTCCATCCACGGCTCGCGGCGGACGACCGAATACTTCTGCAGGCCCGCGCCCCAACCCTTGTCCGACTTCTCGACACGGCCGCCCAGCGCCTCGGCCATCGCCTGGTGGCCGAAGCAGATGCCGACCATCTTTGAGCCTTTTGCTCGCCGGATGAAATCCAGAAGCGGCGCGATCCACGGCAGCGGGTCGTACACTCCGGCCGGCGAGCCTGTGATCAGATAAGCGTGATGGTCCGCGGGATCGGCGGGCAAGTGTCCCGCCGCGACATCGAATGTCGCGATCTCGAATCCGTCGCCGAGCATGTGCCCGAACATGGCGGAATAGTCGCCGAACCTGGCTTCGAGATCGCCGGGAGGCCGGCCCGTTTCGAGGATGGCGAGCTTCATGGCGCACGCCTTGCCACCGGATTGCGCTTCGGCCAATGCTGATTTTCTGAGAGGGGCTGGATGGACGCACGCCTTGAAGGACGCCACGCGCTGATCACCGGCGGAGGCACCGGAATCGGTGCAGCGGCGGCGAGGACGCTGGCCGCCGAAGGAGCGAAGCTGTCCCTGCTCGGACGGCGGATGCCACCGATCCAGGCGACCGCGGTCGCGACCGGCGGCACGGCCTTCCAGTGCGACATCACCGACCCTGACGCGATCGGGCGCGCCTTCGCCAGCGCACGGGCGGCAAACGGCCCGATCGAGCTTCTCGTCGTCAACGCCGGAATCGCGGAGAGCGCGCCGTTTCACAAGATGACTCGCGAGAGCTGGGACCGAATCGTCGGCACAAACCTCACTGCGGCCTTCGATTGCGCGCGGGCGGCGATCGGCGATTTGCTGAAGAGCGAGAACGGCCGGCTGGTCTTCATCGCCTCGGTCGCGTCGCTGCGCGGCGTTCCCTACGCCGCCCATTACGCTGCATCGAAGCATGGCCTGCTCGGCCTCACCCGCTCGCTCGCGGCGGAATATGCGAAGACGAACCTCACCGTGAACGCGGTCTGCCCCGGCTATGTCGACACGCCGATGACCGACCAGAGCGTCGCTCGGGTGTCGGAGATCACGGGACGAAGCGAAGCGGATTCGCGAGGCGCGATCACCAACATGAATGCCAGCGGCCGGCTGGTCGATCCCGAGGCGATCGCCAATATCATTCTGACTCTGTGCCTGCCGTTGAGCCGCGACATCGACGGCGCGGCAATCACCATCGACGGCGGCACCAGCGCATGAGCTTCGACCCGGCGAGCTTCGCGCCCACGCATTTCCTGTGGGATTTCGCCGACGGCGTGGCGACGATCACGCTCAACCGGCCGGAGCGGAAGAACCCGCTGACGCTCGAAAGCTACGACGAGCTTCGCAAGACCTTCTGGGCGCTCGACGAAACCTATTCGGTCAAGGCGGTCGTCGTCACCGGTGCGGGCGGGAATTTCTGCTCGGGCGGCGACGTGCACGAGATCATCGGTCCGCTGACGAAAATGGATTCGGCCGGGCTTCTCCGCTTCACTCGAATGACCGGCGACCTGGTGCGGGCGATGCGCGCCTGCCCGCAGCCGATCGTCGCGGCGGTCGAGGGGATTTGCGCCGGCGCGGGCGCGATCCTGGCGATGGCGAGCGACATCCGCTTCGCTTCGGCCAATGCGAAAACCGCCTTCCTCTTCACACGGGTCGGCCTTTCGGGCGCGGACATGGGCGCCTGCGCGATCCTTCCGCGGATCATCGGCCATGGCCGCGCCGCCGAATTGCTCTTCACCGGCCGAAACATGAGCAGCGACGAGGGCGAGGCCTGGGGATTCTGGAACCGGCTCACTGAAAACCCGCTCGCCGAAGCGCAGGCGCTTGCCCGCGACCTGGCGGCGGGGCCGAGCGTCGCCCACGCGGTGACGAAGAAGCAGCTCGATGCCGAATGGCACGTGTCGATCGAGCAGGCGCTGCAGATGGAGGCGGAGGCGCAGGCAGTGTGCATGGAAACGAACGATTTCCGCCGCGCCTACGAAGCCTTCGCCGCCAGGCAGACGCCGGTGTTCAAGGGCGACTGATGCCCGACCGCAGCTTCCTGTCCTGGCCGTTCTTCGAGCCAAGGCACCGTGAGCTCGCGGACACCATCCAACGCTGGTGCGAGGAGAAGCTGCCGGATCCAACCGGCGATCTCGACGCCGATTGCAGCAACCTCGTCGGCGAACTCGGCGCTGCCGGCTTCCTGAAGCTGTGCGTCGCCGACGGCAAGCACCGGCCCGACGTTCGCAGCCTCGCCATCGCCCGCGAGACCCTCGCTTACCATTCGGCGCTCGCCGATTTCGCCTTCGCCATGCAGGGGCTCGGCTCGGGCGCGATCAGCCTGTTCGGCACCGTCGAGCAGAAGCGCGATCGGTTACCCAGGGTCGCGGCCGGCAAGGCCATCGCCGCCTTCGCGATGACCGAGCCGGAATGCGGATCGGACGCCGCGAACATCCAGACGTCCGCGATGAAGGACGGCAACGAATGGGTGCTGGTCGGCGAGAAGACCTACATCTCCAACGGCGGAATCGCGGACTTCTACGTCACCTTCGCGCGCACCGGGGAAGGCGAGGGCGCGCGCGGACTGTCGGCCTTCATTGTCCCGGCTGATGCTGTTGAGGTCGCCGAGCGGATCGAGGTCATCGCACCGCACCCACTGGCGCGCCTCAAGTACGACAATGTCCGGATTCCAGCCGACGCGATTATCGGTGAGCCGGGCGAAGGCTTCCGCATCGGGATGGAGACTCTGAACCTGTTCCGGGTGACGGTCGGAGCGGCGGCGCTCGGCCTGGCACGGCGCGCTCTGGACGAGGCTTTGAGCTGGGCGATCAAGCGCCGCCTCGGCAATGCCACTCTCGCGGATAATGCGGTGACCCAGGAGAAGCTCGCCAACATGGCGCTCGCCGTCGACGCGTCGGCTTTGTTCGTTTACCGCGCGGCCTGGCAGCAGGATGTGGGCGGGGCCGACAACCGCCGCGCCGCCGCGATGGCCAAGCTGCACTCGACCGAATCCGCGCAACAGGTGATCGATGCGGCGGTGCAGATGCACGGCGGCGCAGGTGTCACAAAGGGCGCGAAGGTCGAGGAGCTCTACCGCGACATCCGCGCGCTGCGCATCTACGAGGGTGCAAGCGAAGTTCAGCGGCAGATCATTGCGCACGATCTTCTGAAGGGGGCAAGCAGATGAAGATCCTCCAGCCGGCCGGATGGCCGCGGCCGAAAGGCTATTCGAACGGGGTCAGCGCGAAGGGCCGGATGATCTTCACCGCCGGGATCGTCGGCTGGGACGAAACGGAGAGCTTCCCCGAATATACGCTGCACGGCCAGTTCGCGCAGGCGCTCAGGAACACGCTCGCAATTCTCGCCGAGGATGGTGCGGGCCCGGAGCATATCGTCCGGATGACCTGCTACGTTACCGAGCGCGGAGAATATCTGAGCCAGCGCGACGAGATCGGCACCGCGTGGCGCGAGATCATCGGTCCCAACTATCCGGCGATGGCGCTGGTTGTCGTCAAGGAGCTCGTCGAAGGCGCCGCCAAGGTCGAGATCGAAACCACGGCGGTGGTGCCCGACGAATGATGACGCCGGGGCCAATAGCCCTCCCCCTCGATGGGGGAGGGTTGGGTAGGGGTGATTTCGGAGCCCCGCTCCACGTCGGGCGTCACCCCACCCCTGCCCCTCCCCATCAAGGGGAGGGGAAATGAAATACGATCCCTTCGTTCGTGACCGACTGCCGCCGCCGGAACTGCTTCCGGAATTCCGCTTCGACCTGCCGGAGGTGCGCTATCCGGAGCGGTTGAATTGCGCGGTCGATCTGCTGAAGGGAGGCAATCCGGAATCGCCGGCCGTGATCAACGAGCACGGCCAGTGGACCTACGCCGAGATCGACCTCTTCAGCGGCCGGATCGCGCGGTTGCTGGTCGATGAAGAGGGGCTGATCCCCGGCAATCGCGTGCTCCTTCGCGGGCCGAATACGATGGCGATGTTCGCGGCGTGGCTCGGTGTGATCAGAGCGGGCGGAATCGTCGTCGCAACCATGCCTTTGCTCAGGCCCGGCGAGATCGCGACGGTGATCGAGCGGGCGGAAATCTCCCACGCCATCGTCGACAGCCGCTTCATCGGCGACTTCCGCCAGGCCGTCGATCAGACGCATTTCGTCAAATCCGTCGTCAAATATGACGGCGACTATGGCCATGGCGAGCTTGAGAAGCGGACCGAGGCGCTCGACCCTCTCCCGCCCGCAGACACCGGCCGCGACGACCCGTGCATCATCGCATTCACGAGTGGTACTACGGGCGTTCCTAAGGGCTGCGTCCATTTCCACCGCGACGTGCTCGCGCCGTGCGACACTTTCGCGAAGCATCTCGTCGATCCGAAGCCGGGCGACGTCTTCCTGACCAGCGCGCCGATGGCCTTCACCTTCGGCCTCGGGATCACGCCGATGTTTCCGTGGCGGTTCGGCGCGGCGGCGGCGACGATCGAACAGGCCAGCCCGCCGCTATTGCTGGAAGCGATTGCGAAGTTCGGGGTGACGCACCTCGGCACCGCGCCGACCGCCTACAAGGCGATGCTTTCGCAGCCGGGATTGGACGCGGCGCTTGAGACGTTGCGCTACTGCATTTCGGCCGGCGAACACCTGCCGGAAGCGACCTGGCGCGCGTGGCACGAGCGCACGGGAATCGCGATCACCGACGGCATCGGATCGACCGAGATGATGCACATCTTCGTCTCGGCGGCGGGCGAGGACATCCGCCCCGGCTCAACCGGCAAGGCGGTCCCCGGCTACATCGCGACGGTTCTCGACGAGGCCGGCAATCCGATGGACGAGGGCGTCGGCCGCCTCGCGATCAAGGGCCCGACCGGCTGCCGCTACCTCGATGATCCTCACCAGCGCAATTACGTCGAACAGGGCTGGAACGTCACCGGCGACACCTACCGCCATGACGCCGACGGCTATTATTGGTACCTCGCCCGCAACGACGACATGATCGTCAGCTCCGGCTACAATATCGGCGCTCCCGAAGTTGAGAATGCGCTCCTCTCGCACCCTGCAGTCGCGGAATGCGCCGTGATTGGCGTTGCCGACGTCGAACGCGGGCAAAAGGTAAAGGCGTTCGTCGTGCTCGCGGCGGATGCGGATGCGTCGGATGCGCTGGCCGCGGAACTGCAGACCCACGCGAAAGCAGAGATCGCGCCCTACAAATATCCGCGCCTCATCGAGTTTGTCGAAGCGCTGCCGAAGACGGCCACAGGCAAGCTCAGGCGGAGCGAGTTGAGGGAGCGGTAAGGATGGATATGGCAGGCATCGGCATCCTCGCCGCCCTCGAATGGATTTACGACAGAGTTGAGGAGCGCTTCGGTAAGCTCGCTGCTTGGGCCGTGACGCTCGGCCTGACTGCAGCGATAGTTGCCGTAATTGTGGCGGCCCTAATTTACATCTTCAAATAGAGGATCACTTCCCGCTGAAGACTAGCGCGACTGCCGCGACCATGCAGGCGAAGGCGGCGTAATAGCGCCAGTGGACCGGCTCCTTCAGCCAGACGATGGCGAAGATCGCGAACACCGCCAGCGTGATCACTTCCTGCGTGATCTTGAGCTGCGCCGGGCTCCAGCCATTGGCGTAGCCGATCCGGTTGGCGGGGACCGCGAAGCAATATTCGATCAGCGCGATGGACCAGCTGATCAGGATGACGATGAACAGCGGCTTCGACATGCCGCCGCGCAAATGCCAGTACCAGGCGATGGTCATGAAGGTGTTGGAGACGACCAGGAGAAGGATCGTCGGCATCGCCTATTCGAACTCGACGATGACCTGATCGACCGCCAGGCTGTCGCCCGCCTTGGCCGGGGTCGCCTTGACCGTCGCCGCCCTGGGCGCACGGAGGATGTTCTCCATCTTCATCGCTTCCATGACCGCGACCGGTTGGCCGGGCTCGACCCTGTCGCCGACCGCGACGTTTAGCTTGGTCAGGAGGCCCGGCATGGGCGCGAGCAGGAGCCGCGACAAATCGGGCGGGACCTTCTCGATCATGTGCGCCGACAGCTCGGCGACATGCGGCGGCAGCACCTGAACCTTGTGGCTGGCGCCATGCGTGTTGAGGGTCCAGCCGCGGCCCGCCTTCATCACTTTCACCGTGCGCGGCCGGCCGTCGATCAAGACCGAGAGCAACCGCTGCCCGGGGGTCCAGCGGCCGATGACGTCGATTAGCTCGCCGCCGTTGAGAACCGCGAGCGTGCCCCCCTGGTACGGCTTGATCCGCACCCGATGCTGCTCGCCGTCGACGCTGACGACGCGCTCGCACGGCGGGATCACCGGCGGGCCGAGCTGGTTGTCGATCCCCGCCGCGCGTTCCTCGGTGATCGCGCCGATCATGCCGCCGACGACGGCAATGTCGGACAGGAGCTGCGGGCTCGCGGGCGCGCCGTGGAATCCGTCGGGATATTCGTCGGCGATGAAGTCGGTCGAAAGGTCGCCGGAGCGGAAGCGCGGGTGCTGCATCAGCGCCGAGAGGAAATCGACATTGTCGCCGATGCCATCCAGCTCGAACGCGTCCAGAGCGGCGATCTGCGCGTCGATCGCGGCTTCGCGGTCGCGTCCCCAGGTGATCAGCTTGGCGACCATCGGGTCGTAGAACATGCTGATCTCGGAGCCTTCAGTGACCCCGTCGTCGACGCGGACTCGAACCTCCGCCTCACGCGTTTGCGGCGGCCGGGTGTAGCGGGTCAGCCGCCCCGTGCTCGGGAGGAAGCCGCGGTACGGGTCCTCGGCATAGATTCGCGTTTCGACAGCCCAGCCGTCGAGCTTCACTTCGTCCTGTGTGAACGCCAGCTTCTCACCCGCCGCCACCCGGATCATCTGCTCGACTAGGTCGAGCCCGGTCACTTCCTCGGTAACTGGATGCTCGACCTGGAGCCGCGTGTTCATCTCGAGAAAGTAGAAGCTCTTGCCGCTGGCGTCCGCACCGTTGACGATCAGCTCGACCGTGCCGGCGGAATAATATCCGACGGCCCTGGCGAGCGCGACCGCCTGCTCGCCCATCGCGCGGCGCATCTCGGGCGTGACGAACGGCGAGGGCGCTTCCTCGACCACCTTCTGGTGGCGCCGCTGGATCGAGCATTCGCGCTCGCCGAGGTAGAGGACGTTGCCGTGCTGATCGCCGAGCACCTGAATCTCGATGTGGCGCGGCTGCCCGATGAACTTCTCGATGAACACGCGGTCGTCGCCGAAGCTGTTCAGCCCCTCGCGCTTCACGCTGTCGAAGCCCTCGCGCACGTCCTTCTCGTTCCAGGCCAGGCGCATGCCCTTGCCGCCGCCGCCGGCCGAGGCCTTCATCATCACCGGATAGCCGATATCCTTGGCGATCTTCACCGCCTCGTCAGTCGTGGCGATGTCGTCGAGATAGCCGGGGACGATGTTCACGCCCGCTTTTTGCGCGAGCTTCTTCGACTCGATCTTGTCGCCCATCGCCGCGATCGCCTTGGGCGGCGGCCCGATGAAGGTGATTCCCGCTTTCTTCAGCGCCTTCGCGAAGCTCTCGCGTTCCGACAGGAAGCCGTAGCCGGGGTGGACCGCCTCCGCGCCGGTCGCCTTGCACGCGTCGATGATCAGCTCGGCCTTGAGGTAGGATTCGGACGCAGGCGGCGGCCCGAGCCGAACGCTCTCGTCGGCCATGAGCACGTGCGGGGCGCGCGCATCCGCGTCGGAGTAAACCGCGACGGTCTTGATGCCCATGCGCCGCGCCGTGCGGATCACGCGGCACGCAATCTCGCCCCTGTTCGCAATGAGAATTTTCTTGAACACTACTGGCTCACCAACTCACGAAGCTTCTGCACGCGCTCATCAGTCATTCGCGCCCAGCAAAGGTATTTATGAACGGGGTACTCACGCCCCTCGGGCGTTGCGGGGTTTTCTGCGTCGCACTCAGCATCGCGATATGCCAGCCAAGATCGTTGGGCTTTCGTGATTTCAGGCCAATGCTTCATCGACTTCCATTGCTTATTGAGCGCTGCATCAGCCTTCTCAAATTTGGAGTAAGCACACTGAATCAGCTCGTCAGTCATGCTTTGTGAGCAACTGTATGGGGCGGACGACGCCGCAGCGAGCGTCAGCAACAAACCGATCATGACGGCACTCTCCCCTACTCAGCAGCTTCGTCAAGCGGCGGGCGGTTGTGGCCGAGCAGGCGGAGAACCTCGTCGGCGGCGTCGGCGAGGTTGGTGCCGGGGCCGAAGATCGCCTGCACGCCCGCGGCGCGGAGCG
>Ga0070660_100003336_pt1 | contig 11034 bp, 8 predicted proteins | sample KBSC33metaG_FD_64670 | JGI IMG/M metagenome (GOLD analysis project Ga0070660, IMG submission 64670) | Corn rhizosphere microbial communities from Kellogg Biological Station, Michigan, USA - KBS C3-3 metaG | ecosystem: Host-associated > Plants > Roots > Rhizosphere > Soil ... | reverse complement strand
GAGCGTCGACGTCGACAAGAAGACGGTCGAGGACGTCGCGCACGGATTCCTGAAGGAGCAGGGGCTCATTTGACGAATCACGCGCGTTCGCCCGCGCCGCTCGCCGTCGCGGTCGCGCAAATCGCGTCGGTGGCGGGCGAGGTTGCCGCCAATGTGCGGAAGCATCTCGACGTCGTCGCCGATGCACGCTTGCGCGGCGCCGACGTCCTGGTGTTCCCCGAGTTGTCGCTCACCGGGCATGGCGGCGGTGCCGACGCTTTGCGCCTCGCGCTCTTCTGCGACGACGCATGCGTCGCCGAGATTGCGGCGGCGAGCGGTCCGATGCTGACGGTGTTCGGCATCGTGGAGGAGGCAGCCGCGGCGCAGTTCTACAACACCGCGATCGCGGTGCGCGATGGCGCGATCGTCGACGTCCACCGGAAGGTGCACCTCGCGACGTACGGGCGGCTCGACGACGGCAGGCATTTCGCTGCCGGCCGACGCGTCACGCCGTTCGACGTTGCGCCGGGCTGGCGCGCGTGCACGCTGATCTGCGCCGACCTTTGGAACCCGCCGATCGTGCATCTCGCCGCCGTGCAGTCGGCGACGCTGGTGCTCGCGCCGGTGAGCTCGGCGCGCGAAGCGGTCGACGACGACTTCGACAATCCGGGTGGATGGGACCTGGCGCTGCGGTTCCACGCGCTGACGTACGGTCTGCCGATCGCGATGGCGAATCGCATCGGCCACGAAGGCGCGCTGTCGTTCTGGGGCGGCTCTCGGATCGTCGACGCATTCGGCCGCACCGTCGCGCAGGCGGGCAACGACCGCGAGGAGCTGGTGCAGGCGCGCATCGACTTCGCGGACGTTCGTCGCGCGCGTCATCGCCTGCCCACGGTGCGCGACGCGAACCTGCCGCTGCTTTCGCGCGAGATCGCGCGCATCCTCGAAAGCTGAGCGCATGCGCGACGTCCCGGCTTTCGTTCACGGCCTGGCATTCGAGGCGGTGCCCGAGGACGTCGTCGCGCAGGCGAAGCGATGCCTGCGCGACCTGATCGGCATCGCGGCCGGGGCTGCGCACCTTACATCGGCCCGCATGACCGCGACCTATGCAGCCACGAAGATGACGAGCGCCGATACGCAGGCCCGGCTGCTCTTCGACGGCCGCCGCGCAAGCCGCGCCGGCGCGGCGTTCGCGGGCGCCGCGACGATCGACGCGCTCGACGGACACGATGGCCACGTGCTTACGAAGGGCCACGCCGGCGTAGCGGCACTGCCGGCGCTCCTCGCCATGGCCGACGCCGGCGCCGCGTGCGATGGCGGCGAATTCCTGACGTGCCTCGTCCTCGGCTACGAAGTCGGCACCCGCGCGGGGATCGCGCTGCATGCGAGCGTCCCCGATTACCACTGCTCGGGCGCGTGGAACGCGCTCGCGTGCGCGGCGATCGCTGCGCGCCTGCTGGCACTGGATGCGCGAGCCACGCGGGAGGCGCTCGGCATCGCCGAATACGCCGGCCCCCGCGGGCAGATCCTGCGCGTATGCGCGCATCCGTCGATGCTGAAGGATGGCTCGAGCTTCGGCGCGCATGCGGGCGTATGCGCGGCGGAACTGGCGCAGATGGGGTTCACCGGTGCGCCTGCCGTGACCGTCGAGGACGTGGACGCAGCGTCGTTCTGGACCGATCTCGGAAGCCGGTGGCGCATCCGCGAGCAGTATTTCAAGCCGTACCCCGTATGCCGCTGGGCGCATCCGGCGATCGAGGCGACGCTGGCGCTCAAGCGGTCGCATCGCGTCGACCCATGCGACGTGACGCGCGTGGACGTCGAGAGCTTCCGGGAAGCGATCGACCTCGGCTCGCGCTGCCCGACGCCGACGACGACCGACGACGCCCAATACAGCCTGCCCTACGCGGTCGCAGCGGCCCTCGTGTTCGATCGCTTCGGTGCCGACGAAGTCGCTGAAGCACGCGTTGGCGATCGTCGAGTCGCGCGTCTGCTCGAAGTCGTCGGATTACGCGAGGAGCCGGACTTTTCGCGACGCTTCCCGGCGGAGCGCATCGCGCGTGTGCGCATCACGCTCGCCGATGGTCGCGTGCTCGTCTCCGAGCCGACGCAGGCGCGCGGCGGACCCGACGACGCGCTGACCGACGCCGAATTGCGCGACAAGTATTTCGCGCTCGCGGTGCCGACGCTCGGCGAGGCGCGCGCGACGCGCATCGACGGCCTCGTGCAGGCGCTGCCCGACGCTGCTGCGCTTTCGCCGCTGCTCGATTCGTTGCTTGCCCCTTTCTAAACGACGACGACCCATAAATTCTCGACCATGCCATCACTTCCAGAGCACGCCCGATACGTGATCGTCGGCGCCGGCATCCACGGCTTGTCGACGGCGATGCACCTCGCCAAGCGGCTGCACGCGCGCGGCGACCCGAACGCCCGTATCGTTGTCCTCGACAAGACGAGCGTCGGTGCCGGCGCCTCGGGCATCGCCTGCGGCGTCGTCCGCAACAACTATTACCAGCCCGCGATGCGCGAGCTGATGGCGCATTCGGTCTCGGTGTGGGAAAGCGACCCGAGCGCGTACAGCTATCACCCCGTCGGCTACATGCAGATCAGCCCCGAATCGATGCACGAGCAGGTCGGCACGATCTACGAGCAGCAGAAGGCGATCGGGTACGAATCGGTTTTCGTCGAAGGCGAGCGCGAATCGCTCGAGTACATGCGCGCCTTGCTCCATGACTGGCAGGCGCGCGGCATCACCTCGGTGCTCCACGAGAAGCGAGGGGGCTACGCGAACAACATCGCCGCGGTGCGCGGGCTCGCGGACAAGGCGCGCGCACTCGGCGTCGAGATCTACACCGGTGTCGCGGTGACCGGCTTCGGCTCGGGCAACCGGAGCACGGCAATCGAGCGCGTGATGACGAGCGCCGGGACGATCGAATGCGACGAGGTCGTCGTCGCCGTCGGCCCCTGGGTCAATGCCGTCTGGAACATGCTCGAATTGCCGAAGGCCATTTCGGTCAAGGGACGCGACGGCACCGTGCACGAGGGCGTGCGCATGTGGCGCTACATGGCGCTGCAGGAGGGCACGCTCGGCGTCGATCCCGACTACCAGAAAACCAATGACGGTCGAATGCCGCCGGTGATTCACGTCGACACGGACGCGCCGCTCCACTCGGACCGAGACGGCACGCTCATCACCGACCGGCTATGGGGCCTCTACTACAAGCCCGATTTTCATTTCAACGGAGTGCAGGGAGGCGCGATGCCGGCGAGCGTCGAGGTCGACGCGGACGTTGTTCGCGTCGACCCCTATGGACCGCAATCGCCGGAATTCGTGGTCACCGACAATTTCGCGGACATGTGGACGTCGGCGCTGGCGTTCTGCCAGAAGCGGTTCGAGGGCAAGCATGGCGTGTATCGTCACGAGCCTTCAGGGGGCATTGGCTGCTTCACGCCCGACAGCTTCCCGGTGTTCGATCGCTTCCGCGACAACGTCTACGTCATCGCCGACTCCAACCACGGATTCAAGATGATCGGCGTCGGGCAGCTCGTCGCCGACGAGCTGCTCGGTCAGACGCCGGCGCTGCTCGCACCCTTCCGCTTCTCGCGCTATGTGGAGGGCCGGCTGCACCCGGTATCCAACAGCCCGTTCCCCTGGAGCTGACCGTCACTCGCGCGTAACACCGATCCGCGCGCGGCCCATGTTGAGCAAGACCAAGCCGCCGAGGACGCCCAGCCCGACGAGGTCGCTGACATAGCCGGGCTTGATCAGCAGCAGGGCGGCGATCACGAGGAGCACGCGTTCCCACGGCCGGCACGGGCTGCGCAGGTACCCCATCAGACCTGCCGCGAGGCAGACGACGCCGAGGATGCCCGAAAGGATCGACGACGCGATCGTCGTCCAGTCGCCGATCATGAGCAGCGACGGCTCGTAGACGAACATGAACGGCACGATGTACGCGGGCGCCGCCACGCGGACCGCCTCCCAGCCCGCGCGCCAGAGATCCGTCTTCGCGAGACCGGCGGCGGCGAACACCGCGAGCGCGACCGGCGGCGTGATCGCCGACAGGATCGCGAAGTAGAACGCGAACATGTGCGCGGCCGGCGTCGACGCGCCGAGCTTGATGACGGCGGGTACGAGCAGCGACACCATCACGATGTACGAGGGCGTCGTCGGCATGCCCATGCCGAGCACGATGCCGGCGATCGCGGTGAGCGCGAGGGCGAGGATCAGCGAGTTCTGCGACAGCACGACGACGAACTGCGTGAACACGATGCCGAGGCCGGTGATCGTGACGACGCCGATGACGATCCCGGCGCAGGCGCACGCCATCGCGACCGCGAGCGTGTTGCGCGCTCCGTCGATCAACGCCTCGACGATGTTGCGCCAGCCGATGCCTGCGCGCGTCGAGGCGCGAACGAGCGCCATCGGAATGCACGACAGCGCGCCCGCGAGCGCGCAAAGCGGCGCCGAATAGCCGAGCATCAGCCCGAACAAAACGACGAAGATCGGCACGAACAGGTTGCCGCGCTCGATCAGCACGCGCGAAAGTCGCGGCAATTCGCTCCGCGGCACGCCCAGCAGTCCGTGCCGGAGCGCCTCGAAATGGACGGCGGAGAACACCGCGACGTAATAGAGCAGCGACGGAATGATCGCCCAAATCGCGACCTGTGCGTACGGCACCGCGAGGAACTCGGCCATCACGAACGCCGCGGCGCCCATGATCGGCGGCATCAACTGGCCGCCCGTCGACGCGACCGCCTCGACCGCCGCGGCGAACGGCGGGCGGAAACCGGTGCGCTTCATCAGCGGGATCGTGATGGGCCCGTCGACCATCACGTTGGCGACCGCGCTGCCGGATACGGTGCCGAACAGGCTCGACGAGATCACCGACACCTTGCCCGGGCCGCCCGCGGTGTGTCCGGTGATCGACAGCGCGAAATCCATGAAGAGCTGACCGGTGCCGCTCTTCTCCATGAACGCGCCGAACAGCACGAAAAGCATGACGTAGCTCGCCGAGACGCCGAGCGTCGAGCCGAAGATGCCTTCGGTCGAGAGGTAGAGCTGCTCGAGCAGGACCGGCAGCCTCACGTGCGTGAACGCGAGCGCGTACACGAGGAACGCGACTGCGGTCAGCGGCAGCGCGAGGCCGATCACGCGGCGCGTCGCCTCGAGCACGACCACGATCGCGAGTACCGCGTAGATGCGGTCGGCGACCGTGAGATCGTCGATGTAGATGATGCGGTTGATGAAGTAGTCGTAGTTGACGAAGATGTGCAGCACGAAGCCGAAGCCGGCGGCGAGCAGCAGGAGATCGAGCACGCGCCAGCCGGGATGCCCGGGGCGAGACGGATAGAGCAGGAAGACGAGCGTCAGCGCGAAGAGCAGGTGCGTGCCGCGGAAGATGATCGCCTCCGGCGGACCGAAGGCCGCCACGTACATGTGATAGAGCGACATCGTCACCGCGACCGCGTTGACGATGGCGCGCAGCACGCCGCTCACCGGCGCGGTGGCGGGCATCTCGTCGGTGACGACGGCGGCCGGCGGGGTGGACATGGGGACGGACGCGCGGCGAAAGCGCCGATCCGCGCTTACGCCCGGCGCGGATCGGCGATCGCGGTCTCCAGCGCGCGGGTTATAGCGCGCCGACTTCCTTGTAGTACCTGAGCGCGCCCTTGTGCAGCGGGACGCCGATGTCCACCGCCATGTCCTTGGCGGTGAGGCCGTGGATCGGCTTGACGACCGCGGCCATGTCGTCGACGTGCGTCGCCATCGCCTTCGTCATCTCGTACACGGTCTTCTCGGACAAATCGCAGCGGGCGACGATATGCGTCGAGTAGCCGATCGCGGCGATGTCCTTGTCCTGCTTCGGATAGGTCCCCGCCTTGATCGCGAGCTTCACGTAGCCGGGATTCATCTTGTGCAGCTCGCCCATCGTCTTGTCGTCGACGGGCACCAGATCGATGTCGCGCGCGCTCGCGAGATCCATGACCGCGGACGCTGGCGACGTCGTGCCGAGCGTGAATACCTGCGCGTGTCCGTCCTTCATCATGCCGACCGCGTCGGTGTACGCCGCCTGGTAGTTCGTCTTCGACAGCGACGAATAGCTCATGCCGTTGATCTTGAGGACGAGGGCGGTCAGGATTTCGGCGGTGTTGCCCTTGGGTTGCGTGACGAGGGCCTTGCCCTTGAGATCGGCGAACGACCTGACGTTCGCATCCTTGAGCGCGACGACCTGGAAGTACTGCGGATAGAGATTGGCGACCTGACAGACGTGCGTCGTCTTCGCGGGATACGGCGCGCGTCCCTCGATGCCATCCACGGTGGTCGCGGAATTGGCGAAGCCGATCTGCGCCTTGTTCTCCTCGACGCCGCGAACGTTGGCGATCCCGGCGCCCGGCGTCTCCTGGATGGACAGTCCCGGAATCGCCTTCTCCCACAGGTTCTTGAGCGCGCCGCCGAGCGGGATCCACGATCCGCCCTGCGGCCCGGTCATGAACGTGACCTGCTCGGCATGCACGGGCGCGGCGAGCGCAGCCATGCAGGCGAACGCGACGGCACCTCCAATTCGATTGCGCATCGTCTCCTCCTCGATGGGTCGTCGCCGGCGCCGCCGTTGGTGGCGCGTCGTCGGCGGCGGGGAGGGCATTCTGTGCCGCGCGCGGCGCGACGGTCAAGCCGCGCGCGTCGCTCGCTACAATGGCCGGATGAGTGACACGATGAAGCGCCGCGGGCCCCGCGGCAAGGCCGCAACGCCGCCTGCGCGCGCCCGCGGCCGCCTGCGGATCGGCGACGATTGGAACGCGATCACCATCATTGCGCTGTCGCAGACGAATCCGTTGAAGGCCGTCGCCGAGCTCGTCGAGAACAGCATCGACGCGCAAGCGAAATCGATCGTGATCACGCGCGGGAAGGACAAGGGCCGGCACTATCTGCGCATCAAGGACGACGGCGAGGGCGTTCGTCGAAACGCGGACGGTGAGCCGGACTTCCAGTATGTCGCCACGCACGTGTGCGATTCGGTCAAGCGGCAGCTGAAGGCGCACGGCAGATCGGGCCTGCAGGGCGAGTTCGGCATCGGCCTCCTGAGCTTCTGGACGCTCGGCGAGGAGTTGCTGCTCACGTCGGCCGCCGCCGACGGCCGCACCTTCCAGATGCAACTGCGCAAGGGCGATCCGAGCTATCGGATCGTGCAGCGGCCCGCGCTTTTCCCCGAATCGGGCACCGACGTGCTGATCAGGGGAATCCTTCCCGGAATCAAGAATTTCAGCGGCGAGAAGATCCAGTGGTATCTCGCGTCGGAGCTCCGCGATCGCATCCGCACCACGGGGGTATCGATTCGCGTGCTCGACCGCACGGCGCGCGCGGAATTCAAGGTCGAGCCGCGACAGTTCGAAGGACGGCTGCTCCACGAACTCGAGAGCGCGATTCCCGCGACGAGCGAGGTCTACGCGGAACTCTACCTCGACGCGCATTCCCAGGCCAACGTCGCGTCCGTCTACCGTTCCGGCACACGCGTGCTTCGCGACATCGCCGAACTCGAGTCGTTCGCGCGCATGCCGTGGACGAGCGGGTACGTCCAGGGACTGATCGACGCACCGTACCTGAACCTGACCCCCGGAACGCGCCTCGGCGTCGTCCACGATGCGATGCTCGCGCGGCTCGCGGACGATCTGCGGCCGCTGGAAACGCGTCTGACGAAGATCATCGAGGACCAGCAGCGCGCAGAAGAGGAACGCGCGAGCCGCGACGTGCTGCGCTCGGTGCAAAGCGCGCTGAAGGAGGCCCTGCTGGCGCTTCCCGCGGAGGAGTACGACTGGTTCGACCTGCGTCGCGGCGAGGGCCCGCGGCGCCCGAAGCCGGCGACCGAAGCAATCGCGAGGAACGCGATGGAAGAGCCGCGCACGGGTGCCTGTGTCGGCGAGGAGGCGGGAGAGACCGAGTCGACCGAACCGCAGCGCGAGTTCTTCGAATTTGCGGGGCCCCTCTTCTCGGCGATCATCTCGCCGACATCGAGCATCGTGGAAGTGGGCGGAAGCCGAGCGTTGCGTGCCATCGCGCGCGACCGGGCGCGCCGGCGCGTCGAGCAGGGGCTCGCATTCGACTGGAAGCTCGTCGAAGGCGACGGCATGCTGGAGGCTGGCTCCGGCGAGATGGCGACGTTTCGCGCCGGACAGGAGCCGGGGCTCGCGCGCGTCCAGGTCGTCGTTCGACAAGCCGAGGTCGCGTGCACGGCCGAAGCGCAGATCACCGTGACGGCGTCGCTGCTGCCCACGTCGACGAGCGGCGATTCGCCGTATCGCGGACTCCCGGGCTATACGTACCACCGGGCCGCAGGCGAACTGTGGCGTTCACGCTTCGATGCCGAGCGCAACCTCATCGTCATCAACAACGGGCACCGCGACTTCGTCTATGCGGCGCGAGCGCGGATGCTGAAGCTGCGCTACATCTGTCGGCTTTTCGCGAAGGAGCTCGTGCTGAAGAACTTCGGCGGCATCGCGCAGGACGAGCTGCTCGAGCGCCTGCTCGAGCTCACGCTCTACACCGAGGAGAACCTGCGGTAGCTCACTTCACGAGCGTCACCGGCACCTCAGCGAGCGTGATCACCTGCCGCGCGACGGAACCAAGCAGCTCGCCGGTCGAGCCCAATCCGCGCGTGCCCATCACGATGGCATCGCAGTTGATTGCCTTCGCGCAGTCGACGATCGACGACGCGACGTAGCCCTGGCGCGTCTCGGTCGCATACGGCACGCCGGCCTGATCGAGCATCGCCTTCGCGGAGGCGAGAGGATCGGCGCCCGCCGCGTGTGCCGCGTGCGATTCTGCATGGGCGAGTCGATCGTCGGCGACCCCGTCCGCGACTTCGACGTGCAGCAGCGTGATGCTGACCGGCGCGAGACGCAGGCAGAGGGCGATCACCATCCTGACCGCACGCGTCGACGCCTGCGATCCGTCGACGGGCAGCAACACGTGAACCATCGGACCTCCTATCGGCCGCCGGGATCGTCCGCCGGGTCGCCAGCGCTACAATCTGCGCGCGCGATTGCGACGCACCGCAGGGGACGAATGATGACGACGATCAGACCTTGGGCAACGATTCTCCTCGCTGCGTTCGCCGTGGCGACGGCGCACGCTTACGACGGGCCCGTCGACAAGAAGGTGTTCACGCTCGCGTCGTACGAGACGGTCGGGCACGCGACGTTACGGAACGTGCGCGTCGGCTACGAAACGTACGGCAAGCTCGATGCCGCGGGCGACAATGCAATCTTCATTCCGCACTTCTTCAGCGGCACGTCGCACGCGGCAGGCAAGTACAAGCCGGCCGACGCGGCGCCGGGCTACTGGGACCCCATTATCGGCGCCGGCAAGCCGATCGACACCGACAAGTATTTCGTCGTCAGCGCCGACGCGCTCGCCAATCTCAACACGAAGGATCCGAACGTCACGACGACGGGCCCTGCGAGCATCGATCCCGCGACCGGCAAGCCGTACGGCATGACGTTTCCGGTGATCGCGTACGACGACAGCGTGCGCGTGCACAAGGCGCTCCTCGATTCGCTCGGCGTCAAGAAGCTGCATGCCGTCGCCGGAGCGTCCGGCGGCTCGATCCAGGCGATGATCTGGGCCGCGCGCTATCCCGACTTCGTCGAGCGCGTCGTGCACGTCGTCGGGCCGGGCTTCGACATCTCGCCCTACGTGCTCGAGATGCTCGACGTCTGGGTATTGCCGATCCGCATGGATCCGAAATGGAACAACGGCGACTACTACGGGAAGGACGAGCCGGTCGACGGCGTGGCGCAGGCCTTGAAGATCGTGACCATCACCGCGCGCGCGCACGGTTGGGCGGACAAGACCTTCGGGTACAAGTGGGGCGATGCGGCCAAGAATCCGGCGGCGGCGATGGGCAATCGATTCGCGATCGAAGAGACCCTCGACAAGGCGGGCCGCGCGCGCGCCGGCACGACGGACGCGGACTCGATGATCTATACGGCGAAGGCCAATCAGCTCTACGACCTCGGGACCGACGTCGCGAAGATCAAGGCGAAAATCCTGTTCGTGCCCGCGCAAAGCGATCTCATCTTTCCGCCGTCGCTGTCGATGCAGGCGGCCGCACGTTACAAGGCGCAGGGCGGGTCTGCCGAGGTCGCGGTCATCGAAGGCGATGGTGGACACCTCGACGGCGTGCTCAACGTCGCTCGGCAAGGCGAGGCGATCCGCGCATTTCTCTCGAAGTAACGATCGCGCAATGCCTGTCGCATGCCGCTGCGCATCGAAGACTACGCGCTGATCGGCAACACGCGCACCGCGGCGCTCGTCGGCAAGGACGGGTCGATCGACTGGATGTGCGTACCGCGCTTCGATTCGAACGCGGTCTTCGCGGCGATGCTCGGCGACCAGGGCAACGGACATTGGCAGATCGGACCCGCGCACGGGGTCGCCGCCGTGCGCCGCGCCTATCGAAAGGACACGCTGATCCTCGAGACCGAGCTCGAGACGGCCGACGGCGCGATCACCCTGATCGACTTCATGCCCGTATGGCCGGATCGCACCGACCTCGTGCGCATCGTCGCGTGCACGCGCGGATCGATGCCGATGCGGATGGAGCTCGTCATCCGCTTCGGATATGGCGCGATCACGCCGTGGGTGCGCAGGATCGGGGGCGCGCTGCGCGCGACGTCGGGGCCCGGTTCGCTCGAGCTGCGCACGCCGGTGCCGCTCGAAGGCCGGGACTTCAAGACGGTCGCCGAATTCGTCGTCGGCGAAGGCCAGCGCGTGCCGTTCGTCATGACGTGGTTTCCGTCGCACGAGCCGGCGCCGCTGCCGATCGACGCCGAAGCGTCGCTCGGCGCGACCGAGCGCTACTGGCGCGCCTGGGTCGAACACTGCACGTACGACGATCGCTGGTCCGACGAGGTGCGCGCGTCGCTCGTGATCCTGAAGGCGCTCACGTACGCGCCCACCGGCGGCATGGTCGCCGCGGCGACGACGTCGCTGCCCGAGGAGATCGGCGGGGTGCGCAACTGGGACTACCGCTACTGCTGGCTGCGCGACGCCGC
>Ga0070660_100003329_pt1 | contig 11042 bp, 8 predicted proteins | sample KBSC33metaG_FD_64670 | JGI IMG/M metagenome (GOLD analysis project Ga0070660, IMG submission 64670) | Corn rhizosphere microbial communities from Kellogg Biological Station, Michigan, USA - KBS C3-3 metaG | ecosystem: Host-associated > Plants > Roots > Rhizosphere > Soil ... | reverse complement strand
GCTCACGTCGAACAAGGAAGCAGGCCTCGGCGACTGGGACATCACGGACATCGCCAATCTGCTCAAGAACGGCGTGTCGCAGCGCGGCGCCGTGTTCGGTCCGATGGCAGAGGTCGTCCACAACAGCCTGCAGTACTTGTCGGACGAGGACGTCCGCGCGATGGCCACGTATCTGAAGACCATTCCGCAGAAGAAGGAAGCGCCCGAGACGATGCAGTACGAGACGTCGGAGAAGTTCGGCGGCGAACTCTTCGAGCTGGGCAAGAAGGTCTACGGCGACAAATGCGCGACCTGCCATTCCGCAAACGGCCTCGGCAAGCCGCCGGCATACCCGCCGCTCGCGAACAACCAATCGATCCAGATGCCGTCGGCGGTCAATCCGATCCGCATGGTGCTCAATGGTGGTTATCCGCCGAGCACGGGTGCCAACCCGAAACCGTACGGCATGCCGCCGTTCGCGCAAGCGCTGACGAATCAGGAAGTCGCAGCCGTCGTGACGTACATCCGTCAGTCGTGGGGCAACAAGGGCTCTGCGATTTCGCCGCAGCAAGTGACGGATCTTCGCTCGGCGCCGCTCGATTGAGCACATGAACCACAAAGGGCGCGGCCATGCGGATTACCGCGGCCGCGCCCTTCGCATTTCCGGCGAAGCCAACCGGCCTCGCCGGAACCCAGGCTGGCCGGCGCCAACAGCGCCGCGCTCGCACGTTCGCCGCACGGCCGCCTTCGCGGCACGCGGCATGCGTGACGGACAGCCGTCATCCCGCATTTGAAGAAAACTATGTCCTTCGATTCCCTCGGCCTGTCCGAACCGCTGGTACGGGCTGTTCATGAGCTCGGCTACACCTCGCCCACCCCGATCCAGAAGCAGGCCATCCCCGCCGTGCTCGCCGGTGGCGACCTGCTTGCCGGCGCGCAGACCGGCACCGGCAAGACAGCCGGCTTCACGTTGCCGATCCTGCAGCGGCTCGCCGCGCCGCGCGCCGGGCAGGCTGCCGGCACACGCCGCCCGCACGCCGTGCGCGCGCTGATCCTGACGCCGACGCGCGAGCTCGCCGCTCAGGTCGAGGAAAGCGTGCGTGCCTACGGCAAGTACTTGCAGCTGAAGTCGACCGTGCTGTTCGGCGGCGTCGGCATCAATCCGCAAATCGATGCGCTCAAGCGCGGAGTCGACATCGTCGTCGCGACCCCGGGCCGGCTGCTCGACCATATGCAGCAAAAGACGATCGACGTCTCGCATCTCGACATCCTCGTGCTCGATGAAGCGGACCGCATGCTCGACATGGGCTTCATCCACGATATTCGCCGCGTGCTCGCCAAGCTGCCGCCCAAGCGTCAGAACCTGCTCTTTTCTGCGACGTTCTCGGAGGAGATCAAAGCGCTTGCCGACAATCTGCTCGACGCGCCGGCGCTTATCGAAGTCGCACGCCGCAACACGACGACCGAACTTGTCACGCAGCGCGTGTACAGCGTCGATCGCGATCGCAAGCGCGAACTGCTCACGCATCTGATCCGCGAAAACACCTGGTTCCAGGTGCTCGTGTTCACGCGCACGAAGCACGGCGCCAACCGGCTGGCCGAGCAACTGACGAAAGACGGAATCAGCGCGCTGGCCATCCATGGCAACAAGAGCCAATCGGCCCGCACACGCGCGCTCGCGGAGTTCAAGGACGGCACGCTGCAGGTGCTCGTCGCAACGGACATCGCGGCGCGCGGCATCGACATCGATCAATTGCCGCACGTGGTCAACTTCGATCTGCCGAACGTTCCCGAAGACTACGTTCACCGGATCGGGCGGACCGGCCGTGCAGGTTCGACCGGCGAGGCGATTTCGCTCGTGTGCGTCGACGAGCGCCAACTGCTGAAGGACATCGAAAAGCTGACCCGGCAGACATTGCCGCAAGAGGTGATTCCGGGCTTCGAGCCGGACCCGAACGTAAAACCCGAGCCGATCCAGCAGCGCCGCGGTCAAGGTGGCGCAGCGCGCCAGCCGCGCGCGCAAGCGCCGCGGCGCGAGACGTCCCAAAGCGCCAAAGCGCCGGCTGCGCCCGCGGCTCAAGCTTCACGCCGCGAAAGTGGCGCGGGCAAGAGCGGCGCTGCAGGCCATGCGAAAGGCAAAGGCAACGGCAACGGCAGCGGCAGCGGTAACGGCGGTCTCAATGACAGCGCTCATGGCAGCAACGCCAAAGGCCGCACCGGTGAGCGCCGCAGCGGTACCGCGACGCCCAAAGCAAGCGATGGATCGCGCGCTGCCGCTGGGCAACCGCCGAAGACCGGGCAACGTTCGCCCGCGCGCGGCGCCGCCAAACCCGAATCGGCCGCGCGACGGGAGCCGGCTGCTCAGGCCGCTCCGTCCGCCGGTGCCAAGCGCGACACGGCTCGCGGCACGGGAGTGCGCTCGGGCGATCCCGGCGCGCTGCTAGGCGGCAAGCCGCGCTCGCCTGCCGGCCCCGCCGGCGACAGGGCGCGCCGCCGCTGACCCCGACGCGAGCGGCTCGTCGCGACAATCAAGGACTTGCCGCTCCTCCGTTCGCTTGGGATCTCGATGCCACAGCGCGACGCAAGCGCTCGATCTGCTGCTGCCAGCGATCGATCACCGCCCGCCTTTGCTGCGACTGCAGCTCGAACGTAATGCCGGACGTGAGCTTCGCGTAGCCGACTTGTTGCGCATCGGCCGAGTCGATCGACGCGATGAAGCACGCGAGCGGCCCGCCCTCCTCGACCTCGAGCGCGTCCACCCGCAACTGCACCTGATAGAAAGCACCCTCGTGAACGAACGTGAGCGCGGCTCGCCCGCTCCCACGGCGCGCGGCCACGTCCAGCATGCGTGCTGCACGCGCGGCAGGCCACAGGGCGAAGGCCAGCGAGCGCGAATCGGGCGCATAGAGCTCGCCCGCGCTCAATAGCGAAGTGCGCAGAGGGCCCTGCGCATCGGCATCCGCGACGACGAGACAAGCCGTAAAGCCCTCCTTGCCGGCAAGCCCGGTGCCATCGAAGAGCGCGCGAAGCACGGGCGGCCATTCATCGAACGCCTGCACTGCAAGCGCACGTTCGCGCGAGGAGGAATCGGACATCGGCGTGCGCGCGCTCGGCTCAGCGGAAGAAGACGTGCTGCGCCATCTTCGCGAGCGGGTAATGGACACCCGGCTGGATGCGCGCCGGAATGTCGAGTGGCTTGAGCAGCATTTTCACGCACATGTCGGCCGAGAGATTGCGGCGCACGAGCGAGCTGATCCGCGCGGTACGCGCACGGTTGTACTCGGTATCGTGTGCGCGCTCGGGATAGCGCGTCGCAAAGACGTGACGCAGCGCGATCTCCGAATCCTCGCTCTTGATTTCGATGACCCGGCGCAGCAGCGCGCCCAGGACGGCCAGGCGGCCGTTCCCCTCGATCAGGTTGTACTTCTTGAAGTATTTGAAAAAGTGCTTGTAATGGCGCACTTCGTCCGTCCGGATGTGATCGGTGATCTCCTTGAGCACCGGTTCGTCGGAGCATTCGTTGATGGCACGATAGAGCGTGGCCGTACCGGTTTCGACGACGCAGCGGGCCACCATTTCGAGTGCCCGCGTTTTTTCGAACTCCTCGACCGAGCAAGTCGTCGAGTATTCCTCGAAGAAGTTCCGAAACGACGTATCCCAGTCGAACTCGGGCCAGACATGGTTGATATAGGCTTTCAGCGCGCGCCCATGCTGCAGCTCTTCAGGTTCCCACTCGTCGTTGAGCCATGCGGAGACCTCGGGATCTCCGTCGAAATAGGCGGTGAGGTTGCTCGTATAGAGGTCCGTGCCGCTCTCGATGAATGACGCCGCGCACAAGAGCAACAGCAGATCTTCGTTCGTCGCGGCGCGTCGACGATCGATCCGCGTCAGATCGATATCCTCGATTCGCCAAGGCAGTGCGTGCTTGGATTCGGTGTACATTGCGTTGCGCTCCGAAAGCCGCGTCCCCCGAACCGATCGCGGCCGGCGATCGGCCCGGCGCGAAGCCCTCGCTTCGAGCCGGTTCATCGGATGCGGCGTTTTGAACTTTTCGATCCGTTTTCCCGGCATGTTAGCCGGACTTGTCCGATACTGCTTCGACACAGACAGTGACCGCGCAGTCATCTTCCGGTTCCGGCCCTGAGGCCGCCATAGAACCTTCGGACGATTCGCTCATCTTTCGCCGTATTACAGGCAATCGGCCCGTCGGCTCAAAACCCGGCCGCAAGCCCATCGCGCCGGCTGTCGCTGGCGGCCACATAGCCGCGCTCGGCGTTGCCGTGCTCCAACTTCCAGACGTACTGGCCGGAGCCGAAATCCATGTAAGGATCGTCGAACGCCGCGATCCGATGGCCGCGCGCCTCCAAGGCGCGTGCCACCTCGGGCTCGAACGTCGACTCGAGATCGATCGAGAAATCTCGATTGACCTTCCAGCGCGGGGCATCGCAGGCCGCCTGCGGCTGCTGGCCATAATCGAGCATGCGCACGATCGATTGCAGGTGGCCTTGCGGCTGCATATCGCCGCCCATGACGCCAAAGCTCATCACGGGCCACACGTGAGCGCCCTCGCGCTGCGTGACGAACGCCGGAATGATCGTGTGAAACGGACGCTTGCCGCCTGCCACTGCGTTGGGCGAGCGCGGATCCATCGAAAAACCGCAGCCGCGGTTTTGCAAAGCGATGCCCGTGCCCGGCACGACGACACCCGAACCGAATCCCATATAGTTCGACTGGATGAAACTCACCATCATCCCGCGCTCGTCGGCAGCCGAAAGATAGATCGTGCCGCCCGCGCGCGGCATCCCGAAAGCGGGATGCGTGGCGCGGCGCGGATCGATGCATGCCGCGCGCGTGGCGAGATAGGCATCGTCGAGCAACTCGGCCGGTGATATCTCCATTGCCCGCGGGTCCGCGACGTAGCGGTAGACGTCCGCGAAGGCAAGCTTCATCGCCTCGATCTGCATATGCTGCGAATCCACGCCGTCGCGTGCAAGCGCCTTCAGGTCGAAGCGCGACAGTATGCCGAGCGCGACGAGTGCCGCGATGCCCTGGCCGTTCGGCGGAATTTCATGCACGGTGTAGCCGCGATAGTCCTTCGCGATGGGCTCGACCCATTCGACACGGTAATCGCGCAAATCGGCCGCCGTCAGCGCGCCGCCGCCATCGCGCGCGAACGCGGCGATGCGCTCGGCCGGCTCGCCTTCGTAGAACGCGCGCGGGCCCGATTCGGCCAGCTCGCGCAACGTGCGCGCATGACCTGCGAAGCGCACGAGCTCGCTTGGCGACGGCGCGCGCCCATGCGGCATGAAGGCTTCGGCAAACCCCGGCTGGCCCTGGAGTTCGGGCACGGCCGCCGCCCACTTTCTTGCCACGATGTTCGCGACGGCGTGCCCTCGCTCGGCGATCTCGATGGCGGGCGCCATGATGTCCGAAAACGAGAGTTCGCCGAATTTCTCGCTCAGCGCTTCCCAGCCGGCCACCACGCCGGGGACCGTGACGGTGTCCCAGCCGCGCTTTGGCTGCGCCGCTATGCCGCGCGCGCTTTCGCCATGACGGCGCCTGAAATAATCGATGCTCCAGGCTGCCGGTGCCACGCCCGAAGCATTGAGCCCATGAAGCGCTTCGCCGTCCCAGACGAGCGCGAACGCATCGCCACCGAGGCCGCACGACACGGGCTCGACAATCGTCAGCACGGCGGCGGCCGCCAATGCGGCATCGACGGCGTTGCCGCCCTCCCAGATCATGCGCAGCCCCGCCTGTGCGGCGAGCGGATGCGAGCTCGCCACGACATTGCGGGCGAACACGGGCAGACGCGGTGTCGGGTACGGGTTGTGCCAGTCGAAATGCGTCATCTTGGGTTTTCCGGAATTCGCGTTTATCTCGATCGATCCACTGCAGCCGGCCAGGCTCGTTCGAGGGCCTGTAACCAGCGCGAACAGGCCCTACAATACCCCCTCTTCAATCGCCGCGCTCAGCCCAGCCATGACCCGAGACCCTCGCTTAAGCCTGAACGCCCGCCAGCAGGAACTGCTCGACTGGGTGCAGCGCGATGGCTTCGTCACGGTGGAAGACCTCGCCGCGCATTTCAACGTGACGCCGCAGACGATCCGCCGCGACGTGAACTGGCTCTCCGACATGAACCTGCTGCGTCGCTACCACGGCGGAGCAAGTTTGCCGACGAGCTCGGAAAACGTCTCCTACACGGCGCGGCAACGCATGTTCCATGAGGAAAAACGCCGCATCGCCGCGTTGCTCGCCTCTCATATCCCCGATCAGGCCTCGCTTTTCATCAACCTCGGCACGACCACCGAGGAGGTCGCACGGGCATTGAATCGCCATCGCGGGCTGCGCGTCATTACGAACAATCTGAACGTCGCCAACATGATGAGCGGCTATCCCGACTGCGAAGTGCTCGTCACCGGGGGAATCGTCCGGCCATGGGACAAGGGCATCGTCGGCGAACTCGCGATCGATTTCATCCGTCAGTTCAAGGTCGACTTCGCGGTCATCGGCACCTCGAGCATCGAGCCCGACGGTACGTTGCGCGACTTCGACACGCGCGAGGTTCGCGTGGCCGAAGCGATCATCCAGCAGGCGCGTACGACACTGCTGGCCGCCGACCACTCCAAATTCGGCCGCCCGGCCCTCGTTCGCCAGGGGCACCTGAACCAGATTCACGCGCTTTTCACCGATGCCCCACCGCCGCCCGAAATGGCGGAAACGATTTCGGCCGCAGGTACGCAAGTCTATGTCGCTGCGGATGAGTGAGCAAAGGCTCGCGGCGTGAGCCAAGGCTCTTATGGCGCGCCCGCCCTGAATGCCGAGCGGGCGCCTACACCGAACGCGTCGGTCCATGCTGCGACGCACGCGAAACTTGAAGTAATTTCGCGAAATAACGGGCGCGGGTGAACCGCTTCCGGCCCGTGCAATTGTCAAACAGAAAATTTTGAGGGGATGATTTGGAGAAGAACGGGCGCTTGACTACACTCCAGTTCCCCGACGCGCTATGGCTGCGCGGTGCGGGTACCACCTGACCTGCTCCCGATAGGTTGAGCACGCCGGCAGCCGAACGCCGGTTGCCGAGGCAATTCGATTGCCCATGGAGAGAACGATGCTGAGTCCGCATGAATTCGCCACGTTGCTGCTCGTCAAGGATGCTCCCAACCAAGTCGATATGGCCCGAGAAGAGCTCGATGCACTGCTCGAACAACAACTGGTGCGGCTCGAAAGTCTCGCGTCGGGTCTTCAGGAATGGCGCCTGACCGAGTCGGGCGACTCGGCCATCAAAGCCATCAAACGCTTTTCCTAGCGCACCCGACCCGCGCTGCGCGCGGCGCAGCGCGTGGCACGGGTCGGCGCATCTTTCGTCTTTGGACGTCAGCCACGCAATGTCGGGTCCACCGCGGCGCGCCAACTGAGCGCTTTGGCCCGCGCGTCGTTGATGAACTCGGCCCAGCCGGTGGAGGCGCTCGCCCCGCCGGCGGCCAATGTTGCGTGCTCGCGCGCGATCGACGTCTGAAAGCCGCAGTACTCGTTTTGCGACAGCCTGCCATGGCGGTAGGCCACATAAGCGTCCAGTAAGGCCGGATAGACGGTCGCCGTCTGCGCGCCGTAATCGGCCGATGCGCCGCATACCTGCTCGAGCGCGCCCAGCGACGGCGTGCTGAATCCGCCCCACCCCGCGCAGCCAGTCAAGAGCACGGCCGTCACCGCCGCGCCGCGTCGAATCCGTTCAAGCATCGTCCACCTCTTCGTCCGTTTCCCGTGATGGTAGCCTCCCCGCGCGCAGCGCACATCGGCAACGCCACATGTTCGATTCGAGACCGAATACCGGACTTTACTTTTTCGATAATGTTCGATAGATTTCGCAAACGAACACTGTAGGTTCGTTTCGTTTTCAATCGGAGTCGCAATGGCCGCTGAGGGCACGGGAGCACGGCAACTGATGCAAGGCAGCCCATACGATCTGCTCGTCGTGGGCGGCGGGATCAACGGCGCGGGGATCGCGCGCGACGCCGCGGGGCGCGGGCTCAGGGTCGCGCTCGTCGAGCAGGATGACCTTGCGGGGCACACGTCGTCGTCGAGCACCAAGCTCATTCACGGCGGACTGCGCTATCTCGAATACAAGGAATTCGGGCTCGTGCGCAAGGCGCTGCAAGAGCGCGAGACGCTGTTGCGTTCGGCGCCTCATATCATTCGGCCGCTGCGCTTCGTCATGCCCCATATGCCGAATCTGCGTCCGGCGTGGCTCATTCGCGCGGGGCTCTTCCTCTACGATCATCTTGCACGGCGCGAGCTGCTGGCGGGCTCGCGGGGCATCGTCATGCGTCGCCACCCGGCCGGGGCGCCGCTCGTGGATTCGATCGAACGCGGCTTCGTCTACTCGGACGGGTGGGTCGACGACGCCAGACTCGTCGTACTCAATGCGGTGGATGCGGCCGAGCACGGCGCGGCCATCGCGACACGTACACGGCTCGTCAAGGCCGTGCGTTCAGGCGGCGAATGGCATGCCGAACTCGCGGGCGCCGACGGCACCCCGTTCACGGTACGCGCGCGCGCACTGGCGAATGCGGCCGGACCTTGGGTCGGCACGCTGCTGCACGATGCGCTCGGCCGCGCGGCCCATCACACCGTGCGGCTCGTCAAAGGAAGCCACATCGTGACGCGGCGCCTGTTCGAACATGATCACGCCTACATCTTTCAGAACCCGGACAAGCGGATCATTTTCGCCATTCCATACGAGCACGAGTTCACGTTGATCGGCACGACCGACGTCGAATACCACGGCGACCCGGCGCGCGTGTCGATCGACGAGAACGAAACAAGCTATCTGTGCGAATCGATCAACCGCTATTTCAAACGCAAGATCTCGCCCGCCGATGTTTGCTGGACTTACTCCGGCGTGCGGCCCCTGCTCGAGGAGGAGGGGGCGGACAATCCATCGGCCGTGACGCGCGACTATCGGCTGGAGCTCGATGCTCGAGAAGGTGAAGCCCCGCTGCTGTCGGTCTTCGGCGGCAAGATCACGACCTTTCGCAAGCTCGCCGAAGAAGCCGTCGACCGGCTCGCCGACGCGCTCGGCCGGTCGGCACCGGCATGGACTGCCGGCGCGCCGCTGCCGGGTGGCGACATCCCCGGCGCGCAATTCGAACGATTCGCCACGCGTTTCGCAAGCGAACATCCGTGGCTGCCCGCCGAGCTCGCGCGCCGCTATGCGCATGCGTACGGCACGCGCGCGGTGCGCATGCTCGGCGAAGCGCGCTCGCTCGCGGATCTCGGCGCACCGCTCGCCCCCGGCTTGTTCGAGTGCGAGTTGCGATACCTGCGCGACACCGAATGGGCGCGCTGCGCAGACGACGTGCTGTGGCGCCGCTCCAAGGTCGGCCTGCATCTGCCGGCCGGCACGCTGACCGAAGCAAGCGCGTCGATCGACGCATGGTTCGCACGCGTGCCGGCCGCCGCGCCGGCCACGCTGACGCCGGCGCAGCACTGAACAGCGCGCCAAGGCCCGATAGAGGCTCGTACCGGCGCCACAATGAACGTTTCACCCGAGGGCCCGCCGCAAGCGAGTTATCCGCGGCGCATCAAAATCTATGACAACACATGGAGAAGAGACGATGCAGGACCAATACATTCTCGCGCTCGATCAGGGCACGACGAGCTCGCGCGCGATGCTGTTCGATCGACACGGCAACATCGTATCGGCCGCCCAGAAGGAGTTCCGCCAGATCTATCCGCAGCCGGGCTGGGTGGAACACGATCCGCAGGAAATCTGGTCGACCCAGGCCGGTGTCGCCGCCGAAGCCGTCACGCGCGCCGGCTTGAATGGGACATCGATTGCCGCCATCGGCATCACGAACCAACGCGAAACGACGATCGTCTGGGACCGCGAGACCGGCCAGCCCGTTCATAACGCCATCGTCTGGCAGGACCGGCGCACTGCGGCATTTTGCGACTCGCTCAAGCAGCAAGGTCTCGAACAAACCGTGCGGGCGAAGACCGGGCTGCCGATCGACGCCTACTTCTCGGCGACCAAGATCCGCTGGATTCTCGACAACGTCCCCGGGGCACGCGAGAAAGCGAAGCGCGGCCAGCTCGCGTTCGGCACCGTCGACAGTTGGCTCGTCTGGAATTTCACGAAGCACGCGCTGCATATCACGGATGTGACGAACGCCTCGCGCACGATGCTGTTCAACATTCACACGCTGCAATGGGACGCGGACCTGCTCGAGGCGCTCGACATTCCGCGCAGCATGCTGCCTGAAGTACGGGATTCATCGGAAGTCTACGGGCCTACCGTGACGACCGTATTCGCGTCGAAAATTCCGCTCGCCGGCATTGCGGGCGATCAGCATGCGGCGCTCTTCGGACAGATGTGCACGCGCTCGGGCATGGTGAAAAACACCTACGGCACCGGGTGCTTTCTCGTCATGAATACCGGCGACAAGCCGATCGAGTCGAAGAACAATCTCGTCACGACGCTCGCCTGGAAGATCGGCGAGCGCGTCGAGTACGCGCTCGAGGGCAGCATCTTCATCGCGGGTGCCGTCGTGCAATGGCTGCGCGATGGCCTCGGCATCATTCAGCGCGCCGCCGATATCGAAGCACTGGCGGCCAGCGTGCCGCATTGCGACGGCGTCTACCTCGTACCCGCGTTCGCGGGGCTCGGCGCACCGCACTGGAATCCGCGGGCGCGCGGCACGCTTTTCGGCGTCACGCGCGGGACCACGAGCGCGCACATCGCGCGCGCCGCGCTCGATTCGATCGCCTATCAATCCGTCGATGTGCTCAAGGCAATGGAAGCCGACTCCGGCATTCGCATCGGCGAGCTGCGCGTGGACGGCGGCGCCTGCGCCAACAATCTGCTCATGCAATTCCAGGCCGACGTGCTCGGCGTGGCAGCCGTGCGGCCCCGCATCAGCGAGACGACGGCGCTCGGGGCCGCTTACCTTGCCGGCCTCGCGGTCGGCTACTGGGGCGGTATCGACGAGCTGCAAAGCCAGTGGCAGCTCGACCGGCGCTTCTCGCCCGCCATGGATGCGCGCGCCGCCGAGGTCTGCCTC
>Ga0070660_100003322_pt1 | contig 11051 bp, 8 predicted proteins | sample KBSC33metaG_FD_64670 | JGI IMG/M metagenome (GOLD analysis project Ga0070660, IMG submission 64670) | Corn rhizosphere microbial communities from Kellogg Biological Station, Michigan, USA - KBS C3-3 metaG | ecosystem: Host-associated > Plants > Roots > Rhizosphere > Soil ... | reverse complement strand
CGGTCGCTCCGAGCTATGCCGCGGCGGGCGTCCTGTCTCCGGCGATCCTGGTGCTCGCCCGCATCATTCAGGGCCTCAGCCTGGGCGGCGAATATGGCTCCAGCGCCACCTATCTGTCGGAAATGGCCGGCCGCGAGCGGCGCGGCTTCTGGTCGAGCTTCCAGTATGTGACGATCATCGGCGGCCAGCTGACGGCGCTGGCGTTGCTCGTCGTCTTGCAGTCTACCATCGGCGAAGCCGCGTTGCAGGCATGGGGCTGGCGGATCGGCTTTGCGGCGGGCGCCGTGCTGGCGGTCATCGTCTTTTTCATCCGCCGCCGGCTGGACGAAACGCTGAGTTACGAAAATGCGGCAGCCAAGTCGGATCGCCGCCGCTCGAACCTCGTTACTTTGTTCCGAGATCACCCGCGCGAGGCGCTGCTGGTGATGGCGCTCACCGCCGGTGGCACCGCCGCTTTCTACGCCTACACCATCTACCTCCAGAAATTCCTCGCCAACACCAGCGGCTTCGACCGCGTCACCGCTTCGCGGATCATGACTGTTGCCCTCACCATCATGCTGCTGATCCAGCCGCTGGCCGGCCGCATCTCCGACTCCATCGGTCGCAAGCCGATGATGATTTTCTTCGGCGTCGGCGCGACGTTGTTCACCTATCCGTTGTTCGTGGCGCTCGAGCGGACTCATGAGGTCCTGCCGGCCTTCATGCTGGTGATGGCGTCGCTCGTGATCGTCACCGGCTACACGTCGATCAATGCGATCATCAAGGCCGAGATGTTCCCCGCCGACATCCGCGCCCTCGGCGTCGCGCTGCCCTTCGCCATCGCCAACGCCGTGTTCGGTGGAACAGCCGAATATGTTGCCTTGTGGCTCAAGAATGCCGGCCATGAACGCTGGTTCTACATCTACATCTCGCTGCTCGCCGCGGCGTCGCTCGTCGCTTACGTCCGTATGCGCGAAACCAAGCACACCAGCCTGATCGAGGAAGATTGATGACCGCCGCCATGCCGAAGCGGCCGGTCCTGCCGTTGTTCATCGCCGTCTTGCTGATCCCGGCAGTGCTGGGCAGCTCGCTGACGATCTTCAATGATGGGGACGTCAGCTGGCACATCGCGACGGGCCTGTGGATCCTCGACCATGACCGCATTCCCGGCGTCGACCCATTCTCCTTCACCTGGGGCGGCAAGCCATGGGTGCCGATCGAATGGGGTTCGGAGGTGCTCTACGCCAGTGCTTACCGGCTCGCCCGCTACAGCGGCGTGGCAGCGCTGGTCACCGCGGCGCTGATCGCACTGCACGCCGTCGTCTATCTCAACGCGGCGCGGTGGGTACGGGTCGCTCTTCTACCGATCGTGGCGATGGATTTCGTCATCATCCCGATGCTGCTGGCCCGGCCGCACGTCCTGACCTGGCCGCTGCTCGCCTTGTGGACCTGGCTCATGCTGCGGGCGCGGGAACAGGACCGGGCGCCGCCGATCTATGCGGCGTTGCTGATGACTCTCTGGGCCAATTTGCACGGCGGCTACGTGTTTGGTCTGGCCATCGCCGCGGCGTTCGGCCTCGAAGCGTTCGTCGGCACGACGGACAAGGGCCGCGTCGTCCGGCAATGGGGGCTGTTCGGCCTGGCCTGCGCCGCCGCGGTGTTCATCAATGGCAATGGCGTCGAAGGCGTGTTCCATCCGCTGCGCTTCACTCAGCTCGAAATGCTCCCGCTCATCGACGAGTGGAAGCCGTCCAGCCCCGGCAAGACGCCCTTTGCCTTTGGTGTATTGGCGATCACGCTGGTGCTCATCGCCTGGAAAAGACCCAGGCTGCCGTGGGTGCGCTGGCTCCTGCTGGCCGCGATGCTCGGCCTTGCCCTGCTGCAAGTCCGTCATCAGGCGATGCTGGCGATCCTCGCGGCCATGCTGCTGCCGCGAGGATTTGCGATAGCAGAGTCAATCGCGCCGCTAGCGGACCGCACACTGCGCTGGGTCGCACTCGCCGGAGCCGCGATCCTGGTATTGCTGCGAGCACTGATGCCTCTGACGCCGGACAATAATGAGACCAATCCGTGGCAGCTGATCGCCTCGGTGCCGCCCGAGCTCCGCTCCCAGCCTGTCTTGAACGGCTATTCAATGGGCGGACCGCTGATCCTGTCCGGCATCCGGCCCTATATCGATGGGCGCGGAGACATGTACGGCGACGAACTCGTGGTCGGTTTCTCAAGAATTGGACGAGGCGACCGGGCCGCATTCGACCAAGTGGTAGCCCGCTGGAACATCCGCTGGGCGATCATCCCCAACGGCAGCAAGGGAATGATCAGCCTGCTGGATACCACGCCGGGCTGGCGCCAGATTCGTCGCGACGGAGTCGGATCGGTCTACGTGCGCGACGGAGCCTAGTGCCGAAGGAAGCCTTCGAGCTCTCGCTGCAACTCAAGCACGGAAAGCCGGTTCCAGCGGTCCTTGGAGTTCTGCGAATCAATGTCGAGATAGGCGGGCGGCGTCCAGTTGGACGTCGCTACGCTGGGGCGCGACTCGATTAGCAGGTCCATGTCGAACTCGTGGTGGAAGCGCAGCCCGACCTGGTCGCCGACCGCCCATTCGACGGTTGCCGAGATGGATACCCTGTCGCTCAATTCGAGCAGAGGTTCGGTCCCGACGCGCACGCTCGCGGTGGTTTCGATCATGGCACCCGTGCTCGAGATGTTGCGGATGCGGACATCGTCACTCGTATAATCGTGATGCAACTGCCCGTTCCAGATCAGCGGATGGCGCTTGGCGATTCGATGCTCGTCATCGGCCTCTATTTTAGGTTCGCGGACTGGAGAATTCTCCGTCTGCTGGAAGCCAATGTGGGGGAAACTCCGCGCAATGACGTGGCGCAGTACGGTCGCGACCTGGTCCGAAGGCCAGTCCAGCCGTGTTTCATGGGCGAATTCCAGACCGATCCGTCCATCGCGAATCCACCGCACGGCGCATTCGATCCTGCCATTCTGCCCAAGATGAAGTTCGACTCGGTCCCACAGAAGCGGCTCGAAATCGGCGGCGATCATGGCGCCCCCACCCGACAGGTTGAGCAGCTCCACATTGAGGTCAGCGCCGCTCCAATTGATTTGCGCTGTCTCGTCGATGAGCCGGTGACGATCCTCGGCGCGGCCATTGCTCAGCCGACGGGTCTCGCGCGAGACCGCTATGCCGTGCAGCGAGTCAGCTTTGGCGCCTTTTGGTTTCTTCGCCTTGAGGACCGGTTCCTCGGCCGAGAAAGCGCCGCCGTACACCTTGGCCCTGATGTTCATGAACTGCTCCGTGACCCGAAGAGCCGAACCATGCCCCAGCTTTGGTTACGGAATCGTGCACTTCGTGCCGTCGGAGCGATGCCGGTGGAAGGATTGGGAAGGTGGGAGGGTCCCTCCACCGGCGTCCCGAAAGTGGGAATACTAACGCAAAATTATCCGGAATAATACATGTCGAATTCAACTGGGCTCGGCGTCGTCTCCCAGCGCATCACTTCTTCCCATTTTAGCTCGATGTAGCTGTCGATCTGATCGTCGCTGAACACGTCGCCGCGAGTGAGAAAGCCGCGGTCGTTCTGCAGGCTGACGAGCGCCTCACGGAGCGATCCGCAGACCGTCGGAACGTTGACCAGCTCCTGCGGCGGAAGATCGTACAAATTCTTGTCCATGGGATCGCCCGGATGGATGCGGTTCTGGATGCCGTCGAGGCCGGCCATCAAGAGCGCGGAATAAGCGAGATAGGGATTGGCCAAAGCGTCGGGGAAGCGAAACTCGACGCGTTTCGATTTCTCGCCCGCGCCGTAGGGAATGCGGCAGGATGCCGACCGGTTGCGCGACGAATAGGCGAGCAGCACCGGCGCTTCGAAGCCCGGCACCAGCCGCTTGTAGCTGTTGGTGGTGGGGTTGGTGAACGCATTCAGCGCGCGGGCATGCTTGATGACGCCTCCTATGAAGTAGAGCGCCATCTCGGAAAGGCCCGCATAGCCGTTGCCGGCGAACATCGGCTTGCCGCCCTTCCAGATCGAGAAGTGCGTGTGCATGCCGCTGCCGTTATCCTGGGCGATCGGCTTGGGCATGAAGGTCGCGGTCTTGCCATAGGCGTGGGCAACCATGTGCACGACATACTTGTACACCTGCATTCGATCGGCGGTCTGGACCAGGCCGCCGTAGGTCAGCCCCAGCTCGTGCTGCGAAGCCGCAACCTCGTGATGGTGCTTGTCCATCGGCAGACCCATTTCGATCATGGTCGAAACCATTTCGCCGCGAATGTCCCCGGCGCTGTCGACCGGTGCGACCGGGAAGTAGCCGCCCTTGGCGCGGGGACGGTGAGCGAGGTTGCCGCCTTCATATTCGCGCATCGTGTTGGTCGGCAGCTCGATATCGTCGATGCGATAGCCGCTGGCGTTGTAAGTGTCCTCGAAACGCACATCGTCGAACATGAAGAATTCGGCCTCCGGCCCGACATAGACCTCGTCACCGATGCCCGTCTGCTTGAGATAGGCCTCGGCGCGGGTCCCGGTGGAGCGCGGGTCGCGGCCGTACAGCTCACCGGTCGATGGTTCGACCACATTGCAGAACAGCACCAGCATCGGCGTCGCGCTGAACGGGTCGACATAAACCGCGTCGAGATCCGGTTTCAGGATCATGTCGGACTCGTTGATCGCCTTCCAGCCGGCGATCGAGCTGCCGTCAAACATAAAGCCGTCGGTCAACATGTCGTCGTCGATCACGCCCGACGCCATGGTCAGATGCTGCCACTTGCCCTTCGGATCGGTGAAGCGGAGGTCGACCCAGTCAATCTCCTCGTCTTTGATCCGCGACAGAATGGTGTCGGCACTGTTCGCCATGATGTTGCCCTCGCTCTTCGTTGCGCCGCCCGGGGCGGCCGATGTCGGATGACCCGATCATGTTGATTCGGGTGTCGTCACTGGATTGACGAGGTTCCGCCAAGAGTCAGGCGGAGGGTTAACTTTTCACTCCGGCGGACGCTGTTGGCGCTTTCCGTTCCGTGAGTTAGGCTGCGCGCTTGGCGTTCAGGGGAATGCGGCATGCTGATTGCGCTGTTGGTGCCGCTGACACTGGCCCTGCTGCTGTTCGTCGCAACGCTGATCAAGGCCGTGGCGGCAAGCGGGGCGCGGCCGACGCTCGAGACGATCGGTTTGGGTGCGGTCGTCAATTTCTTCGATACATTGGGCATCGGATCGTTCGCTCCGACCACCGCGTGGCTCAAATTCCGCAAGCTCGTTCCCGATCGCATCCTTCCCTGCACGATGCTGGTCGGCCTGACCCCGCCGTCGATCCTCGAAGGGTTCATCTTCCTCATCCTGCTGGGCGTGAAGGTGGACCCGGCACTTCTGGTAGGCTGTGTCCTGGCTCTATTGATGGGCGGACTGCTGGGGGCGCCGCTCGTGTCGCGGACGCGGGTGTGGGTCGTTCAGCTCGTCGTGGCGCTCGCCTTGCTGCTCGCCGCGGCGATGTACCTGCTGGCAAATCTCAATCTGATGCCCGGCGGTGGAACAGCCAACGGATTGCCGCCGCTATTGATGGTCGTCGCTATCGCCGCGAATTTCCTGTTCGGCGTGCTGCTCAACTTCGGGGTCGGCAATTATGCCCCGACGCTGGTCATGCTGAGCCTGATGGGCATGGACCCGCGGCTGTGCTTCCCGATCATGGCTGCCGGCGCGGGCCTGTGTGGCGCGGGCGCCAGCATTCGACATATCAGGATCGGCGAAATCAGCCTGCCGGTTGTGCTCGGCCTCGCCATCGGCGGCATTCCGGCGGTGCTGGTCGCGGCCTTCATCGTCAAGAGCATGTCGGTCGAGGTGCTGCGCTGGCTGGTGATCGTCGTCGTCCTTTATGCGGCCGCGGTCATGCTCCGTTCGGCGCTGGTCGGGCGGCGCGAGCATCGCGCGGCGGACGCGACGGCGCACGTCACCGCCTAGCTTTGCGGAACCACGGCGAGGGCGAACGATTATCCCGCCGGAGGCGAGCTTATGCGTTCGATTTTCTTGTGGCTGATCGGCATTCCCCTTCCCATCATCCTGCTGCTGGCGCTCTGCACGCATCATTTCTGAAGACAGCAGCGAATTCCGCACAATTCGAGACGCCGCGAAGCGCGCTTCGGGCCTTCACATCGCTTGAGCCCCTCGCTATCAGGCCCGCCAATCGCGCTGGGCAACCGCCCGGCTCGGCGTCGCCTAGGTGCCTTCCGGCATCGCAAAGCAACAAGCGTCACAAAGGGGTAGAATGGCCACCAAGGCACAATCCGCTGAGGTCAACGACACGCAGGCTGCCAGCGACGGCGTCCGCCGGCGCGATTTCCTGAATGTCGCCGCGGTCAGCTTCGCCGGGGTAGGGGGCGTTGCCGCGCTCGCGCCGCTGCTGGTTCAGATGGCGCCGTCGGCCGACGTGCTGGCGCTCTCGACGACCGAAATCGACGTTTCGAAAATCCAGCCGGGGCAGGGCATCAAGACCACCTGGCGCAAGCAGCCGGTGTTCGTCCGCAACCTGACGCCCAAGGAAATCCAGCAGGCGAACGCGGTCCCGATGAGTGACCTGCGCGACCCGGAATCGCTGGCGCAGCGGACCAAGCCCGGCAAGGCCAACTGGCTGATCACGCTCGGCGTCTGCACCCACCTCGGCTGCGTTCCGCTGGGTATTGGCGAGGGTGAGAATCGCGGGCCTTACGGCGGCTATTTCTGTCCGTGCCACGGGTCTGCCTACGACACCGCCGCCCGCATCCGGCAGGGGCCGGCGCCGAAGAATCTGATGGTGCCGGAATATAAGTTTACCGGGCCGACCACGGTCCAGATCGGGTAAGGGGACGGTCGAGCAATGAGTTTTTCCTGGGCCAAGGCCTACGAACCCAAGAGTTCATTCATGCGCTGGCTCGACGACCGGCTGCCCCTGCCGCGGCTGGTCTACGGCGCGATCGGCGGCGGCTATCCGGTTCCGCGCAACCTCAATTACTTCTGGAACTTCGGCGTTCTGGCCGGGATCTTCCTGACCATCCAGATCGTCAGCGGCATCGTGCTGGCGATGCATTATTTCGCCACCACGGGCGGCGCGTTCAATTCAGTCAACCAGTTGATCATGCGCGACGTCAACGCCGGGTGGCTGCTCCGCTACGCGCACATGAACGGCGCCAGCTTCTTCTTCATCGTGACCTATATCCACATCTTTCGCGGCCTTTATTACGGGTCGTACAAGGCGCCGCGCGAGCTGGTGTGGATGCTCGGGCTCGTCATTTATCTGCTGATGATGGCGACGGCGTTCATGGGTTACGTGCTGCCGTGGGGCCAGATGAGCTACTGGGGCGCGCAGGTCATCACCGGCTTCTTCTCGGCCTTCCCGCTCATCGGTGAGCCGCTCCGCGTCTGGCTACTCGGCGGCTACGCACCGGACCAGGCCGCGCTAACCCGCTTCTTCTCGCTCCACTATTTGCTGCCGTTCGTGATCGCGGCGGTCGTGATCCTGCACATCTGGGCGCTGCACATTCCGGGTTCGAGCAATCCGACGGGCGTCGATGTGAAGAGCGAGAAGGACACGCTGCCGTTCCACCCGTTTTACACGGCGAAGGACGGTTGGTTCGCCGCCGCGGTTCTGCTGGCCTATGCGCTGGTGACCTATTTCGCGCCGGATTATCTGGGCCACCCGGACAATTACATTCCGGCCAACCCGCTCGCGACGCCGGCGCATATCGTGCCCGAATGGTATTTCTGGCCCTTCTACGCGATCCTGCGCTCGTTTACCGTCGACTTCATTCTGCCGGCGAAGCTGTGGGGCGTGCTGGCGATGTTCGGCTCGATCCTGCTGCTGTTCTTCCTGCCGTGGGTCGACAAGTCGCCGGTTCGCTCGGGTGCCTATCGGCCGGTGTTCAAGCGCTTCTTCTGGCTGCTGGTCGTGGACGTCATCATCCTCGGTTATGTCGGCGGCGCGGAAATCAACGCGTTCAACGTCGCGCTCGGCCAGGCCGCCGCGGCTTATTACTTCCTCCACTTCCTGGTGATCCTGCCGCTGGTCTCGGCATTCGAGACTCCGCTGCCGCTGCCGAACTCAATCTCGGAAAGCGTGCTGCATGGGGAAGCTGCGGAGTCAGCGCCCGCGGGCTCGAACAAGTCTGCGCGCAACACCGTCGTGGCCGGTTAAGGGGACAAGCAGGCACATGCGTTTCATTCTCGGATTCATCGGCGCGGTTTTCGCCGCCGTCCTGCTGATCTCCTTCTTCAGCAACCTTGCGACTCATTTCAGCAATCCGCCGGCGCCGCTGGCGTCTGAGGAATTCCATCGCGAGGCCAAGCCGCTGCACCTTGCGTCGGACGGGCCCTTCGGGAAGTTCGACAAGGCGCAGCTGCAGCGCGGTTTCCAGGTCTATGCTGAAGTCTGCTCGGCCTGTCACAGCCTCTCGCTAGTGTCGTTCCGCGACCTCAAGGAAATTGGCTACAACGACGCCGAGATCAAGAAGATCGCGTCGGACTGGAAGACCCAGGTGCCGTCGATCAACCCGGACACGGGCGAGGCCGCGACCCGCAAGGCGCTGCCATCGGATACGTTCCCGGCTCCGTTTGCCAATGAAGTCGCGGCGCGCGCGGCCAACAACAATGCGCTGCCGCCCGACCTGTCGTTGATGACCAAGGCCCGCGAGGGCGGCGCGGCTTATATTCACTCGTTGATCACCGGCTATGCCAATGCGAACACCTACCGGAACGAGGAAGGCAAGGCGGTTCCTGCCGAGGCCAAGCCGCCGTCGCCGAACCTTCACTTCAACCCCTATTTCGCCAACTTGAACATCGCGATGCCGCCGCCGCTGACGAGCGCTGGACAGGTGACCTATGCGCCCGGCAACCCGGCGCCGACCGTCGATCAGATGGCGACCGACGTCGCCGCTTTCCTGGTGTGGACAGCGGAGCCGAACCTCGCGGCCCGGCACGCCGCGGGCATCGCAGTTGTGATCTTCCTGCTCATCGCCAGCATCCTCGGTTACTTCGCCTATCGCCAGATCTGGTACGAGGCGAAGCGCGCGGTCCGCGTGACCGGAGCGCTCGAGCCCGAAAACCAGGCCAAGTCGAAGCGGGCCAAGTCCAAGCAGGGCATTGCGGGCTAAACTTCGCTGATGGAATCGAACACGCCGCCGGCATGCAACTCAGCATGTCGGCGGTTTTTTTATGAGGAATATAGATGAGCAAGTGGGTGTGGCTGGCGTCGGTCGCCTTGGTGTCGAGCTCGGTCGGAGCAGCGGTGCCGGATACGTCGCGGATCGTCGACGAAGGCATGAACCGCAGCCGGCTCATGCTCAACGCGCACGAGCTCTTCGACGACATTGGGCCACGGCTCACCATCTCAACCAACATGCGCCGGGCGCAGGATTGGGCAGTCGCCAAGTTCACCGGATACGGCCTCACCAACGTCCATCGCGAAGGGTTCGCGTTCGGCCGCGGCTGGGACCTGATCGGTTCGAACGTCCGCCTGAGCGGTGCGCGTTCAATGCAGTTGACCGCCATCCCCAACGCCTGGACGCCGCCCGCCAAGGGCGTGACCGGCCCGGTCGTGGTCGCACCGATGAATCGCCCCGAGCATTTCGCCGCCTATCGCGGCAAGCTGGCCGGCAAGATCGTCATGGTTTCGCTTCCGGGCGACGTCGCGGAGCCATCTGAGGCCCCGTTCCAGCGCTTGAGCAGCGAAGAGATCGCGAAAGAGGACAAGTACAACATCCCGCACTTCGACCCCGAGGAGAAGAACGGGTTCCTCAAACGTATCGATTTCTATCGGCAGATGGACAAGTTCCTGGCGTCCGAGGGCGCGCTGGCGATCGTCCGCCGGTCCCGCAACGACGGCAAGCTGATCTTCGGCGAAGGCTATCAGCACGCGCTCGGCGACACCGCCAAGCTGCCGTCGGTGGAAGTCGCCGCCGAGGATTATCGCCGCGTCGCCCGCATGGCGAAGATGGGCGAAAACCCCGTGCTGACCATCGATAGCGACGTCCGTTTCCTCGACGACGATAGCAAGGCCTACAACGTGATCGCGGATATTCCGGGCAGCGATCCGAAGGCTGGCTACGTCATGGCCGGTGCGCATTTCGACAGCTGGGTTGCGGGTGACGGCGCGGCGGACAATGGCGCAGGCTCGCTGGTTGTCTTGGAGGCGGCGCGGATCATCCGGCAGCTTGGCATTCGTCCAAAGCGAACGATCCGCTTCGTTTTGTGGTCCGGCGAAGAGCAGGGCCTCTACGGCTCGGCCAATTACGTGCAGCAGCATCTCGCTTCGCGGCCCGGTGCAATCGGGCCGGGCGGCGTGCTCTTGTGGGACAATCTGATCCGCAACTATCCGGTGACTCCGCTAGCGGGGTACGGCGCGCTGAAAGCCTATTTCAACCTCGACAACGGCTCGGGCAAGATCCGTGGTATCTATGCGGAGGGCAATGCCGCGGCCGTGCCGATGCTGCGCGAATGGCTTTCACCGTTCGCGGCGATGGGGGCGGGGACGGTGGTCGCCGGTCCGACCACGGGCACCGATCATGAGCCGTTCCAGGCGGTCGGGATCCCCGGCTTCCAGTTCATTCAGGATCCGCTCGATTATGAGACGCGAGTCCACCATTCGAACATCGACACGCTCGACCATCTGAAGGCCGACGACCTGCAGCAGGCGGCGGTGATCATGGCCAGCATGCTGCTGTCCGCAGCCAACAGCGACAAGGATCTGCCGCGGCCGCCGCTGGCGACGCAGCCGACAGCGAGCGATCCCTTCAAATACGATTATCCGGAGCCGAAATAAGCGGAACCTGCTGAATTCACCGGGCATTCACGTGCCGGAGCGCCATTCCCGACGTTCCTCCGGCGTAATGGAGACTCGGATATGCGCGTTCCTCTTGCATTGCTCGCAGCGGCGAGCGCGATCAGCCTCGGCGGCTGCGCTTACGGCATGTATGACGACGGCTACGGATATGGCGGTTACGGCCCCTATGGCGGCAGCAGCGTTTCGATCGGCGTCGGTTATGGCGGCGGATATGGCGGCTACGGCTACGGGTACCCGTATGGCGGCTACGGCGGCTACGGCGGCTA
>Ga0070660_100003317_pt1 | contig 11061 bp, 8 predicted proteins | sample KBSC33metaG_FD_64670 | JGI IMG/M metagenome (GOLD analysis project Ga0070660, IMG submission 64670) | Corn rhizosphere microbial communities from Kellogg Biological Station, Michigan, USA - KBS C3-3 metaG | ecosystem: Host-associated > Plants > Roots > Rhizosphere > Soil ... | reverse complement strand
CGTCGTTCAAGAGTGCGAGCGCCTGAAGAGGCGTGTTCGTTCGGATTCGCCGAGCGGTGCACGCTTCCCTACTCGTCGCGTCGAAGGCGAGAAATGCCGGATAGGGAGCCGTGCGCTTCCAGAACGTGTAAAGCGCGCGTCGATACCGGTCCGAGCCCGTGGCAACCATCCACCGTTCGCCGCTGTACGGCGTGTTCCAGACGCCGTCCGGCTGCGAGGGCATGACGCTGGGGCCGCCGATCTTGGGGTTGAGCAGGCCACTGGCGCATAGAGCGACGTCGCGGATGGTCTCCGCCTCCAATCTATATCGCGGCCCCCGAGCGAAAAGAATGTTCTGCGGATCGCGAGCCTGCAGCTCCTTCGAACTTCCTGAGCTTTGGCGGTAAGTCGCCGAGGTCACGATCAGCCGAAGCATGGCCTTCATGTCCCAGTTGCGCCGGATGAACTCGCTTGCAAGCCAGTCCAGCAGCTCTGGATGACTCGGTGGCGAGCCTTGCGTACCGAAATCTTCGGCGGTCTCCACCAGACCTCGCCCGAAGCAGTTTTCCCAAAGCCTATTTGCCTCCACTCTCGCGGTAAGCGGGTTGGAGGGGCTGGCGATCCACATCGCTAAGCCGAATCGATTGGCCGGCAATGACGAGGTCATCGCCGGAAGGAAGTGAGGCGTACAAGCGGGCACCTCGGGCCCCTTGTTCAAGAATTCTCCACGCACCCGCAGGTTCGTCTTGAGCACCTTCGTCTCCGCCTTATCGCGGAGCACCATTGCGGTGGGGATCTCGTCCTTCAACTTGTCGAGTTGCGCCTGCTCCTCGTCGATCTGCTTTCGGATGGGCTGAAGTGTCGGGCTGATCGATTCGTAGAAGTTTGCTACCTCTTTCTTGTCAGGATCTCCCAAGTTCTCCCGCACAGCCTGAGGAATCGCGAACCGCGCCGGCTGCTCTTGAGAGGTCAAGGACAGCCGAAACCGGCCGATCGTGTGGTGCACATACTTTGAATTCATCGAGAGGGTGACCCTCAACTCACCTGCGCCGGTGAGCGGCTTCTCGAATGGGAAGATGGCGTCGTGCGGCTTGCCCGTCTGCCCCGCCACCCCCCAGCCGGTCTGCGGATCCGAGTCGATGGCTCCTGCGACTCCAAACATGGGCTGCTCGAAGTCTGCGGCGGGGCTGGAAAGCTTTATCGCCGCGCCGTCGACCTTAGCACGAAGATCGGTCAGAACGAAATTGCCGCCCCCATCGGAGCGCCCCGGTCCGTTGCCCGGCAAACTCGAATCCGGCAAGGCCTCCAGCCTCAAGCCCGTCCACGTCCCCTTCGGAACCTGAGCGGAGAACGTGTATTCCGCTCGGTCAGGACTCGGTCCCTCGATGCGGATGCTGTTGTCCGAAAGCCTAATGGCATTGAGGCCCTGAGGCGTTGTCGTCGATCCGACGAGTGCCTCAGTTTTAAAGTTAGCGGCTTCCGCAGCCCATTTGTGCCGCTCGTCCGCGAGCGATGCCGACTTGCTGACCAGCGATGCTTTCGCTTCAGCAAGGTTCTCTAGCAGCTTCGTGCGAAGCGCAGCCTGCTCCGGGGAGGGCACCTCGATAAAGGGCTCGTACCACTTCTCCTCGCCAACCGCAGCGTTCCCCTTCGGCTCGATTACCGAGTTGTCGAAGAACGCCATCATGCTGTAGAAGTCCTTCTGCGTGAAGGGGTCGTACTTGTGATCGTGGCAGCGTGCGCATGCCATCGTAGATCCGAGAAACACCGTCGAGGTCGTGGCAACACGATCCAGCTCCACTTCAAAGTGAGCCTCCGCCTGATCCACACCGCCCTCGAGGTTCAGCATGGTGTTTCGGTTGAACCCGGTTGCCACCAGTTGGTCGATGCTCGGGTGGGGCGTCAGGTCCCCCGCGAGTTGATCGATCACAAATTTGTCGTAAGGCTGATTGCGGTTGAAGGCATCGATTACCCAGTCTCGATATTTCCAAGCCGTACGGTTTAAATCCTTCTCATATCCATCGCTGTCGGCATACCGCGCGAGGTCCATCCACTTCTGCGCCATATGCTCGCCGTAATGCGGCGAGGCCAGCAGCTTGTCGACCAGGCGCTCATAGGCATCCGGACGCTTGTCCGCAAGGTATGCGTCCATCTGCTCGGGCGAAGGCGTTAGGCCGGTGATGTCCAGGTACGCGCGGCGGGCAAGGGTCTCCTTTGGCGCTTCCGGGCTCGGCTTCAGTCCTTCTTTCTTCAGCCGCGCGAAGATAAAGCTGTCGACGGGGTTGCGAACCCAGGATCCAGGCGCGAGGGGAACGGGCGGACTCTTGATCGGCTCGTACGCCCAGTGCCTAGCCGCCGCTCCCTTCGTGGAGGCGCCACTCGCAATCCATGCCTTCACCTTGCCGATCTCGGCTTCGCTCAGCGGGGCAAAGCCCATGGGCATCTGCGGTTTGCCGCCTTGTCCCAGCAATCGAGACACGAGAATCGACTGCTCCGGATGGCCGGGGACTACGACTCTGACAAACCCATTCGGATTGGTAAGGTCCAAGCCAGCAGGCGGATCGTCGCCTTGATGGCACGAGCATCGAGCCTTGAAGATGGGCGCCACGTCCTTCGCGAAGTCTGTCGTCTCTCGCGAAGCAAATGCTGCCAGGGCAATTGGAAGCGCCGAGAACGCAATCGCCAACAAGCGCCGGCCATGGAGCGCGGACGTCCCGTCCGCTTTGTGCGGGCGAGACGCCAGCGCTCCAGAATTCGCCTTCCTCCTACTCATCGCAATCAGTTACAGAATCGCATGCTGAAGATTGGCAATCTGCGCTACTAAGAGACCTTCTTCAGCAAGGTCACGCGGCCGATCGGCACCCACTCGACCACGAGGATGTCCCGCTTGTTGATCCAAATCGCGGAGTGCGGGTGGATGAACTTGCCCGGGATGAACTTGTCCCTAGGCGCATCGCGCAGGTTGGAAGGATCGCCGTCTCCGAGTTGCGCGACCATCTTGTTGTTCTTATCCAAAATCGTCACGACGCTCTGGAGATCCGGAACCAACACCAGATCGTGGTTGTAGTGGATGTGGCAAGGGCGGCGGATCCCGTCCGTCGCGAAGCCCCTGTACTCGCCATTCAGCGAGAATTCCTGCAAGCGGTGATTAGCGCGATCGGCAACGACCAGCTTGGGCTCATGGCCGCGCGTATCCACCCATAGCCCGTGCGGCTCCTGAACGGTCCCGAGTTCGCTACCGGGCCGAATGACGATGCCCTTGTAATCGCCATCTTTGCTGTACCGGTGGATGTAGCTGGAGCCATATCCGTCCGCCACGAATACGTCTCCATTCGGATCGAAGGCCACGTTGGTCGGACGCCACCGGCTCTCGTTCGCGTAGACGCCAGACTCCTTCGGCCAGCCCTTCGACCAAAGCACCTTGCCCTTCAGGTCGGTCTTGACCACCATTCGGCGATTGATGTCGCAGTGGTAGAGGAACTCTTCACTTCCCTCCTTGCGAATATCCAGCCCGTGCGCGCCGTTGCGGAATTCCGACCCCCAAGACTCGATGAACTTGCCGTGCTGGTCGTAAACCACCACTGCATCCGAGCTCACGCTGGAAGGGTGTACGGTATGCGCGACGTAAATCCGCCCCTGGTGATCCACCGCGAGGCCGTGCGTGTCGCCCCACATCAGGTTCCCGGGAGGCGTCAGCCAGTCGTGATAGACCTCGTACGTGTGCTCACCGGAGCCAACGATCGGGCGAGACTTGGGCGTGTTCTGGGTTGCGCTAACCATGGGTGCTAAGAGCGCCGCGGCGGCCGCCTGGCCGGCGGTCTTGAGGACGGTGCGTCGCGAGACGGAGTTCTCGTTCATTTGCGTGGAGTTAGTGTAACAGAGGCTTGACTCGAACCCGCGCTAGAATTTCAGCATGCTCCTCGCTCTTACTCTATTGGCCCTGCCGAAGGTGCTCATGGTTGGCGACGGCAAGCAGTTTTCGCGCGTCGAGGAGGCAATTACCGCCGCACGCCCGGGCGACACGATCGAGGTGTTTCCCCGCGCTTCCGGCTATGCGGCAACCGCTGTGCTGGTGGAAAAGCCAAACCTACGCATCGTCGCTCACCAAAGGCCAGTAGCCTTAACCGGGAAGGGCTTCGACTACTCTGGCGTCGGCCGCATCCCGCGCGCGATTTTCCAGTTCAACCCCGAAGCGGTGGGTTGTACCCTCCGCGGATTTTCCTTAAGCGGCGCGCACAACAGTTCGCACAACGGAGCCGGCGTGCGCATCAACGGCGCAGGGAGCGTGACCGTGGAGGACTGCGACATCTTCGGTAATGACATGGGGATTATGTCGGCTGGACCGACCGCGACCAACCAGCGCATCGTCCTCTGCCACATCCATCACAACGGCGACGCCTCCGACCCCGGCTACAACCACAATCTCTATCTCGGAGGTGCCGACGTCACGCTGGAAAACTGCGAAATCGACCATGCGCTTACCGGCCACGATCTCAAGAGCAGGGCCCACTTCACTCTGGTCAAGGGCTGCTATCTGCACGACTCGGCCAATCGAGAGTTCGACTTTGTGGATGCGAAGGAAACCGAGGCACCGAACTCCAATGCAGTACTCCTCGATAATTTGATCGTCAAGCACAACCATGGCGGCAACGGCAACGTGATCCACTTCGGGCAAGAGCGAGGAGTGCGTCACGGCACCCTTTACGTACTGAACAACACCATCAGAACCGACTCTGTCGCGCCGGTCATCGCCCTGGATGGCGACACCCGAGCGGAGCTTGCGAACAACCTTATCGTCTCGGAAGGACAGGCGAAGCCGACGCTCGCCATTGGACCCGTCACTGGAGGCAACAATTGGCTGTCCGCCGCTTACGGACAGATCTCACTTTCGACGCCGGATCGGGCTGCGCCGACAGTCTCTTGGAGCTACGTCGGTCTGCAAGGTCCCGTAACGTTCAAGCTCGCGAGAATCGGCGCGAGTCGGCAGTGGACGGTCAACTAGCTACTTCCTTGCAGCTTTACGCGGCTTGCCTTTGAGAATTTCAAAGCAGTTGCGGCAGCGGGCCTCATAGGCCTCCGTCGCGCCGATGAGCACAATCGGATCGTCCCAGTGCGCGGGCTTGCCGTCGATAACCCGATAGGTATGGCTCGCGGGCGCCCCGCAGTTCATGCAGATCGCGCGGAGCTTGACCACCTCGTCCGCGACGGCTAGCAGCCGCGGCATGGGGCCAAAGGGCTCGCGCCGGAAGTCCTGGTCGAGACCCGCCAGAATAACTTCCTTTCCCTCGTCAGCGAGCTTGACGGCCAGGTCAGCAAGGCTCGAATCGAAGAACTGAGCCTCCTCGATCAGGACGACCTCGGTTTTTGGGTCTAACTTGCCCTCGAGGTCCTTCACGTTTCGAATCGGTACGGCCTCATACTGCACCCCCATGTGCGTCACGACATTCGTCTCGTCGTAACGCTTGTCGATCGCGGGCTTGAAAACCTGCACCTTCTTGCGAGCATAGAGGGCGCGCCTCGCAAGGCGGATCAGTTCTTCGCTCTTGCCGGCGAACATGGACCCGCAGATGACGGTGATTTTGCCGAGGGGCTTGGCAGCTGAGGAGTGACGAGCCATGTGCGGATCAGCAGGATACCGGAGGCTACTCTCCCACTTTTACGCGCTGCAACATCGTGCCGATTCCGGCTTCGGTTAGAACCTCGATCAGGAGCGCGTTCGGGATGCTTCCGTTGATCAGGTGAACCGCTGGAACTCCCCCTTCGAGCGCGGATACCGCCGCTTCCAGCTTCGGAATCATGCCCTTGTCGGCCGCGCCTGTCGCGATCATCTCCTTTGCAGCACGTGCGGTCAGGACGGAAATCGTCGAGTCTTTATCGTTCTTGTCGGTCAGCACGCCGTTGGTGTCGGTCAGCAGAATCAGCTTGGTCGCGCCGACGGCTGCGGCAATCGCCGCTGCGGCGGAATCGGCGTTCACGTTCAGGGCGCCACCCTTACCGTCCGAAGCCACGCTGCAGATCACCGGAATCCAACCATTGTCGGTGATAAGGCGCAGCACCGCCGGCTCGATGCGGCTCACTTTGCCCACACGCCCAAGCTCTTCCGAAATGGGTTCAGCGACCATCAGGTCATCGTCGCGGCCGCTCAGACCCACCGCTTCGCCGCCGCACTCGACAACCTTGGCGGCTAGAGCCTTATTGGCTCGTCCAAGGGCCATCTCGACCACTTCCATGGTCTCGTCGTCAGTAACGCGCAGACCCTGAGAAACTTTCTTCTCAATGCCGAGCCGTTCGAGCCAACGGTCGATCTCCGGTCCGCCGCCGTGCACCAAGATCGGCTGGATGCCTACCAGCGCCAGCAGCAGCACGTTGCGGATCACCCCCTCCGTGGCCTCAGGCGAATTCATGATCGAGCCGCCGTACTTGATCACGAACGTCTGCCCACGGAACTCCTGAATGTACGGCAGGGCTTGATTCAGGACGGATGCATGGATCTCCGGCGGAAACATCGGCTTAGTTTAGAGCCTTTCGCGTTTCGTCAGTGGCTGCTAAGAAGGAACCCGCCTTCCGAGAGCGGCGTTGGACCATTGGTAGAATTCGAGCATCGAAGTCGATTCACGACTCACGATTTTCGATTCTCGATTTCCATGCTCCCCGTCCTCTTCAAAATCGGCTCCTTCCAAGTGCACAGCTACGGCGTCGTACTGATGATCGCCTTCGTGATCTGCGTCTGGTTCGCACAAAAGCGCGGAGAGGCGCGAGGCATTCCGAAGAGCGAAATTTCAGACCTTTCGGTGTGGTTGCTGATCGCCGGAGTACTCGGCGCACGCCTCCTCTACATTGCGCAGGAATACCACTCTATGAAGATGTCCGACATCTTGTCGATCCAGTTCGCCGGGCTGACGAGCTTTGGAGCCATCGTCGGCGGGATCATTGCTTTGTTTATTGTTGCGAAACGACGGAAGCGCCCTGTCATCGAGTACATGGATGTGGTCGCGCCGCCGATGATCCTCGGCCAGGCGATCGGCCGAGTGGGTTGTTTGCTGAACGGTTGCTGCCTTGGCGGCACCTGCCCAAACACGCTGCCGTGGGGCGTCACGGTTCCTGGCGAGCCGTACCATTTCCACCCGGCCCAGATTTACGAGTCGCTGATGCTGCTTGCAGGCCTTTGGCTGGTTCTTGCGATCGAGAAGCGCAACCTCAAGCTCGGCCAGATCACCGGCCTCTCCTTCATCATCTTAGGCGCGGCGCGATTCATTTACGAATTCTGGCGCGCCGGCACTGAGGCGCAGGTCAACGAGCATCTCGCATCCTCGACTTACTGGGGTTCTCTGCCCATCACGCAGGCCCAGGCCGTGGCGGGTTTGATGGCCGTGATCGGTATCGTGATGTACCTCGTCTATGCCCGCAAGACGGTTCAGACGCCGACTCCTCAAATCGCGTAAAAAAAGGCATCTCCTTGTCCAGATGGCCCGTCCTTATAACGGCCAACGGATTGGCGGGCGCAAAGGCCAGGACGGCCCCTTTCTCTTTTCGAAGAAACCCTCCCTTGAGGGAGGGCAGGCAGGGTGAACTCTTGTCGAATGGCTGTAAGAGCCGATTTTGGAGTGCGCCGACCCGGCGGCGCTTTTCAACAGCGGCCTGCGAGCGTGGAAGAGCCGCTCAGCCCGGAGACGCGCCGAGCGACTGGATAGCCAGAGCCGCGCTGCCCAGCAGACCCGCGTCTTCAATCTGCTGTGCGACAGAAATCGTCTGGACATCTCTGAACAACGAAGGAATCGCGACATTCTCAGCGGATTTCCGCGCCGGTCCCATCAGCGGCTCGCCGACTTTCGCGATCTGCCCACCGATCGCCACCACGTCCGGGGCGAAGATGTTGATGAAGTTTCCGATTCCGATTCCGAGATAGAAGCCGACTTCAGCCCAGACCTCAGTGGCTAACTCGTCGCCCTGATGCGCGGCGTCGGAGATGACCTTCGGGGTGATCTTGGCAAAGTCGCCGGCGACCATGTCACTCATGCAGGACTTGCGACCTCGGCGCAGACGATTCACGGCTCGGCGCACGATAGAGTCGCGTTGGCAATAGCCCTCGATCGCGCCATACTCGCCCGCATTGCAATCTAGGCCGTTGGCTTGGATCACGGTGTGGCCGAGCTCCGCCCCGCCTTTGTTGCCACCGACGAGCATCAGTGTGCCCCGCGCTTCGCCGACCACTGTTTGCGGAGCCATGATCACGCCGCCCCCGATGCCGGTTCCGATGGTGAGCATGACAAGGCACTTGGCCTTATCCTGGCCAAGGCCGAACTTGTATTCGCCTAGCGCGGCCAGGTTTGCATCGTTGTCCATGACCATCTTGAGCCCGGTTTGCTGCTCGAGGGGTTGGCGGAGCTGCATGTCGGTCCAGTTGTGGAACACGCCGTCGACGGTTTCGCCAAAGTTCGGCGCCCAGCGCACGACGCCCGCCGCGTTGTCGATGTGCCCGGGCACGGCCATGCCAAAAACGGCGACCTCGCCGTCTGCGCTCTTCTGAGCCTCCTGAACGGTGAGCGCAATCTGCTTGAGGATGTTCTCGGTTCCTGCCTGGGCCATGGAAGGGTTCTCGAAGCGCTCGCTTGCGGGCGAGCCGTCGGACCGATAAGCCCGCGCCCGCACATTCGTTCCACCCAAGTCCACGCCGATGACTAGCTTGTCGCTCACGCGAAAAGTATAGAGTGCCTCGCCGCGGCGGCGCCTTTCCATAGCGAGCTCCCCTAGTAGCGCGGACCTTCAGGTCCGTAAGCCTTAGGGCTGGGAAGCTTGAATAGCGACCTCCAAGGCACACAATAGAGGCGTGCGGCTACCCACCTCCGATCTGAAGGCCGAAGCACGCCGTCTCGGATTCGAACTGGTCGGCGTCTGCGACGCCGTGCCTGCACCGCACATCTCCGAGTACGAACAATGGCTCGCGAAGGGCTACGCGGCCTCGATGGACTACCTCCATCGGCAACTCGACCTCAGGTCGCACCCAGACAAGCTGCTTCCGGGCGTTCAATCGATTGTGGCGGTCGGTCTCAATTACAATCAGCCGAACCCGCCGCGAGAAGGCCATCCGAGAATTGCCCGGTATGCCCTCGGGCGGGATTACCACAAGGTCCTTCGCGGAAAGCTCCGCGCCCTGTCCCGATGGATCGGAACCCAGCATCCCGGCAGCGAGAACCGCGCCTGCGTCGACTCCGCCCCGATCTTCGAGCGCGATTACGCGCATTTGGCGGGTCTAGGTTGGTTTGGCAAGAACACGATGCTGATTAACTCGGCTCGCGGCAGTTGGTTCTTCCTTGGCCTGCTCCTCACAACGGTGCCCTTCCAGGCCGACTCCCCTGCTCCGGGCGGATGCGGCACATGCCGAAAGTGCATCGAAGCCTGCCCTACCGGCGCGATTGTCTTCGAAGAGGATCGATGGCAGATCGCCAGCCAGCGGTGCATCAGTTACCAAACGATCGAGCACAGCGGCCCCCTGGAGGTCGACACTCACGGCTGGGCGTTCGGGTGCGACATCTGCCAAGAGGTCTGCCCGTTCAATCAGCCTCGAGCCAGTCAGCCCCTTCGCGCTCAGGTGACTAGCGAGCCGGATTTCCTGCGCGTACGCGATTGGCCAGCTCTGGAGAAACTAGCGGTGATTCAGCCGGAGGAATGGGACTTGTTGACCCGTGGGTCGGCCGTCCGGCGAGCTGGAATCGAAGGTCTACGGCGCAATGCAGCTGAGGCGCTGGAACACAGGTCCTAGATGCCCTCTGCGGCAATGTCTCTTGCCTCTGAGTCTCACCGTCCATGCATATCGCCGCCCTTCAATCGCCGACTCCATTTAGCAACATGACAAATCCTTGGTTGACAAAAATCGCTCCCAACTACTATTAGGTGGAAGCGCAATGGGTCGGGATTAGCGCAGATTTTCAACCTGCAGCCAGCCTGCCCAGTAACTGCCACCCTAGCCCTAAGGAAAACGGACATCCCTCCACAACGAAGTACTTCCGTCGCCAAGATGCGTCGGGAGGATCGGGATCCGGAGCAGCAGCGGAGGGAACCTTGAGAATGCTCTAGGCTGACCTACAACCATGAAGCGAACACTCTTCCTCATCTTCAGTGTGGCCGGCCTCGTTCTCCTCGCAACTTGGCTGATCTGGCCCACGCCCTACCTGTACCAAACACACGAGGGGCAGTTCTATCGAGTCAATCGATGGACGGGCGTGAAGCAACGTGCGACCGACGGTGGCTGGATGACGGACGATGAAGAGTTTCGTGCCGCTTTGCGGGACATCGATGTTCGCGCTGAACAAACGAAAATTCGGCTGGTGTCGGCGGCTCAACACGGGTTGATCGAAAGCGCAGGTTTCAATGGTTATCAGCTGGACCTGCGTTACAAAGACGGGTCCACGTCTATGGAGCAACTTCCGATTCATGTGGCGCAGAGCGTCTTGAAGGAACTCGCGGCGAACCATGTGATGGTGACGGTTCCCATGGCAGTCCGCTAAACTCTCCGCGTGAAGCGGAAAGCGGTTGTGCTGTTTTCGGGCGGGCTCGACTCCACGACCGTGCTTGCGGGCGCTATGGCGGAGGGTCTGGACGTCTATCCGCTCACCATCGCTTACGGTCAGCGGCATTCTGTGGAGGTTGCAGCTGCGCAGCGGTCAGCTTTCTTACTGGGGGCTCGGGAGCCGAAGGTGGTTTCGATCGACCTAGCGGCGATCGGCGGCTCGGCTTTGACAGATGACCTCGAGGTGCCGAAGGATCGCGACGACATGGACGGCATCCCCGTCACTTACGTGCCGGCGCGGAACACGGTCATGCTTTCAATCGCGCTCGGGTATGCCGAGGTGCTCGGCGCAGACGACATTTTCCTGGGGGTGAATGCGGTGGACTACAGCGGGTATCCCGATTGCCGCCTTGAGTTCATCGAGGCGTTCGAGAACCTCGCGAATGTGGCGACGAAGCGGGCCGCGGAGGGACATCGATTGACGGTGCATGCGCCGTTGCTCCATTTGACCAAGCGGGAGATCATCGAGCGGGGGCTTGAGCTTGGAGTCGATTACGGCCTGACGCACTCGTGCT
>Ga0070660_100003316_pt1 | contig 11061 bp, 12 predicted proteins | sample KBSC33metaG_FD_64670 | JGI IMG/M metagenome (GOLD analysis project Ga0070660, IMG submission 64670) | Corn rhizosphere microbial communities from Kellogg Biological Station, Michigan, USA - KBS C3-3 metaG | ecosystem: Host-associated > Plants > Roots > Rhizosphere > Soil ... | reverse complement strand
CCTGGTCGCATTCCGCCGCGCGCGGGCCAATGGCGATCCGGCGTGCGGCATTGACGATGCTGGAGTGTCGCTGCGCGCCCGTCTTCACTTTTCTTGACACCGTGGAACGAGCGCGATTCGCGTACCGGATTGCGCGCAATCGAAGTACCATCGCGGCATGAACGACGCGATGCGTACGACGCTGGTGACGCGCGACCTCACGCGCAGCGTGCTCGCGATCCTCCTGATGGCCGTGCTCATCGGCGCGTCGTTCTGGGTGCTGAGTCCGTTCCTGCTGTCGCTCGTTTGGGCGATGATGATCGTCGTCGCGACGTGGCCGTTGATGCTGAAGGTCCAGGCGGCGCTGGGGCGGCGCGTCCTCGCGGTGATCCTGATGTCGGCCGCGTTGCTGCTCGTATTCATCGTGCCGCTGCTGCTCGCGGTGCAGACGGTCGTCGCCAACGTCGACACGATCACGCGGTGGTTGCGCTCGCTTGCGACCGCGTCGATCCCGCCGCCGCCGGAATGGGTGCTGAAGATTCCGCTGGTCGGCGCCCGGCTTGCCGAGCAATGGAGCGCCGTCGCGGCGCAGGGCAGGGAGGATCTCGCCGGCCGCATCGCGCCGTATGCCGCCGCCGCGGCACACTGGCTCGCGGGCGCGCTCGGCAGCGTCGGCCTGCTGACGATCCAGTTCCTGCTCACCGTGCTGATCGCGGTGATCATCTATTCGCGCGGCGAGGCCGCGCGCGACGCGCTGATTCGCTTCGGCCGCCGGCTCGCCGGCGATCGCGGCGAGCGCGTCGTGCTGCTCGCCGGCCAGGCGATCCGCGCGGTCGCGCTCGGCGTGGTCGTTACCGCGCTCGTGCAGACGTTGCTCGCCGGGATCGGTCTCGCGCTGGCGGGCGTGCCGTTCGCCGGCCTGCTGACGGGCATCGTTCTCCTGCTCTGCATCGCGCAGATCGGCCCGCTCGTCGTGCTCGTTCCGTCGGTGATCTGGCTGTTCTGGAACGATGCCAACGCGTGGGGCACGGCGCTTCTGGTGTGGACGATTGTGGTCGGCGCGCTCGACAACGTCCTGCGCCCGCTCTTGATCCGCAAAGGCGCCGATCTGCCGCTGCTGCTCATTTTCGCGGGCGTCATCGGCGGCCTGCTCGCGCTCGGCATCATCGGCTTGTTCGTCGGGCCGGTCGTGCTCGCCGTCGGCTACACGCTGCTGAACGAGTGGATGAGCGAGCGCGCGTGAGCCTCGGCGGGACATCGGGCGATGCTGCGTTACGCCGTCCCGTCATCGCGCAGGGGACTGTGCGACCATAGAAGTCGATGCGCAAAGCCGCCGCGCAGACGAGGACCACGCGATGTCCAACGATCGCCCAGCCAGCCGCTCCGACGCAATGCCGCCTTCGAGTCCCGAGTCGGGTCGAACCGATCGGCTCGTCGAGCGGATGTTCTCCGGGTTCGGTCGCTCCGCCGACATTCCGGTCGTGCGTCCGCCCCGGCCCCCGGAGCGCGCGTACGCTCCGCTGCATCAATCGCGCGCGGTGTCGGGCGGGACGTATCGGCTGCAGGTGCAGCAGCGCGTGCTGCGCGTTCAGGCCGAGTCGCCGGCGACCGACGTGATGACCGACTTGAGCCGCGCCGCCGCGGTGACGACGCGCCCGCATGCGACGGTCAACGAGGCGCGGCACACGATGGTTGCCCAGGGCGTGCGCGCGCTGTTCGTCGTCGAGAGCGAGAATGTCGTCGTCGGCGTCATCACGTCGACCGACGTTCTCGGCGAAAGGCCGATCCTGGTCGCGCAGCAGCGGTCGATACGCCACGACGAGGTGCTGGTGCGCCACGTCATGACGCCCGCCGAAGCGCTCGAAGCGATGGATCTGGACGAGGTGCTGCGCGCGCGCGTCGGCGACATCGTCGCCAGCCTGCGACTTTCCGGCCGTCAGCACGCCCTCGTGGTCGAAGGCGAGGCGGCATCGCCGACGCGCATCGTACGCGGCATTTTTTCGCTCACCCAGATTGCACGGCAGCTCGGCCTGCCGGCGCAGACGAGCCACGACGTCGCGAGGACGTTCGCAGACATCGAAGCGGCGATCGGCGGGTGACCGCGACGCTCAGGAGTCGACGAGCTCGAGGCGCGTTCCGAGCACGCGCACGCGATCGCCTTCGCGCAACAACGGCTCGTAGCGTTGCGGCACGACGCGCGTCTCGCCGCTGTCCATCTTCACTTTGACGTCCCAGCGGGGCTTTTGATAGGCGTTGGGCCGCTTCGCGTACACGGCGCCGCCGGCGGCGCCGATCATGACGAGGTCGCGACTTCCGTCGGCGCCGAACGCGATGGCCGAGCGTCCTTGCATGCCGCCGGGATTGGTCAGCGACGACGGCGAAGCCATGGCGCCGAGCGGCGTCCACTGCTCTTCCTGCATCGATACCTGGATCGACACGATGACCGCGCAGTTGTCGCAGCGAGCCGCGCCCGTCGGCGCCTGCCCGGCCACGACGCCGGCCGCGAGCAGCGCGATCGCCAGGCCGGCGGCGCGCGCGTCAATCGGGCAGCGCATTGAGATAGAACATCGCGTTGAGGAGCGGACTCGGCTTGCCGATCGGCGCGAGCCACTGCTGGAACACCGCGTCGATGTCGCCATGCTTGTACATCGCGACGAGCGCGCGATTGACGGCAAGACGAAAGTCCGGATCGTCGCGGCCGACCATGATCGCGTACGGCTCGAGCGAGAAATCGTCGGGCAGCACCGCGAGCGCATCGCCCGAGCGCAGCATGATCTGCGTGAGCACGATCCGATCCCCGGCATACGCGTCGACGCGTCCTTCGCGCAGCGCGGCAGCGCCATCCTCCGGCTTCGCCACGTTCACGACGGTCGCTTTGGCGCCGGCCACGCCGAGCGCCGCCCGCAATGCGCGCTCCGTCGTCGTGCCGGCGATGACGGCCACGCGCCGGCCATCGAGATCCGCGAGGCGCTTCACCGGCGATTGCGCGCGAACGGCGAGCGCGCCACCGTCGACGAAAACGGGAAGGCTGAAGTCGACGCGCTCCATTCTCGACAGCGTCATCGTCGTCGTGCCGCATTCGGCATCCGCGCGTCCGCTCGTGACCGCGTCGATGCGGTCGGCCGCGTCGACGCCGATCCATCTCACGGTGAGCGTCGGGAGGCGCAGCTCGCGCTCGATCGCCCTCGCGACGCGCGTGCAGAGCTCCACGGTATAGCCGCGCACGCGGCCGTCGCGATCCTTGAACGAGAACGGCGCGGCGCCGTCGCGATACGCGAAAACAATCGCGCCGCGGTCGCGAATGCGCTCGAGCGTCGACGCGGCGAGCGCGTTGCTCGCGACGAGGACCAGGAGAACGGCCGCGACCCGCAAACCGGGCCGTCGAAGCGTCATGAGGGCCGTTGCGGCATTTCGCACTCGCGCGTCGCCTCGTCGTTCCGCGTGACCGGACTTCAGCGAGCTGCGCTCGCGACGGCCTGCAGCAACGGCGCCGCGTTGGGATTGGTGACCGACCTCCTGATCAGAATGTCGGGCGCCAGAACGCTGCGGCCGTAATACGCGCTGTTCCAGGCGTTGTTCGTGTTGACCACCGTGCCGTCCAGGTTGAGGCCGCCGTAGACGCCTTTTGCGCGGGTGAACGCGATCAGGTCCGCGGTGACGTCCGCCCTCGCGCCTGCGCCGACGGGACCGGCCGCAATGCTCGCGTCGCCACCGATCTTGAACGACGGCGACAGCAGCGAGTTCAGCCCTTTCTCCGTCATGACGACGATCACGACTTCGGAGACGTCGACGCCCGCCTGGAATCCGACGCTCGCGGTCGCGAGATCGTAGAACGCCGGGCCTGCCCACGTGCGACCGTCACGCGCGACGAGAACGCCCCGACCGCCGGAGCCCCCGAAGATGAAACCGGCTCGCACGATCTGCGGCGCGATCAGTACGCCCCGTGCGCGATTCAGGTTCTGCTGGATCCACGTCTGGTCCGGATCGCGAAGGAAGTTGCTCAACGTCGTGCGCGCGTCGGCGACGAGCTTGTCGGGCTCCGCCGTCGACGTCGGTTGCGTGGCGCATGCGGTGAGGCCCGCCGCGACGATCGCGGCGATCATCGCCGTCATCAGGCGCGGCCAGGCGTGCGATTTCTGCGTGAAGCCGTTCATATGGGTTGCTCCCTTCGGCTAGAAACGAAAGTCGAGACCGCCGACCACGCTGTCGATCCGGATGCGATCGTTCTTGAACCACTCGACGAACACGGAAACGTTCCGCGAGAAATTCCATCGCCCGCCGAGGCCGTAGATGGCCTCGTCCTGCCGCTGGTTCTCGTTCGCGACGCCGCCGAGCGGGCCGTTCGCATTGAAGTTGAGCTCCGAATGCGCGAAGCCGATGCGGCCGTAGAGGTCGAACTGATTGATGGGCAGGATGCCGACCAGCGAGACGCCGACCGAATGCGCCTTGGCCGATCCTTCGACGGGCCCGAAGTTGCCGAGCGCCGTGCCGCGGAAGCTGTAGCGTCCGAAGTCGTAGTAGCCGACTTCCACCGCGGCAAACGGGCTGAAGCGCCAGCCGCCGCGGATCGTCCACGCGGTGTCGTTGTCGTCGAGCGTCGCGTTGTTGAGCCCGGTGAGTTCCTGTGCGCCGCGCGCGAGATGGCCCGTCCCCGCGCCGCCCCCGATGTACCACGGGGGCTGCGGATACGTGGCGAGCGGCGGAAACGCGGGCGTCTGCGCGAACGTCAGCGACGACGCGGAAGCGATCGCCAGGCCGGCGAGCATCTTGAGTTGCTTTTTCATGAGACCTCCAGTCCGTTCGGACGCCACGATGTGGCGGCTATTTCGACGGCACGACGGACACCGCGGCGGCTTCGGTGTACGTCGCCTGCACCTGATCGCCCTTCGCGATCATCCTGAGCTGCTCGGGGTCGGTCACGTCGAGGACCACCGTGCGCTTCGGTCCCTTCACCGTGACCTTGCCCGTCGCGTTGTCGACCGCCACGACGTCGCCGACGACGGTGATGCGACGTCCGCCCGCAGCACCCGGCGTTTCTCCTGCCTTCGCCGACGTCACCGCATGGTCTTCCGTGCGCTCGACCGGCCTCCCGCCTCCCTTCTTGAGTTCGAGGACGAGCGACTCGAGGTACTGCACGTCGACGGTGTCGCCCGCCTTGAGCTTCGAGAAGTTCTTCACCTCCGGACCCGCCTCGACCGTCACTTCGCGGCCTTCCGGCCCTTTCAGCGTGATCTCGCGCGTCTTGGCATCGATCTTCGTGATCTTCGCCTGGACGTTGACAGTGTGCGCCATCCCCGCCATGCCCGGCGCCTTGCCGGCAACGACCGCGCCCTGCTGCGCGAACGACGGCGCGGCGAGCAGCGTCGCGACGATGCATGCGGCGCAATAGCTCAGCTTCTTCATCGTGTTCTCCTGCGAGTGGTAAGAGGATCGCCGGTCATTCGGTGGACGCGGGCGTCCAGCCGGGGCCCGGATCGAACCGGGTGATCGCGCGCGCCTTCGCCGCGGTGTCGGGTCCGAGATCGCGCTGGTAAACGACGCCTTCGTGGTTGACGATGAAGGTCATCACGCCCGAGTTGTCGTATCGCGCCGGATAGGCGATCGCGGCGAAGCCGCCGATCATGTAGCCCTTGACGATGTAGTCGAACGCGCCGCCGTTCGCATGGGGTCCCTGCGCGGTCAGCAGGCGGAAATGGTAACCGTGATAGGCGCGCGGCTCGCCGCCGGCGTTCTTTCCGTAGCCTTGCCCGGCCGCCTGCGAGACGAGCGGACCGAGCGGACTCGGCGCCTGGCCGTCCGCCGTCGGCCAGTACAGACCGTCCTGCTTGCCCGGCGTGCTCTTGAACTTGCTCGCGTACTCGCGCACGCCGTCCTTGTTGTGATCGGCCATCGCATACTCGCGCTCGGCGTCGACGATCGCGAGCATCACGTTGATCACCGCGAGCTCGTTTTGACCGATGCGGCGCGCGAGCATTTCGTTCTTGCCCGCTTCGGTGTCGAAGCGCCAGCGCTCGCCGGCACGGACGAGCGGAAAGGCGAACGGCCAGTCGTCGGCGCCCACGGTGAGCGTCGCACGCGCGGCGCCGTCGGGCGAGATCGCGTGCTTTTCGTCGAACTGGCTCACGAAATGCGCGACGGCCGCGCGGTCCGCCTCGTCGTCGCCGGACTTGATCCACTGGTTCGAGCCGGGACCGAGGATCGCGACGAGCGCCTGCCTGTCACCGCTGCGCAGGGCAGCGACGAGCGCGCTCGCGGCTTCGTCGGGCGACGCGAACGAGCGCTGCGTGGCGGGCGCCTTCGTCGCCGCGCCGACCGCCGTTGCGAGCACCATGCCGCAGACGAGGAGACATACGGCCGTCACGAGGGCCATCGGCACGCGATGAAGACGCCCGGTGACGCGAGTGATGGAAGGATTCGTGTTCATGCGACGCTCCGTGTTCGATGGGACAAGAGGGTAGGAAAGCGGGTCATCGCCGGCCGCCGCCACGACCGCCGCCGCCGCCGCCGCGCCCACCGCCTCCGCCGCCGCCCGCTCGTCCACCGCCGCTCGAACGCGCGCTGCTCATGCTCGATGCGCCGCGGTTGCTGTAGCTGTTGGTCTGCGCGCGCGAGCCGGTGTCGAACGCCGACGAACTGCGCGTGGCCGACGATTGCCGTCCCGCGCCCGCGCCTGCGCCGCCGCCGCGGTCGAAGTTGCTCACCCCCGTCGTGCCGGCGCCCGCGCCGCCGCCACGGCCCGTGTCTCGCACCTGCTGGGCGCCGCCGTCGCGGCCGCGGTAGGCGTCGCGCGCCTGCGCGCCGGACGATGCGCCGCGATTGTATTGCTGCGCAGTGCGTTGATCGCGGTAAGGCACCCCGCCGCGATTGCCGGCGTTGTGCTGCCAGTTGCCGTTGGAAATGTTCGTCTTGTTGAAGTTGTTGTAGCGGTTGACGTTGACGTTGACGTCACCGCGGCCCCAGTTGGCGCCGCCCCACAGCGCACTGCCGACGATGACCCCCGCGGTGAATCCGACGAACGCGGCACCGGCGACGTACCCGGGCGGGTAGTAGTAATACGGTGGATAGGCCGGATACGGCCATGCGCCGTAGACGACGGTCGGGTTGTAGGTGGGCACGTAGACGACCTGCGGATCGGAAGGCTCGATCTTGATGATCGTCGTCGTCTCGGTCTTCTCGGTGATGACCTTCTGCTCCTTCGTGTCCTTGAGCGAGCCCTGCGCGACCGCCTTGCCGCGCAACGCCTGCGCCGTCGCCATCACTTCCTGCTTCTGCGCGAGAAACGCGTCGCCGAGCTTCTGCGTCCAGTCGAGCTTCTCGCTCATCATCGTGAGAACCTGCGGGAACGCCGTCAGCGACTTCACCGCCGGATCCCACGTCTGCTTCTGCAGCGCATCTTCGAGCGCCTTGTCCTTGAGGCCCGGGTTCGCCTTCAGCCAGCGCTCGGCTTGCACGATCTGCAGCGGATACGTGGACCCCATCAGCACCTGCACGAAGAGCTCGTCCGGATAGAGCGCGATCGGCGCGACGAGTTGCTCGAGCTCGGCCGACGAAAACGTTTTCTGTTCGTCCTGCGGCTGCGTGGAACCCGGTGCCGCTTGCGATGTCGCGCCGTTCGGCGCAGGCGCGGCAGGGGCGGGCGCCTGCGCGCTCGACGTTCCGGAGATCGCGAACGCGATCATCGTGGCGGCCGCGACGATGCGCGACGCTCGATTGTGCCCATTCGACGTACTCATGACGTCTCTCCCTCGCGCCGTGATCCGTTCATTTGACCGTGTAGCCGCGCCCCTCGAGGCACGCGGCACGCGCTTTCGCGTACGTATTGAGTTCGGCGCTCTGCGACGCCTGCGCCTGCTGCGTCGCCTGCTGCTGCTGCGCGGCGTTCTGACGCCGGCTTTGCGCGCGGCCGGCCATGGCGCCTGCGGCTGCACCGGCGCCTGCATCGCCGACGATCCCTCCGACGACTGCACCGCGCGCCGCGCCGCGCGCGCCGGCGCCCGGCGTCGTGCCCGTGGCGGTCGTCGGTGGAGGCGGCGCCGACGCGGTCGCCCTGGGCTGCGACGGGTCGACGCCGGTGTTCTGCGTCGCCCACTTCGCGCACTCGCCCTCGTCCTTCTTCTGCTGCTGCGCCGACTGTCCCTTCGCCGGATAGACGATCTGCTGCGCGCTCACCGTCGAAGCGACGAAGCAGCCTGCGAGCACGACCGTTGCGAACCCGCCAACCGACTTCTTCATGGCATTCCTCCCATCGTCGTCAATGCATCGGATGTTCGTTCGCCGCGTCGCGCGGGCGACGTGGCGGCCGATTGTACGGGGTGCGCATCTTCGGCCGCGCGCGGCGCGGGCGTCGGGTCGAAGTTCCCGCCGAGCGCGAGGTAGAGATTCACGCGCTGGACGAGCGCGTCGCTTTGCGCATGCAGAAGCGCCGTGCGCGCGCCGTACAGCGCGACGTTCTGCGTCAATACGGCGCGGAGGTCTCCCGAGCCGACCTGGTAGCGGACTTGCGCGAGCTCGACCGTGCGATTGTTGTTCGTGACCGAGCTCGCGAGGATCGCCTGCCGGTCGATCGCCGCGAAGCCGGCCGACAGCGCCGCCTCGACTTCCGAGAACGCGCGCGTCGCGACGCGTCCGTAGTCGGCGATCGCGAGCTTCTGCTCGGCGGTGCGGACGTCGACCTGCGCCTCGAGCGCATGCCCGTTGAAGAGCGGCGCGACGAGATTCGCGCCCAGGCTCGCGACCGGGTTGCTGTGGTTCTGCAGCAGGAACAGCTCGCTCGACACCGTGTTCACGCTCGCGGTGAGCGCGATCTTCGGCAGGCGCGCGGCTCTCGCCTCGAGCACGCTGTAGAAGGCCGCGTCGATGCGTCGCGCCGCCGCGATCACGTCGGGCCGGCGCTCGAGGAGCTCGGACGGCAATCCGGCAGGCACGGGCTCGGGCATGCGCGGCAACGCCGACGGTACGTCGATCGCGGCCGCAGGATAACGGCCGACGAGCAGCTCCAGCGCGCGGATCGCCTGGTCGTACGCCAGCGCCAACTGGCGCGCGGCGTCACGCGACGTGTCGAGATTCGCGCGCGCCAGCGAGACGTCGTATTCGTCGCCGCGTCCGATGCGCAGGCGGTCGCCGGCAAGCCCGACCGACTGCTCGGATGCGCGCACGACGTCGGCGGCGATCGCCCGTTGCGCTCGCGCCTCGATCGCGAGGATCCAGCTCTTCGCGACCATCGCCGCGATCGACTGACGCGCGTACTCGGCGTCGAGCGTGGCCGATGCGTACTGCGCTTCGCCCGCGGCGCGTTGCGCGCGCGCGCGCCCCCAGATGTCGAGCTCCCAGTTCGCGAAGAGGCCGAAGACGTTCAGCCCCGACGCATCGCCGCCCGACTTGCCGCCGCCGTGCGCGAGCAGGTTCACGACCGGGTAGATCGTGCTGTTCGCGAGCTTCGCGTAGGCCGCGGCCTGTTCGACCCGTGCGGCGGCAATCCGCAGGTCGCCGTTGTACGCGAGCGCTTCGCGCACCAGAGCGTCGAGTTGCGGCTCGCCGAACGTCGCGAGCCAGTTCGCGCGGACGCCGCCCTGCGTGCTGCCCGGCGCGGTCCACGATGCAGGGGTGGTGACGTTCGGAAGCGCCTGCGTACGTACCTCGTCCGGTGTCGGCGGAGGCGCGAGCGCGCAGCCCGACATGAGGGCGACGGCCAGAAGAGGCGAAGCTGCCGGAAGCGTTCGTGCGCGCATCGCGATCAGTGCAGCTTCAGGATCAGGTAATCGAGCTTCGTGCCGACGCGCAGGATCACCTTGCGAACGATCTGGATCGCCGCGAGGTGATCGGTATAGATCGCGCCGTCGCCGACGGCGCCCGCCGGAAGGAACAGGTCCTTGTCCTTGTCGTCGACGGTGAGCCGCACCGGGAAGCGGCCCGCCGGCATCGGTCCGTACGCCGTGGTCGGCAATTGCGTGCTGTTCGCGATCTGTCCCTGTCCCTGCGCCCAGACGATGGAATCGACCTTCGCCTTGATGATGCGTCCCGGATACGTGTTGAGCGTGAACTCGGCTTCGTCGCCGGGCTTCACGAGCTGCAACTCGTTCTGGTGGTAGAGCGCGATGACCTGGTACTGCTCCTCGACGAACGTCATCGCCGGCGTAATGGGAAACGCGGTGGTGAACGATCCCGGCCGCAGTTGCACGTTGATCGCGTAGCCGGTCGCCGGCGCGGTGACGGTCGTCTGCGAAAGCTCCCACTTGGCGTTCTCGAGCTGCGCGCGGATCGCGGCGACAGGCGCGTATTCGTTCTCGAACTTGCCGGCGTTGCGCTGCTGGAGCTGTCGCTCGCTCGCCATCGCCTGCACTTCGGCCGCACGCGCCTGTGCGAGTCCGCTTCTCGCGTTGTCGAGCTGCGCCTCGAGCTCGTGGAGGTCGGCTTCGGCTCGCTCGAGCGTGAATTTGTCGCCGGCCCCGGTCTTCACCAGCTCGCGATTCTGCGTTACGCGCATTCGCGCGAGATCCATCTTCGACTGCACCTCGCGGATTTTCGACTGGGCCTCGAGGATCCCGGCGCGCGACTCGCTCACCTTGCCACCGGCGCCTGCGATCTGCTCGGTGAGCTCGTGCGACGACGCGACGGTGTTCGCGAGCTGCGCCTGCAGCGAGCGCACCGTCAGCTCGTAGGGCGTCGGATCGATGCGAAACAGGATGTCGCCCTTGTGCACGAGCCGGTTGGGCTCGACCGGCACGTCGACGACGCGTCCGCGCACCTGCGGCACGACGTTGACCACGTACTTGATCACGCGCACGTCGGCGCTCGACGGCGCGACGACGTTCAGCGCCAGGATCATCGCGGCGAGCCCGACGATCGGAATGATGACCACCGTGACCTGGGTGCCGGTGTTCCACGGCAGCCACTTCATCTTGATGAAGACGAACCAGACGACGGTCGCGTAGATCGCGAGGAGCAGGACTTCCATGGCGTCGCGGGGATCGAGTGCGGTGTGCTAGCCCTTGGCCACGACGGCGACGGGCGCGGGCCGCGCCTCGACCGGCGTGCGCTCCAGCGAAGCGATGTCGTCGCGAAGCTTCGCGAGCGTGGGCGGCA
>Ga0070660_100003307_pt1 | contig 11082 bp, 9 predicted proteins | sample KBSC33metaG_FD_64670 | JGI IMG/M metagenome (GOLD analysis project Ga0070660, IMG submission 64670) | Corn rhizosphere microbial communities from Kellogg Biological Station, Michigan, USA - KBS C3-3 metaG | ecosystem: Host-associated > Plants > Roots > Rhizosphere > Soil ... | reverse complement strand
GGCAATGGGGGAGACGAGACGAGAAGGACATCCGGTCTCGGCAGGGTCGCAGCGCGGCCCAAAGCGGTCAGGAAGAACGTTGCGTAGTTCGCCGCTCGGTGGCGCACCGACGTGTGGATCTTTCTGGAAGCCCATACCCAGTGCATATCGATGCCGTCGAGTTCCTCATGCACGTAGGGTCGTCGCTCATAGGAACGGGGTACTTCGCCGGTCATGTAGTTGATCGGGGTTGCGATGAGATCGACGTGCCAGCCGCGGCGAACGAGTTCCGCAAAATACGTGCGGTGCCGGTAGATCCCGGGCGCATGCGGAGTGGGGGCATGTTGATACACGCACAAGAGCCTCGGCCCTCCGGGCCGACGGTGCATCCCCCGCGTCACCGAAATGTGCTGGCGACTAGCGTGCGCTGCGGCCAGCCCGGCGCAAGACAATTCCGGCGCCGACCAGGGCGACACTGGCGAAGGCGGCGAGGCTCAGGTCGAGACCGGTGAACGGCAGGGTGCCGGGCGACTTCTTCGTTGGCGTCGCGGTGGCTCCCTCGACCTGCCCGGCCGTTTGCGTCGGCTTCGTCTTCATGACCTGGCTCGCGGGCGGCTGTGAACTATGCCCGGAAAGGACCGAACCACCCCCGGCGAAAGCCGGTGCTGCGGTCAACATGGCGATCCCCAAAATGACGATCACGATCAGCTTCTTCAACGCTTCCACCCCTTGTCGAACCTCTGATTCATTGTCCTTTCGACTCGCCAATCCTACCGTAGGCGCAAGTCGCCAATCCTGAGTCGGACCAAAGGCTAGGTCCGCCCTCATCGCTGGGCAACGCCGCGAAGCGTTCTTGTCCTGATCATGAAGATCGCCGCAATCTCCGTCTCCTTGAGAGGGTTGCCGACGTGGAGGTTCTCCTGCGCATAGATAACGACGGGGTCGAGGGGTGACAGCCGATGCGCCCGTTGGAGGTACGCCGCCGCCAGTCCCGGCTTGTGCTGGCGGCCGGCGACGATGCCCAGCATGAGATAGGCGTACCAGTCGCCCGGGTTCTTCCGAAGTGCTGCGTGGAGGGCGCGAGCCTCCCGCCCGCGGTCGAGTGCGTTCGCTGCGATCGCCGCCTCCGTCACGTGCGGCTGTTCGCTGAGAGGATTCCACCGCTCGGCTTTCCGGAGCAACGCGTACGCCGGAACAGGTGTCGCCTGCAGACGGATCGCCTGGTTCACCTGCTCGACGGCGATCCAGCAGCATAGGAGAGCCCCGGCGGCCACGACTGCAGCAGCACCGGCGGCCACGCCCGCGGCGCGAGCGACCCCGGTGGCGAATGACGGCCTGCTTCTCTGCGCTCCGCAGGCGAGGCCGAGAAATGCGATCGCCGGTGCGGTGAGAGAGGGGAATTCCCAGAACCAGTCGACCGACCCGTGGAACAGCCAGTACAGGGTTGCGGACATGGTGACGAAGACCGGCCCCAAGGGTGATTCGCGACGCAACACCCTGATTGCCGTGGTGAAGGCGGCGGCGAGGAACCCGAAGAAGAGCACCGCTCCGACCAGGCCCGTCTCTGAGAGTGCCCGTAGGACGATGCTCTCCGGATAACGTGCCGTTTCCACCGTTCGCCGGTCGCGTAGGTAGCCCGCCAAGTAGTTGTCGGCCCCGACGCCCCCGATCGGGTGATGTGCGAACTGGTGGAGAGCGATCCGCCAGACGTCGTATCGACTCGTGCCGACGCCGCTCGCTAGATGGATCGTTTCCGGCGGGGGCGTCCTGTTGGTGGTGAAGTCGGTCCAGGCGTGCCTGATTTGCGCGACTGGGTGTGTGAGCGTGAACGCGGCCACGACGGCTCCGACGGTGGCGACAGTCAAGGCCACGGTGAGTCCGCGACGAATCACCCTTCCAGTGCGCTCGCCGGCCGCCCAGCGGCGGTCGAGAATCGAGATACAGCCGACGACGAACGCTGCCCCCAGCATCCCGAGGACGAGAGCGAGTCGTGCGTCGCGGAGCGCTTCGCGATACCCGGTGCCCCGGACGACCGCGCGGTATACGTCGAGTAGCGTCGGCATGGCCGGTCCGACAGCGGCGGCGACGATCGCGGCCGCCGCGAGTGTGCGCAGGGAGTTCCGGGAAAGGACGAGCCAGACGATGAGGGCAAGCGGGACCGCGACGAGCGACCCTCTGCTCTGTGCGAGTACCGCCAATTCGGCGCCGGCGCACGCGAGAGCTGCGGCGGCCGCGCGAGCCAAGGCGGGCGTCTCACGACGCGCCGCGACTGCACAGAGGGTGAAGGTCCCCATCAGGAGTATTGCGGCCTCGGCATCCGGATAGGTGATCGGGGCCGCGAAGCGCCCGACGATGAAGAACCCGCGCGGCCCAGTCGCGTTCGCCGCTTGGAGGAAGTGGCCGAGCGCCACCAACACGACTCCGGCCGCCCATGCCGCCGGAAGGATCCCGCGCGTCGCCCTGGTCGACAGCGAAGTGGTAGCGGCGAACACGATCGCGTAGACCGCAGTGCGGTTCGCGCCGTCGACTGCGTCACCGGGGGATTCCGCCCACGCGATCGAGAGGTAGCTGAACGCGGCGTACGCAGCGAGCAATGTCGCGGGAACCCACGCTGCTCGCAGGCGCGCCCGCGCGTCCGCGGCCGCGCAAAGGGCGGCGAGGACCGCAACGAGCAGCAGCCCTCCCGGTAACCACTGCTCGGGGGCGAACCCGCCGTCGTGGTCAGTCCACAGGAGAAAGGTGCCTACGACCATCAATCCCAGCAGGAGAAATGTCGCGCCGGCCACCGGGCGTGACGACGCGAGCGCAGCGGGCGCGGTGTGGGCGGTCTCCTCTATCATGCGACGTTCTTTGGCCGAAGGTCTACCTCGTGGAGCAGACCGGTAGCGTGCGGGCGCTCGTGGTCACGAACCTCTGGCCGACGCCGAGGGCGCCCGATTTCGGGGGATTCGTGCACGACGAAGTCGAGGGTCTTCGGGCGCTTGGAATCGAGATCGACGTGCTGCATCTCGATCGCCTCGCGCACGGCCGCTCGGTCTACCTGCGTGCGGGACGGAACGTCCGACGAAGGCTCGCGAACTCGACGTTCGATCTCGTGCACGTCATGTACGGCGGTGTGATGGCGGAGATCGTGACTCGAAGAGTGCGTGACGTGCCCGTGCTCGTCTCGTTCTGCGGTACAGATCTGCTCGCTCGCAACGAGGGCGGGCTCATCGATGTCGTGTCGCGTGGGCGGAACCGCCGCGCATCTCTGCGTGCGGCGCGCCGTTCCGCTGGAATTGTCGTCAAATCGGGCGAGTTGGCAGCCGCGCTGCCACCGGGCATCGACCGCGGCCGAGTCTGGGTCATCCCGGACGGCGTCGATCTCGCGTTGTTCGCGCCGCGCGACCAGTCGCAAGCCCGCGACGAGCTCGGCTGGAGCGCTGATGCCTGGCACGTCATCTTCCCGTCGGATCCCGCGCGCCCGGAGAAGAACTTTCCGTTGGCCGCCCAGGCAGTCGAGAGCCTGCAGGCGGAGGGTCTCGGCGTAGAGCTGCACGCGCTCACCGGCCTCCCGAAAGGCGATGTGCCCACGTGGCTCAACGCCGCCGATGCGCTCGTGCTCACGTCTACGCACGAGGGATCGCCGAATGCCGTGAAGGAAGCACTGGCCTGCAACGTGCCCGTCGTGTCGGTCGACGTCGGGGACGTACGTGAGCGCCTGGCCGACATCGACGGGTGTTACCTCGCGGACGCTACGGCGCCCGATGTCGCTGACAAGCTCCGTCGCGTGCTCGAGCGGGGCGTACGCCTCGACGCGAGGGCCCGCGTCGACGAGTTGTCGCTGAGTCGACTGGCCGAGCGCCTTCGCGACGTCTACGCAACGCTGGTCGCCTGAACCAGGCGCTAGGCCCCGTTGCGCGGCTTCTGCCACCAGCGGGCGCCGGACCGCTTCGTGTGCTCGCTCTTCGACGAGAACGGGTGCCTCAGTGCGCGGGCGGTCTGTCGTAGCTTGTCGCCCCAGGTCTGGCCGATCTCGGGGCGGAAATCATGGGTCAGTGCGGCGACGGCGAGCTGCGCGGCCTTCGGCGGAGCGACCATCCAGAATGGCGCGAGCCACGCCTGCACGTGCATCTCGAACACCCTTGGGTCGCGCAGGGTCTCGAGATGTCTCGCCCAGATGCGGACCGAGGTGGGCTTCTCCTCACCGTAGAACATCCAGCGGCACACCTCGACCGAGGAGAGCCACCCGCGCCGGAAGCCCCATGCAGCCGCGGCTTCCTCGAGGAGATTCGCCTCGATCCCGTCTTCAAGGAATGCGACGATGTCGACGAGTTGGCGCAGGCGTCTAAATGCGATCTCGCCCCACGCGTGCGATGCGAGGAGCACCGCATGCTGCGCCCGATCCGGCACGAGTAGGCCGTCAACGCCCGGGGCAGGCATCGCATCGCGAAAGATGCTCTCGTTGCTTGGCGGCTTGACGCCGTCCGGCCACTTCACCGTTTTGTGGATCTCGACGCGGAGTGCCACCCCCGGCCACTCGAGCGGGTGAAGGTGGTAGTGCGGCCGCCGCTCGGCGTGGTAACCGGCCGGCGGCCAGTCTCGATCCTGGAGACGGAAGCCGGCCGCGAGGAGCGCCGCCTGCGCCTGCTCTGCGTCCTCGGGAAGGAGGTCGAGGTCCCCGAAGCGACGGGCGCGGCCCGGGTAACGCCGGGAGAGCTCCGGCCCTTTGAAGAGGACGAGTGGGCCGTCGACCGCGTCGCGGATTCGGGCCAACAGCGCCGGCGCGACGAGGTTGGACGCCTTCGCCGCGCGCTCTTCGCGCGCGAGCTGGACCGGAAGCTGTCGACCGCGCGCGTGCCACCGGCGTGCCGCGAGCGGGCCGAGCCCGTGCTCCACCACCTGGTCGACGGACATCGCGTCGATCAGGCGGTCGACGGCATCCCATGGTGTCTTCTCGGTCTTCGGCTCGTTCACGGCGAGGTCGGCCTCGGCTGGACCGCGCAAGGTACCTGGTCGGACGCTCACGGCGCGTGACAGGCTCAGGCCTTTCGGGCTGAGGCAATCGCGCGCTCGATGGGCAGCCAGAAGGTGCCCGCCAAGCAGTAGGCCGCGACGTAGCCGGTGCTATTCCACTCCGCGGAACAGCGAGTGCAGGTAGCGCTTGCGGGCGTCGGCCTGCCCTGCCGTCGACTTCAGACTTCGCACTCTCCGTAAGTACAGTGCGGGCGTGCAGAGCCTGAAGCCGGTCGTTCGTCATCTGCCCGAGCTCGGGATGAAGGCCGGCTCTTTGCTGTGGCCCGCAAATGCCGCGGTCGTGGCACGGAACTGCTTCGCGCTCGCCTCCGGTTCACCCTGGCGCGACTACGTGGCGCGATCCGGGGGCGCACCCGTGCTGGACGGCGCGGTTGCCTCAGCTGTCGACTGGCTCTGCCGGTCGCAGGACACGGTTGGCTCGGGAGGAGTCGGGTGTTACGAGATGTACCGATGGACGGCCGGCTATCCCGAGGTGACGGGCTACATCATCCCGACGTTCTTCGACTGCGCATCCCGGCTGGACCGGCCCGATCTCCGAGAGCGGGCTGTACGGATGGCCGAGTGGGAGCTGCGGACGCAGCGGCCCGAGGGCGGCTGGGAGGGCGGCTACGAAGGCGACGGTAGGCCGACGGTCGTGTTCAACACCGGGCAGGTCATCCGCGGCCTCTCTCGTGCCTGGGAGGAAACCGGCGAGAAGCGGTATCTCGACGCAGCGCTTCGCGGTGCCGACTGGATCGTCGAGAATCAGGAGCCGGACGGCAGCTGGAGCAAGCACAACTTCAAGGGCATGAAGCGCGTGTACGACAGCTACGTGGCTGCGCCCCTCGCTCAGTTGGCCCGCGCGACGGGTATCGACCGCTACGCCGAGTCCGCGGCCGCGAACTGCTCATTCGTGCTCCGGCACCAGCGGGAGAACGGCTGGTTCGACCACGCCGACAATAGCCCGTATTTCACTGATGCGCCTGTTACGCACACGATCTGCTACACGATCGACGGCCTGATCGAGACCGGCGAGATCCTCTCGGCCGACGGCCTGATCGCGGCCGGCAAGAAGGCCGCCGACGCGCTGCTCCTCGAGATCGAAGCAGCGCCTTCCCTGCGTGGACGCTTCGACGCGGCCTGGCACCCCACGGTCCGGTTCGCGTGCTTGACCGGCGCCGCGCAACTCGGGATCGTATTCCTAAGGCTCCATGCACGTACGGGGGAGAGACGATATGCCGAAGCGGCCGCGAAACTCGTCGACTTTCTCGTCTGGGCGCAGCGACTCAACGCCGTCGGCAAGAATCGACGCGGGGCGATCGCAGGCTCGTTTCCGATCTGGGGGTTGTACTGCCCGCTCAAATACCCCTCTTGGGCGACGAAGTATTTCATCGACCTTCTGTTGCTGGCGCGCCTTGGTCCGGAGGCGTAGGTAGCTCTTGCGCGCGGCAGGCAGGGCTTGCTCCTCGGTGCTACGACCGGTCGTTGCGCCCGCAGCTCCCGCGCCGCGGCGGCACGCGACGCCCGGCGGGATGAGGCAGACATGAGGACAGAAGCTGGCCTGGATACTGAACTCGCTGATCCACCCGTTCTCGTCGAAATCGGAGCACCAGCGTAGGCCGGGAGCACCCGGACTTCCCGTTGGCGGAGACATCTGACGGGCGTTCACGACCCGCCCGATGGGCCGGTACGGCCCGAGCCGATGCGCTCGTTGCGTTCCCGGGACCTGGCTCTATAGTGCGAGTCGGATCCCCTGGATAACGAATCGTCTCGTTGAACGCGCAAGGGAGCGGGGAGAGTGATGAGAAGACTGACCTTCGTGGCATATCTCGCCGTGCTCGTTCTCGCGTTCGCCGGAGGGGCGATCGGCGCGGGCAAATACGTCATTACGAGGTCGTCTCAAATCAAGCCGGGCGCTATTGCCTATTCGAATCTCTCGCCGGCGGCACGGCGGGCCTTGCAGCCGAAGGTCACGACCGTCACCGGGAAGTCGGGCCCGCCCGGGCCTGCGGGGCCGAAGGGCGATCCGGGGCCCGCCGGAGCGACCGGCGATCCGGGGGCGGCCGGCTCTCAAGGGGCGACAGGCCCGCAAGGCGCCGCCGGGACCCCGGGGGCGACCGGTCCGCAGGGGGCGACGGGGCCGCAGGGGGCGACGGGACCCCAGGGGGCGACGGGACCCCAGGGAGCGACGGGGCCGCGCGGGGCAACCGGCCCACAGGGGCCGCAGGGGCCAGCCGGACCCGTGGGCGCCGACGGCACGAACGATCTTGCGAAGGCCTCCGGTCTCGTCGCCTGGACAGGTGATCCGGCGCTGATCCTGCAGAGCGCCCCCGACTCAAACGGGTCGATTCACGGTGCATCCGTGTGGCTTGCGGCCGGCGACGTCGTCCACTCGCTCGCGGAGGTTGTCACCTCGGCAGGCTCGGGCATGTCCCACGGGATGTACGCGATCTACGATGAGGATCTCAACCTGGTCGCGCAAACAGCCGATACACCGGCGGCGTTCCAAGTCACCAATCAATGGGTGGAACTGCCGCTGACCTCGCCGTACACCGTCCCGACGAGTGGCCGTTACTACTTCGTCGACCTGCTGGCCGCAACGACGACGATGCCGTCGATCGGGAATCTCGGGTCGCTGGCCGCTAGCTCGAGCCGCAATCTCCTCCCGAGTGGGATTGCACGCGGCGTCAACGGTGGCTCCGGCCTGGATTCCTTTCCTTCGACCTTGACCCTCGCCACGACCGGCGTCTCTCGATGCATCGTGGCGGAGTGACGAGAGGTGGAAGGACTGCCTGATCGTCGCGACGCTGGAGCAGTTGCGCTCGAAGCCGAAGCCCGCCGTCGCCCTCGTCTCTTCCCCAATCCGGGGTCAGCAGAGCTAGTCGCAAGAGCGGTGGCGACCCTCGTGCCCGTTCTGATCATGGCGGCAACCTGGGACGGTCGGAGTGTGCTCCTCTTCTGTGTGACTGCGCCTGTCTGGTTGGTGAGCATCAACGTGGGGCTCGCCGCTACTTCGGTAAGCCTTGCAAGCCTCGGGCCGTCGATCGCTGTATTGCGCGGAGCCTTGCTCGGACTCATCGCGACGTCGGTTCTGGGCGCGTGGGCGCCCGCACTGCACGTCGGAGTCCTCCAGAACCTTCTGGCTGCGCTTGGGGTTTTCGTGCTCGTGGCGGCTTGGGAGAAATGGGGGGGTAGTCGTCTTCGCGCCCGCGTACGGGTGATCGTCGTCGGGTCGCGGTCGGCCTGCGCCGCCGTCGAACACGAGCTCCACGCACGCCGCGACCGTCGTTTCATCGTCCTTGGCGCGGTCGACGACGCGCCTCCGAGGGACGAAACGGTCCTCGGTGGGATTGCCGAGCTTCCCGAGGTGATCGAACAAGTTCGTCCGGACCTCGTCGCGATTGCCCCGGGAGCGGACCGCCCCGCGACCTTCGCCCAGCTCCTCGAGCTCTCCGATCGGGGGTTCCGCGTTCTCGAGTTGGCGCACTTCTACGAGTACGCCTTCGGCACCGTTCCCGTCCGTGATCTCACCGGTGCGTGGTTCATGAGCGTGTTGCACATCTACCAGCGGCCCTATTCACGAGCAGCCAAACGTTCCTGCGACATCGTCGGCTCCCTCGCGATGCTCGTTTTCTTCGCGCCTCTGTTCGCGCTGACGGCGCTGCTCGTCCGGTTCACCTCCGGGCCGATCATCGTCCGGCAGATTCGCGTCGGGGAGCACGGTCGTCTCTTCACCATGTACAAGTTTCGGTCGATGCGCGCGGACGCCGAGCGTCCAGGGGAGGCCGTCTGGGCGGCGAAGAGGGATCCAAGAGTCACCGTCGCCGGGCATGTGATGCGCCGCCTTCGCCTTGATGAGTTTCCGCAGATCGTCAATGTGTTGAAGGGAGACATGTCACTGGTCGGTCCCCGCCCCGAACGCCCGGAGTTCGTCGACGTGCTGTCGAGCGTTCCGTTCTGGACGCGTCGCCACCTGGTCAAGCCCGGGATCACCGGTTGGGCGCAGGTGCGCCATGGCTACACATCGGACACGGACGGTAGCCTCGCAAAGCTCTCATACGACCTCTGGTACGTACGGCACCGCAGCTTGACGGTCGACCTCGCGATCATTGCGCAGACGGTCATCGCAGTTCTCTGGGGTGACCGTCGATTTTCCGACGCCCCCGTGGGGGCGATGCCGGGGCAACAGGTGGCTAAACCCCACGCGGGTTTCAGAAACCGTGTGGTTCGAGGAGAAAGGTGAAAGTGAAACCGATGCGCTACGCGAAGAACGAACCGAACGTGATCAGCGAGACCATGGACGACGAGACGATCATCGTCGACCTCGCGAGTGGCCATTACTACAGCCTTCGAGAGGCCAACGTGGACGTCTGGGAATGCCTCGAGCGAGGGTGTGCCGAAGCCGAGATCGTCGATGTTCTGAGCGAGCGCTATGCAGTCGGCGACGGTGATCTCGGCGTCTCCGTCGCCGGCGTCGTGGCGCAACTCCGGGAGGAGGGATTGATCGTTCCTCGCACCGAAGACACGCGGCCCGAGAAGGTCGCCACGCCGAGCCGGAACGAGGGTGATCGGCAGCCGCTCTCGCTTCCCCCGATCTCGAAGTTCACCGATATGCAAGACATCATCCTGCTCGACCCGGTGCACGAGGTCGACGCGCGCGGTTGGCCGCATGCAGCCGCAGGCTAGGCCGGCTGAGGGCGCGGAGGCCACAGTCGATGCCCTCCGCAACTCGTACGCGCGCGCGGTCGCGGTTGGGAGCGAGACGGAGCTCGATGTTGCTGTCGCAGGGGGTGGCGTCAAGGTGCGCGCGGCCGACGAGGAGCTCCTCGAGATCCTCGGCAGGGCGATCGAGCATCTCGCCGTCGATGACCTGGGCGAGCCGGAGCTCACGATTCACGTCTGGGACTCGATGGACGACCCGTCGGCGACTCCGCCGCTACCCGAAGCGGACCCCGACGGGCCACGGGGTGCGGTCGTGTACTTCGAGCTCGACGAGTTTCAGCTCGCCTACCAGCCGGGACTTGGTCAACTCCACGCGTACGACGCACGATCGAAGGCAGCCTGGTTCTGGTGCCGTGACCGCCACAGCCTCCCGTTCTGGGAGCCGTCGGCACCGTTCCGGCAGATCTTGCATTGGTGGTTCGCGCCGAGAGGGGTGATGCTGCTGCACGGTGCATCCGTGGGAACGGTGCTCGGCGGAATCCTGCTTGTCGGTCGTGGAGGTTCGGGGAAGTCCACGTGTGCACTCGCGTCGCTCACCTCCGATCTGCTCTACGCCGGTGACGACTACGTGGCGGTGGGCCTCGACCCTGAACCTGTCGTCCATAGCGTCTATGCATCCGGAAAGCTCGTGCCCGGGCATTCGAAGCTCTTGCCGCACCTGCCGGCCGCGTCGTTCGTCGGCGACGAATCGGCGGACGAGAAGTCGATCTTCTTCGTGAACGACGCATTCCCTGAGCGGATGTGTAGGTCGTTCCCTCTTCGGGCGGTGGTCGCGCCGCGAGTCACGCCGGGGAAGCCGTCGTTCCACGAAGCGCCGGCGGCCGAGGTGCTGAAGGCGCTCGCGCCCAGCACGCTCCTCCAGCTGTATCCTGCCCGCCCCGCAGGTTTCGCGAAGATGGCCGATCTCTTGCGCCGTGTGCCGGCGTACTCACTCCAGACCGGCGAAGTCATCGACGCGATCCCGGGTACGATCGAGTTGCTGCTGCAAGGGTTGAAAAAGTGAAAGATGCGCAGTCGCCGCTGGTGAGCATCATCGTTCCGGCGTATAACGCCGCAGCGCATCTCCGCGAAGCGCTGGAGAGCGTGTTCGCGCAGGACTGGCGTCCGTTCGAGGTGATCCTTGTCGACGACGGCTCCACCGACGAGACCCGCGCGATCGCGCAGTCGTTTCCGGAAGTTCGCTACATCTGGCAGGAGAACGCCGGCGCCTCTGCTGCGCGTAACTCGGCTCTCGCCGCTTCGGTCGGAGACTTCGTCGCGAACTTCGACGCCGACGACGTCCTTCCCGCGAACCGCCTCTCGTTGCAGGCGACGTATCTCGTCCAGCACTCCGAGATCGGGTGTGTCCTCGGCCGGCAGGAGTGGATCAACCCACCTGAGTGGTTC
>Ga0070660_100003305_pt1 | contig 11084 bp, 9 predicted proteins | sample KBSC33metaG_FD_64670 | JGI IMG/M metagenome (GOLD analysis project Ga0070660, IMG submission 64670) | Corn rhizosphere microbial communities from Kellogg Biological Station, Michigan, USA - KBS C3-3 metaG | ecosystem: Host-associated > Plants > Roots > Rhizosphere > Soil ... | reverse complement strand
GTCCGTTCAGCGTCGCCGTCGCCGGAGCCAGCGGGTACGCCGGTGGCGAGCTGCTGCGCCTGCTGCTCGGGCACGGCGATGTCCAGATCGGCGCGCTGACCGGGTCGTCCAGTGCCGGTCAGGCGCTCGGCTCCCTGCAGCCGCACCTGGTCCCGCTCGCGGACCGGATCGTGGAGGAGACGACGCCACAGGTGCTCGCCGGCCACGAGGTCGTGTTCCTGGCGCTCCCGCACGGGGAGTCGGCCCGGTACGCCGAGGAGCTGGCCGACGAGACGCTGGTCGTCGACTGCGGTGCCGACTTCCGGCTCAGCGACGCCTCGGCATGGCGGAGGTTCTACGGTTCGGACCACGCCGGCACCTGGCCGTACGGGCTTCCCGAGCTGCCCGGGCAGCGCGCCCTGCTCCAGGGTGCTCGGCGGATTGCCGTGCCGGGCTGCTACCCGACCGTCTCCACCCTCGCGCTCGCTCCTGCGGTGGCAGCCGGCCTGGTGGATCCGGGCGACCTGGTGGTGGTGGCCGCCTCCGGGACGAGCGGCGCCGGCAAGGCCGCCAAGTCTCACCTGCTGGGCAGCGAGGTGATGGGCGGTGTCTCGGCGTACGGCGTGGGCGGGACCCACCGGCACACCCCCGAGATCGTGCAGAACCTGGCCGGGCTCACCGAGCGTGACGTCCGCGTCAGTTTCACGCCCCTGCTGGTCCCGATGCCGCGGGGGATCCTCGCGACCTGCACCGGCCACGTGGTTCCCGGCGTGAGCGCGGAGGACGTGAGGGCGGCGTACGAGAAGGCTTTCGCCGACGAGCCGTTCGTGCACCTGCTGCCCGAGGGCCGCTGGCCGAGCACCAAGGCGGTCCTCGGCTCCAACAGCGTGCACCTGCAGGTCGCCCTGGACGCGACAGCCGGCCGGATGGTCGCTGTCGGGGCGGTCGACAACCTGGCGAAGGGCACTGCAGGAGCCGCGGTCCAGTGCATGAACCTGGCGCTCGGGCTGCCGGAGAGCACGGGCCTCACCTCGGTCGGGATGGCCCCGTGAGTGACCCCGTGCATGACCCCGTGAATGACCCCGGGAACGACCCCGTGGGCCGGGCGGGGAGCAGCTACGCGCTGCACCGCTACCCCGAGAAGCTTGTCGTGGCAGGCCTGCCGGCGGGGGCGGAGGTGCCCGCGTGGGCGGAGTCGGCCTCGCTGTTCGCCGTGATCGCGACGGCGGCCGAGACGACCATCGTGTGCGCCGGCAGGTCGGTGCCCAGGAAGGTGCGGCAGGAGGGCCCGTTCACCGCGTTCGCAGTCGAGGGTCCCCTCGACCTCGCGCTGACCGGGGTGCTGCACACGCTCCTCGGGCCGTTGGCGGAGGCAGGGATCAGCGTGTTCACCGTCTCGACGTACCTCACCGACTGGATCCTGGTGCCGACGGGCAGGGCCGATGCCGCGGAGGCGGAGTGGCGACGACGGGGTCACACCGTCTCCGTCGCCCCCGTCGCCGCACCCAGGAAGAGCTGATCCGATGTCCGTCACCCATCCCGCCGGCTTCCTCGCGTCCGGCGTCGCCGCCGGCCTGAAGTCGAGCGGAGCCACCGACCTGGCCCTCGTCGTCAACCAGGGCCCGACCTTCGACTCGGCGAGCGTCTTCACCGCGAACCGGTGCAAGGCCAACCCCGTGCTGTGGAGCCAGGAGGTCGTCAAGGACGGCACCGTCCGCGCCGTGGTCCTCAACTCCGGTGGTGCGAACTGCTACACCGGGCCCGAGGGCTTCCAGACCACCCACGCGGTGGCGGAGCGGGTCGCCGCCGGCCTCCGGATCGGCGCGATCGACGTGGTGGTGTGCTCGACCGGGCTGATCGGGCTGACCAACCCGCGGCAGAACCTGCTCGACGGCGTCGACGCCGCCCTCGGCACGCTCGGCCCGTACGGCGAGGACGCCGCGCGCGCGATCATGACCACCGACACCGTGCCCAAGCAGGTCGTCGTCGAGGGAGCCGGCTGGAGCATCGGTGGGATGGCGAAGGGCGCCGGCATGCTCGCACCGCAGCTCGCGACGATGCTGGTCGTCCTCACCACGGACGCGATCGTGCCCGCCGGCGACCTCGACCGCGCCCTACGTCAGGCGACTCGGGTCAGCTTCGACCGGCTCGACTCCGACGGATGCATGTCCACCAACGACACGGTGACGCTGCTGGCCAGCGGCGCCAGCGCCATCACACCGACGCTCGACGACTTCACCCATGCCCTCACCCAGGCGTGCACCGAGCTGGCCATGCAGCTGCTGCGCGACGCCGAGGGTGCCGAGCACGACATCGCGATCACGGTGCTCAACGCGGCCACCGAGCAGGACGCGGTCGACGTCGCGCGCAGCGTCGCGCGCAGCAACCTGTTCAAGGCCGCGGTGTTCGGCCAGGACCCCAACTGGGGCCGGGTCCTGGCCAGCATCGGCACCACGACGGCCGCGTTCGACCCCGCCGACCTCGACGTCGCGATGAACGGCGTCTGGGTGTGCCGGAAGTCCACGCCTGCGGAGGATCCCGCCGCCGTCGATCTGAGTGGTCGCGAGGTCACCGTGACCATCGACCTGAAGACCGGTCCGGAGCGGGCCACCGTCTGGACCAACGACCTGACCCACGCGTACGTCCACGAGAACAGCGCGTACTCCTCGTGAACATCGAGACGGTCCACCACGATCCCGGCAAGCCGGACCCCGACAAGGCGCGGGTGCTGGCCGCGGCGCTGCCTTGGCTGAAGCGCTACCACGGTCGGGTCGTGGTGGTGAAGTACGGCGGGAACGCGATGACCGACGACTCCCTCAAGCGGGCCTTCGCCGAGGACATCGCCTTCCTCCGGTTCGCGGGCTTCAAGCCGGTCGTCGTCCACGGCGGCGGACCGCAGATCTCCCGGATGCTCGACCGGCTCGGCATCGCCTCGGAGTTCCGGGGCGGCCTGCGGGTGACGACGCCCGAGGCGATGGACGTGGTGCGGATGGTGCTGGTCGGCCAGGTGCAGCGCGAGCTGGTCGGCCTGATCAACGAGCACGGGCCGCTCGCGGTCGGCCTGTCCGGCGAGGACGCAGGACTGTTCACCGCCGAGGCGACGAACACGATCGTCGACGGTGAGGAGGTCGACCTCGGTCTCGTCGGGGAGGTGGTGCACGTGCGGCCCGAGTCCGTGCTCGACCTGATCGAGGCCGGCCGCATCCCGGTCGTCTCCAGCGTTGCGCCGGACACGAGCGGGGTGGCGTACAACGTCAACGCCGACTCGGCCGCAGCCGCGCTGGCGGTGGCGCTCGGTGCGGAGAAGCTGCTCGTCCTCACCGACGTGGAGGGGCTCTACCTGGAGTGGCCGAACCCGCAGGACGTGATCGGCGAGATCAGCCCGGAGGCGCTCACCGAGATCCTGCCGACGCTGTCGGCCGGGATGATCCCCAAGATGGCGGCCTGCCTGCAGGCGGTGCAGGGCGGCGTTGCCCGGGCGACGGTCGTCGACGGTCGCGAGGCCCATGCCGTGCTGCTGGAGCTGTTCACCGACGAGGGAGTCGGCACGCAGGTCCTGCCCGGCGTGGAGACCAAGACCCGGCGAGCCCGGGAGGCCCAGAAGTCCCGGCAGAAGCAGGAGGATGCGTCGTGAGCCAGCAGCAGTACCGCGAACGGTACGCCGGTGCCTTGATGAACACCTTCGGGGCGCCGAAGCTGGTCCTCGCGCGCGGGGAGGGCGCCCACGTCTGGGACGTCGACGGCACGGAGTACGTCGACCTGCTCGGCGGGATCGCCGTCAACGCGCTGGGCCACGGCCACCCGGCACTGGTCGCTGCTGTGACCCGACAACTGCAGACGCTCGGCCACATCTCGAACTTCTTCACCAGTGCGCCGCAGGTCGAGCTCGCCGAGCGGCTCGTGGCGCTGGTCGGCACCCCGGGCAAGGTCTTCCTGACCAACTCCGGCACCGAGGCGAACGAGACCGCGTTCAAGCTCTCCCGGCGCACCGGCCGCACTCACCTGGTCGCCGCCGAGGGTTCGTTCCACGGGCGCACCATGGGGGCGCTCGCGCTGACCGCGAAGGCGGCGTACCGCGAGCCGTTCGAGCCGCTGCCCGGCGAGGTCACGTTCGTCCCGTACGGCGACGCGGACGCCCTCTCCGCCGCCGTGACCGACGAGACTGCCGCGGTGGTCCTCGAGCCGGTGCAGGGGGAGGCCGGGGTCGTGGTGCCGCCGCGGGGGTACCTCGCCCGGGCCCGCGACATCACCCGCGACCGGGGGGCGCTGCTGTGGCTCGACGAGGTGCAGACGGGCAGCGGCCGGACCGGCGCGTGGTTCGCCCACCAGAACCCCGAGCTCTGTGACCCGCTGCCGGAGCCGGCCGACGTGGTCACCTTGGCGAAGGGGCTGGCCGGGGGCTTCCCGATCGGCGCGTGCCTCGCGCTCGGAGACGCCGCGGACCTCCTGCAGCCGGGCAACCACGGCACCACCTTCGGCGGCAACCCCGTCGCCTGCGCCGCGGCGCTCGCGGTGATCGACACGCTCGAGGCCGACGGCCTCCTCGAGCGCAGCCGTGCCCTCGGCCTGCGCATCCGGCAGGCGCTCGAGCAGGACCCGCGCGTGGCGGAGACCACGGGCGGCGGACTGCTCGTGGGCGTGGTGCTCCACGACCCGGGCGCCGTCCGGTTCGCCGAGGCCGCCCTGGCCGCCGGCTTCATCGTCAACGCCGCCACCGACAGGCGGGTCCGGCTGGCGCCCCCACTGGTGCTGACCGATGCCGACGCCGACGACTTCCTGGCCGCCTTCCCGACCCTCCTGGACGAGGTGCTGTGATGACCCGCCACTTCCTGCGCGACGACGACCTGACGCCCGACGAGCAGGCCGACGTGCTCGACCTCGCCGCGACCCTGAAGGCGGCACCGTACGACGCCCAGCCCCTGGCCGGGCCGCGGACGGTGGCGATCGTCTTCGACAAGCCGACCCTGCGCACACAGGCGTCGTTCGTCGCCGGGGTCGCCGAGCTCGGGGGGTTCCCGATGGTGGTCGACGGCAACCTCGCGCAGATCGGCACACGGGAGTCGATCGCCGACGTCGCCCGGGTGCTCGGACGACAGGCCTCGGTGGTCGTCTGGCGCACCTACGACCAGAGCCGGATCGAGGAGATGGCCACCCACGCCGGCGTACCGGTGGTCAACGCGCTGACCGACCAGTTCCACCCCTGCCAGACGCTCGCCGACCTGCTCACCATCCGCGAGCACAAGGGCAGGACGGCCGGCCTCACGATGACCTTCCTGGGCGACGCCGCGAGCAACATGAGCCACTCCTACCTGCTCGCGGGTGCCACCGCCGGGATGCACGTGCGGGTGAGCGGGCCGGACCGCTACCGCCCCGACCCGGTCGTCCTGGCGAAGGCGCAGGAGATCGCGTCGACCACCGGGGGCTCCGCCGACGTGGTCGCCGACGCCGACGAGGCGGCCGCCGGCGCGGACGTCCTCGTCACCGACACCTGGGTCTCGATGGGCAAGGAGCGGGAGTCCGACGACCGCGCCGAGGTGTTCGCACCGTGGCAGCTCGACGAGCGCCTGGTCGACCTCGGGTCCGACCCGATCGTGCTGCACTGCCTGCCGGCGTATCGCGGCAAGGAGATCACCGCCGAGGTCCTCGACGGACCACGCAGCGTCGTCTGGGACGAGGCCGAGAACCGCCGGCACGCCCAGAAGGCGATCCTGACCTGGTTGCTGCGATGACGCGCACCCGCCAGCCGCTGATCCCGCTCACCAAGGGGGCCCGCCAGCAGCAGATCGTCGAGCTGCTGGCCACCACCGAGGTTCGCTCGCAGGCCGAGCTCGCCGACCTGCTGCAGGCGGCCGGCGTCACCGTCACCCAGGCGACACTCTCCCGCGACCTCGTGGAGCTGGACGCCGTCAAGGTGCGCGCACCGTCCGGCCAGCTCGTGTACGCCGTGCCGGGGGAGGGCGGCGACCGCCGACCGGTGCTCGCCCACGAGTCGGCCGCCTCCGAGGCTCGGCTCGCCCGACTGGCGGGCGAGCTCCTCGTCTCCGCCGAGGCCTCGGCGAACCTCGTCGTCCTCAGGACGCCCCCGGGCGCCGCCCAGTTCCTCGCCTCCGCCCTGGACAAGGCCGAGCTGGGCACGGTGCTCGGCACGATCGCCGGCGACGACACCGTCCTGGTGATCTCCCGTGAGCCCCGAGGTGGCGACGCGCTCGCCCAGCGCCTGCTCGCCCTGGCCAACGGACCCGACCCAAGCCCGTTGTAAAGCGGTGTTATTGCGTGTGAACACGCCCCCTGCAGACCTCCACCGACCACAGCGCCGCAGCAGATCGGACCGAAGGACCTCTCGATGACCGACACCCCTGGCACCACCAACACCGGCAAGCTCTGGGGCGGCCGATTCGCGGGTGGTCCGAGCCCTGAGCTCGAGGCCCTGTCGCGCAGCACCCACTTCGACTGGCGACTGGTGCCCTACGACCTGTCCGGGTCCCGGGCGCACGCACGCGCCCTGCACGCCGCCGGACTGCTCACCGACGACGACCTCACCGAGCTGCACCGCGGGCTCGACATGCTCGGGCAGCGGTACGCCGCCGGCACCCTGCACCCCGAACCCACCGACGAGGACGTGCACGGCGCGCTGGAACGGCTGCTCCTCGACGAGGTGGGTCCCGACGTGGGCGGCAAGCTGCGCGCGGGACGCAGCCGCAACGACCAGATCGCCACGCTGTTCAAGGTCTTCCTGCGCGACCACGCCCGGGTGATCGCCGGTCAGGTGCTCGGCCTGGCCGACGCACTCGCCACCCAGGCCGAGGTCCACCTCGGAGCGATCATGCCCGGTCGCACCCACCTCCAGCACGCCCAGCCGGTGCTGCTCTCGCACCACCTGCTGGCCCACGCCTGGCCACTGCTGCGCGACGTGCAGCGGCTGCGCGACTGGGACGCCCGTCTGGCCGCCGACTCGCCGTACGGCTCGGGTGCCCTGGCCGGCTCCAGCCTGGACCTCGACCCCGAGCAGGTAGCCCGCGACCTCGGGTTCACCGGGTCGACCGCCAACTCCATCGACGGCACCGCGGCCCGCGACTTCGTGGCCGAGTTCGCCTTCGTCACCGCGATGATCGGGGTCGACGTCAGCCGGATCGCCGAGGAGATCATCGTGTGGGCGACCCGCGAGTTCGGGTTCGTGTCCCTCGACGACGCCTTCTCGACGGGGTCGAGCATCATGCCGCAGAAGAAGAACCCGGACATCTCCGAGCTGGCCCGCGGCAAGGCCGGACGTCTGATCGGCAACCTCACCGGCCTGCTCGCCACCCTCAAGGGACTCCCGCTCGCCTACAACCGCGACCTGCAGGAGGACAAGGAGCCGGTCTTCGACTCCGTCGACACCCTCGAGGTGCTGCTCCCGGCGTTCACGGGGCAGGTCGCCACCCTCACCTTCGACACCGAGCGGATGGCCGAGCTCGCGCCGCAGGGGTTCTCGCTCGCCACGGACGTGGCGGAGTGGCTCGTGCGCGACGGAGTGCCCTTCCGGGTGGCCCACGAGCTGGCCGGCGCGTGCGTACGGCGTTGCGAGGAGCTCGGCGTGGAGCTGTCCGACCTCACCGACGAGCAGCTCTCCGAGGTCCACCCGCGTCTGACGCCCGCTGTTCGTCAGGTACTGACGGTCGAGGGATCGGTGGCCTCCCGACGAGGCCGCGGCGGCACCGCCCCCGACCGGGTCCGCGAACAGCTCATCGAGCTCCGCACCGTCGCCACCTCGTTGAGTTGGGAGTAGGTACCCGCCGAGTCGGGGGTGAGTTCCCGGCATACTGGCCGGCATGCCCCCGGGGACGGACAGTGGCGCCGAAGACCTGCTCGGTGTCCTTGCCCTCCCGATCCTCCAGGTCGCCCCACGGCTCCTCGGCTCGGTGCTCCGCCACGGCGGCGTCGCGGTCCGGCTGACCGAGGTGGAGGCGTACGACGGCGCCAACGACCCCGGCTCCCACGCCTTCCGCGGCCCGACGCCGCGCAACCGGGTGATGTTCGGGCCCGCCGGCCACCTCTACGTCTACTTCACCTACGGGATGCACCACTGCGCCAACATCGTGTGCGGTCCGGAGGGCACTGCGAGCGCGGTGCTGATGCGGGCCGGTGAGATCGTCGAGGGGCTCGACCGGGCACGGGCGCGCCGCGGCCGACACCCGGACCGCGACCTCGCCCGCGGTCCTGCCCGGCTGTGCAGCGCCCTGGGCCTCGACCTGACCCACAACGGCCTCGACCTGAGCACCGGGGCACTGACCCTGGGTCCCCCCCTCGACACGACCCGCATCTCCACCGGGCCGCGGGTCGGGCTCCGGCACGCGGCCGACCGTCCGTGGCGTTTCTGGCTGACCGACGCCCCGACGGTGAGCCGCTACGTGGCCGCCAAACCACGCCCGCGGACCCGGTGACAGTCGAACTAGAACGAGTTACAGTTTCGTCCATGACGCTGCCCGCATCGATCACCCCTGCGCTCCTGGAGAAGCTGACCGGCATGGTGGTGTCCACCAGCGGCCGGACCGTCCCGGTCGTCGAGGTCTACACCGGCGAGAGCTTCGTGGAGCTGCCGCAGTCCAGCCCCGAGGACGTGGTCACGGCGTACGCCGAGGCGCGCAAGTCGCAGGCCGCCTGGGCGTCTTGGTCGCTGAAGCGACGCATCGAGGTCATGAAGCGCTTCCACGAGCTGCTGCTGCAGCGCAGCCTCGTCGTGACCGACCTGATGCAGGCCGAGACCGGCAAGGCGCGGCGGATGTCGTTCGAGGAGACCTGTGACGTGGTGATGACCACGAGCCACTACATCAAGGCGGCGCCGCGGATCCTCAAGGACCGCAGGCACGGGGGAGTGGTGCCGCTGGTCTCCAGCTCCACCGAGGTGCGCGTGCCGAAGGGCGTGGTCGGGCTGATCTCGCCGTGGAACTTCCCGTTCGCGACCAGCCTGTCCGACGCGATGCCGGCCCTGATCGCGGGCAACGGGATCGTGCTCAAGCCCGACAACAAGTCCACGCTCAACGTCGCGTACGGCGTGACGCTGCTCCACGAAGCCGGCCTGCCCCCGGGCCTCGTCCAGATCGTCTGCGGCGAAGGGCCCGACATCGGGCCGACGATCGTGGAGAACGCCGACTACGTCATGTTCACCGGATCGACCGCGACCGGACGGGTGATCGGCTCGCTGGCCGGCCAGAACCTCATCGGCTGCACGCTCGAGCTCGGTGGGAAGAACCCGCTGATCGTGCTCGAGGACGCCGACCTCGACGAGGCGATCCCGGGCGCGATCATGGCGGCCTTCCTCAACGCGGGGCAGGCCTGCATGCACATCGAGCGGATCTACGTGCCGGAGAGCCGGCGCGAGGAGTTCACCCGGCGCTTCGTCCAGGCGGCCCAGGAGATCGAGCTGGGTGCGACGTACGACTTCGGCCCGGCGATGGGTTCCCTCGTGTCGGTCGCCCAGCGCGAACGCGTCGAGTCCCACGTCGACGACGCCATCGCCAAGGGCGCGACCGTTCTCACCGGCGGCAAGGCGCGTCCCGACCTGGGGCCGGCGTTCTTCGAGCCGACCGTGCTGACCGACGTGACCCCGGACATGATCCACGCGACGACCGAGACCTTCGGACCGGTGACGACGATCTACGGCTACACGAGCGTGGACGACGCCGTGGCTCGTGCCAACGACACGGACTACGGCCTCAACGCCAGCGTGTGGGGCAAGGACCTGGGGCGTGCCGAGGCCGTCGGACGACGGGTCGAGGCGGGCAACATCAACATCAACGACGGACTCGCCTGCTCCTACGCCAGCAAGAAGAGCACCTCCGGGGGTCTCAAGACCTCAGGGGTCGGCAGTCGCCACGGCGACGCCGGGATGCTGAAGTACACCGACGTGCAGAACGTTGCGGTCCTGAAGAAGCAGGTGCTCAGCAACGGCGAGGGCACCGACTGGACCAAGCAGGTGGAGAAGACCGTCAAGGGTCTGCGGTTCATGCGCAAGCTCGGGATCCGCTGACAGCCGACGTCTCGAAACCCGGTACGCCGCCCGGCACGCGGATGGGGCAGGCTGGTCCCGTGACCATCGACCCCACCCTCCTCGACGACCTGGAGTGGCGCGGCCTGATCGCCCACTCGACGGACCTCGACGCGCTGCGCGAGGCGCTGACGCAGGGGAGCGTGCGCTTCTACGTCGGTTTCGACCCCACCGCACCGAGCCTGCACATGGGGCACCTCGTCCAGGTGCTCACCGCCCGGCGGCTGCAGCTGGCCGGCCACACGCCCTATGCGCTCGTCGGCGGCGCGACCGGGATGATCGGGGACCCCAGGGAGTCAGGTGAGCGCACCCTCAACTCCTTGGACACGGTCAAGGAGTGGGTGCAGCGGGTGCGCGCCCAGATCGAGCCGTTCCTGTCCTTCGAGGGCGGGAACGCGGCGACCATGGTCGACAACTACGACTGGACCGCGTCGCTCTCGACGATCGACTTCCTCCGCGACATCGGCAAGCACTTCCCGGTCAACCGGATGCTCTCGCGCGACGTCGTCGCCCGTCGGCTCGAGGCCGGGATCAGCTACACCGAGTTCAGCTACGTGCTGCTGCAGTCGATGGACTTCCTCAACCTCTACCGCGAGCACGGCGTCACCCTGCAGTTCGGCGGCTCCGACCAGTGGGGGAACCTCACGGCAGGGGTGGAGCTGATCCGCCGTTCGGCGGGCGGCAAGGCGCACGCGTTCGCGACCCCGCTGCTGACCAGGTCCGACGGCACCAAGTACGGCAAGACCGAGGGCGGAGCGCTCTGGCTCGCCCCCGAGATGATGTCGCCCTACGCCTTCCACCAGTTCTGGCTCAACGTCGAGGACGACAAGGTCGGCGAGCTGCTGCGGATCTTCACCTTCCTGTCCCGGGAGGAGATCGAGGACCTCGAGGCCCAGACCGCGGAGAAGCCGTTCCTGCGCGCCGGCCAGAAGGCCCTGGCCGATGCGGTCACGACCCTGGTGCACGGTGAGCAGGAGACCGCCGACGCGAAGGCCGCCGCGTCCGCCTTGTTCGGCACCGGGGACCTGCGCGCGCTCAACGCCTCGACGCTCGCCTCCGCCCTGCGCGAGGCCGGGGCGAC